>Ga0079104_1000118_pt1 | contig 113197 bp, 108 predicted proteins | sample MedtruBG_FD_76829 | JGI IMG/M metagenome (GOLD analysis project Ga0079104, IMG submission 76829) | Root nodule microbial communities of legume samples collected from California, USA - Medicago truncatula BG | ecosystem: Host-associated > Plants > Roots > Nodule | place: USA: California...
ACAAATCTGTAAAGCCAAAGTTGGATTTTTTCCTTGCAAAAACTGAATTACAGAATCAATGGTTTTAATATATTCGTCTTGAAGCGCAAAAATTCGCTTAGAATTATCTGAGATTTCAGAATCAACTTCGAACTTGAAACCTGACCCGAGGCTAGAGGCCGAATTGGCGGAGCAAACCTGAAACAAATCTAAAAGTCCTTTCTTTGAAAACAATTCTAAAATCACGTCAATACCCAAATCAGCCTGAACCGATTCGATATTTTTAGTATTTAGAAAACCTTTTATATACGCCGTTGCCGGATACGGTGTATTCAGTTGTGTAAAAGGCGGCGTAATTACAAAAAGTTTCGTTTTCAAAAGGAATTATTTTTTGCAAAAATACGGCTTATTGTGGATTTTTTGGTGAAAAGATTTTCGGCAAATATATTCTGCCCTTTCAACTTTCTTTAAACGCAAAAAACCTTAAAGAAACATCGTCTTTAAGGTTTTTAATAATCTATATTTTAATTGTAAGTCAATTAAAACTTATGCTCGTCTTTGCTAATTACAAAAAATGAAACTAAGGATATCACTGCAGCTGCAATCAAATAAAAGCCAACATAGCTCACATCATAGGTTTTAGCCAGCCAAATTGCAATCATAGGTGCAAAGGCAGCTCCTAGAATTCCAGCCATGTTAAAAGTCAACGAAGCTCCAGAATAACGAACATTGGTTGGAAATAATTCCGATAAAAAAGTTCCCAAAGGTCCGTATGTAAATCCCATCAGAGACATTCCGATGCAGGCAAAAATGGCTACTTGAGTACTATTTCCTTCACTTAAAAAATAAGAAAAGAAGAATCCGAAAACCGCAATAGCTGCCGTCGCTGCAATAAGCATTTTACGACGGCCGATTTTATCTGCCACCACAGCCGAAACCGGAATAAAAATCGCAAAAAACAATACCGAGAATAATTGAATCAATAATCCGTCTCGTTTTACAATTCCTAAGTCTGAAGTGGCCCAGCTTAACGTAAATACGGTCATTAAATAGAAAACCAAGAATGTCGTTATTGCGGCAAATGTTCCAAAAATCAATTGGTTTTTGTATGATTTTATCAATTCTAAAAAAGGAACTTTTACTTCTTCTTCCTGTTTTTTAGCATTTTCAAATGAAGGCGTTTCTGTGATTTTAGTTCGAATATAAAAACCAACTATCACTAAAAGTGCGCTGGCAATAAAAGGAATTCTCCAGCCATAATTCATAAAATCTTCATTGCTCATTGAATCGGTCAATAGTAGAAAAGTTCCTCCCGAAAGCAACAATCCGATCGGAGCGCCTAACTGTGGAAACATTCCGTACCATGCACGTTTGTTTGGCGGCGCGTTTTCTATTGCTAATAATACAGCTCCTCCCCACTCTCCTCCTAAACCAACACCTTGTCCGAATCGGCAAAGCATTAACAATAATGGGGCTGCTACGCCAATACTTGCGTAACTTGGCAGAAATCCAATGGTTACTGTCGAAATTCCCATTGTCAACAAAGCTGCGACAAGAGTAAACTTACGGCCAATCTTGTCTCCATAATGTCCAAAGAAAGCAGAACCTAACGGACGCGATAAAAAGGCAATCGAAAAAGTGGCTAAAGATTCCAGCGTCGCCATTGTAGGGTCTGCACTAGGAAAAAATAATTGCGGGAAAACCAATACCGCTGCATTGGCATAAATATAGAAATCAAAAAATTCGATTGTGGTGCCAATAAGGCTTCCAAAAAGAACGTGTTTTAAAGAGTTTTTTTTATTTGGGTTAGTTTTCATGTAAAACGGATATAACTTTTTTTTGATTACAAAAGTATAGTTTCATTATTAATAATTTATCTTTAGAAGAATTAGTTTTAAAACAATTATCGTTTTTTAACAAATTCACTGTATTTTTCATTTAAAAAACAATTCGTTTTAATCTATTTTAAAAACTTGATTATAGGCAACTTAAAACAAAAATCAAAAATCAATTCTTAAGCAATTGTTAATAGCGTTTTTAACTGTATATTTTCATTAAATTTACAGCTGTCAAAAATAAATTTAAAATTATGCCTACCGACTGTATCAGCTTTCAATCTTCTGGATATTTCTCTAAATTAATGCAAGATTACTTAGATCAAAAACCAGAGTTAAAACCGCTGTACAACCATTTTCCAAACCTAGAAAATTTCGAAAAACAAATAGCTGAAAAATCGGCTAATTTTGATCATAACAACCGAACTCCACTGGTTAAGACGCTGCAGAAGCAATATCAAAACATTGAAGCATCAGATTTAACCAAGCAAAATATCTCGCTTTTAGCGCTCGAAAATACATTCACCATTACAACTGGACATCAGCTAAATCTATTTAGCGGACCGTTGTATTTTTTATATAAAATTATTTCTACGATTAATTTAACTAAAGAATTAAAATCAAAATATCCTTCAAAAAATTTCGTTCCCGTTTATTGGATGGCTACTGAAGACCACGATTTCGAGGAAATTAATTATTTTAATTTTAGAGGAAAAAAAATCCGTTGGAATGCTGAAAGTACAGGCCCAGTCGGAAGACTTTCAACCGAAGGTTTAGAAGATTTATTCGAAGTTTATTCTCAAGAATTGGGTTCGAGTACCAACGCAAACGCGCTTAAAAAGCTTTTTGAAGACGCTTATTTAAAACATTCAACTCTAGCTGATGCAACTCGTTATTTAGCCAATACTCTTTTTGCAAATTATGGTTTAGTAATTATAGATGCCGACGATGCCGATTTAAAACGTGCTTTTATTCCGTTTATTAAAGAAGAATTAGAAAATCAGACTTCGTTTAAAGCGGTTCAAAAATCTATTGAAGGACTTGCAGATTACAATGTTCAGGTAAATCCTCGTGAGATTAATTTATTTTATATTGAAGATAAACTGCGCGAAAGAATCATTTTTGAAAATGATAAATACCTGGTAAACAACACCAAAATCTCATTTTCTAAAGATGAAATTTTTAAATTACTAGAAAGTAATCCTGAAAAATTCAGTCCAAATGTGATTATGCGTCCGCTGTATCAGGAAATTATCCTCCCGAATCTGTGCTACATTGGCGGAGGCGGAGAAATTGCTTATTGGTTAGAATTAAAAGCTTTCTTTGAAGCGGTAAATATTACTTTCCCAATGTTATTGGTTCGAAATTCAGTTCTTTTGGCGACTGAAAAACAAGTTAAAAAAGCAGATAATTTAAATTTAACTTGGAAAGATTTATTCAGTAAATCGGAGAATTTGGTTAACGAAATTACACATAAACTTTCTCCTTTTCCAATTGATTTGACTCCCCAAAAAGAAGCCCTTGAAAAACAATTTGCATATCTTTTTGAATTGGCTGAAAAGACCGACAAATCTTTCTCTGGCGCTGTAAAAGCTCAAGAGGTAAAACAAAAGAAAGGTTTAGAAAATCTGGAAAAACGTTTATTAAAAGCACAAAAAAGAAAACTTCAAGATCAAATACAACGCGTTACAGATTTGCAATGCGAATTGTTTCCGAATCACAGTCTTCAAGAACGTCAAGCCAATTTTTCAGAATTTTATTTAGAAAAAGGAGAACAATTGATTCCGCTTTTAATTCAGAAATTAAAACCTTTAGAACATAATTTTGACATCATAATCATCTAAAATAATTATCTTTAGAAATTATAAAGTGATGATTTAGGAACAAATAACCAGCAGATTTCCTAAATCATCGTCTCTCAAACCAAATAGAATTATATTTTATAACCTATTAACCAACTAACCTAATGGTAAGAGAACGCCTAATTTCGCTTGATGTCTTTCGCGGACTGACAATTCTATTAATGACAATAGTAAACAATCCTGGTGATTGGGGAAATGTTTATCCGCCGCTTTTACACGCGCACTGGAATGGCTGTACACCAACCGATCTTGTGTTTCCTTTTTTTATTTTTATAATGGGAGTTGCAGTACCGCTTGCAATGCCAGACAAAAAATATGACGAAACCACATTCAACAAAATCCTGATTCGTTCTTTAAGAATGTTCTGTTTAGGGATTTTCTTTAATTTCTTTGGAAAAATTCAGCTTTTTGGATTAGATGGCATTCCGCTTCTTATCGGAAGATTAATTATCACGTTTGCTGTTGGTTATGCTTTAATGGGGAATTTTAGCACTCGACTAAAAAACATTTTGGCATTTAGCATATTGGCCATCTATCTCATTCTAGCCTATGGCGGGTTTGAAAACTATCAAGATGTTCGACTTCCTGGGGTTTTACAGCGTATCGCAGTAGTTTATTTTGTGGTTTCGCTTTTGTATTTAAAAACATCTCGAAAAACTCAAATTATTACTGGAGCCATTTTGCTTTTAGGATATTGGGCGGTTATGACTTTAATTCCAGTTCCAGGATTTGGAGAAGCAAATTTAGAAAGAGGCACTAATTTAGCTGCTTGGATTGATAGTATCATTTTAAAAGGTCACATGTACCACGAAACCAATACGTGGGATCCAGAAGGAATTTTAAGCACATTACCATCAATCGTAAACGGAATTATAGGTTTATTCATCGGACAGATTTTATTGCTAAGTGTAACCAAAATTCAAAAAGCCCAAAGAATGGGAATGATTGGTACAGCTCTTATTTTTTTCGGATTAATCTGGGATTTAGTTTTTCCAATAAACAAATCAATCTGGACAAGTAGTTATGTCTTATACACAACAGGTTTAGCAACTGTCTGCTTAACTGTTTTATACTATATAATTGACATTAAGGAATATAGAAAAGGCTTTAAACTATTTGTAATTTGGGGAGTAAACCCAATGATTGTATTCTTTGCTTCACAGATTATTCCGCAAGCTTTGGTAATGATCCGTTTTCAGCATCCATTGCTTGCAGGGGAACAAATCAATCTTCTGGATTATTTATACCGTTTCGGAATCGCTCCATTTTTCAACAACCCAATGAACGCTTCCTTAGCTGGCGCATTAATATACGTGGCAATCTGGACATTTATATTATGGATATTCTACAGTAACAAATTAATTTTTAAAGTATAAAATGTTTGCAACCATATAAGTGATATGAGTTCATTTAATTAGGCAACGCAAAATTTTTATTCGCTTTTTTAAATGAACTCATATTACTTATATGGTTTAAAAAAATATTGCCCTAAAAAACATTCTTAAGTGTTTAAATTATGAATTTATTAAAATCAATTGATAAAAAAAGTATACTTTTGCACAAAATTTAATAAAACATAAAATGGCAACAAATAGAACTTTTACAATGATTAAACCGGATGCTGTTGCAAACGGACACATCGGGAATATCTTAGCAATGATTACTAATGGTGGTTTCAAAATCGTTTCATTAAAATTAACTCAATTAACTGTAGCTGATGCTAAAGCATTTTACGCAGTTCACGCAGAAAGACCTTTCTACGGAGAGTTAGTTGAATTCATGTCTCGCGGACCAATTGTTGCTGCTATTTTAGAAAAAGACAACGCAGTAGAAGATTTCAGAACTTTAATTGGAGCTACAAACCCAGCTGAAGCTGCTGAAGGAACTATTCGTAAAGCATACGCTACTTCAATCGGAGAAAATGCAGTTCACGGTTCTGACAGCGACGAAAACGCTGCTATCGAAAGCGCATTCCACTTCGCAGGAAGAGAGCAGTTTTAATTTATGATTTTAGAGTTTAGATTTTAGATTGCTGAACTTGATATCAAAAACAAAAAAATCCATCTGCCAAGGCAGATGGATTTTTTTTATAGGGAAAAATCTAAAATCTAAAATCTAAAATCTAAGTCAGTCTAAATTTCTAAGAAGTCTAATCAAGTCTAACGTAAAACGACGTCTTTGACTACTTCACGCCCTAGTTCTTCATTAATCATTTTTACGATTTTATACTTTCCGTGAGTTAATTCTTCACGCAGAACAGAAGAACCCAATTCTACATAAAGCGTACTGCCTTTCAGAATAACATTTCTGGTATAAGTATTCACACCGCTTCCCATAAGATTTTTCCAAGCATCACGAACATCAATTTGATCCATTCCCGGCTGCAATTTATTCACTTGAATAATCTGCTGTAAAACAGCACTTATAGTACTTTCGTTATTTAGTCTTTTCGCCATCGTTCAGAAGATTTACAGGTCCAGCTTTTTTATAATGATATTCTATTTGTTGCGGGTTTTTAACCACTAATTTATCGTCAGAAAGTGAGAGAATCTCTTCGCTCCATTTGGCATATTTCGTTTTATAATCTAAGAAAACCTGTTCTCCAGCAAAACGAACTGATACATTTTCAAAAGTATCTGTTGTTAAAAACGTTCCGTCAAACTGTGGCATCACTTTCGTTCGAACTCCTTTATTATTTTTAATTTGAAAAAAATCAAAAGTCTCGTTCATTTTATATTCCTTCTCCTCACCTTTCTCCAAAATCACTTTTTCAATCTCCCAATAGCCATTTAATTTAGCAATATCTGCTGGTTTGATTTCCTGTTTGCAGCTTATAAACAAAAGCGAGCAAAACAAAACTATAAAAGTGTTTTTCATAAATAAAATTATTAAAATTTATTCTTTTAACCTGAATGAAGTCGAATAATTAGGAGCTGTTCCTGCTGTCCGCTGTATCTTTTACTTTTTAAAGAAAAAAGCAAAAGGATGCTCCCGAAACTTCGGGACCATCAGGGCTAGGGTTTCCGTTTTCAAAAGAAAATTTTCTCGGACTACAAAGATAGTCTTATAATCATCAAAATATAGATAAAATCTTTGTTTAAAAAAAATGAGTTTTAAGCAAAACGTTTGTTCTTACTTAAAACTCAATATACCTCATAAATAATTATCGATTCGTTTTTATTCTTTTAAGAATCCCTAAAAAGAATAAAATAATTCCAGCCACCAGCAAAATATAGTAAACTGAAATATTATTATCTTTTAATACGTTTGCAAAAACAAAACATATCACGCTAGCAAAATAAAAAGTTAATGCTGAAATATTTTTCATTATTAATTATTTAAAGAAGCTGTCAACAAATTCATATTTATTGAAGACCTGCAAATCTTCAATTCCTTCGCCAACACCAATATATTTTACAGGAATTTGAAACTGATCTGAAATACCAATCACAACTCCACCTTTTGCAGTTCCGTCCAATTTAGTTACCGCTAACGAAGTAACCTCTGTTGCAGCCGTAAATTGTTTCGCTTGTTCAAAAGCATTTTGACCTGTAGAACCATCCAAAACCAAAAGCACATCGTGAGGAGCATCAGCAACTACTTTCTGCATTACACGTTTCACTTTTGTCAGCTCATTCATCAAGTTGATTTTGTTATGAAGACGTCCCGCAGTATCAATGATCACAACATCTGCATTTTGAGCTACAGCAGACTGTAACGTATCAAAAGCTACAGAAGCAGGATCGCTTCCCATATTTTGTCTTACGATTGGCACATTTACGCGATCTGCCCAAACTTGCAATTGATCGATTGCAGCGGCACGAAAAGTATCAGCAGCTCCTAAAACTACTTTATGTCCAGCTTTCTTAAATTGATAAGCCAATTTACCGATCGTGGTAGTTTTTCCTACTCCATTCACTCCAACAACCATTAAAACGTAAGGCTTTTTAGTTGCAGGAATTTCGAATTCTGTTGCTTCACCTGTATTGGTTTCAGACAATAAAGCACCAATTTCATCACGAAGAATCTGATTTAATTCTTCTGTTCCTAGATATTTATCTTCAGCAACGCGTTTTTCAATTCTTGTAATAATTTTCAAAGTCGTATTTACCCCAACATCCGAAGCTACGAGAACTTCCTCCAGATTATCTAAAACATCATCATCAACTTTAGATTTCCCTGCAACGGCTTTACTTAACTTCGAGAAAAAAGTAGTTTTCGTTTTTTCAAGACCTTTGTCTAAAGTCTCTTTTTTTTCGGTAGAGAATAATTTTTTAAAAAAACTCATTTTTTGTAGATTATTTAGATTTACTAGATTTCTTGATTTTCAGGCAAGAAATCAAAATCTTTAAAGAAAGCGCAATTGTTTTTCAAAAAAAGGTCAATTGTTACGATTCTTTAAATATTTAGACAAATATAGGTAATAAAAAAGCTACTTCCGAAAGAAAGTAGCTTTTCTATATAATGTAAATGTAATTATTTCTTTTTCAAGAACTCATCAACTTCTTCAGGAGCCATAATAGATTCTACGAATGTATATGCACCAGTTTTAGGAGATTTTACCATTTTGATGGCTTTTGATAATCTCTTAGAAGATGTTTGTAACGATGCTACGGTTTTCTTTGCCATGATTCAAATGTTATTTGAAATTCATTAAATCTTCAAATGAAAAACCATTTGAGATTTAATCAAAATCTCTAATTATTACTTAATTTCTTTGTGAACAGTTACTCTTTTTAAGATTGGATTAAATTTTTTAATCTCTAATCTGTCTGGAGTATTTTTTTTGTTCTTAGTTGTAATATATCTAGAAGTTCCTGGTACACCAGAAGTCTTGTGCTCAGTACATTCTAAAATTACTTGGATTCTATTACCTTTCTTTGCCATCTTGCTATATATTTATTTAGGAAAAGATTATTTGATAAATCCTTCTGACTGCGCTTTTTTCAAAACGGCAGTGATTCCATTTTTATTAATTGTTTTTATCGTAGATGCTGCTACTCTAAGAGTAATCCATCTATCTTCTTCTGGAAGATAAAAACGCTTTTTAACTAAGTTTACAGAAAACTTTCTCTTAGTTTTGTTCATAGCGTGAGAAACGTTATTTCCTACCATCGCTCTTTTACCTGTAAGGTCACAAACTCTTGACATTATACTTATCTTTTATCGTTATTCAAAATCAGGGTGCAAAGAAAAGAAAAATAAACCATTGTAGCAAAAAATTATTGCACAATTTTTAAAATTTCTTTTTGCAATATCTCTAAACTCTTAACGGATGCCCTATCTATCACTTTTTCACGCGGTTGTCCGAAGTTAAATTCTTCCACAATTACTCCTTCTGGCGTTGCCAAAGCAATAAAAACAGTACCTATTTCCGCATTTGAATCACCTTTTGAAGGGCCTGCATTACCTGTCGTAGCAAGCGCGTAGTCGGTTTTCAGCAAATCTTTAACACTCAAAGCCATAGCCGATGCAACCTCAGCACTTACAACCGAAAACTCATCAATTAAATTTTGAGAAATTCCCAAAACATTCACTTTTGCTTCAGTCGCATAAGACACAATACTTCCTTTAAAATAATTGGAAGAACCCGGAACAGCTGACAGTAAAGAAGCAATTCTACCTCCTGTACAACTTTCTGCTGTTGAGATCGTTTTATTTTGTTTAGAAAGCAATTTTCCAATTACGGTTTCTATTGTTTCGTTTTCTTCGTAACCCACAATTATATCGTGAATTATAGCATCCAGCGATTGGACATTTTCTTCAATAGCTCTTTCTAATTCTTCTTTATTAGTTCCACGAGCGGTTAAACGCAAACGAACTCGGCCTGGATTTGGCAGATAAGCCAGCTTTATAAATTCAGGAAGATTATTTTCCCATTGTTCAATACGTTCTGCGACTAAACTTTCTCCTTGGCCATACGTCAAAATCGTTTTATGGATGATATAAGGGCGTTTGTATTCGAGAACAATTTTCGGTATTATCTCTTCTTCTACCAAATATTTCATTTCGTAAGGAACTCCTGGAAGCGAAATAAAAACAGTATCTTCTTTTTTCATCCACATTCCTGGCGCCGTGCCGACTTTATTATGCAAAACCGTACACGTTGATGGAACGAGAGCTTGATCTTTATTCATTTGAGAAATTGGCCTTTTGTAAAAACCTTCTATCAATTCTGTTACATGTGCCAAAACTTTCTCATCAACAACTAGCTCATCGTTAAAGTATTCGCAGAATGTTTTCTTAGTAACATCATCTTTCGTCGGACCTAATCCACCCGTCACAATTACAACATCTACTCTGTTTTGCAATTGCGAAAAAGTATCTAAAATATGTTTTTTATCATCGCTTATTGATAGCATTTCTACTACCTCAACACCAATTCTATCTAGTGATTTTGCTATAAAAGCCGAATTTGTATCAACGATTTGTCCAATTAAGATTTCGTCTCCAATTGTAATAATTGCTGCTTTCATATCTTGAAATATATTTTGCTTACATTAAATAAGCTGTAATTTATAAGTAGAAAAATTAAATTTTGTTTTGAGGGAAGATTTAACAGCTTTCACAAACTAAGCCGTTTACAAAATTTAGAAAATGATTTTGACTTATTCCTTATTTTAAAAAAACAGGAATAAGTCAAATTTATTTTAAAGATCAAAGTCTTTTTTAATTTCTTTAATCGCTTCTTTTACCTGTACTTTAATACTTTTAAAAGTTTCGATAATATCTTTTTTCTTGCCTTCAGCTTTTGTCCACGCTTCTACTTGCAGAATCTCTTCAAAAGCCACATTTAGCCCCATTAAATCTAATGTTGGCTTTATTTTGTGCGCGTACGAATAGGCGTATTTATGATCCTTCTTTTTTATTCCTTCCTTAATTTGTTTCAAATCTTCTGGTACTTCTGTAACAAATAAAGTTAAAATCTGATTTACAAATTCAGGATCGTTATCTGAAAGCGCATATACTTTCGAAAGGTTGTATTTTAAAGCCATTATTTTACTTGTATTCTGAATAATTTTTTATCTTCTAAAAAGCCTTCTAAAACATCATTTGGTTTTACAGCCGCAACACCAGCGGGCGTACCTGTAAAAAGAATATCTCCAATTTTTAATGTAAAAAACTGAGAGACATGAGAAATTAATTCATCAATATTCCAAAGCATCATACTTGAGTTTCCTTTCTGGACTGTTTCTGAATTATTTTTGAGTTCAAAATTAAGATTTTCCATAGAAACAAAATCAGTTTTTGGCAAAAAATCACCAATAACTGCAGAACCGTCAAATGCCTTAGCTTTTTCCCACGGAAGCCCTTTTTCTTTTAATTTGCTTTGCAGATCTCGTGCTGTAAAATCGATTCCAACACTAATTTCATCGTAGTATTTATGAGCAAATTTTGACTCAATATATTTTCCGACTTTATTAATCTTTACGATTATTTCGACTTCGTGATGAACATCTTCGGAAAATTCTGGAATAACAAACGGATGCTGTTTCAATAAAACAGCAGAGTCTGGTTTCATAAAAACAACAGGTTCGCTTGGACGTTCGTTTTTCAATTCTTCTATATGATTGGCATAATTCCTGCCGACACAGATAATCTTCATTATTTTTTAGTGTTCAGTTCTCAGTTTTTAGTGCTCAGTAATAGCTAGCATTCAAAGGCTGAACACTAAAAACTGAACACTGAATACTTTATTTAGTATTTAATTTTCTTAATTTAATTGCTGTCAAAACTTTTTTGGTGTACAGAGGAAAATCGGCATTTTGAATCCAGCTGAAATATCCAGGTTCTGACTCTAAAACTTTCTCCACTTTTGCACCTTTGTGTTTTCCAAAAGTAAAAATTTCTTCGTCATCTTTATCAAAAGCAATCATTCCGGCAAAATCTGCAATCTTTTTACGAGTTGTAAATTCAGACAATGATTTCATATCGTTTTCCAATTCTGGATAACGATCTAATTGCGCTTTTAAAATTTCGTAAGTCGCCATAGTATCAGCTTCTGCTGAGTGCGCATTGTCTAACGTTTTTCCACAATAAAATTTTAAGGCAGCACTTAAAGTACGCTCTTCCATTTTATGGAAAATAGTCTGCACATCTACAGAAACTTTGTTTTTCATATCAAAATCGACTCCCGCCCGAAGCAATTCTTCTGCCAAAAGCGGAATATCAAATCGATCAGAATTAAATCCGCCAAGATCACTGTCTTTAATCATGTTATGAATATGATGAGCAAGTTCTGCAAAAGTTGGTTCATTGGCCACTTTTTCATCTGTAATGCCGTGAACTGCAGTTGTCTGCGGAGGAATTGGAATTGTTGGATTAACCAACCAAGTTTTACTTTCTTTGTTTCCGTTAGGAAAAACTTTGAAGATTGAAATTTCTACGATTCTATCTTTACCGATATCAATTCCCGTTGTTTCGAGATCAAAAAAACAAATTGGTTTGTTTAGTTTTAATTCCATTTCTAATTTTTATAAGTTTACAAATGTAATTTTTAAAGCCGAATATCTTCTCTTATTCTGATTTTTTTTGTCGAAAAAAGCTTTCAAATTGCGATTTTAACTTTTCTAAAATAGGCCTTAAGCAAGTTTGCGCATTTCCACTTCATTCTTTTCTTACAAAACAAAAAATCCGATAAGCTTTAAGACCTATCGGATTTTGAATTTATTTTTTATTGATTTTAGAAATCTCTATCTACATCAAAAGCTTCTAGGTATTCTGCAACTCTTTTAACGAAACTTCCGCCAAGTGCACCATCAACAACTCTATGATCGTAAGAGTGAGACAAGAACATTTTTTGGCGAATTCCGATAAAGTCCCCTTCAGGAGTTTCGATAACCGCAGGCACTTTACGAATTGCTCCAAGCGCTAAAATACCGACTTGAGGCTGGTTGATAATTGGCGTTCCAAAAACACTTCCAAAAGTACCAACGTTTGTTACTGTGTAAGTTCCGCCTTGCGTATCGTCTGGTTTTAATTTTCCAGCTTTTGCACGGTTTCCTAAATCGTTAACCGCTTTTGCCATTCCAACCAAATTCAACTGATCTGCATTTTTAATTACAGGAACAATTAAATTTCCGTTTGGCAATGCCGCTGCCATTCCTAAATTAATATTTTTCTTTTTAATGATATAATCTCCATCCACAGAAATGTTCATTCCTGGAAAATCTTTTAAAGCTTTTGCAACCGCTTCCATCATAATTGGAGTAAAAGTCAATTTCTCGCCTTCTCTTTTTTCGAAAGCTGCTTTTACTTTATCTCTCCATTTTACAATATTTGTTACATCTACCTCGATAAAAGATTGTACGTGAGCAGAAGTCTGAACCGAAGCTACCATGTAACCTGAAATCAGTTTACGCATTCTGTCCATTTCAATAATTTCATCTCCACCATTTACAGAAACCGGAACTGCTTGGCTTTTTTGAGCAACTGGCTCAACAGCTTTTGGAACTTCTATTTTTGGAATTTCAACCACTACTTTAGGAGCAGCTTCAACTGTTTGAGGCTCTTGAACTGTTTGAGGTGCTTGAACAGCACCCGATTTGCGATCTTCTACATATTTTAGAATATCTTCTTTTGTTACACGTCCATCTTTTCCTGAACCAGCAATATTTTCAAGTTCGTTTAGAGAAACGCCTTCTTCTTTTGCAATATTTTTTACTAATGGAGAAAAGAATTTATCAGACCCTGAAAAATCTTGAGAAGCTATTACCGTTTCTTTAACCGCTTCTATTGTTTTTTCAATTTCAGCAGCTTCAACAGGAGCAGCGGTTTCTACAGATTCATTTGTTGCTACAGTTGGCGCATCGCCTCCTTCAGTTTCAATAATAGCGATCGTTTGCCCAACTTGCACTAAATCATCTTTCCCAAACAATTGCTCAACTAAAATTCCTGATACTTCGCTAGGCACTTCGCTGTCAACTTTATCTGTTGCAATTTCCAGTACAGCTTCATCAGCTTCAATTTTGTCTCCCACTTCTTTCAACCAGTTTGTAATGGTTGCTTCAGCGACGCTCTCTCCCATTTTAGGAAGTTTTAATTCAAATCTTGCCATATTGTTATTCTAAAGGATGATTTTGATTTTCTGATTGCGAAATTACTGAAAATTTTGAATATAAATTTCACTTAATATAATTTTTTACTCAATTTTCATGACTTGCCCCCTATCATTTCTTGAATTACTTCCAATAATGAAACTTGTCTTTTTAGGGAAAATCTTAAAAGTAATGTTCTTATCTTTAAGAGTTTCTATGATATTGATACATTTTTTGAATGAAACATAGTGATTATCCAAAATGATCTCTGCCTTTTTACCCTTTAAAATCAGCGACGAATTTACCATTTTTTCCTTTTTTAAATCTAAAAAACTAACTTTATTTTCTAAAATCGAAGCCAGTTTTTCAAACAAATTCGCATTTTCTGAGTACAAAATATAACATTCTGGTAATTGTTTTTCTTTTGTTTTACCTTGAAACATTTTTACAAAAGAGAAAATCCAAGTTCCAATTTGGATGAAAAAACTAAAGAACAGCGATTTCTTGAAATGTTTTTTATAGAAAAAATTCATCGCTTCCTGAAAACGCATCATATATTTTTCATCTTTTATCGTACTTTCTCCTTTATAATGTAAAACGGTGGTTTCGTGAAAGTAATAATTGTTTTTTTGGTTTTGCAGCGCACGATATGACAGATCAATATCATCGGCATACATGAAACAATTTTCATCAAAACCCTTTAAATCTTCATACAAACTTCGTTCTAAAAACATAAAAGCACCAACGAGAATATCAACTTTTCCAGTTTCATTTTCGTTTAAATGCTGTGCATAATATTGATTGAAAAGTTTGGTTTGTGGAAAGATTTTATACCATCCGAAAATTTTTGTAAAGGCAACCCAAGGTGTTGGAATACCGCGTTTGCTTTCTGGAAGAAACTCACCTGTCCCGTCAATCAGTTTACAGCCGATAATTCCGAGATTGTTTTGCCTTTCGGCGAAAGCCAGAATCTTTGTAAAAGTATCTTCCGCAACAACGGCATCAGGATTTAAAATACAGATGTACTTCCCTTTCGCTTGACGAACACCAATATTATTGCCTTTAGGGAAACCAAAATTCTCTTTGTTTTCAATCAGTTTTACGTCGGGAAATTTTTGTTTCATCATCAAAACACTTTCATCTGATGAGTTATTATCAATTACAATAATTTCAGCATCGATTGCAGCAATTGCTTCCTGAACGCTTAAAACGCATTGTTCCAGAAAGTAACGCACATTATAATTGAGAATAACAACCGATAACTGCATGAATAATTGATTCTGTAGATTTTGGCCGAAGTTAGAAATTTTCTGATAACCCCAAGCGAAGTGACCAATCGTTTTTACTAATTCCGTAATCTAGCGCCAAATTACTGCCATTTCGCTTATTCCATTTGATTCGAATTCCAGTTCCAACGGCAGGATTCCATTTTTTAAATTGATAGGTATCTATTTTTGAAACCGAAGAAACATTCGTAAAAAAAACAGCTCCAAAAAAACCATTCCGGCTTATATCTGTTCTGTATTCAGTTTCAAAATAAATTAAAGCATTGCTTCGATATCGGTTTTTGGTAAATCCACGGCCTGTTTTACCTTCACGATCCCAGCCAATACTTGGCAAATCCAAATAATGGGGCTTTCCGCCAAAGGTTGACCAATAAAAAGCTCTGGAAGCCCAAACTCGATGTTTGGTTTTACTAAACGAATGATATTTTCGAGCATCAAAATACAAAGATTGCCATTTTTCTCCTTCTACTCCGCTGGTATTTATTCGAAAATCTGCTTCGATGTACAAACCTTTCTCCGGATTAATTATGTTTTCCCTCGAATCGTAAAGCCCTTGAAATGCAAATCCGAAGGAAGTTTCGTTAGAATAATCGCCATTCATATATTGGTAATAATCGGTTGCTCCTTCAATATAAGACTCTTCAGAAATATTTTTATAATTATCCAAAAGAAAACCAACGCCCAAACGATAATTTCCGACTACTTGTCTGGTTATAAACTGATAAAAACGCCATTGCTGGTAATCTAGATTTGACATTTCTTCTCTAGAATCGTGTTCGCCCAAACCATACGTGAGCTGAGGATAAATCATATAACGATAATCGCCAATAAGACTCCATTTATTGTCCTTGGAATAAATGTAAGATTGAATTGGAAAAACAAATTGATTGCTAAAACTAAAATAAGGTGAAAAAGTAACCTGAGACATTCTGGTGGTTTCGGCATCGCCCAAATAAAAAGTAGTTAGAAAAGAAACAACTAAACCAGAACTGGAATTAACTCCGACAGGAACAGGCAATAAAGAAAACGTTAGCTTTTTTTTTCTTTCTGGACGAATGGTATCTTGTTTGTCAAAAATTTTGTGAATAACATCTAAAATATCTTGCGTCCCCACGTCTGTACTATCATTTTGGGCTTGGCAAAATGATCCAAGTAAAAGTAAAACCAAGATGTATTTAACTTTTAAATTATTCACACACAATACTTTAAAATCGCCTCTTACAAATTTAAAATTTTATTAAGAATAACAATCCATTTTTTGTACGAATATTTTTTTAGTGATCAGTGCTCAAAATTTTAGTGGTCAGTAAGAATTGAAATTAACTAAACTGAACACTAACTACACTGAACACTGATCACTAACTCTTAAAGATGCAGCTGAATTTTATATCTATTCAATATTTTCATCACAAAAAGCATAATGATCGAAAATACTAAAGACCAGATAATTCCCGGAATTCCTTCTCTGAAATATTCCGGAATAATATGAAGATTAAATGCCTTGCAGAAATAATAAATAATGCCAGGCAAAATATAAATCAATAACGGATTTGCTGCGGCAGGCATAAAAAACTCGCTCCATTTTGTACGCTTTTTAATTTCCATCAGCCAATACAAAAAGTAGAATAATACCGTACAAATCGCCGCTGAAAACATAGTCCACGAAGGTGTGCCTTTTATTTTTGAAATTCCAAAATACGGACGAAGCAAAATCGCTGTTACTGTAAATAAAACTATAAACCCAATTACAGGCCATTTGATTTTGGAACTGATTTTTCGATCAAAAAACAATAGCGAAATCACAACTCCAGCCGAAGCTAAAGATGCATGCGTAAGATGTCCAGCTATAAAACTTAACCACGAAGTGCTTTGAACAAAAGAGTTTTCGATTAAATTAAGAGAATTCATAGCAACTGAAAAAACTAAAAATGCGATCATCGCCCATAAATTTCCTGAAACCAGCCAATAATAAATGACCGTAAAGAGATACGCCCAACCTATCAAGCCTAAAATTCCCCACCACTTTGGTGTCATTCCTCTTTCTCCTGTATCTTGAATGTATAAAAAGTAAAGTGTTATAAGAACTAAAATTCCTCCATATTGAAGCACATTTTTTAACCAAAGGGGAAAATCTTTCGGATATTTATTCCAAATCGGAATAGGCATCGCATACGCTAAAAGTCCCCAAAATGCTGGTGCGATTATCATTTTAGAGGCATCATAGCCATATTCGGCATTGACCATAAAAACACCAATTATAATAAGTGCAATAGCTCTTTTAAAAGTGTGTGTCCAAATTGTTTTTGGGCTGTCACCTTTTATCAATCTGGCATTAAAGGCAAACGGAATAGACATTCCGACGATGAATAAAAAAGCAGGAAAAACTAAATCAACAAAAGTCATTGCATCTGCATCTGCGGGCATGTGCTTCATCCATTGTGGTACGTTTTGAACACTTGCCAATTCATTTACAATAATCATTACAAAAATGGTAATTCCACGTAAAGCATCAATAGATATAATACGCTGATTAAACAAATTCTCTTTTATTTTCATAATTTTTTACTTTTTTACTAAAAATCAAATATAACATAATTCTAAAATGCCTTGTTACAAAATCTAGATTAATTTTGTGCGTTATAATACTGATTTTACACATTTTTTTGCATGCTATCATTTCTTAAATCTAAACCTGTTTTAAAGGAGCTTTTTGACGGAAGCTTTGTAGATATCCATTCTCATTTGTTGCCCGGCATAGATGATGGTGCAAAAACAATTGAAAATACAGCCCAGCTGGTTCACTCGCTACAAGAAATAGGAATTTCTCAATTCATAACTACGCCACACATCAGCCATTATATCTGGAATAATTCTCCAGAAATTATTACCGCAAAATACAATGAAACGAAACTGATATTAGAAGAAAAAAATATAGTTGTGCCAATGAAAGCGGCATCTGAATATTTTATGGACGATTGGTTTGAAAATCATTTTAAGAATGAAAAACTTCTTACTCTTAAAGAGAATTATGTATTAGTTGAAATGTCATACATTAATGCTCCAGTACAACTATACAAAATAATTTTTGAGTTACAGGTTGCGGGGTATGTACCTGTTTTAGCCCACCCGGAAAGGTATTTGTTTTATCATAAAAACTTCAACGAATATGAAAAGCTGAAAAGAGCAGGTTGCAAGTTTCAACTCAATTTGCTTGCTGTTGTAGGATATTATGGCGCTGAAATTACTAGAGTAGCGGAACAGCTTCTGAATAAAGGATTATATGATTTCACTGGAACCGATGTTCATCACAGCAATCATATAGATTCATTTAATAAAAAAATAAACGTTAAGCAAATTTCGGCTTTGAAAGAAGTTATAGCCAATAATGCGTTTTTCCGATTCTAAACTAGTAGGCGTTTTCTTCCCCCTGAACAATATTCATAAGGGTTCTTACGATAATTTTCACATCTAGTAATAAACTCCAGTTTTCGATGTACCAAATATCGCATTCGACTCTATTTTCCATATCAATAAGTTTTTTGGTCTCCCCACGATATCCATTGACTTGTGCCCAACCTGTAATCCCGGGTTTCGCATAATGTCGAACTGAATAATTGGCAATTAATTCTCCATATTCTTTTGCAAGATTAATCATGTGAGGTCTTGGTCCCACAACTGACATATTCCCAAAAAGAACATTAAAAAACTGTGGCAGCTCGTCTATGCTGGTTTTACGCATAAAAGCACCAAATTTAGTAATTCGGCTGTCTCCTTTTCCTGCTTGCTTGTCGTGTGCTAGATCATTCAAATACATGCTCCTGAATTTGAAACAAGTGAAGGTTCTATTGTCACGACCAGAACGATGCTGCTTAAAAAATATAGGCCCTGGGGATTCTAATTTTATAATAAGCATTAGCATTGGAAACAACCACGGAAAAATTAAAATGATGACCAGTAATGAAAAACAAACGTCAAAAACTTTTTTTAGGATTCTATTGGCTGGAAGTTCCAAAGGTTCTGGACGAAGCATTAAAACAGGGGTATTTTCATAAAAAGCAACCTCAACTTTGCTTGACTTTGTATACAATTGAAAATCAGGGATAAATTTAATACGGACAAGATTCTGTTCACAAATTTTTATTATCTTATTGATTACCTCAACATTGTCGATATGGAGGGCTACATATAATTCGTCAACTTTCTCTTTGGCAATAAACGCTTCGATATCTTCAAAACCACCTGTAATTGGAAGAGATTGTAAAGTAGAACTGTTAGACTTTTCATCAAAAAAACCTAAAAACTTATAGCCATATGTTAAATTCTTGGCCAGTATTTTACGCATTTTTTCTCCAGTGTCATTTGCTCCCACAATAATAATTTTTTTAAAATTATATCCTTTGGCTCTAATTTCTTTCAACAATTTCATTGATATGTATCGAGACACCAACAATATTCCGAAAAAGAACAAATAAAAATAAAGTAATCGCAATCTGGAAATATCCGAAAATTTTAAAAAAACTACAAAAATTGCAATTAAACAGGCATGTATTATAAGTTTTCTAATTGTTCTTCCAACTATAGATTCTATTCGTTCAAGTCTCACCATTCGATATGAATCTTTGTTTAAAAGCAAACCGATCCATATTAAATTAGCTAGTAAGGTAACTGTTTTTTCTTCTTTTATAAAGAGTTCATTAAGACTTCCAAATCTGGCATATGCTGAAAATAGTATGGCTGTATTTAATAAAATTACATCCCAAATAACAAACAAGAGTTTGAAATAGCGGGAAACACGGATACGTGATAATTCTTGTAAAATTTTCATCATTAAATTCTTATACCAAAATAAGTTTTAGCATACATAATTTGACGAAAATAGTATTTTTAATTTTACTTCAAGGTTATTTTTAAATCAATTATTCCTTTTTTACTAATTATCATTGAGCATAAAAAAAGGTTCAATGATTAATTGAACCTTTTTACTGTTTTGCTTTTACTTAAAAGAATCTTTTATACCATGCCTTTTTTTCAATATTAACTCCGTAGCCATATCCGTAACCAAGTCCTTTTGCTGAATTTGTGTCATTTAAGATCAGACACATATTCGGTAATTTCTTTTCTTTGTAAATTGAATTTACAACTGACAACATTCGCTTCTCTAATTTTTCTGCACGCATTACATATGCAAATGTATTAGCATTTTCTGCTATGAGTAAAGTATCTGTTACTAAGCATACTGGTGCAGTATCAACAATAATATAATCGTATTGTTTTTTAAGCTCCTCAAAAAGACTGTTAACTTTTGTGCCCATTAATAAGTCTGCAGGATTTGGAGGAACTATTCCAGCAGGAAGAATAAAGAAATTCTCAAACCCTTTATACTTAACAATATAGTCCTGAATATTAGCATCATCTGATGATAAATAATTCGTCACTCCTAAAGACGGGATTTCTATATATTCTTCTAATTTCGGGTTTCTAATGTCCATTCCGACAAGTAAAACTTTTTTTGCAGACAACGCAAATGTTGCAGCAAGGTTTACAGCAATAAACGTTTTTCCTTCTCCAGAAAAAGAAGAAGTTACAAAAATGGTTTTTGCCTGTCCAGAAGTAACCTTATTCAACATAAATTCTAAATTGGTCCTAACAATTCGTATTGCTTCCGCAGAACTAGATCGACTTTCTGACTTTATTATTTCACTTTTACTATTAGAAGTTGGTATATCTCCAATGTAAGGAATTGGCGTTTTTCCTTCCAAATCTAATTTACTCTTAATTTTTGTGTCCAATAAATCATCGACATATATAAATCCAAAAGGAACTAATAAACCAAATAACGCTCCAGCGAGATAAATGATTTTGCCCTTTGGCGCAATCTGATTTTTTTCTGCTTTAGCAGCATCAATAACACGGGCATTAGGTTCTGTTGCAGATAATGAAATAGCCGTTTCTTCTCTTTTCTGTAATAAATAAAGATATAATTCTTCTTTAATTTTTTGCTGTCTGGCAATCACTCTAAACTGGCGCTCCTGTACAGGAATTTTTCCTATTTTATTACTTAAAATATTTTCCTGAAGTTTTATATCATGATTCTGAATTTGCAAATTAGCTTGCATACGACTCAAACTTGCTGTAACATTTGACTTTAATGCCATTATTTGCTGATCTAATTTTAATACAGCTGGATTTTCTTCTGTTGCAGATTTCAATATTCTATTACGATCCAAAACCAACTGATTGTAAGAAGTAATCAGTCCGCTTGCATCTCCCTTATCTACTATCACATTTGCAGGCAATAAATCGGAGTTGGTGCTTTGTTTAATAAAATCCAGCAGTGATTTGACTACGTTTAACTGAATTTCTGTTTCGACTCCCTTTTTATCATATTCCGTTGAACTTTGTACAAATAGTTTGGCATCAGATTCAATATCTGTTAATTGATGATTTTTTTTGAAACTCTCAACATTTTGCTCTACACCATCAAGTTCTTGAGTAATTAATGATAATCTATTTGCAATAAATTTAGAAGTAATTTCGGAAATAGAGTTTTTGTCATCAGCGGCATTTTGGTTGTATATCTCAATCATTTTATTCAGAAAATCTTCAGCTTTTTTAGCTACTGGATCTGATATTGAAATATTTACAACGCTACTTGTCTTATTTATAGCCTCTACTTTCATTTTTTTTCGAAAATTGTCCGTAACATCATCTAATGGAGATATTACTATCCGAATTGATTCAAATCCTTCGGTATGATTTTTTTTGTAAAATGGTGTTTTTTCAATGACTAAAGTCCCAATTTTCGTTGGAATTCGTTCTCCATATTTAAAATCTTTCTGTGAGGATAAAACAAAAATTTCCTTCTCTCCTGCAGTTTCCAATGAAAACCTCTGTGGAGTCAAAAGCTTACAATTTAAAGCAACTCTAGAATCTTTAAATAAATCTGATTTGTTTATAAAGGTTACTTTTATTGGACTAAATTCGTAAACATCCCGATCCATAATATTTTCCTTAGCAAATAAGGAAATGTTTAAATTGAGTCTTTCAATAGTGCTTTCTGCTAAAGTTCTGGATTTTAATATTTCAATTTCATTATCAACATTGCTTTTCATAGCTCCTCCTAAACCTAAATCAGCAAAAACGGATAATTCAGAAAGAATTCCTCCTTTTTTCTCATCCTTGACTAAAATAGACGCTGAAGCTTGATAAGTGGGTGCGGTATAGCGCAAATACAAAAATGCCAAACTTATACCTATAATTATAGCAATTAAAAACCAACGCCAATGGATTAAATATTTATCTAACTGCTCTCTAATATTAATCTGTTCGATTTCATCATCCATAACATCACTGTAAAAATCTTGTTTTTTCATTTCTATTTATTTAAAGATTAGAACAGCAAGCGATACTAAAATAGAAACCGCTGAGATAATTACTGAAGTATTGGGTCCTACAGCCGAAGATTTTACTTTCGTTTTATTAGGTTCAACATACACTACATCATTTTGAGCTAAATAATAAAATGGTGAATTAATAAAATCTGATTTAGTGATGTCGACCCTATTAAATGATTTCTCTCCATTCACTTCTCTAATAATCAAAATATTCTTTCGTTTACCATAAATCGTTAGATCTTTTGCCATACTTAAAGCTTCAATCAATGTTACTCTTTCTGATGCAATAGAATAGGTTCCTGGTACATTAACTTCACCTTGCAACGAAATTTTGAAATTTGTTATGCGAAGATTAATAATAGGGTTCTTAACATACATGCCAATTTTAGTTTGTAATAATTGTAAGGCATCGGTACGGGTTAATCCTCCAATTTTTATCTTTCCCAATATAGGAAAGTCGATATCCCCATTCTTATCTACCAGATAGGTTTGAATTGTTTCCTGACCACGTGTAACATCCAATTTACTGTTACTCGAAACACTATAAGTTTTAAGATTAAATGGAGAAACAGCTTCCGAATCTTCTGCCGAAACAATAATCATCAACAAATCATCGGGCTGGATTTTAACTTCGTAAGAATTGGTACTTTTCCCCTTGTTTAAAGTATCAATATTTTGATAATAAATTACATTTTTCTTTGAAGCACAAGAAAATAAAAGAACAAAAAGAGATAAAAAACAAACATTTTTTATCCATAAAAACATTTTAGATTTCATTAGATTAAATTAAAAAACAGCAAGATTTTCTTTAAAAATCTGGAAGACATTATATTTTAAAAGATTTATTTTAAATAGTTTAGGATGGATTTAAACTATTAGAAAGCATTTTTTTCGCCACGGAAAATATTTAAGATTGTTTTAAAAACAATTTTTATATCCAGCAGTAAACTCCAATTTTCGATATACCAAATATCAAATTCTACACGATTTTCCATATCTATAAGGTGCTTGGTCTCTCCTCTATAGCCATTAACCTGCGCCCAGCCAGTAATTCCAGGTTTTGCATACTGTCTAACTAAATAATTGTTAATTAATTCGCTATATTCCTGCGTGTGATATAACATATGAGGGCGTGGTCCTACAACAGACATATTGCCAATAAAAACATTAAAAAACTGAGGTAATTCATCGATACTGGTTTTTCGCATAAAAGCACCAAATTTTGTTATCCTGCTGTCTCCTTTTTCAGCTTGTTTGCTATTAGAAGCATTATTAACACACATACTTCTAAATTTTAAACACTTAAAAGATTTGTTATCTCTGCCCGATCGCGCTTGTTTAAAAAAAACTGGACCTGGCGATTCAATTTTAATAATGAGCATTATGATAGGAAATAAACATGGAAAGAGCAATATAATTACTAAAAAAGAAAAACAGATGTCAAAAATTTTCTTTAAAAGTCTATTGTATGTGTTTTCTAAAGGTTCACGACGAGAGATCAGAACAGGCATGTTTTCATAAAATGAAATTTCAACTTTGCTTGATTTTGTATATAGCTGAAAATCTGGTATAAACTTAATTCTCACCATGTGATGTTCACACATTTGAATCAGTTTATTAATAGTATCAATATTATCAATATGAAGTGCAACATACATTTCATCAACATTTTCTTTGGCTATAAAATTTTCAATGTCATTAAATCCTCCAATAATGTTCGCTACTTCTGGGGTAGAATCTCCTTTATTTTCATCAAAAAAGCCTAAAAAACGATAACCGTATGTTAAGTCTTTCGACAATATTTTCCGAATTTTTTTTCCTGTATCATTAGCTCCAACTATAATAATATTTCTAAAATTATACCCTTTATATCGTATATATTTTAAAACTTTCATGGATAAATATCGCGAAAGCATTAAAAATGAAAAGAATAGAATGTAAAAATAAAACAGTTGAAATCTGGAAATATCGTAATAGTCTAATGCAACTACAAAAACAGAGACAATGGCAGCATGTATTATTAACTTTTTAATCGTTCGGGATAATATCGATTCTATCCGTTCAACTCTGATAATTCTATAGGAATCTTTATAAAGTAATAGACCAATCCAAATTAAATTGGCCAAAAGTGAAATGGTTTGTGTTTCTTTTAAAAACAATTTTTCAAAGCTATCTAACCTGATAACTCCTGAAATAAGTACAGATAAATTTAACAGTACAATGTCCCAGAGAATAAATAGAATCTGGAAATAGCGAGAAAAACCATACTGAGATAGTTTTTGTAAAATTTTCATGACTCAGACAAACCTTTGTTAAAAAACATTTTTACCTTTTTTTCAAAGAGAACCTTGATAAAAACTGGTCCATAATACAAATATCTTTTCCACATCCTCTTTGGTTCTTTTAACAATCTCACAAACCATTCTAAACCTATATTTATCCAGAATTTGCTTGGTCGAATAATTGTACCAGCATAAAAATCAAAGACAGCACCAATGGAACAAATTACTTTTACGTCTAACTCGTTTTTGAACATATTTGACCATTTCTCTTGTTTGGGAGCTGTCATTCCTACAAATAACACATCTGGCTTAAAAGCATTCACTTCTTCCAACATTTTCTTGATATCGGACGGTGAAAATTCATCTTTATATGGCGGTGAAAATGTTGATAATTTTATATTTGGAAATTCGTTTGAAACTCTCGCGGTAATTTTATTCAATGTATTTTGAGAAGATCCTAAATAAAAACAAGTCCCTCCTTTTTTATTCAAATTCGTAAGAAGAAATTGGTGGATATCGGCCCCTGCAATTTTTTTAATTGTTTTATGCGTTAATAACCTAACAGCTCCCACAATACCAACCCCGTCGGGCAATAAAATATCAGAATCCAGCAATGCTTTTTTAAAATCTAAATCTTTCTCGGCAATGCAATAAGAATATTGATTAATCGTATTGATTAAAATTTTCGAACCTGTGAAACAATCTGAAAGATCTCCACTGTAAATAGAATAGTCCATTAATGGGACAACAGAGGCTGGTTTAGTCATTATGAAAGTATATTCTTTACTAGGTCAATAATGCGTACAGCATTATCATTTGCAAAATGTTTATGAACATGATTTTTAATTCTACTAAAAGCTAATCATTAGCTATTATTGCTTTTAAAAATTTGTAGAAAAATTAATTTAAAATTAATCTACAAGGTTTCTGATTTCTATTATTACAAAATCTATTCTTGTAATAATTTTCGATGATTTTCCAAATCTTTCTTAAATTCAAAACGATCACGGATTTTTTTCCCAGGATTACCCGCGTAAATACTATAACTTTCAACATCTTTTGTTATAACTGAACCCGCTGCAATAATTGCTCCCTCATTTATTGAAACACCTTGCAATATTGTACAACCATAACCAACCCAGACATCATTACCAATTTTTGTTATTAGTCCTATTCCTTTCCATGAATAATTATCTTCTCTTATCGATGATGCCAGTCTAATTGGTGTTCCTATTTGTTGAAAATGATGATCAAACTTACCTACGATTGCCACACGATTGCCAAAAATGACATTATCTCCAATAATACAATCTGTCTCTATAAACGAATCTCTTCCTATGTAAAAATTTTTGCCAATACATAAAGTGGATTTAGCCCAAAGCCTTACGCGAACACCTGCAGAAAATCCTTTACCAATCGAATACTTGCGATATTTTATATTCACGAGATAAAGATTTCTGATTTCTTTTAAAATTTTTATTAAAATCATAATCCTAAAAAAGTTTCTATTTTAGACCTTACTCTCGAAAACACACTCATTTTATATCGAAATTTCTTTTGAGCAGAAATTGTTAAATCAATAGTGGGTGGAAAATTAATGCCTACATTCTTTTCATTATCTAAAATGGGAATATATCTACGTGATGAGCCTTTTGTATGGGTAGCGTCTGCACCGAAGCCTTCATTTATGATTTTTGACTTAACTGGATATACTGTTAATCCATTAAATTTATATTGATTGTAAAACCATCTAATTGCCCATGAATCAAGCTTACCGCTCATTTGCTTCCTTAGCATGTTATTCAAATCTGAGCCTCCTTGAGAAAAAGCCTTCATCGCTTTTTTATTTTTTATAAATAACTCATAATCCTTAATTTGCCAATCAACTTGTTCCCATCTATCTCTCCATGTTGCCCATCCCCAGGACCATCCTCTATTAAGAAAATAAACGTCATACGGATATTTTTCATCCATATTGAGATTGAACGAAAAGCCTGAAACCGAAAAAACATTATTATGATCTTCAAATCTTTCAAGAGATTCATTCATGAAGTTTAAAAAATTATTAGTGCTAACCAAATCATCTTCTAATACAATAACATTTTGATGAACTTTTAAAACTTCAGTTACGCCTTCGATTATTGAGGCCGCCAATCCTTTATTTGCTATTGCTTCACGGATTGTAACAGATTTAAATCCATTAATTGCATGTATATATTCCCTAACTGCATTTACAGCCTGTTTGTCTGATTCCGTTTTTGCAGCGTCTGAAAAAATATATAGATCTGAGTTATTTGCAAAATAATTATTTTGAAGTGCGTCAATTGTTTTTTTTAATACATCAAGACGCTTAAATGTGAATAAGACTACTGGAGCAAGTTCCATTTATAATTTTTTTTTAAATTCTGATCCCAATATTCTACAATAGTCAAATAAAAAATAAACAATACTACAGTAACTATTTTTTTTTGCCCAATACCATCTTCTTTTTATATTGACAGGAGATTTTTTAGATGTAAGAGTATCTCGCCAGTATTTAATAGTTTTTTTTCTATATAAATTTTTTAATCCTGTAGCATTTACTTCACTATATACAACAGCGGAAGTAGAAACAAATAATAAGTATCCATTTTTTTTACATCTTAAAGAAAAATCTTCATCTGCACAGTAATGTGGAAAATAAGTTTCATCAAACACACCAAGAGATTTAAAAGCCTCAATAGGATATAAAGTACCTCTACCAGGTAGAAGATCACTCTTTATAATACTACTATTCATTCTTAAAGTTTCGTAATCCTGCTCTAAACTAACAGCTGAACGATATTTCGCAGTAAATGAATTCCACTTAATTCCAGCAAAAACAATTTTTTTTATGTCATTTATATCAAGAGACACACTTCCTATAATTGATTTATAATTTTCAGTAGCTGAATTAATTAGAGTTTCTAAATAATTTTGATCAACTATTAAATCATTATTTAAGGTTAAAATATATTCTGCTTGATTATATATAGCATAATTAACACCTAGATTAGTAGCTGCAGTCCACCACATATTTTCGTTTCCTTGCAGAATTATTACTTCGGGAAATATATTTCTAATTTCACTTGAAGTTTCATCAGTAGAGCCATGATCGACAACAACTATTTTATATTTGGAATAAGTTTGAGAGGATAAACTTTCTAAACAAGCTTTTGTAAAATTCCATCTATTTAATACTGGAATAATAATATAAATCATTTAAAATGCATATTATTAGAGATTAATAATTTACAGAAACGATAAAATAAGTATGTATATATCATAACTGTTAAACATCCAAAAAAAACAGTTGCTTGTCCGTTGATAAGTAAAATAAACAGAGCGAATAGAATAGAATTCTGAATTAAGTTGAAATAAGAATTTGGATTCATTAATTGTTGAGATATACTATTAGCAAAAAAAGCTATTAAAAGCATTATTGGTAAAACTAAAAATCCATATGCGAAATATAGTTCACCCACAATTCCAATTCTAATTCCAAATTTTTCATTATATAAATTCATAAAAGCATGCTGACTACCCATCTTATATAATTCATTTTTATCTAAATCCAGCATCTCAAGAAAAGTAGAATTTGCAAATGATCCAAAAGCACTCCATTCAAAATTATAATTTCGGATTGACTGAACATTATATGTGTTAAAACAATGAACATAGTCTTTAAATTCAACCCCAAATGGAATATTTTCTACCAAAAGAGTTAGAGATTCTTGTATATTGGCACCTGTTCTTAAAATATTAATTAAAATGTAAACTATTCCAACACTTGAAAAAGATAGAATAATAGGACTGTAATCAACCTTTGTTTCTTTACTTGTAACTTTGAATTTGTTATTTTTTAAACTAACCATCAAAGGGACAAAACTTAAAATACACATTAAAAGAATAAATCTTTTTCCATCAACGGATACTATAAACAAGATAACTAATAAATAAAAAAAGGAAAATATTCTCTTATCTCTAAACAGTAAATAAGTTAAACTAAAACTATATACACAGAGAAATTTTAACCCATAAAAGAAACCATAATTAAACTCATACATATCGTCAACAAAATCCTGGCCACTAAGAATTGGGAGAATCCCTATGTTTACGTATATACTATATATAAGGACCAAAGGATATACTAACATTAAGTATATAAACGGTGTCTTGAAAAAAACATGTTGATCATTAGTAAATCTCTTTTTTTTCAATTTCTTTTTTTCAAAAAAAAGAATACCCAAAATAAAAACAAGTAAGCATAAATGATACAAAAATGAAGCATCATGGATTTCAAGATTCCAGATATTAGTTCTTGACTTGCAACTATTAATATTTAAAACACCTAAAAAATAAAAGATGAACCAAGTTCCAGAGATAATTTTATTAAACAAATTTTTCATTTTGCCTATTAAAAAACAATTAACAAAGCAAATTATAACAACATCAAAAGGAATTGTTTGGGCGATATTTCTTGGATAAACTAATAGAATTAACTCGTTAAATAGTAAAATAAAAATATAAGGAATTAAAATTTTAAAGTTAAAGCTTGTCTGATTTAAACTATTGCTTTTCATCTATTTTTCTAATAAACTTCGCAGGATTACCTGCCCAAATTTGATTTTCAGGAACATCTCTCGTCACAACCGAACAAGCTCCAATTATTGAATTCTTTCCAATTTTTACTCCCTTCAGTATCGTTGAATGTGCGCCAATAAAAGCATTACTGCATATTATAACAGGTTTATTTTTTGCTCCTAGTATATCTTTATAACTATCTTTTCTTTCTTCTGGATTTAAACTATGAAAATCTGTATCGTAAATTACTACATTCCCTCCCAATTTTACATTATCACCTATCTGCACACTATTATGACATACAATTGCTGATGAACTAATTCCTACGTTATTGCCCAAGATTAAACTTCCGTGTTTCCCAACCATAAAACTGCATCTCTTAAATCGACCAATAGGATTTGATGACTCTCTATTATTCATTTTAAAATTTACGCCAATCACCATCGTTCCTCCACGAGCAATAAAGACTTTAGGAAATCCGTTCGTTATAAATTTATCAAATTTTACTCCTTTTGCGTATAGAATAAAACAACAAAGAACTTTATCTGATACTTTTAGAAAAGTATAATAAACTTTTCTTAAAACTTTGAAAAAGAAAATAGTTATAGATTGAAACGAACTCATAAATTCCAGATTCCTTTTGCCTTTCGAGAAATTATTTTATTGAATTGAATAGTTGAGATAATAACACTTGGAATAATACAAGTTATTGTTCCGAGAATAATCCCCACAGGTCCAACGTTAAGATATTTTGCAAAAAAAATGGAAATAGGAATATTCAAGACACTCATAATGATAGTATGATATAATTGTAATTTAATCTTACTAATTCCATTTATAAAATAATTATAAGGCGTTAAGTATATTATTAAACAAGTATAAAAACACATCGATAAACTCATTAAAAAAGGAATATTAACTTCTTTTCCTAGCCAAATCTTATACAAAAAATCCGCACAAAGTAGTATCACTATGGATATCGCACAAAAAAGTGCTATAAATTTTTTTAAGTTTTTCATAGATGCTTTTATCCATGTGAAATCACTTTTAAAATATGCTTCTGTAAAACTCGACCAATATGGTGTGACTATGATAGTAAATACCATTATGGAAATACTAAATAACTTTAATGCCAAGTTATACGGGACGACTTCTTTAGGTGAAAATAACTGAGAAATAATTATATTATCTGTTGTTGTGATAATTACCCAAGCCATTTGTATGAAAAAGAAACTTAAACCTAAGCCAAAAATCTCTTTTAGACAATCCTTCTTCCATAAAGAAAAAACAGGCTTATAATCTTTATAAACATTTGTAAAAGCAAAAATGTTGAGTCCTAATAATATCAAAACTGGCAATATTGAAAGAATAACTCCAAAGAGAAACAAAGAACTTTCAGTTGTTTGTACCATAGACCAGAGTGCTATTAAAGAGAGTAATGAAGAATAAAAATTGACTTTCCCCTGCATAGAATGATTTTGATCTGCTGTATAGATAGTTGTTATTAACTTTCCCAGAAGATTTAAACAGAATAAACCAAACATAATTGGCATAAGCAAACATAGCTGCTTTTGTAAGTTTTTATTGGTATTAAAAACGTTTGACCAATCAATAAAACAATTTAAGAGAAAAAAAACTGGAATTAGAATGAAACAAATAGAGCCAATTGTAAAATAAGCAGAACTTACGTAAGATTTTGCTAATATTACGTCTCCCTTTGCCTTGGCCTCAGCAAACTTATTTCTTAAGCCATTGCCTAAACCTATATCAAAAAAAGAAAACCATGCTAAAAAAGAGCTCAATGTAAGCCAAACACCATAATTATCAGTATCCAAAAACTCAATAGTTAATGGCACCATTAAAAAAGAGCAAATTATGCTTCCTCCCTTATAGAGAAAGGATATAATTACGTGATTAGTAATATTCTTTGTACGCTCACTATTAATACCTATTTTTTTATAAACTTTCTTTATAAACTGTTTCAACCTTGTATTCTATTATTATGTTAATTCAAACTTTTGAAAGTTATGACTACTTATTTTCAACCTTGCGTTTAAACCAACTTCAAATCACTCGCCACCATCTCTCTCACCAAACTGGCCAAATCATATTGAGGTTCCCATCCCAATTTGGTTTTAGATTTTGTTGGATCGCCAATTAAAAGATCTACTTCTGTTGGGCGATAGTATTCCGGATCTACACGTACAACAATCTTCCCAATCTCTAACTGATATAACGGATTTTTGCATGCTGCAATTTTTGCTACTTCATTTTCATTTTTTCCTTCAAAAGTTAATTCAATTCCAACTTCTTGAAAAGCCATTCTCACAAAATCTCTGATATAAGTAGTCACACCTGTAGCAATTACATAGTCTTCAGGAGTTTCTTGCTGTAATATTCTCCACATTGCTTCTACATAGTCTTTGGCATGTCCCCAATCTCTTTGTGAATTAAGATTTCCTAGATATAGACATTCTTGCTTTCCTATAGCAATTGCGGCCGTTGCCATTGTAATTTTACGCGTTACAAAAGTTTCACCGCGTCTTGGAGATTCATGATTGAACAAAACCCCATTACAAGCAAACATATTATAAGCTTCACGATAATTTTTTGTTATCCAAAAGCCATAAATCTTAGCTGCTCCGTATGGAGAACGTGGGTAAAAAGGAGAGTTTTCATCGTAGAAACCCTTATCATTTTTATTTTCTATCATTCCTCCATAAAGTTCGGAAGTCGACGCTTGATAAACTCTTGTTTTTTTCTCTAAACCTAAGATTCTGACCGCTTCTAAAATTCTTAAAGTACCCAATCCATCTACATTTGCTACATACTCTGGTGAATCAAATGATACTTTTACATGAGACATTGCACCTAAATTATAAATCTCATCCGGCTGTACTTCTTGAATTATTCTAATTATGTTGGTAGAATCTGTTAAATCTCCATAATGTAATTTAAAATCAACATGCGATTCATGCTGATCTTGATAAATATGATCTATTCTTTGGGTATTAAAAGAAGATGCACGTCTTTTAACCCCATGAACTTGATACCCCTTTTCTAATAATAATTCAGCCAAATATGATCCGTCTTGACCTGTAATTCCGGTTATAAGTGCTGTTTTTTTTGTGCTCATTATTTTTTAGTTATTTTTTCTAGCGAATAACTCAGAACTATCTGAGATAGGCTTCTTACAATTTAACTTCTTTAAAATTTTCTAAATTATTTAAAAACCAATCATAGGTTTTTTGAATTCCATCGTAAAGTTCAACATCATGTTTCCAACCTAAATCATTCATTTTTGAAACATCTACTAATTTTCTTGGCGTACCATCTGGTTTACTTATGTCCCATAATATTTCCCCAGTGTGACCTGTAATTTTTTGGATTACAGATGCTAATTCTCTAATGGTTAAATCAACACCTGTACCTACATTATATAGATAATCTGGCAATGTATTTTTCAACGCAAAAGCAACCGCTTTCGCTAAATCATCAACAAATAAAAACTCGCGCATTGGATTTCCGCTCCCCCAAAGAATCACGGGAGAATTATTATTTAATCTTGCCTCATGAAATTTTCTAATCATGGCAGGAAGAACATGTGAAGTGTTCAAATCAAAATTATCATGCGATCCATATAAATTTGTAGGCATCAAGCTTACATAATCTTTTTTGTACTGTTTTCTTATCGCCTGACATGCTTTTACTCCAGCAATTTTTGCAATTGCGTACCACTCATTTGTAGGCTCAAGAGTATCCGTTAATAAATAATCCTCTTTTAAAGGTTGTGGCGCTAACTTTGGGTAAATACAAGTGCTTCCAAGAAAAATGAATTTCTCAACATCATTTTGAAGAGCAGAATCAATTAAATTATTTTGGATTTGCATATTGTCCATAATAAATTGATAAGGGAAATTATTGTTGGCCACAATACCTCCTACACGTGCCGCGGCATTAACGATTACATCTGGTTTTTCTTTTGCAATAAAATCACGGACTGCTTGTTGATTTCTAAGATCTAACTCTTTACTCGAAACACCAATTAAATTACTGTATCCTTCTGCTAGTAAAATTTTCCAAATTGCATTTCCTACCATTCCGGTATGTCCAGCTATGTAAATTTTTTTTGTATTCATTTTAATTTTCGCTGTTTATTTAACTCTTGCCAACTCTTTCACAGCAACTTCTTTTCTTAAACCACTGCTTGAAAAACGATGATCTCGCCTATTAAAGCACAATCTAATTCCTTTCTTTTCGCAGTATTCTCTTCCTGTAAAATTTTTGTCTTTATACTCGTCTCCAAGAATCCGAACATCAATTTTGTATGATCTCAAAATATCTTCCAAATCAACTTCTGTTGCGTATGGAATAATTTCATCGACAAATTTGCAGCCTTTAAGCTGAATATATCTCTCAACCACGGTCTGTGTGGGACTATTTTTTTCAGGTCTATCTAATGTTGGATCAGTTTGCAATCCGACAATTAAATAATCGCATTCTGCTTTTGCTTCCTCCAACATTTTTATATGTCCTGCATGCAGTAAATCGAAAGCACTAAAAGTTATTCCTACTATCATATTAAACTAAATCAAACAGCTATTCTAGGCACAGCTCCGCTATTCCAACTCACAAAAGCCAGAATAAAAACATTTAAGAATTAAAAAAATTAGCACACTAAAAAGAAAGAATAAACTCTCATTTTTCTGCAAAATTAAAACAAGAAGACATTCGCAAAACATCAAAAAAGAAAGAAATGTCCTATATTGATAGTTTAAAACTTCTTGTTCATATTACCTTCAGTATTACAAAATGAAAAAATGGTCTGCAAAACCATGAAGGCTGGTTATTTCTAAGGAATTAGAGCTATTTTTACAGGACAAAAAATGAAATAAGCCCAAATGAAATATCTAGTTATTTTTTTGTTAATTTTCAATACTGTAACCAGTCAAAATTTTAATCAAGAAACTATTGAAAATAAAGACCGTTATTATGAAAATTTCAAAAAAGTAAAACCTACTCAGTCGATTCGTCTGAGTGATTCTATAAAAGAAACGTCTGGTCTAATCTACTTTAATGATTTACTTTGGACACATAACGACGATCACGATACCACCATTTACGGATTGGATTCTTTAGGAAAAATCAAAAAGAAAATTAATCTTCCAGAAATTATTAACCACGATTGGGAAGAAATCTCGCAAGACAGCACGCACCTATATATAGGAGATTTTGGCAATAATTATTCTGGAAACCGAACGGATTTGAAAATCTTTAAAATTGAGAAAAAATCTTTTTTAGAAGAAAATCCGAAAATTGAAACGATTTCATTTTCTTACTCCGATCAAACTGATTTTTCTCCTTCAACTCCCAATAAAACCGATTTTGACTGCGAAGCTTTTATCGTTTCAAAAGACAGTATTTATCTGTTTACCAAACAATGGAAATCGTCTAAAAGCAGTATTTATACACTTTCAAAGGAATCTGGAATTCAAATTGCGAAGTTAAAATCTACTTTCGACACAAAAGGTTTAGTTACGGGCGCAACTTATTTGGAAGACAAAAAACTGATTGCTTTGTGTGGCTACACTAAAGTTGGAAAGTCTTTTTTATACTTGCTTTACGATTTTAAAAATGATGATTTTTTGTCTGTAAGTAAAAGAAGAATCGATGTAAAACTTCCTTTTCATCAAGTCGAAGGAATTGCGACAAAAGATGGGCTTCATTATTTCATAACAAATGAATCTCTGGTTAGAAAACCACTTATAAACAATCCGCAGCAAATTCATTATTTAGATTTGAGTGTCGCTCTGAGTTCGTATCTCCATAAATAATTCGCAAATGCAAGATAATAGTTTACTTTTGCAGAAAGTTATGTTTAAGAAAACATTCATAACTCACAATTTATAACTTATACTTACAAAGTGAATTACTTATCTGTAGAAAATATATCGAAGTCATTTGGCGAAAGAGCCCTTTTTGACAACATTTCTTTTGGAATCAACAAAGATCAAAAAATCGCTTTTATTGCAAAAAATGGTTCTGGAAAAACTACCATAATGAGCATTATTAATGGTTTGGAAGAGCCTGATACTGGACAGGTTGTATTAAGAAAAGGAATCAGAATGGCATTTCTTTCGCAAGACAATAATCTTCAGGATGAACTTACAATTGAAGAAAGTATTTTTGCTTCAGATAATGAAACGCTTAAAGTGATTGAAGCTTACGAAAAAGCTTTAGAAAATCCTTCTGACGAAGAAGCTTATCAAAAAGCCTTTGACGCTATGGATCAGCATAATGCGTGGGATTTTGAAACGCAATACAAACAGATTTTATTTAAATTAAAACTGGAAGATTTTAAGCTTAAAGTAAAGAATCTTTCTGGAGGGCAGAAAAAACGTCTTTCATTAGCCATAATTCTAATCAATCGTCCAGATTTACTGATTTTGGATGAGCCAACCAACCACTTAGATCTTGAAATGATCGAATGGCTGGAAAGTTATTTTGCTAAAGAAAATATTACGCTGTTTATGGTAACGCACGACCGTTTCTTTTTGGAGCGCGTGTGCAATGAAATCATCGAGTTAGACAACGGAAAGTTATATCAATACAAAGGAAATTATTCTTATTACTTGCAGAAAAAAGAAGAAAGAATTACTTCTGAAAATGCGAGTGTTGACAAAGCTAAAAACTTGTTTGTAAAAGAATTAGAATGGATGCGCCGCCAGCCAAAAGCGAGAACAACCAAGTCTAAATCGCGTCAGGATGATTTTTACATTATTAAAGAAAAAGCACAAAGCCGACGTAAAGAAAATAAAGTGGAGCTTGAAATTAATATGGAAAGAATGGGAAGCAAAATTATTGAGCTTCACAAACTTTCTAAAAAATTCAAAGACCGCGTTATTCTGGATAATTTCAGTTTTGATTTCCAGCGTGGAGAAAGAATTGGGATTATTGGAAAAAACGGAACCGGAAAATCGACTTTCTTAAATCTTTTAACAGGAACGATTCCTCCAGATAGTGGACGTGTTGTTAAAGGAGATACTATAAAAATTGGATATTACACGCAATCTGGAATTAATCCGAAGCCGGGTCAGCGTGTTATTGATATTATTAAAGAATACGGAGAATATATTCCGCTTGCGAAAGGAAAGATTATTTCGGCTTCTCAATTGTTAGAGCGTTTTCTTTTTGATGCGAAAAAACAATACGATTATGTAGAAAAATTAAGTGGTGGAGAATTAAAACGTTTGTATTTGTGTACGGTTTTGATTCAAAATCCGAATTTCTTGATTCTGGATGAGCCAACAAACGATTTGGATATTGTGACTTTGAACGTTTTAGAAAGCTTCCTTTTAGATTATCCTGGATGTTTATTGGTGGTTTCTCACGACCGTTACTTTATGGATAAAATTGTGGATCATTTATTTGTATTCAGAGGCCAAGGCGAAATCGAAAATTTCCCAGGAAACTATTCTGATTTTAGAGCGTATGAAGACAGTGCTGATGTTGCTCAAAAAGAAGAAAACAAAGCCGAAAAGAAAGATTGGAAACAAAATAATCCGACAGGAAATTTAAGTTTTAACGAACAGAAAGAATATCAGAAAATCGAAAGAGAAATCAAAGATTTAGAAATCGAAAAAACAAAAATCGAACAATTATTCTCTGACGGAAAAGTTGCTGATGCCGATATCGAGAAAAAAGCAAATGAACTTCAAAATATCATCAATAAAATTGAAGCAAAAGAAGAACGCTGGTTTGAACTTTCTGCAAAAATTGAAGGATAGATTTTTTGTTTCATGTTTCATGTTTCATGTTTTTACAGGACCAAAAAACATTTATATTTAAATTTTTTAAAGAACACCATATATGAAAAAATTATTTACCGCATTACTTACTTTAACACTATTCATTTCTTGTAACAGCACAAAAAAAGAAACACCTGACACTCCGTCAAAAGATTACACGGCAGAAAATGACAAAGAAATCACAGATTATTTAGCTAAAAATAATTTGACTGCAACTAAAACCGAATCAGGTCTTTATTATATTATTACCGAACCAGGCGATGGAACTAAACCAACATCTACTTCAAATGTAACTGTTTCATATAAAGGTTATTTTTTAAACGGAAAAGTTTTTGATCAAAGCAAAGCTGAAGGAATTTCATTTGGTTTAAATCAAGTAATTAAAGGATGGACAGAAGGTATTCCGTATTTTAAAGAAGGCGGATCTGGAGTTCTTTTAATTCCAGCCCATCTTGGTTATGGAAGTTATGATTATGCAGGAATTCCAGGAGGATCAGTTCTAATTTTCGACGTAAAATTGATTAAAGTAAACTAATATTCTAGATGCTTTTTCAAATAAAATCTTATTTAAAATTTCTTTGGCATTCAAAAAACGAGCATGCGGTTCATTCGCCTTTTGTTTTTAATTTATTGACAAAATGTTTTTATGATAAGAAACCAAAACCAGAATATGCCATTCTAAAAAAGTACAGAAAATCACTTTTAGAAAATAAAAATTTCATTGAAGTGACTGACTTTGGAGCGGGTTCAAGAGTTTTTAAATCCAATAGAAGACAAATTTCTAAAATTGCGCAGACAGCAGGAATTTCGCCAAAGCGGGCAGAATTGTTGTTTCGTGTTACGAATTACTTTCAGCCTTCAACTATTTTAGAAATAGGAACTTCTTTGGGTTTGGCAACTTCAGCTTTAGCTTTAGGTAATCCAAAGGCAAAAGTAATTACAATTGAAGGCTGTCCAAATACGGCAAATGTTGCTCAAAATCAATTGGCTGAATTTGATTGCAATAATGTAGAAAATGTAATTTCTGAATTTGAATCTTTTTTGATTTCCGAGAATATTCAAGCCACAAATTACGACCTAATCTATTTTGATGGAAATCATTCTAAAAAAGCAACTTTAGAATATTTTGAGCTTTTATTGCCAACAATCAATAATGATTCGGTTTGGATTTTCGACGACATTCATTGGTCTGAAGATATGGAAGAAGCTTGGGAGATGATCAAAAATCATCCAAAAGTAAAAGTTACAATTGATACTTTCCAATGGGGATTTGTATTTTTTAGATACGAACAGCCGAAAGAGCATTTTATAATTCGAGCATAAAAAAAGACGATCATTCCTGATCGTCTTTTTTTCTAATTCAAAATACAAAAAAATTATTTTTTTGCGTCCTTATTTTCTTCAGATTTAGCTCCCATTCTGTTTACAGTGTACATTGGTGCAAATTTCACTTTCAAACCAGCAATTTTTCTGTTATCTTCAGATGACAAACCTTCTTTTTCAACTGTATTTTTACGGCTATCTAATGCTTCATACATTAATTTAACTTCATCCCAGTCTTCTCTAGAATATTTATCTTTATTATTTTCTACAGTATGAACAAACTGCTGATAAACGCTATGAATATTTTGGGCATTTACCCAATTAAAATTCATATCATCACCAATTTTTCCTGCACCAAACAAAGCATCTCTCAATGATTGTTTTGGACTAGGAGCTGGAGGGGCAAATTGGGCGGTCAATTCTTTTCTAAACTCTTCGTACTTAGCTTTACTAGCATTTATTTTTTCTGTTGCCGCTGCATTATCTTTGATATCAGCCAAAGCAGCTTCTGCTTCCTGAGATCTTCTGTCATATTCAGCTTCAACACTTTGCCAGTTGTCTTTTAAGTCGGCTGCGGCAACATTTTTTACAGAGTCAACATAGACAACGTAGTTTTCAACTGTTCTCTGAGCTTTTTCTTGTTTTTCATCTTTACAAGATGTTAATCCTAATACTAATACTGCAATTCCTGTAGCTATTTTTATGTTTTTCATAATCTTGATTATTTAAAATTAATTATAATCAAATTTACCAAATACATAACTTAAAAAATTACATTATTATCACTTTTTTAAAATTAAAAACATTTTAAATCTATAAAACTTTAACAATAATGACAATTATGCAACATGAATTAAAAAACATGTAACAATCATAAAATTCTTAAAAATATATTCTTTTAATACTTATTTATAGAAAGCTTTTGTAACAAAAAGCAAATCTAAACTACTTATGATTTAATTGAAAAGTGTTTTGTACTTTTAAATCCAAAATTGTAAAACGAAATGGCTGAACCATTAATTAAAATAACCGACATTAAACGAAACTTTATTTTGGGCAATGAAACGGTGTATGTTTTAAAAGGAATAAATCTAGAAATCAATAAAGGCGAATATGTTGCTTTAATGGGACCTTCTGGATCTGGAAAATCTACATTAATGAATTTATTAGGTTGTTTAGACACGCCAACTTCCGGACATTATGTTTTGAACGGAAAAGATGTCAGCCAAATGAAAGATGATGAATTGGCCGAAATTAGAAATAAAGAAATTGGTTTTGTTTTTCAGACTTTCAACCTTTTGCCAAGAACTACTGCTCTAGATAATGTTGCCTTACCCATGATTTACGCCGGTTACGGAAAATCGGAACGAATTGCCCGCGCCACAGAAGTGCTTAAACAAGTTAACCTAGCCGATAGAATGGATCACCAACCCAATCAGCTTTCTGGAGGTCAGCGTCAGCGTGTTGCTGTTGCTCGAGCTTTGGTCAACAAACCTTCAATTATTCTGGCCGATGAACCAACCGGAAACTTAGACAGTAAAACTTCTGTAGAAATCATGAAACTTTTCGGGGATATTCACGCGCAAGGAAACACCGTAATTCTTGTAACCCACGAAGAAGATATCGCTGCTTATGCACATCGTGTAATTCGTTTGCGAGATGGTTTAATTGAAAGCGATACTCGTAAAGAGGTTTAACCGTTTATTTGGTTAATCGTTTAATCGTAAAAAGAAACTTAGAATCTCCGTTTCTAAAAACTTAGAATCTTAGCATCTCAGAACCTTAGCATCTTAAAAAAAAATGAAAGTATATACCAAAACAGGCGATAAAGGAACAACAGCTCTTTTTGGAGGAACTCGCGTACCAAAAGACCATATTAGAATTGACAGTTACGGAACTGTTGACGAATTGAATTCTTATATAGGACTGATTCGGGATCAGGAAATGGATTCTCATTATAAGACTATTTTAATTGAAATTCAGGATCGACTTTTTACTGTTGGTGCCATTTTGGCAACTCCACAAGAAAAAGAAGTTTTAAAAAATGGAAAACTTCGCTTAGAAAATTTGGGCATAATTGACTCAGATATCGAATTACTCGAAAACGAAATAGATAAAATGGATGAAAGTCTTCCGCCAATGACTCATTTTCTTTTACCAGGAGGCCATCCTACCGTGTCACATTGTCATATAGCGCGCTGTATTTGTCGCAGAGCAGAACGTTTAGCGGTAAATTTAAGCCATAATGAGCACGTTCCAGAAATAGCAATTACATACTTAAACCGACTTTCTGACTACCTTTTTGTCTTGGCACGAAAGTTGTCCTCTGACTTAAAAGCGGAGGAAGTGAAATGGATTCCTAGAAAGTAATCAGTCGCAGTTTCAGTTTTCAGACTGCAAACCAGCTTCAAAACTGAATACTAAAAAACACGGTAATTAGCAGCAAATTTCAGTTTTAAAACTGAAAACTGGCACTGAAAACTGAGTACTAGCAAAGACGTTCTTAAATTTTATTAAAATAAATCAAAATTTACTTGTCTTTTTCAGTAAAAAATTTATTTTTGCACAAACTAAATAGATAACAGATGTATTGGACATTAGAATTAGCATCTTATTTAAGTGATGCGCCATGGCCTGCTAACAAAGATGAACTTATAGACTACGCCATTAGAGCTGGTGCTCCATTAGAAGTAGTAGAAAACCTTCAATCAATCGAAGATGAAGGCGAGATATATGAATCAATGGAAGAAATTTGGCCTGATTATCCAACAGACGAAGATTATCTTTGGAATGAGGATGAATATTAAAAAATAAACCAAGGAAAAAGTCTCTCATTATAGAGGCTTTTTTTTTGGTGCAAATACATATATAATAAAGAAATACAACAAATCATGAGTTTCATAAACAGTATTATTAAAGTCTTTGTCGGCGATAAGTCGCAGAAAGATGTCAAAGCTTTACAACCTTACTTAAATAAAATTAAAACATTCGAAGCTCCTTTAATGAGTCTGTCAAACGACGAATTAAGAGGAAGAACCGTTTATTTTAAAGATAGAATCAAAGAAGCTAGAGCGGATAAAGATGCTAAAATTGCTTCGCTTAAAGCGGAAGTAGAAAACATCGAAGACATCGATAAAAGAGAAGATATTTATGATGCAATAGACGCTCTTGAAAAAGAGGCTTATGAAATCTCTGAAAAAACTTTATTGGAAATTCTTCCAGAAGCATTTTCTGTAGTTAAAGAAACGGCTCGTCGTTTTAAAGAAAACTCTCATATCGAAGTTACTGCAACTCCAAAAGACCGCGAATTCTCAGCAACAAAATCATACATTACTATAGATGGCGAAAAAGCGATCTGGGCAAATAAATGGAATGCTGCCGGAAAAGACATCACTTGGGATATGATTCACTATGATGTTCAGTTAATTGGCGGTATGGTATTACACGAAGGTAAAGTTGCCGAAATGCAAACGGGAGAAGGTAAAACTTTGGTTGCTACTCTTCCACTTTACTTAAACGCTTTGACAGGAAACGGAGTTCACTTAGTAACGGTGAATGACTACTTAGCAAAACGTGATAGTACTTGGAAAGCGCCTTTATTCGAATTCCACGGTTTATCTGTTGACTGTATCGATAACCACCAGCCAAGTACAGAGCAAAGAAAAAAAGCTTACGATGCTGATATCACTTACGGAACGAACAATGAGTTTGGTTTCGATTACTTAAGAGACAACATGGCGCATTCGCCAAGCGATTTAGTTCAGAGAAAACACAATTTTGCCATTGTCGACGAGGTTGACTCTGTATTAATTGATGATGCTAGAACGCCGCTTATTATTTCTGGACCAGTTCCTCAAGGCGATCGTCACGAATTCAACGAATTGAAGCCAAAAATCGAAAACTTAGTTGCACAACAACGTCAGTTAGCGAATGGTTTCTTAGCTGAAGCTAAAAGATTAATCAAAGAAGGTAATACTAAAGATGGAGGTTTTCAACTATTGAGAGCTTACAGAAGTTTACCTAAAAATAAAGCATTAATTAAATTTTTAAGTGAAGAAGGAATTAAACAATTGCTTCAAAAAACTGAAAATCAATATATGCAAGACAACAATCGCGAAATGCACAAAGTGGACGAAGCTTTGTATTTTGTGATTGAAGAGAAAAACAATCAAGTAGAATTGACAGATAATGGTATTAAATACCTTTCTGGAGATACTGATGCAGATTTCTTCGTTTTACCAGATATTGGAACAGAAATCGCTGCCATTGAAAAACAAAAATTAGATAAAGACGCTGAAGCGGAAGCTAAAGAAAGACTATTCCAAGATTTTGGAGTAAAAAGCGAGCGTATCCACACTCTTACTCAACTTTTAAAAGCGTATGCTTTATTTGAAAAAGACGTAGAGTACGTTATCATGGACAACAAAATTATGATTGTCGATGAGCAAACAGGTCGTATCATGGACGGACGTCGCTACTCTGACGGTCTTCACCAAGCGATCGAAGCAAAAGAAAACGTAAAAATCGAAGCTGCAACTCAAACTTTTGCAACTGTTACATTACAGAATTATTTCAGAATGTACAACAAATTGGCTGGTATGACCGGTACAGCTGTTACAGAGGCAGGAGAGTTATGGCAGATTTACAAATTAGATGTTGTTGAAATTCCAACAAACCGTGGAATCGCAAGAATTGACAAAGAAGATTATATCTACAAAACTACACGTGAGAAATTCAATGCTGTAATTGAAGACGTTACCGAATTGTCTAAAGCTGGAAGACCAGTATTGATTGGAACAACTTCTGTAGAGATTTCAGAATTATTGAGCCGTATGCTTAAAATGAGAGGAATTACACACAACGTATTGAATGCTAAAATGCACAAGCAAGAAGCACAAATCGTTGAAGAAGCTGGTAAAGCTGGAGTGGTAACTATCGCAACAAATATGGCTGGTCGTGGTACCGATATTAAATTATCTCCAGAAGTAAAAGCTGCGGGAGGTTTAGCAATCGTTGGTACTGAACGTCACGATTCTCGTCGTGTAGACAGACAGTTACGTGGTCGTTCTGGTCGTCAGGGAGATCCAGGAAGTTCTCAATTTTATGTTTCTCTTGAAGATAACTTAATGCGTTTATTCGGTTCTGAAAGAGTTGCGAAAGTAATGGACAGAATGGGATTAAAAGAAGGTGAAGTTATCCAACATTCTATGATGACTAAATCTATCGAACGTGCTCAGAAAAAAGTAGAAGAAAACAACTTTGGTGTTCGTAAACGTTTATTAGAATATGATGACGTAATGAACTCGCAACGTGAAGTAGTTTACAAACGTCGTCGTCACGCATTGTTCGGAGAACGTTTGAAACTGGATATCGCAAACATGCTTTATGATACTTGCGAATTGATCGTAAGCAACAGTAAAGTAGCAAATGATTTCAAAGGATTTGAATTTGATTTAATTCGTTATTTCGGAATCACATCTCCAATTTCAGAATCAGATTTCTTAAAATTAAATGATATCGAAGTTACTGGAAAAGTATACAAAGAAGCTTTAGCATTCTACACTGAGAAAACAGAAAGAAGCGCAAGAGAAGCTTTCCCAATTATCAAAGGAGTTTACGAAGAGCCAAATAACCATTTCGAAAGAATTGTAGTTCCTTTTACAGACGGAATCAAAACTTTGAATGTCGTTACTGACTTGAAAAAAGCTTACGATAGCGAAGGTGCTCAATTAATCGCTGATTTCGAGAAAAACATCACGCTTTCTATTGTTGATGAAGCTTGGAAGAAACACTTACGTAAAATGGACGAATTGAAACAATCTGTTCAATTGGCAGTTCACGAGCAAAAAGATCCATTGCTTATCTACAAATTAGAAGCTTTCAACCTGTTTAGAGGAATGTTGGACAACGTTAACAAAGAAGTTATTTCATTCTTATTCAAAGGTGATTTACCAGCTCAAAACGCTCCAGAAATCCACGAAGCAAGAGAAGTTCGTCAAAAAGAAAACTTACAATTAAGCAAAAACGAAATTCCAAACAGCGAAAACATCAACCGTGAGGCTGGAGAAACACAACAACGTCAAGTTACTGAAACTATCGTTAGAGATATGCCAAAAATCAACAGAAATGACACTGTTGTAGTGCAAGAAGTTGCTACTGGTCAAACAGAAACAATGAAGTACAAAAAAGCTGAAGCTTTAATAGCCGCTGGAACTTGGGTTTTAATTAACTAATATTTTTTAAGTATTCAGTTGCAGTATTCTGTCACAGTTTACTAACTGATATTTTAAATCCATAAAAAAGACCGATAGTTAACTATCGGTCTTTCTTTTTATTTCCTTTATCTAAATTTCTCGTTCAGTTTCAAACTAAGACTGAGACTGTAAACTGAGACTTATTTATCTCGGATTACCCTGATAATAACGCGCTTCAATTCGTTTTATATCTTTAATTGAATTTTTAGCCCAAGCCAAACGTTTAACTAAAATTTCTTCTTCAGATAATTTCCAATCGATATCCGATCTGCGAAGTCTGTTGGTTAAACTTTGAATAATAATCGCAGCAGAGACAGAAATATTTAAACTTTCTGTAAAACCAACCATTGGTATTTTTAAGAAGCCATCGGCATTGTCCATAATTTCTTGAGATAAACCTTCTTTTTCTGTTCCGAAGAATAAAGCGCTTGGTTTCGTGATGTCGAAATCTTCCAACATGCAATCTTTCTCGTGCGGAGTTGTGGCAATAATTTGATAGCCTTTACTTTTTAAATCAGAAAGGCATCCTGAAACCGAATCAAATCGATTGATATCAACCCATTTTTGCGCGCCTAAAGCAATTTCTTTATCAATTCTTTTTCCAAAACGCTGTTCAATTACATTCAATTCCTGAATTCCGAAAACTTCACAGCTACGCATTACCGCGCTCGTATTATGCATCTGATAAACATCTTCTACCGCAACAGTAAAATGCTTTGTTCTATTTTCTAGTACTTTTAAAAAATTAGCTTTTCTATTTTCTGTCAATATATTTTCTAAGAATGCGAGGTAATCTAAATCAATCATTTTATTTATGTTTGGCGCAAAAATAATAAATAAAAGAGAAAGAAGACTTCAACAGATTTTTCAGCTAGCTAAATCTTCAATTAAATTGGCATTAAGTTTCGCATGCAAAATATGAAGCTTGGTCAAATTCACAGACAAAATATCATCTTTATAGGAATCTCCCATAAAAAATGTGTTTTCATTTTTAGAATGTTTTTTCAGACGTTCCAGCATCACATTTAATTCAATTTCAGAAAAATTAATATTGATAAAAACAATAAATCGTTCTATAACATTTTTCATTCCGTCATTATAATTGAGTATGATTATATTTTCGTCTCTGTCATAAAAATTTAGAAAACCTTGAAAATATTTTTCTAAAACCAAAGCTTGGTATTGCTGAAAATTCACTTTTTCCATTTCTTTAGAAGTAATTCCGAAAACACTCGGCGGAATCAAATTAGGAACCATATGCATGCCTGCCATTTTTTGATGTGATTGTAAAACTTCTGCAGGATTTCGATACAATAAGGCAAAAGGAATTTCAGGAAAAATTAATCTTAAATAAGAAGCCTTAAAAATACTCCAAGCATCCAATTTTATAATTAACTGTTTTTGCTCTGGAAATCTTTTCTGTGCCAAAAATTTTAAGACCGATTTCAGCAATGCAGTTTTAATTTCTAAATCAAAAGCATCACTTCTTAAAATCTGATCAATAATCGGAGCTTCAGAAACCATAATATTTTTTGATGAAGTTGCCAAAGACTGACTCAACATCGTAGAACCGCATCTTGAGACATGAAAAACGAATCCTTTTAATTCTACAAAATCAAGTTCTTTAGACCAATCAATAATATTTTCTGCTGTAGTTATTAATTTAAATCGCTTTGAATTATAACTATGCCCTTTGCATTTCACAATTGTTTCTTCAAAAAATGGTTCCGCAAAAGGTAGGTCAGCGAAATACATCCATTCAAAATAAACTTCGTTTTCTTTTTCAATCAATTTAATCGGAATCCAATTTGAAATTAGCTCTTTTACGTTTTCCATTTATGAGTTCATTTGAGATTGAAGTTCAGCAATAATTTTGGCATTAGTTTCAGATGGATTTCTAGAAAGCTCTTTGATTATTTGTCGTTTCACTTCATCTGAATATTCAAACTTCGGTTCATAATTCACATTAAAACCCATTTTAGAAAACAATTCGTCAGACCATTCATTTCTTATGCAATCCAACGTTAAGTGAATTCTAGGTTCTGAGCTTTTGTTCTGTACGCTGTGAGGCAACTGAAAATTGGCGTACCAGCACTCTCCCATTTTCATCGGGACCAATTTGCTGTCTACATAAAAATAAACTTCAGAATTGGTAATAATTGGAATATGAATCCTGAAAAATCCATCTTCATACGAAGTATCATGATCAACATGTTCTTTAATTTCGCTGTTTGGCCCAAGTCTTAATAATCTTACCGCTTCTTTCTTGCATTCAAACCAATTCATTATTTCTTTAAAATAAAGACACTTATCAAGCAAAGGCGTATTTTGATATTCTTTATTTGAAAAAGAATAAATATCATTTTCTAATCCCGATTGTGATCGTAAAGAAACGCTCGTCCAATTTCCTTCGTATCGATTGATATTAAAATGTGGCGTCCACAGATTATTTTCGCAAATCAATAAATCTTTTTGCAGTTTTTCTATCGAAAAATAAATAGGAAGCTGGCAGGAAGAAGGATTCATACTTTAAAAATTTAAATTGCTAAGTATAAAATTGTACAGTTTATGGGTAGAAACTGAAACCGTTTCAGCATCTGTTTTTAAGACCAAATCGGCTTTTTTGGGAATTTCGAAAACATCGCTTATTCCTGTAAAACTTCTAATTTTATTTTGATCGTCGTCTGGCAACAAGGCTCTTTTATATAATCCTTTAGGATCTCTTTCGATCAAATTAGAAATTGCGCAATCCAAAAACACCGTTTTTACAAATTCAAAAGATCGTAATTCATTTCTAAGATTTTCATACGGATTGATAACTGATAGGAGAACGATTTTCTTTTCTTCAATCAGATTTCGGCCCACATTAAAAAGACGTCTTACATTTTCGCAGCGATCTTCTTTAGAAAATCCTAAATCTTTACAGATGGTTTGTCGGTAAACATCGCCATCTACAATTTCGGCTTCGTAATTATTTTGAAGCAAAAGATGCCTGACATTTTCTGCCAGCGTCGTTTTTCCCGAACCAGATAAACCTGTAAATTGAATTAAAACCATTTAAAATCACTTTTATCAAACGCGACATTAAAACTAAATAATTCAAAACGAGAGACAAAGAGTATAAATACGCTTTTATTTTTTATGAAATACACTCTTAATCCTTATTATTTACCAATCATTTGAATAAGAAATCACTATTTTTATCTTTTAATAAAATTGAAAAATGAAAAAGAAACTTGTTGTTTTAACAGGCGCTGGAATCAGTGCTGAAAGCGGAATTAAAACTTTTCGTGACAGCGATGGTTTATGGGAAGGGCACGATGTAATGGAAGTTGCAACTCCAGAAGGCTGGCATAAAAACCAGGAATTAGTTCTGGATTTTTACAACAAAAGACGTCAGCAACTGAAAGAAGTGAAACCAAATCTTGGTCATATTATTTTGGCTGAATTGGAAAAAGATTTCGACGTACAAATTATCACTCAGAATGTAGACGATCTTCATGAACGCGCAGGAAGCACAAACGTTTTGCATTTGCATGGCGAATTATTAAAAGTGAGAAGCACGCAGAATAAAAATCTAATTTTAGATTGGACAGAAGATTTGTTTACAGGAGATTTAGATACAAACGGGCACCAATTGCGACCACATATTGTTTGGTTTGGCGAAGAAGTTCCCGCACTCGAAGCAGCCATTGAAATTACAGAAACTGCAGATTATTTTGCTGTAATTGGGACTTCATTACAAGTTTATCCTGCGGCAGGATTAATTGCTTATACGCCAAGTACGACTCCTGTTTTTTATATTGATCCGAAACCAATTGCCATTCCGAATCTTCGAAATAAAGTGGAAACAATTGCAAAATTTGCCTCTGAAGGGGTTGCGGATTTAAGAGAGAAATTAAAATCAATTTAATACTTATTGATGGAACACAAATTTCACCAATTAATACAAATGCAATGCTTATCAGTTGAAAAAAAAACTTTGTCTAATCAATGAATTTTGTGTTTTTGCCTTTTAAATTATCTTCAATTGACCTTCTGATTAGCTTTAATCCGCAAATTCTGTTTATATTTGCACCTTTCGAAAAAACAACATCACAATGACTACTCTAAACGAATTGAATGCTATATCGCCAATTGATGGGAGATATAGAAATAAAACTCAAAATTTAGCACCTTTTTTCTCTGAAGAAGCTTTAATAAAATACCGCGTTTTAGTTGAAGTGGAATACTTCATTGCATTATGCCAAATTCCATTGCCTCAGTTACAAGGTATTGATTCTTCATTATTTGAAAGTTTAAGAAACATTTACAAAAACTTTTCTACTGAAGATGCGCTTTGGATTAAAGAAACAGAAAAAGTAACCAACCACGACGTAAAAGCGGTTGAATATTTTATTAAAGATGCTTTTGAAAAATTAGGTTTATCTCAATATAAAGAGTTCATTCACTTCGGATTAACGTCTCAAGATATCAATAATACTGCAATTCCGCTTTCTACAAAAGAAGCGTTTGAGGATGTTTATATGCCAACTTTAATTGCTGTAATTGCAAAATTAAAAGAATTAAGCGTGGAATGGAAGGACATTCCAATGTTAGCGCGTACGCACGGGCAACCAGCTTCTCCTACTCGTTTAGGAAAAGAAATTTTGGTTTTCGTAGAGCGTTTAGAAGAGCAAATGCGTTTGTTATTTAATATTCCGTTTGCAGCGAAATTTGGCGGAGCGACAGGAAACTTTAATGCGCACCACGTAGCATACCCACAAATTGACTGGAAACAATTCGGAAACAAATTTGTTGAAACCGATCTTGGTTTAAAACATTCTTTTCCAACAACTCAAATTGAGCATTACGATCATTTTGCAGCTTTTTTTGATGCTTTAAAAAGAATCAACACCATCCTTATTGATTTAGATCGCGATATCTGGACGTATGTTTCGATGGATTATTTCAAACAAAAAATCAAAGCAGGAGAAATTGGTTCATCTGCAATGCCTCACAAGGTAAATCCTATTGATTTTGAAAACTCTGAAGGAAACTTAGGAATTGCAAACGCTATTTTCGAGCACTTAGCAGCCAAACTTCCAGTTTCAAGATTACAGCGCGATTTAACTGATAGTACTGTTTTACGTAATGTTGGTGTTCCTTTCGGACATACCATTATTGCTTTTGAAGCTACTTTGAAAGGCTTAAACAAATTACTTTTAAATGAAAGCAAATTTGCTGAAGATTTAGAGAAAAACTGGGCAGTTGTCGCAGAAGCTATTCAGACTATTTTACGTCGTGAAGCTTATCCAAATCCGTATGAAGCGCTAAAAGGTTTGACAAGAACTAATGAAGCAATTGACAAAAATGCAATTCATAATTTCATTGCAACTTTAGAAGTTTCAGATGCAGTTAGAGCAGAATTATTAGCAATAACGCCTAGTAATTACACAGGAATTTAAGAAAAACACCAAATATTTTACCAAAAAAAGCTATCTTTATCGAGATAGCTTTTTTTTATTAAACCTAGAGGCTAAAACCAGATTGCTTCACTCCTCTTTTTTATTCTAATAAGAGTTTCGTGAATTTCATATGAATGAAAAGCTGGTTGGGCCCCTTACAAAATACCACGCTTTATATGATTGCATTAAATGCCGCAGCCGAAACTACACACCATTTACAACCTTTAATTAGTGATTTAGGATTAATCCTAATGACTGCCGGAATTGCTGTTCTATTATTTAAAAGAATGAAACAACCTTTGGTTTTAGGCTACCTGATTGCAGGTTTTTTGGCTGGAAACCATTTTGATTTTTTCCCATCAATCACTGACATGAAAAGTGTTGAAGTTTGGGCAGAAATCGGGGTTATATTTTTACTTTTTAGTTTAGGACTCGAATTCAGCTTTAAGAAACTAATGAAGGTTGGAGGGACTTCGTCTGTCACAGCCATAACACAAATTTTGTTTATGACGGTGATTGGTTATTGTGTTGGACAGTGGATGGGCTGGGGAAAAATGGACAGTATTTTCTTGGGAGCGACACTTTCGATTTCATCCACAACCATCATTATCAGGGCTTTTGATGAATTGGGAGTTAAAGGAAAAAAGTTCGTCGGAATTGTTTTCGGAGCTTTAATTGTAGAAGATATTGTTGCCATCTTAATGCTGGTTTTATTATCAACCATTGCGGTAAGCGATCAAGTTTCAGGAGCTGAATTATTGCAGTCTGTTTTAAAATTAATTTTCTTTTTAATTATCTGGTTCTTGGGAGGAATTTTTATCATTCCAACTATTTTCAAAAAAGCAAAACATCTCTTGACAGACGAAATGCTTCTGATAATCTCACTAGCTTTATGTTTAATGATGGTTATTTTTGCATCAAATGTTGGTTTTTCTCCAGCTTTAGGAGCTTTCATCATGGGATCTATTATCGCTGAAACCACCATGGCGGAAAAAATTGAGCATTTAATTCAACCCGTAAAAGATTTTTTTGGAGCCGTTTTCTTTGTATCAGTCGGGATGCTAATTAATCCGGTAACATTGGTGAATTATGCGCTTCCTGTTGCAATTATCACTTTATTAACCATATTCGGAAAAGCTTTCAGTTCTTCTATTGGAGCTTTGATTTCTGGCCAGCCTTTAAAACAATCTGTTCAAACTGGAATGAGTTTGGCGCAAATTGGAGAGTTCTCGTTTATTATTGCCACTCTTGGAATGACTTTAAAAGTTACAAGTGATTTCTTGTACCCAATTATTGTTGCCGTATCTGCCATTACAACATTTACAACTCCGTTTTTAATTAAATATTCCGAGCGTTTTGCTTTGTTTTTAGAATCGAAAATGCCAAAAAGATGGGTTAAAAACATCAACCGTTACAGTGTCAATGCGCAAGCCATCAAATCGGTAAGTACTTGGCAGATTGTACTCCGATCTTCGATTACTCAGATAATTCTTCATACTATTATTATTACGGCGATTATCTTATTGTCGTCTAAATTTGTCGCGCCATTAGTAGCCGATACAAGATTCGGAAATACTTTGGCCGCTTTTCTGACTTTGGTTGTCATTGCTCCGTTTTTATGGGCGCTTTCGCTTCGTCGTGTAAAAGTTGATGAAGTCGAAGCACTTTGGGAAGAACGTAAATATCGTGGCGCTCTTTTAATGCTAATTTTAATCAGAATGAGTCTCGGATTATTTTTTGTCGGGTTTTTATTGAATATTTTCTTCTCGCCTTTGGTTGCTTTCGTTGCGCTGATTATTGCGATTGGAGCTTATCAAATTTTTCCTAAAAAACTAAACGAGCAATATCATAAAATTGAAAATCACTTTTTGAAAAATCTAAACGATCGCGAAAATAAAAAGATCGACAGAAGATATGCCAATTTAATGCCGTGGGATGGACATATGTCTTTTTTTGAAATTAAAAAGGAATCTAATCTGGTTGGACAAACTTTACAGGAACTTAAAATTCGTGAGCAATTGGGCATTAATATTGCCTATATTAAACGAGGAGACGTTACAATTCCGATACCGATTAAAACGGAGCGTTTATTTCCAGGCGATGAAATCTGCGTAATCGGAACCGATGCTCAAATTGCAGAATTCACAAAATTCCTCACACAAAACGAAACAGAACCACCTGTTAAAGTACAAGAAACGGATATTGTTCTACGTCAGCTTGAAGTGTCGCAGGACGAATTCATTCAAAAAAGCATCGGACAATTCAGAGCTAAAACAGACGGAATGGTCGTAGGAATTGAAAGAAACGGAAACCGTATTCTAAATCCAGAATCGAGTTTAATATTAGAAAAAAACGACATTCTCTGGGTTGTAGGAGATAAAAAAAGAATGAATGCTTTGTTGGCGGCGAAGTAAGTTACTAAGTTTCTAAGTTACTGAGATACTAAGAATCTAAGTTTTAAAAAATGCGTTGAGATATTTCATAAATTGAAATTCTCAACGCATTTATTTGTATCTCAAAAAACTTAGAATCTTAGCAACTTAGCATCTCAGAATCTTAGATTACTTATTCGGCTGCGGCGTTAAACGCAAATAAGGTTTGATTGGCGTATGACCTTTTGGGAATTTAGCTGGAATATCGCTGTCTGGAATTGCTGGCGCGATAACCACATCTTCTCCATCTTTCCAGTTTGCAGGTGTTGCAACACTGTAATTTGCTGTCAATTGCAAACTGTCGATTACACGAAGTAATTCGTCAAAATTCCTTCCTGTAGAAGCTGGATATGTTAAAGTCAATTTGATTTTTTTATCTGGTCCGATCACAAAAACAGAACGTACTGTGAACTTGTCGCTTGCATTTGGATGAAGCATCTCATACAGATTTGCTACTTTTTTATCTTCATCAGCAATAATTGGAAAATTAACTTCTGTATTTTGAGTTTCGTTGATATCTTTGATCCACTCTTTGTGCGAGTCTAAACCGTCTACACTCAAAGCAATAACCTTCGTATTTCTTTTTTGAAATTCTGGAACATAGTTCGCTACAGTTCCTAATTCAGTAGTACAAACAGGAGTAAAATCTGCTGGATGCGAAAATAAAACACCCCATGAATCTCCTAACCATTCGTGAAAACTAATTGGCCCTTGTGTGGTTTCTGCCTGAAAATCTGGAGCTATATCGCCTAATCTTAATGTTGACATAATTTATCTATTTTTAGTTCCTCTAAAATTAATTAAAAAAAGAACATAGAAAACATGGATTTTCTTAAAAAAAGTTAAAATTCTATTATGTCGATATAACTAATATAAAAACTAACTCGTTGAGTAAAATAGAACAAAATTTAATTTTAACACATAGAAACATAGATTTCATTGTTTTTGTTTAAGATTACAGAAAAAGCAAGCTTTAACACATAGTCCCGAAACTTCGGGATGCATTGAAATTAGTGAAACGCCTTTTTAAAAGTTTATAAAAGCTATGTTTCTATGTGTTAAATAATAATTTCACAACGGGTTTTTCTAAATAAAAGTAAGAATGAAGTACCAAAAAGCAAGCGTGACAAAAGAAATCGGAATTCCGAAACCAATCATCATACTGCTTAATTTCGGCTTTAATCCGTAAGTTGAAGCTAAGATTGCACCAGTAATCATGGGCGCCATTGCAGTTTCCATGATGGTAATTTTTATCATTTCAGAATGCTGATTAAAAATGAAACCGTAAAGAATAAAAATTACAAAAGGAACCAAAAGCAATTTAAAGAAAAGTCCTAAACGTAAAAATTTCCAATGCTGGCTTTTTCTATCGAAAGTCAATTGCAAACCAACTGAAAGCAAGGCTAGAGGCGTTACCAAACTTCCTATTTTTAGCAAAATAGATTCAACAGTTTCGTTTAAATTATAATCGAAAACATTCATTAAACATGCCAAAACGAACATTAAAAAAGGCGGAAATAAAATAATCTTTTTGAAAATCCCCAAAGCACTTGGGCTTCCCTTGGAATAAAAAGCCGCAGTAAAAACGCCAAGTGTTGAAACTACTACAAAAGTTCCCGGTTGATCTACCAAAACTGCAGTTTCTAACCCTTTCTTTCCAAATAAAGCTTCAATAATTGGATAACCCAAAAAAGAACTATTGCTTAATCCTGCTGTCAAAATCAGGCATCCAATCAATTTATTCGACCAGCCATTTCTTCTTCCTAAAAAATGAAAAAATATAAAAGCCAGAATATAAGTAATCCATCCCGCTCCTATTGGAAATAGCAGTTCACTGCTCCATTTTATTTTCGGAATATGATATAAAGTAATCGCAGGAAGACAAAAATAAATGACAATTTTATTAAGTGTCTTATAAATAGAAGTAGGAAATTGTTTTACGTGTTGCAAAACCAAGCCCAAACAAAGAAATAGAAATATTAATATAAAGTTGTTCATATAGTAAGATCATAACAAAAATAAGTATTTATATTTTAGCGATTAGCGAAAAGCGATTAGTAATTAGCCTTTTTTGGCAACCATAACTTGTAATTTACTTATGTTAAAAATGTAACACTTTAAATAGCTAATCCCATTCACTCTTACTAATTACTTCACTGATCACTTTTCACTTTTCACTTTTCACTAATAACTAATCACCAACCACTCATTTCAAAAAAAATAGTTAAATTAGTATTTTGTGTTACAAAAAGATGTAAATTTGTAACATATTTTATTACAGTATGATTTCAGGTAAATTTGCCATAACGATTCACATTCTTACTCTGCTGCATAAATTCCCAAATGATTATTTGTCATCGGAGTTTATTGCGGGAAGTATTAATTTAAATCCTGTTTTGGTTCGAAAAGAAATTGCCAACTTAAAAGCTCATCATATTGTAGAAAGTAAAGAAGGAAAAAATGGCGGTACAAAATTAGCCGTAAACGCTGCTGAACTGACTTTAAAACAAATATTCGAAATGACTTTTGAAACGATTGGTTTAGGTTTTGCTAAAAATCAGCCGAATCCGGATTGTCCTGTGGGAAAAAACATCAATCAGCATTTGGAGAATTTATATAGTGAAATGAATCAGAAAGTTAGCGCACAGCTGGAAGGAATTTCATTGGAAGATTTTTCGAATCAATTTTAAAACTATTTTTTTAACTTAAACTGTAACATTTTTTATTACTAAATAAATTTATATATTATGAAAATCGCACTTATTGGAGCTACAGGATTTGTAGGCTCATCAATTTTAAACGAATTAGCAGACAGAAAACACGAAATTACTGCTATTGCAAGAACTCCAAAAGATACAGCAAACGCGACATGGGTTGCGGCAGATATTTTTAATGTGGAAGCTTTGGCAGAAATCTTAAAAGGTCATGACGCTGTTATCAATGCTTATAATCCAGGTTGGACAAACCCAAACATTTATGACGACTTTTTAGCAGGTTCAAAAGCAATTCAAGAAGCGGTAAAAAAGTCGGGTGTAAAACGTTTCATCACTATTGGTGGCGCAGGAAGTTTATATGTTGCTCCAGATTTACAGGCGGTTGATACTCCAGATTTTCCAAAAGAAATTTTCCCTGGCGCAAACGCAGCGAGACATTATTTAAATATCATTAAAGAAGAAAAAGATTTAGACTGGGCATTCTTTAGTCCTGCTTTCGAAATGCACGCTGGAACTAAAACAGGAAGAACTGGAAAATACCGTCTAGGGTTAGAAAATCCTGTTTTCAACGACGAACAAAGAAGTATTTTATCTGTAGAAGATTTGGCTGTTGTTATCGCTGACGAAACAGAAAATCCAAAACACCACCAAGTTAGATTTACTGCGGGTTACTAAGTTTTTTTTAGCCACGACTCGAGCGACAGCGAACAGGCGAAGCAATTCACGAATTATTTTTTAATCGAATTTCCCATCTTTACTAAATATAAATTACACGAAAAACTGCTTCCTTAAAATAGCCAATCTTTGACGAGCTACTTTCGTGTCCTTCGACTTCGCTCAGGATGACAAAGAAATGCAACAATAATTCGTGAATTGCTTCGCCTGTTCGCTGTCGCTCGAGTCGTGGCAAATAAATTTATACAGTTTCAAAGGCATCATTGTCTTTTGAAACTGTTTTTGTTTTCAGTACTTTTACATTTCTAAAAAGTGCGTTTTGTCCAATTCTAATCAACAATCTGGCAGTATATCTGAAAAAGCTGGAATTTCACCTCCTGAAATCACCAATATTTCGGCTATTAATGAAATTAAAAACAAACGCAGACAGCAGCCCACTTCTCAAGAATTAATTAATGGCATTTTAGAAGGAAACAGAAGTTCTTTGAGCCGAGCCATTACTTTAATCGAAAGCACCAATCCGGATCATTTTGAAAAAGCGGGCGAAGTCGTTCAAGGCTGTTTACCTCATGCCAACAAATCAGTTCGTATAGGAATTACGGGTGTTCCTGGTGTTGGAAAAAGTACTTTTATCGAATCTTTTGGAAAACATCTGACCGAACTCGGGAAAAAAGTAGCGGTTTTAGCGGTCGATCCGAGCAGTTCTCTTTCGCACGGAAGTATTCTCGGTGACAAAACCCGAATGGAAGAATTGGTTAAAGATGAAAATGCTTTTATTCGACCAAGCGCTTCTGGTGAGACTTTAGGCGGTGTCGCGCGCAAAACTCGAGAAACTATTATTCTTTGCGAAGCTGCAGGTTTTGACACTATTATTATCGAAACAGTTGGGGTGGGCCAAAGCGAAACTGCTGTTCATAGCATGGTCGATTTCTTTTTGCTTTTAAAAATTTCTGGTGCAGGCGATGAACTTCAAGGCATCAAAAGAGGTATTATGGAAATGGCAGACGCCATTGTAATCAATAAAGCAGATGGAGACAACATCAAAAAAGCCAATCAGGCGAAAGTAGAATTTAATCGCGCTTTACATTTATTTCCTCCAAAAAAATCAGCTTGGCAACCAAAAGTTACCACTTGCAGTTCCCTAACAAAAGACGGAATTCCTGATGTTTGGAATACAATTTCTGATTATTTCGAACTGACGAAAGAAAGCGGATTTTTCCAAGAAAAAAGAAACGAACAAAATCATTTCTGGATGATGGAAACCATTAACGAACAGCTAAAACAAAATTTCTATAATCAGCCTGAGATTATTTCATTATTGGAAGAAAGCAAAAAAGCAGTGCAAAACAATGAAATTTCATCATTTGCAGCTGCTCAAAATTTATTAAAGTTGTATTTCGACAAAAAAAATTAAACCATATAAGTTATATAAGTTCATTTAAAAGGATAGCTTAAATTTTTCTTATATAACTTATATGGTGAAAAACTTATTTTTTCCTCAACTTGTACTTACTTTCCTTATACAAATTCCCCGCTGTAATAACATGCGCTAAGGCATCTTTTGCTAAATCTTCGTTTAGTTTTACAGGAATTAAAGTGGTATCGTTTTTAATTTCGAATTGAAGCGGTTTCAAATTTGGCTGCATGATAACTACTTGGTTTTCTACTCTAAAAGCATTGATATCATTAAACTGCATGATCGATCTTCCTTGGACTTTTTGATCTAATTTGGTCAAGTTTCGTCCTACCATTGGCGTTTCAAACGGCATTCCTAAATAACTTAATAAGGTTGGCGGAATATCAATCTGACTTGCTAATCTATCATAAACGGCTCCTTTTGCAACTCCAGGCCCCATGATAAATGCTGGAATATGAAATTTATTGATCGGAACTAGATTTTTACCGTACGTTCTCGTATTGTGATCGGCAATTACAATAAAAATGGTGTTTTTAAAATACGCTTCTTTCTTAGCCATTTCGAAGAATTTACCGATTGAAAAATCAGCATATTTCATGGCATTGTTTACCGTTGCTGGCTTTTTATCATAAGGTTTAATTCTTCCTGCTGGATATTCAAAAGGTTCGTGATTTGAAGTCGAGAACATCAAAGAGAAAAATGGTCTGTCTCCTTTTGATTTGAAATAGTTATTGGCTTTTGTAACTAAATCTTCATCAGAATATCCCCAAGTTCCTTTGAAAGCATATTTGTTTCCATCAGAATCAAAATCCTCTTGATCAACAATATCGCTGAAACCATTCCCGTTGAAAAACGAAGCCATATTGTCAAAATTAGCCATTCCGCCATAGATGAAGCTCGTTTCGTAACCTTTTTGTTTTAATGCTTCCGCTAAAGTAAAAAAGCCTTGCTGCGAATTTCCAAGCTTTACAACACTTTCAGATGGCGAAGGCAAAAACCCAGTTACAACTGCTTCAATTCCGCGGACACTTCTGGTTCCGGTACAATACAAATTGGTAAACAAAGTTCCTTCTTTCGATAATTTATCAAATTCTGGTGTTAATGGTTTTCCGCCTAAAATTCCAACATATTCTGCGCCCAAACTTTCTTGCAAAAAAATTACCAAGTTATAAGGTTTCTTCACAACAGAATCTGGTTGCTGTACATGCAAAAACGGAATATCAGCGTCAGTAAAATCGTTCGGCCCAGCGACCATGTATTTTTTCACACGAGCAATGGCTTCAGCTTCATCCATTTTGGCATACATCTTTGTATTTCCTTCATTTTTGATTGAATACGCCGCGAAAGCAACCGTATAAAATGAATTTAATCCCAAAGTATTGGTTAACTGATCTGTTGAGAAAACTGCATTACTAGCATTAATAGGACGTTTTGAAGTTAAACTTGAACGTGCTCCAAAAAACAATAAAAAAGCCACTAATGGAAATACCATTAATTTGAATTTATAATCTGCACTTGTGGTGTAGAATAATTGTTTTCCTTTTTTAAACGCGAAATAAATTACAACTCCTAAAATCAGGAACGTTACAATTATAGAAGTCAGATAGCTTTTTAAAAGCATTCCGACTACTTCTTTTGGATAAATAAGGTAATCTAAGAAAATCTTATTCGGGCGCGTATCGTATTGTTTTACAAAATCTGGCGAAGCCAATTCTACAAAAAGAATTAAAAACAGAAACAGAAAACTGTAGATTACCAAAAATTTGTTGGTAAATTTCATCGCTTTATTCGGCAGAAAAGTAATCAGCAATGCTGGAAGAAACGACAAATAACAAAGTAAAATTAAATCCATTCGTAAACCGATTGGAAAAATATACCAGAAATCTGGCGTTTGCTCTACTCTTTCTTTAAAAAGAAAAAATAAAAATATTCGACTTAGAGTTGTAATCAACAATCCGATAGTGATGAAACTTAAAATCGGTCTTAAGAAACGTAAATTTTTCATTAAAATAGTATAAGAACGTAAGATCAAAAAATAATTACTCTTCGTAACGGTTTATTTCTCTGTCATAAAACTCATTTGCTTTTTCAATTAAACCTTCCATTTCGATGTTTAATTCAGCTTCGTCAAGATCTTCTGCTTCTTCCAAAAACTCAACCTCATCATCTTTCAAATTGATAATAAATCTTGGATAGTCTAAGTGAATGATAAAAATATCGTCTGGAAAATCGGTGTTATCTCCAAGTAAAAATTTAGGTAATTCCATATGTGTTTATTTTTTAGTGAATGATTTATTATTTTTTTGCCACTGATTAAAATGATTAAAAAGGATTTCTTCCTTCATCAGCAACTTATATTTTTCAAATTTAATTATTCTGTGTCTGAATTCTTTATTAATTTCTTTGTTAAATAATGAAAACGAATATACAAACAAACCGCCGCCGCAGTTAAACCTGCCAAAAGGCCGATCCAAACCCCCTGCGCTTTTAGTTCTGTGTGTTCGCCTAAATAATATGAAATAGGAAAACCAATAACCCAATACGCTACAAAAGTAATGTACATCGGGATTTTTACATCTTGCAATCCGCGTAAAGCGCCTAAAACCACAACTTGAATTCCGTCAGAAATTTGAAAAATCGCGGCAATTAAAAGCAATTTTGATGCTATTGCAATTACTTCTTCGTTGTCTAAAATTTGTCCCGTGTTTTCCATATTCAAAAAAATATGTGGAAGATAATCGTGGAAAATAATAAAGAAAATCGCAAAAACGGTTTCTAAAATTATAGCCAGCAAAAAGATCGAACGCGCTACAACAATCAGTTTTTTGTAATCCATCAAACCTCTTTGGTTACTTACACGCACCATTGACGTCACGCTTAGTCCCATTGCAAACATAAAAGTCATCGAAGCCAAACTCAAAGCAATTTGGTTTGCCGCCTGACTTGTTTTTCCGATATTCCCGCAAAGCCAGATCGAAGCCGTAAACAGAACCACTTCAAAAAGCATCTGCATGGCAGAAGGAAATCCGATGCTGATAATCTTTTTTATGGTCGCTTTTTGAATTTCATTAAAACTAAAACCTTTAAAAAAGCGTTTTAAATCATCTCTTCGCGAAAGCATGATATGCATGAACATCACCAGAAATATTCTAGAAATCACCGTTCCTAAAGCGGCTCCAATAATGCCCATTTTTGGAAAAATCCAAATTCCGTAAATTAAGACATAGTTTATACCGACGTGCAACACGTTTGCCATAACCATCGCATACATCGAATATTTGGTTAACGACATTCCGTCTGCGAATTGCTTATATCCTTGATACATCACCAGCGGAATCAAAGAAAAAGCAACCCAACCTAAATACGGCCTTGCCAATACAATAACATCTTCAGGCTGTTTTAATAATTCCATAATTGGTTTAGCAAACATAATTACGGTAAAAAGCACCAATCCTAGAATCGTACAAAGAAATAAACCGTGATGAAAAGCCGAACGAATTTTGGTGTCGTTTTTCTCTGCATCACCTTCTGCAACGATTGGTGTAATGGCTGTAGAGAATCCAATTCCTAAAGACATTGCAATAAAAATCATACTGTTACCAAGCGAAACTGCCGCCAATTCTGTGCTTCCAATTTTACCAACCATTATATTGTCGACAATACCAATTAAAGTATGGCCGACCATACCCAAAATTACGGGATATGCCAGTCTTAAATTATACGAAAACTCCTTGGTGTATTGTTTTAAATTCACTTGTATTCTTTTTAGTCGGCAAAGATAGTCAGAAGCTTCGAATTCTATCCTATCAATAAAAATATATCCCAATTTTAAGACAAAAATAAGATGAACTCAATATTATGTAAAGATTTTTAAAAATTGTATAACAATCTCCAAACGCCTTAAATATAATTTTACATCATAGAAATTTCAAAAATATAAGCCATGAAAAAATTACACATGTTAGGCCTAGCTGCATTAACTTTTTTATTTGCCAACACAACTTTCGCTCAAGAAACAGAAGCAACAAATTACGATCAGGGGTTTAGATTAGGAGTCGGAGTAAACGGAGGATTACCAACCGACGGCGATTACGACTGGGCTCTTGGGGGAGACGTTCGTTTACAGTATGATCTTTCTCAGAAAACATCGTTAACCTTAACAACTGGTTTTACAAACCTTTTTATGGGAAAAGATGAACTTGGAAATAACGTGAAAGATCTTGGTTTTATTCCAGCTAAAGCAGGTTTTAAAGCTTTTGTTTTAAAAGATCAATTTTATGTTTTAGGAGAACTTGGTGCTGGTTTTGCAGTAACGAATGGTTACAACCAAACTACCTTTTTATGGGCTCCTGGTATTGGTTATGCCAACAAGTACATCGACTTAAGTGTTCGTTATGAAGATTATCATGATTTTAGAACCAATCAAGTAGCATTGCGTGTTGCTTATGGTTTTAAACTATAAAAAATAGGTTTAATTTATTATTTTGTTTTTGGTAAAAACCCGACACTCTAAAGAGTCTGTCGGGTTTTTTATTTTATACCATTACCATTGGTCAAAACAAAAGTGCTATTAGTCAAATGATTTTTCAGGATCGATTTATAACGCGGTAATTCGCATAAAAATTAATCGAATCATGAACAAAACAGTCATTTATTTATCGCAACTTTTCCTTTTTCTGGTCACAGTTGCTGCACATTCACAATCAGGAATTTCGGGCGAATTTAAACTTGATTATGTCCCTTTTTCCAAATATGTACGCCCAATGGACAGTACAAAAACAAATGCCGAAAGCAATTTTAAAAGAGCGCAGATCGCTTTTGAAGTGCCGATTTCTTTAAAAATGGACCAATACAATCATCCAAAACTTTGGTCTGTGGTTTTTAATGCCAGTTATGCCAAAATGGAAAACAGAAATTACGAAATTCAATCTCTTCCAATCGAATTTCAAGGCGGATTTCCGAATGAATTACTGAACACACAAATTGGAGTCAAACATTTACGCTCTATTTCTCCGTCTTGGTCTTTGTTACTAATGGCCTCTGTTGGCGTTTATACAGATATGGTCGAAATTAATAAAGATGATGTCTTGCTGCAGGGCGGTGTTCTTTTCATCAAACAATTTAATCCGAAACTGGCTTTGGGTATTGGTCCAGTTTTGACCAATAGCTTTGGTGTTCCAATGGTTCTCCCTGGAATTTATTTTAACTGGGAATCAACTGGAGCTTTACATTTTAAAATTACTTTTCCAGAAGGTGCAGAAATCGGCTATCGAATATCTGATCGTTTCGACTTAAAAGCGGTAGTCGAATTAAGCGGAATGACAGCCGAAACCAAAATTGGAAATAAATCTTCGTTACTTGGATATCAGCAAATAATTGCGGGCTTAAGACCTCAGATGAAATTTGGTGAACATTGGATTTTAGAACCAACTGGCGGAACTACTCTTCTTCGAAGTTTTTCTACCACTAACCGAAAAATAAAAGAAATTTTTAAAGAAAAAGACATTGCCGATCCAAAATTCACCACTACTTTTTATGGAGCAATAGCTTTAAAATGGAAATTCTAGAATTATACTCATTAAGCACTTGAAGGACGACATCTTTTTTTAATTTATAAAAACATAGCCAATGGTTGCAACCATTGGGACGCAACGTTAATCGCTTCTCTTTGTGTACCCAAGGTTGAAACCTTGGGCTATGTTGTTTAGATCTTGCCTCTAAATTGTATGGAATATTGGTGGAAATCTAGTGTTGAATTACGCCAAATCTGAAATCAAAAATCGTTAATCTTCAATCTAAAACAACTGTACCCAATAGGTTATCTGCTTAACAAGTTTTTATAGACTACCTCTTTCAATAATACTTCTCTGCGAGTTCTCGAAATAGGTAATTCTTGTCCTTTTATAAATAACCGTCCGCCAGAAACAGAATCGATGTGCGTAACATTCACCAAAAATGATTTATGGATTCTAAAGAAAATTTCTGCGGGAAGTGTTTCTTCTAATGAAATCATGGTTTGATGAATAATTAGCACTTTATCTTTAAAATGAAGCTTGGCATAATTTTGCATTCCTTCAATATACAAAATATCTATCCAAGAAATCTTCTGAAATCCTTCTTCTTGGCGCACATATAAAAAAGGATCTAATTGATTTTTTTTTGGAGAATTCAGCATTTGATACCATTGGTTTGCTTTTAAAGAAGCCTGATAAAACCTTTGGAAGGTAATTGGTTTAAGCAAATAATCTACTACCTGAAGTCGATATCCTTCCAAGGCGTGTTCTGAATAAGCCGTTGTAAAAATTACTAATGGCGGATTCTCCAGAGATTCCAAAAACTCCAATCCAGATAAATAAGGCATATTGATATCCAGAAATAATAAATCGATTTCTTTTTCCTGAAGATATGAAGTTGCTTCTAGAGCCGAAGCGCAAGTAGCTACAGTTTCTAAAAAATCAATTTTAGAAACAAAATCTGCTATTCCGTTTCTTGCTATAGGTTCATCGTCAATAATGAGACATTTCATGTTCATAGTGTTCTGTTTCTTTTTTTTTGTTTCTCGCAGATTTTAGCAGATTTTAGCAGATTTTTTTTGAAATCCTTTTTAATCTATAGCAAAATTTAACCGCAAAGTTCACGAAGATTTACGCAAAGTTCGCAAAGTTTAATTTTTAAAAGGATGCAAAGATCGCTAAGCTGTTGATAAAATTCGTGCTAATTCGTGCTAATTCGTCGTTAAAATAAAGTCCTTTAATCCTTATAATCTGTGGCTAAAAATTTAACCGCAAAGTGCAAGAATATTTACGTAAAGTTCGCAAAGTTTTAATTTTTAAAAGGATGCAAAGATCGCTAAGCCGTTGATAAATTCGTGCTAATTCGTGCAATTCGTCGTTAAAATAAATCATTTAACCCTTATAATCTGTGGCTAAAAATTCAACCGCAAATAACACAAAGCAATACATTAAGATTTCTAAGATTAAAAATTCGTGCTAATTTGTGTAATTTGTGGCTAAAAAAAATCATTTCAAATCTAAAACCACTTCAACTGTAAAGTCCGAATCGGTTTTATGAATATTCAATTTATATTTTTCAGGATATTGAATTTCCAGTCTTTTCTTTACGTTTTCCAGACCTAATCCCTGATTTTTTGAAGGTATTTTATATTGCTCCGTATAAGAGTTTTCAATTTTAAAATTCAATTGATTTTTGAGCTGTTTGCAAGACAAATGCACATATCCTTTTTGGTTTGGAAGCCTAGAAACATGTTTAAAAGCATTCTCGATTAACGGAACCAAAAGTAAGGGCACAATCTGAAGCTGCCCGTCTTCAATATTCCATTTGCTTTTAACCTCAAGTTCATTTCCCCATCTGGTCTCTTCCACGGCAATTAAATCTTTTAGGTATTTAATTTCGAGGTGCAAAGGCACATATTCTTTATTGCATTCGTACAGCTGATACCGCAATATATCCGAAAACTGAACTAATAAATCGGAAGCCAGCTTTACATCACTTTGCATCAGAATATGAATATGATTTAGAATATTAAACATTAAATGCGGATTGATCTGATCCTGCAAAATCTTGATTTGAGCTTCTAAATGAACTTGTTTTAATTCTGCATGACTTTTTTCGATAACATTATGTTCCTGATAGAAACGAAGTCCGCAGGCGGTACCATTTATCAAAATAGCCGCTGGGATGCTACCATAAAATCGCGCCCATAAAAACTGGATTGCGGTCAAGTCGACTTCATCAGGATATACCCTGCTTCTTGAATCTGGATTTGAAAAAACAGTATAAATTACAGCAAGACAAAATGACAAAAGAAGGACAACTACCACACCTTGTATCGCAAACAAAGTCATTTTATTTTTTCGTAAGGCCAAAGGCAATAATACATCACTTAAAAAATGTGCTAAAGCGGTCGAACAAAATAAAATTAAAACGGCCTGAGAAGTAGCAGACCAAAAATTATAATCTTCTATTAACTGCCCCCAAATTGTAAAACCTAATAGACACCAAAAAAAGACTAAAAACATCTTATGCCTATTTTTATTAATTGCAATCATCTATAAAAATTATTGAGAAAATTTAACTTCAAAAGTAGTCCTATATTTTTTAAAGCAACAGCAAAGAACCAAAAAGATTCTCTGCTGTAAAATAGGGATAAACGATAAAATGTTATGTTATAAGAAAAAATATCCGACACCAATATTGAAGGAATTGGGTTTCGAACTAAAACTTTTACTCACATTATTCAGTCCGCCTTGATAAGTGAAATCAACTGTGAATTTCCACATTTCAATACCTGCACCAACCTGATATCCGATATTAGATTTATCAAATTTGCTGTATGAATTTTTCAATTGATTTAATGATGAAAAGTTTTCATCCAAAACATACGAATACACTCCTCCAGCAAAAACCCTAACATTTAAGGTTGAAAAATCAACGACCTTATAACCGACAACCAACGGTACTTCGATGCTTTTCCATTTTGCATTTTTAGATGCTGACGAAGTTGTTTTTTCAATTTTAGAAGATTTCTCACTATACAGAATTTCATTCTGAATATAGAATCGTTTGTAATCAAATCGAGCCATTACACCTCCAAAATAACCAACAGCATATTTTGAGCTGAAATCATCGGAAACGGGCAGTTCAGAATAATTAGAACCACCTTTTATTCCTAAGTGAACTGGAAATGAAGATTGAGCATTGATTTTAGAAGAAATTAATCCAAATAAGAAAATAGCAGTCAGCAATAATAATTTGTACATGTTCATGATAATAAGTTTTTATTAATTTGATGCAAAGGAGCACAAACCATAAGTGCTATTAAAATTAGTTTGATGAACTACATTTTTGTTTTGACCAATGGGATTTAAAAATTTATTTGTGGGAAAAGATGAACTAAATATGCTAATTTTACGAATCCTGATAATTTATTAGGCACTATTCTATAAGACAAAACTTCATGGAAAAATTCACATTAGAAATATTATTTCAAATTATCGGAATCGGTTCTGCATCAGGATTATTTTTCAACAATAACTCTCTTTACGTCATTGGCGACAACAGCGGATTTCTTTACGAATACAATATCGAAAACAAACAATTAAACCAACATCCTTTAATTGACAATCCGACGCAAAATATTCCGAAAAACTTAAAACCCGATTTTGAATCTTTAACGCATCATAACGACACCCTTTATGTTTTTGGTTCTGGTTCAACCGAAAATCGAAATAAAATGATTGAGTTCGATATTAAATCGAAAACCGTTTTACAAAAAAACAATTTAGTTGATTTGTATACTGTAATGCAGAATTTCGGCGAAATAAAACCAGAAGATTTCAATTTGGAAGGCGCTATTTTCGATGGTGAAAACTGGTATTTATTCAACCGTGGAAATGGAGTTTCAAACAAAAACACCATTTTTACGATTCACGCTAAGAATCTCGGAGAAGAATTTGCTTTGATTTCTGTCAATTATAAACTTCCAAAAATAAAAGGCGTTCGCTCCAGTTTTACCGATGCCGTTTTGGTAGACGATAAAATCTATTTCCTTTCAACTGCAGAAGACACCAAATCAACGTACGATGACGGTGCAATCTTAGGAAGTTTCATTGGAAGAATCGATGTTAAAACCATGAAAATCGATTTCACTCAAAAAATTACCTCAACCAATAAATTTGAAGGTCTGACTTTATACAAAAAAGAAAATAATAAAATCGAGTTTTTACTTTGCGAGGACAATGACACTGAAGTTTTAGAAACGAAGATCTATAAATTGACATTGCCGATTAATTAAAGCTTTGAGAATCTTTGCGAAGAGTTATTACACAGAGATTCGCAAAGATTTTCGCAGAGAGGCACAAAGTTAAAAACCGCACATAAAAACACACAGCAGTGCGTCTCCTAATAACCTTTGTAACTTTGTCACTCTGTACCTTTGTAGCTTAAAAAAATATTTTTTTTACTCCCCTCCCAACCTTTTTATCTTTTTATCTCTCTATACAAGAAAGACAACAATTGTGATAAACGAGACTCAAATAGCAAACTGTAAAAAAATGCACCGCGATGCCCAGCGCGAGGTGTACGAATACATGGCGCCAAAGTTGTACCGCCTTTGCAAAAGATATTTAAAAAAGGAAGAAGAAATTGAAGAAGCACTAGCCGATTCTTTCTTTACTATTTTCACCAAACTAGATCAGTTAAAAGAAGCTTATGCTTTTGAAGCTTGGGCCAAAAGAATAACGGTAAATCATTGTTTGGCGACTATTCGAAAAGCGACCAACTTTAACATGTATTTAGACGACGTAAAGCTGATTTCTCAGCCTTCTGTCGACGAACTAAACACATTGGAAGAAGAAGATCTGCTTAATTTATTAAACCATATTCCTGACGGCTGTAAAACTGTTTTTAACCTTTTTGTTATTGAAGGTTACGGACATAAAGAAATAGCCGAAATGCTAAAGATCTCTGAAGGCACCTCAAAATCACAATTGAATGCCGCTAAGACCAAACTGAAAGAACTGGTTAATAAACTGTATTATCAAAAAGCAAAATAGTCATGGACAATCAAGATAAATTATTCGATAAAATAAAAGAAGCTTCGCAAAAAGCCGAGTTTCAAGACTTTCCAGCAATGGAAAAAGTCTGGGCGCGTGTGGAAGAAAAACTAGACAAAAAAGAAGACAAAAAAACAATCGCTTTATGGAAAAAAATTGCTGTTGCAGCATCTCTTCTTTTACTGATTTCTTTGGGATATCAATTTTTACATTCAGATAAAGAAGTTATAACTGAAACTCCAAAAGTAGTTTTTGAGGAAAAAGAAATCAAACAGCTAGAGCAACAAACTGTAAACGAAAAAACTGTAACTCCATCTGTAGACTCTGGAATAGTTTCTAATGAAGAAGCAATTAAAATTTTAGAAAATCAAACTAAACATACAGAACGAGTTGCAATTCAGGAAACAATGATTCCTCCGGCAGAACCAGTTTTATCTGCACCAGCGCCAAAAATTGCAGCAGAAACAGCAATGCCAGAAAAAGTGTTATTGAATGATACTTTTGATGAAGAAGACAATACTTCAGCTAAAAAAGAAATGGCTGCAGATGTAAATCATTTGAACCTTTCAGAAAGAGCATCTGCAAAAGTTGCTTATTCTGCGGCAGCTTCAGAACAAAAAGCAAAGAAAAGTGCTCCGTTAGTAGTTTTTAACGGCAGGGCATTGGCACATAGTAATGATGTGAAGAAAGACAAAATGATGCAAGCGACAATTTCTAGTTTTGCCCCTGAAAACGTGGAGTCTCTAGTAGTTCTCGACGATCCTTTATACATCATCGATGGCATTTATTATTCTGAACAAGATTTGTTTGGCAAAAATCCAACGAGTCCGTACGCGCCTTTGGACAATCAGGAAATAAAAACCATAACTATTTTGCAAGACCTTGAAGCTACCGAGAAATATGGCGAAAAAGGAAAAAAAGGAGTTGTAATCATCACTACCAAAAACGGAAAACCAGTCGAAAAAAAATAATACCACACAATAATACTTTGTCAAGGTCTGCATCTTTGACAAAGTAAAATCTCATATTAATTTAAAAACTTATTATCATGAAAAGTCTAAAACTTATTTCATCAGCCATTGCTATGCTTATTTGTTTCGTAACAATGGCACAAGAAAGAACTATTACCGGGACCGTTACAGATAATTCCAATGTGCCTCTTCCAGGTGCTATTGTAATCATTAAAGGCACTGAAAAGGGTATACTAACAAATTATTATGGAAATTACTCTATTCAGGCAAAAGAAGGAGATGCTCTTATTTTTATGTATATCGGAATGGAGTCTCAAACCATTTATGTAAAATCATCTGATGTTATAAATGTTAAATTAAAAAGTAACAGTTCAGAATTGAGTGAAATCGTGGTAGTTAGCCCTCCAATTACACGACGTAAAGCAGTTACGTTTGCAGCAGCATCAGTCAACGGAGATAGAAAACCAGAAAAAAAATCTCGGGTAGGTAATGCAAAGTATTCTCCAAGTCCAGCCGTTACTATTCGCGGAACAGGCTCAGTTTCTCCAAAAAATGAACCAATGTATATTATTGACGGAGTTCCTGCAAAAGCCAATCAGATGGCAAAAATTAATCCGAATGATATTAAAGATTTAAAAGTCCTACAAGATGTTGATGCCACCTCTATTTATGGAAGTAAAGCTGCAAATGGTGTTGTTGTAATTTCTACCAAAGATGAACTTTACAAAAACCTTACTGAAAAAGAATTGGACAAAAAATTAAAAATTATGCCAATTCCAACAGAGCCAACTCAGGAAGACTATGATACTTTTGTTGAAAATGCTTTCGAAAGTCCGAAAACTGCACCGCTTTCTACATTTTCTATAGATGTTGACAATGCTTCTTATACGAATATCAGACGTTTTTTAAACAATGGTCAAGAAGTTCCGAAAGATGCAGTTCGCGTAGAAGAAATGGTGAATTTCTTTAAATACACTTATCCGCAACCGAAAAATGAGCATCCGTTTTCTATCAATACAGAAGTGAGCGACTCACCTTGGAATTCAAACAATAAAATTTTAAAAATCGGTTTGCAAGGAAAAAACATTCCAACAAACGATTTGCCAGCTTCAAACCTTGTTTTCTTAATTGACGTTTCGGGTTCAATGAGCGACATGAACAAATTGCCTTTATTAAAACAATCATTAAAAATTTTGGTTAACGAATTAAGAGCAAAAGATAAAGTAGCCATTGTAGTTTATGCAGGTGCAGCAGGACTGGTTTTACCTCCAACTTCTGGCGATGAGAAAAAAACAATTATCGATGCGTTGGAGAATTTACAATCTGGAGGAAGCACTGCAGGCGGCGCAGGAATTGAATTGGCGTATAAAATTGCAACTGAAAATTTCATTAAAGGCGGAAACAATCGCGTAATTCTAGCGACAGACGGCGATTTTAACGTAGGAAGTTCTTCTAATACTGACATGGAAAAATTGATCGAAGAAAAAAGAAAAACAGGCGTTTTCTTAACTTGTCTAGGCTACGGAATGGGAAATTACAAAGACAGCAAAATGGAAATCTTGGCCGATAAAGGAAACGGAAATTACGCGTATATCGATAACATTCAAGAAGCAAATCGTTTTTTAGGAAAAGAATTTAAAGGTTCGATGTTTGCTATCGCGAAAGATGTAAAAATCCAGATCGAATTTAATCCGAAGCAAGTTCAGGCGTATCGTTTGATTGGTTATGAAAACAGAAAGTTACGTCCAGAAGATTTTAAAAATGATGCGATTGATGCGGGCGAATTAGGAAGCAATCATACTGTTACGGCTTTGTATGAAATTATTCCAGCGGGTGTAAAAAGCAATTATTTAGCAGAACAGCCTGATGAATTGAAATATACTAAAACTGAAACAGGTTCTAATAATTACAGCAGTGAATTGGCAACAATTAAATTCCGCTATAAAAAACCTGATGGGGAAAAAAGCATCGAAATGGTTCAAGTAATCGAAAACAAATCAGTTGCTTTGGAAAAATCGAGTGACGACATGAAATTTAGTTCTGCCGTAGCTTGGTTCGGATTGAAATTGAGAGAGTCAAAATTAATTTCTGACAAATCTTCTGATGGAATTGTAAAATTAGCAAAACAAGGAAATTCAAACGACGACCAAGGTTACAAAGCAGAGTTTATCCGTTTGGTTGAGGGGGCAAAACAATACAACTAGAAAGTAATATGAAAACCATAAAATTCCTTTCATTCGCATTTTTAATGTTATTTAGTTATGGAGCAATGGCGCAAGAGAAAACAGTTTCAAAAAAGACTGCTCTTGCGTCACAAGTTCAATCTTCTAAAATCATAATTTGCGCACCGTCTAAATCTGATTTCATTAAACCTTTATATGTTTTGGACGGAAAAATAGCTGACAGCATACAATTTTCTAAAATCAATCCTAATGACATCGCATCTTTAAAAGTCTTGCATGGCAAAGAAGCCAGATTAATTTATGGAGATCAGGGAGCAAATGGTGCAATTGTCATTACGAGTAAAAAATAAGATTCTGAGTTAAATTTATAAAACCCATAATTCGTCCCTATTTTATTACATTTGCGCCTTCATTTTAAAATTATTTACACACGTATGAATCCTATTTTAAGCCAAAATCTATTTTTAGTAAAAGAACATATCGGAATGTTCAAAGCCGCAAACAATTACGACATTTACGATCCAGAAACCAATCAAATTATAATGAACTGCCGAGAAAACAATCTTGGTTTTTTCACAAAAGTATTCCGATTTACAGATTACAAAAGAGCAACTCCATTTAATGTGGAAATCACAACTGCTTCTGGCGAAAAGTTAATTACAGTAAGAAGAGGCGTTGCCATCTTTAGATCGACTGTTGAAGTTTTAGACGAAAAAGATCGTTTGATTGGAACTTTCAAACAAAAATTCTTTTCGATTGGAGGAAAGTTTGATATTTTGGATAAAAATGAAAATCCAGTAGCGACACTTCAAGGAAAATGGACGGGTTGGGATTTTAAATTTTCTCATGAGGGGAAGCAATTGGCTCAAGTAAATAAAAAATGGGCAGGATTAGGAAAAGAATTTTTCACAAGTGCTGACAATTATGTACTTCAAATTGAAGAAACTGTTGCAGCTGATAGTCCGTTGAGACAGTTAATTTTAGGAGCCGTAATGTGCATTGACATGGTTCTGAAAGAATAATTGAAAGTTGTTAAACTTAGATTAAGAATACCTTTTAAAGCATCATTTTAGTTTTCAAAAGCTTATTTTTGTTAGACTTAAAATGATGCTTTCTGCATTTCTAAAAATTACCATCATGACCGACTTAAAAAATAAAAATGCCTTTATTACTGGAGCAGGAAAAGGAATAGGAAAAGCCGTTGCCATTGCGTTGGCTAAAGAAGGTGTAAACCTGATCTTAGTTTCAAGAACTCAAAAAGACGTAGAACAATTGGCTGACGAAGCTTCAAATTTAGGCGTAAAAGCTTTGGCTTTACCTGCTGATGTTTCTGATATTAATTCAATCAATAAAGCGGTAGAAAAAGCTTTGGCTGAATTTAAACACATCGATATTTTAATCAACAGCGCCGGAATTGCTTCTTTTGGAAAATTCTTAGAATTAGAACCAGAAGCCTGGGAAAGAATTATTCAGGTAAATTTGATGGGAACGTATTTCACAACTCGTGCGATTATTCCAAACATGATTGAAAGACAAACAGGAGACATTATCAATATTTCTTCGACGGCTGGATTAAACGGAAATGCTTTGACAAGTGCCTACAGCGCTTCTAAATTTGCAGTTTTAGGTTTAACCGATTCTTTGATGCAGGAAATGAGGAAACACAATATTCGTGTTACGGCTTTGACGCCAAGCACAGTGGCAACTGACATGGCAAAAGATTTAAACCTGACTGACGGAAATCCAGAAAAAGTAATGCAATCTGAAGATATGGCAGATTTAATCATTGCACAATTAAAATTAAACCGAAGAGTTTTTATTAAAAACAGCAGTATTTGGTCTACTAATCCTTAAGACATCTTTATAATCTTTGTCAAAGTTTTAAACTTTGACAAAGATCTAAACTCACAAAAATTGTAAAATGGAACAATATTTAAGACAATTGGTCGAAATAGAATTTCAAGATAAAAAACAGGTTTTCTCTGGTTTTCTTATTGATTATTCTGATGAATGGATTTTGCTCAGAAACAATCCGGTAGATTTTGTTTTGGACGGTTTTGTTATTCTTAGAAATAAAAATATTGAAGCCGTAAATAGAGATCACGAACTGGCTTTTACGGAGAAAGTAATTCGTTTGAAAGGTTTAAAAATAAATTCTGATGATATTATTCCGATCAAAGATTTGACTTCGATCATTAATTTTATTTCGGAGAAATACGGCATTTTTCAAATTGCAAAAAAATCATCTAAATCTGCGTATTTAGGAAAATTAATTGGATTGACTGATGAAGAATTGACTATAGATTTTTTAGATACTCGAGGCCAATTCGGAGGAGAATTAAGTTTTAATCCTGAAAAAATTAGAGTTATAGAATTTGATACGGATTATATTAATTCTTTGAAATTGGTGGTTGGAGATAATTGATTTTTAATACCGCAGAGATACACTAAGATTCCACAGAGGTTCACTAAGAATTTTAATAAAAACAAAACAGCTCTTTTAAAGAGCTGTTTTGTTTTTAATCTTTATGTAAGACGCACTGCAGTGCGCCTCTACGATATTGCAAATTTAAATCAACTCTGCGAATCTCTGTGAAATCTTAGCGAATCTCTGCGAAATAATCTAAACGGCAGCAAACTTATTCAAAAAGTCAATTCGGACGCTTCCGTCTTCATCGATTTTAGTTAAGTTGATTTCTTGCAAAGTATTTACCAGTTCAGGATTCCAAGGTGCTTTTACTTTTACGTAATTTTCTGTAAATCCGTGAATGTATCCTTCTTTGTTTTCTCCTTCAAAAAGAACTGTTCTGTTTGTTCCTAACTGGCTTTCGTAAAAAGCACGGCGTTTTTTAACCGACAAACCTCGAAGCATTTTACTGCGTTTTGCTCTTACATTCGATGGAACAACTCCTTCCATATCTGCTGCTTCTGTGTTGTCTCTTTCTGAATACGTAAAAACGTGTAAATACGAAATATCTAAATCATTTAAGAAATGATACGTTTCTAGAAAGTGCTCATCTGTTTCTCCAGGAAAACCAACAATAACGTCAACACCAATACAAGCGTGTGGCATTACTTCGCGAATTTTATTTACTCGATCAATATAAACTTCACGCAAATAACGGCGTTTCATTAATTTCAAAATATCATTGCTCCCTGATTGCAGCGGAATATGAAAATGCGGTACAAAAGTTCGGCTTTTAGAAACGAATTCGATCGTTTCGTTTTTCAATAAATTGGGTTCAATTGAAGAAATTCTCAAACGTTCAATTCCTTCTACTTTGTCCAAAGCCTGAACTAAATCTAGAAAAGTATGTTCGTGTTTTTTATTTCCGAACTCTCCTTTTCCGTAATCACCAATATTTACACCGGTTAAAACAATCTCGCGAATATTTTGAGCCGAAATTTCTTCGGCATTTTTCAGCACATTTTCTAAAGCATCACTTCTAGAAATTCCTCTTGCTAATGGAATTGTACAATACGTACATTTATAATCGCAACCATCTTGAACTTTCAAAAATGCTCTTGTACGATCACCAATTGAGTAACTTCCAACATAGAAATCCGCTTCTGCAATTTCGCAGGAGTGAACTTCGCCCATATCATTTTTGCTCAAATCATGAATATAGTCCGTGATTTTGAATTTTTCTGTTGCGCCCAAAACCAAATCCACACCATCAACAGCCGCCAATTCTTCTGGTTTTAATTGTGCATAACAGCCTACAGCCGCGACGAAAGCTTTTTCGTTCAACTTCATTGCTTTCTTCACTACCTGCTTAAACTGCTTATCTGCATTTTCTGTTACAGAGCAAGTATTGATGACATAAATATCGGCTATTTCTTCAAAATCAACGCGGTCAAAACCTTCGTCATTAAAATTTCTGGCAATTGTAGAAGTCTCTGAAAAATTCAGTTTACAACCCAGCGTATAAAAGGCAACTTTTTTTCTATTTTCCATAATCTGTCTTAAATTAATGAAATCGTTGTCAAAAAATTTAAGGCTGCAAATTTACAAACAATATTCATCAAAAGAAAGCAATTAATAGACTTCGAATCAATATTTTGAGTGAATGTTAAATTAGTAACATTCAAAAGTTAAAATTTTTAAATTTAATCTCAAAAAAAATACTCAGACTATATTTTTTTATTTTATATTATTCTGATAAGAATTACATGACAAAATAATCGACTAAATGCAAATTTTATCGATTAAATACATTTTTTTCGTTTTTATTTTCAAAATTTCTTACATTTACCCTTATTACAAATGGCGTTTATAATAGACTTATATTAAAGAATTTTGATGTACTTTAATTAATTTAATAATAATTAAGGCATAACAATTTTGAATTTTACTCGTTATGTTGTTGTTTTGTGTTACAAAATGAAATGGGAAAGCCGAAAACCAAAGAGAGTAGGCAAAATTAAAATACAAATACCACGCTTTATGAAAGCATTTTTACCCACAATCTGCTTGATGTTCTTAACCCTATTTAGTTCGCAAGCGCAAACTAATGCTCCAGCTGCAAATGCAAATCCATTTCCTACTATTAGCACATTGACAACTTGGGCAAGCTTTAACTCACAACAGCAATTTGATGTTGCTATTCGTGCGGTTGGGTTTAAGTTTGAAGTTAAAGAACCAGGTGACGGATCTACAGCTTATACCTACATTCGTAAAGTAACTGTTAACGAAGTAAACTATACAGATAGAATTGTATACAGAATTACCAATAACAATTCTGCAAGTATTATTTCTTTGGTGACTGCTTCTACAGACTTAGTTAGTTTGTACACTCCGCAATTAGCAACTTTTAAAAACAACAACTGTAAAACAGAAATGTCTAAAGACAAAAACACAACTTGCAGCTGTTACGAAAGTGCAAATTTTGCAATCGATCTTTGCGACGAGCGTGTGAAATTAACTATGGGTGACGGAAATAAATACTTTGTTTCTGTAGCTAAAAAATAATATTTGACTCTGATTTGTTTCCAAATCTTTACTGACTTTTAAGTATGTAAAGATTTGGAACACATTTCTTAGTTTGAGTTTGGATTTTTAAGTTCGTACCAAACTTCTAATTCTTCTTGATATTGGAAAGAATTAACAAAATGAAAACCTAATTTCTCCAGTATTTTTCTTGAATTTTCGTTTCCTGCATCAGCGTAGGCATACAATTTTTCAACTTTCATTTCATTAAAAGCATAATCTACAAAAGCTTTTCCTGCTTCGGTTGCATAACCTTTTCCCCAATGTTTCTCAATAAAACGATATCCTAACTCGTAAAAATCTTTGTGATTATTGATTTCGTCTGTAATAAATTTGATTCCAGACCAGCCAATAAATTCGTTGGTTTCTTTTAAAACAACAGCCCATCGCCCTATTCCAACGTCTTTATATTGTTTTTGAACTAATTTGATATAGTCAACACTTTCCTCAATATGTTTTACAGGTCTGTTTCCGACAAATAAATGAACGTTTGGATTTGAATCCAATTCAAACATTCCTTCTGCATCAGAAAGTTCTAATTCTCTTAAAAGCAAACGTTCGGTTTCAATTGGATTTTTCATCTTTTTTAGTTTAAAATATACTTTTGCACAACCTCAGCAACACCATCATTATTATTTGAAGATACGATTAAATCGGCTTTATCACGCAATTCTGGCGTAACATTATCAACCCAAACTCCTAAACCTGCATATTCTATCATTGTTAAATCATTTCCTGCGTTACCAACAGCGATAATTTCACTTTGATGAATTCCGAGCTTTTCAGCCAAATATTTCAAACTCGCTGCTTTATCAATGCCTTGTTGCGCCGCTTCTAAGAAAAACGGCTTAGACATCGAAACACTTAAATGAGGCATGGCATCTATCAAATCTTTTTCCAAGGTTTTTAAATAGGCTGGATCTTGCAGTAAAATACATTTAACTGCTGGTCTGTCTATATAATCTTTAAAGCTTGGAACTTTACGATGCGCCATTCCCGTAATTTCTTTTTCGACTTCAATATATTCAGAATCTGTTTCGCTAATGATTTCGTCATCTAAATAGGAAATGATATCCGCGTTCTTCTTTACGCTATAATCGTATAACGCATGAATTTGCTCTACAGTTAACTTCTGTTCGAACAAAACCAAATCGTCTTTCACACGGCTGATTATGGCACCATTAAACGAAATCATATACGAATCGTTTTTATCTAATTCTAGCTCTTTTGCATAAGCCGTCATTGCTGTAGTTGGTCTTCCAGAAGCCAAAACCACGTAAACACCTTTTGCTTGTGCTTCTAAAATTACTTTCTTATTTAAATCTGATATTCTGTGGTCGTCTGTCAACAAGGTATCGTCCATGTCGAGCACTAACATTTTGTATTGCATATTTTTAGTTCTCAGTCGCAGTTCTCAGTCACAGTTTACAGCGCTGAGACTGAATACTGAAACTGGAAACTGAACACTTTTTTAAAGGCTCATTCTAAATTCTTCTATAACTGGATTTGCTTTTGCAAAATCTGTTTCTTGTATAAATACTTCAACTGCCAAATCTGTCTGACCAAAACCTCCCAAACGTGCCGATTGAATATTATCTTTTTTTACTGTTTCTACACCAGCTTCTTCTAATCTTTCCTGCAAAGCAATTGCTAACACTTCGCTTCCCGAAAATACTTTCATTAATCCCATGGTATTCTATTTTATTATTAAGTTTTCAGTCTCAGTAACAGTTTCCAGACTGCAAACTGCGACCGAAAACTGTGACTTATAAAAAATCCCGCTATTCAGTTACTGAGACTGAAAACCGGGACTGTTTACTTTATTATTCTTCTTCAATATCTTCATCCTCTTCATCAAGCTCTTCTCCTTCTTCATCCATATCAAACAAATAAGGCTCGACCATGATTTTATCTGCCAAAATTTCTATACGTTCTGTCAGCGCTTCGGTAAAGATGATTCGTTGCACTTTGGCAATGCTGTTAGAAATACGCGTAATTTTTGGATCATGGCGTAATTTCAAAATCGGATCTGCGTCATCTACAATAAACATTTTTAAACGATTTACGTTGTAACCCGCAGTGCTGAACATGTCGTTTAATTTGGTTGGCGTTCCAATTAAAACATCGATTCCAGTAGAAACATAGTTTTTATCGTAATCCATGTCGCCTTTTTCATTAACACCATAAATTTCCAGATTGGTGTATTTTCCATATTTATTAAAAAGCTCTACCATTTCAAGAACCTTCGCTTTATCTTCAACAATTATCAAAGCTCGAGGAGATTCTTCCGTTTGACCAGCCAATTGCTGAATTACATTTAAAACAATTGTCGTTGTTTTCCCGCTTCCTTTTGGCGACACAATTATACAGTCGGCACCACTCTTTATGGTTGAAAAAGTTTCCAGCTGCAAAGCATTGGCTTCTGTCAAACCATTTTCAATTAAAGCGTCTTGTAATCTCTCGTTTATTTTTTTTAGTTTCATTTTTTTTATGCTATATGCTTTAAGCTATAAGCTATAAGCAAATTATTAAATCAGCTAAAGGCTTATTGCCTAAAGCTTAAAGCTTATTGCGCGAAGCACCTACTTGCTGGCGAACATTTTCACATCTCCTTCAGAAATTTCGTTTCCACCCAAAATGATCAATCTTTCGACTACATTTCGAAGTTCACGGATATTTCCTGTCCAATCGTACTCTTGCAATAATTTTATGGCTTGCGTCGAAAATCCTTTTACGGCATTTCCTTGTTCTGAAGCAATTTTTTCAGCAAAATGCGAAATCAAAGCCGGAATATCGTCACGTCTTTCATTCAATGGCGGCACTTTAATTAAAATTACTGCCAAACGATGGTATAAATCTTCACGGAAACGGCCTTCTGCAATTTCTGTTTTTAAATCTTTATTGGTTGCCGCAACGACACGAACATCAACTTTAATGTCTTTATCTGCACCAACTCTTGTAATCATGCTTTCTTGCAAAGCGCGCAAAACTTTGGCTTGCGCCGAAAGGCTCATATCTCCAATTTCATCTAAGAAAATAGTTCCTTTGTCCGCTGCTTCAAATTTTCCAGCACGATCTTTCACTGCTGATGTAAAAGCACCTTTTACGTGTCCGAACAATTCGCTTTCGATCAATTCACTTGGAATTGCCGCGCAATTTACTTCGATTAACGGAAAACTAGAACGCTCGCTTTTTTCGTGCAATTGATGTGCCACTAATTCTTTCCCTGTTCCGTTTGGTCCTGTAATTAAAACTCTAGCTTCGGTTGGAGCAACTTTATCAATCATCACTTTTATATGATTAATTGATTCACTCTCCCCAATCATTTCGTAGTTTTTGCTGACTTTTTTCTTCAGAATTTTATTCTCAACTACTAATTGTTTTTTATCTAAAGCGTTACGAACAGTATTCAGCAAACGATTCAAATCTGGCGGTTTCGAAATATAATCAAAAGCCCCCAAACGCATCGTTTGAATCGCGGTTTCCATATCGCCGTGACCCGAAATCATCACCATCGGAATTTCTGGCTTTATCTTTTTTACTTCTTCCAAAACCTCAACGCCGTCCATTTTTGGCATTTTGATATCGCACAAAACCAAATCGTAATCGTTGTTTTTTATTTTTTCAAGTCCGACAGCACCATCTTCAGCTTCATCAACCTGATACGAATCATTTTCTTCTGATAAGATTTTTACCAAAACTCTTCTGATCGCTGCTTCGTCTTCGACGATTAGTATTTTACTCATTTTTATAAGTTTCTGAGATTCTAAGATGCTAAGCTTCTAAGTTTTCCCTTTGATAACTAAAAAACTTAGCATCTTAGAATCTTAGCCACTTAGCAGCTTCAAAAAAAATTAATATTTAAGCCACTTATACAATTCCTTCCAAGTTGGTTTTTTGCCGTACATTAAAATACCCACTCGGTAGATTTTTGCGGCGAACCAAACCACGAGGAAAAATGTAGCAAACAATAATGATACCGAAATTGCGATTTGCCACCACGGCACGCCAAACGGAATGCGCATTAACATAACAATTGGTGAGGTTAACGGAATCATCGAAAAGATAACCGCAACACTTCCGTGCGGATCGTTTACTACTGTAAAAAATCCGATATAAACGCTCAAAATCAGAGGCATTAAAACTGGAAGCAAAAATTGTTGCGAATCGGTTTGATTGTCAACTGCTGCTCCAATTGCTGCGTAAAAAGAACTGTATAGAAAATATCCTCCAATAAAATAAATTACGAATCCGATTAAAATACTGGCAATTGGCAAATTCCATAATTCTGCAATATACATTTGTGCAGATCCAGAAAATTCGTGTTGTGCAGACTGCATTAATTCTGGCGAAATTCTGGCTGCTGGTCCAACATTTACGCCAAAAAAGGCCGAAGCGGCAAACATCAAACTTAATCCAATTATTGCCCAAATCATAAATTGTAGAATTCCCGCCAATGAAGTCCCGACAATTTTACCAATCATTAATTGAAACGGTTTTACAGACGAAATAATGATTTCAATAATTCGATTAGTTTTTTCTTCGATTACGCTTCGCATTACCATATTTCCGTAAATGATAATGAACATCATAATCAGGTAGCCAAACGCACCTCCGATTCCGATTTTAATTTCGTTCAACCCTTTCAAACTCTCTTCTCCAGAAGCTTTAACCAAATGAATATTTACATCTGATTGTGCTTTTTGAATAGCCAAAGTATCAAGCTTTGCTTCTTCCAGATTTAGTTTTGTAATTTTATTCCCGATAATATCCTGTGTGCTTTCAATAAAAGAAATACTCGGACTGTTGTTCGAAATAAATTCAATTTTACTTTCTAAATCTTTTATGTTTTTTGTTTTCGGAATAACGATTAATCCGCTGAAATTTTCTTTGGTAATGCTGTCTTTTAAAGCTTTTACATCAATTTCAGATAAATTTAAATATTTAAATTCCGCTCCTTTTTTGTTTTCCTTTAAAAAATCTGAAGCAAAAAGTCCTGTTTCGTCATGAATGGCAATTCGTTTTGTTTCTGCTTTCATCGAACTCAAATACCCAATAAAAACAGCTATCGCCACAAACAGAAGCGGACTCAAAAAAGTCATGACAACAAAAGATTTATTGCGGACTTTGGCAATAAATTCTCTTTTTATAATTAATGAAATAATACTCATTTATTTTAGATTGTTAGATTTTTAGACGTTCTTAGATTTCTTAGACATTCTTCGATTTTATCTAAAAATCTAAGAAGTCCAATATTCTAAAATATCTATCCTGTTACTGTTTGAATAAAAATATCATTTATACTCGGAATTTTTTCCACAAAATGCGTTACCTGTCCGCGTTGTGTCAGAACGTGCAATAACTCGTTTGGAGACGCATTTCCAATCTGAATATTCAATTTCAAATCATCGTTTAACGATTTAAAACTTGCAGGCGAAACGGGAAATTTCTGAGTAATATCATACATCAAACCTTCAACATTATTGGTCAAAATTCCAACTTCAAAACTATTGGTTCTAAATTGACGCTTTACATCAACAACTTTACCTTCAATTAATTTGTTCGATTTGTGAATTAAAGCAATATTCTCGCAAAGCTCTTCGACGCTTTCCATTCTGTGCGTAGAGAAAATAATCGTAGAACCTTGTTCCTTCAAAGCTAAAATTTCGTCTTTGATAACATTAGCATTAACAGGATCAAATCCTGAGAACGGTTCATCTAAAATCAGCAATTTTGGTTTATGTAAAACACAAACTACAAACTGAATTTTCTGTGCCATTCCTTTAGAAAGTTCTTGGATTTTCTTGTTCCACCAACCTTGAATTCCTAAACGATCAAACCAATAATCCAATTGTTTTTTGGCTTCTGCTTTAGAAAGGCCTTTCATTTGAGCCAGATATAGACATTGTTCGCCAACTTTCATCGAACTGTACAAACCTCTTTCTTCTGGAAGATATCCGATAGTCTGCACATGTTTGGGTTGCAATCTTTCGCCATCCAAAATAACTTCGCCACTATCTGGCAATGTAATTTGGTTTATGATTCTGATAAGGGAAGTTTTTCCGGCTCCATTCGGACCTAAAAGTCCATATATACTGCCTTTTGGTACATTTAATGAAACTTCGTTAAGTGCTACATAATCGCCATATTTTTTTACGACTTTATGTACTTCAAGTAAGTTACTCATGCTATTTTTAAGGATTTACTGCGTCACTTTTCCTGTCACGGCTTAGCGACTGTAAAAGTAAATAATTCGAAGCGAAATTGTGTCATTTTACGCAAAAAACCCATTCTAATTTATACTAGAATGGGTTTTTATTTTTTTACAACCTTTTAAAAAAATTCTGATTATGAGAACATATCTTTAACTTTTTCAAAGAATGATTTCTCTGATTTCTCTGGACTTGGAGCAAAGTGCTCGTCGTTTAAAGCATTTTCAAAGAATTGTTTTTGCTCTTTATTTAAAGTTTTTGGAGTCCAAACGTTTACGTGAACCAGTAAATCTCCGCTTCCGTAACCATTTAAACTTGGAATTCCTTTACCTTTCAATCTTAAGATTTTTCCAGATTGAATTCCTTCTTCCAATTTAATACGAACCTTTCCGTTGATTGCCTCAATATCTTTCGAAGCTCCCAAAACAGCTTCAGGGAAACTGATATATAAATCGTAGTGAACATTTTCACCTTCACGTTTCAAAAATTCGTGTTCAACTTCCTCAATTGCTACAATTAAATCTCCTGGAATACTGTTTCCTGGAGCATCATTACCTTTATTGGCAACTTTTAACTGCATACCGTCAACCACTCCCGCAGGAATTTTGATTGATACTGTTTCATCTTCTTGAACCATTCCTTGAGCATCTGCCTCAGAAGGTTTTTTATCTAAAATCTGACCAGAACCACCACAAGCAGGACAAGTAGATGCAGATTGCATTCTTCCTAAAATGGTATTGGTTACGCGCATTACTTGTCCTTGACCGTTACAAGTCGTACAAGTTTTATACGTTACGCCTTTTGCCTGAACTTTACGTTTTACTTTTACTTTTTTCTCAACTCCATTTGCAATTTCTTCTAAAGTCAATTTTACTTTAATTCGAAGATTGCTTCCTTTCGCACGACGAGGGCCTCCGCCTCCGCCTCCGAAACCGCCAAATCCGCCACCAAAAATATCACCAAACTGGCTGAAAATGTCATCCATATTCATACCGCCATGACCACCGCCAAATCCACCAGAACCGTCAAATGCTTGATGACCGTACTGATCGTATTTCGCTTTTTTCTGCGGATCACTTAAAACTTCATAAGCTTCTGCCGCCAATTTGAAGTTTTCTTCTGCCTCTTTGTCGCCTGGGTTTTTATCAGGATGGTATTTCAACGCACTTTTTCTGTACGCTTTTTTAATTTCGGCAGCATCAGCATTTTTTGAAATGCCTAGTATTTCGTAAAAATCTTTTTTCATAATTAGATTAAGTTCCAAATCTTAAAATTCCAAAATCCAAAAATGCACTTGAAATTCTTATTGCATTTTTTAGTTTCCTACAACAACTTTAGGGAAACGAATAATTTTGTCTCCTAATTTGTATCCTTTTTCAATAACATCAACAATTTTCCCTTTTAATTTGTCAGACGGAGCTGGAATTTGGGTAATTGCTTCAGCAACATCAGCATTGAAAGCATCTCCTGCTTGAATTTCAACTTGCTCTAAACCTTTAGAAACTAGAGTGTTTTTGAATTTTTCGTGAATCAATTCAACACCTTTTTTCAAATTTTCATCATCTGACTTGTTGATTTCTACTGCCGCTCTGTCAAAATCATCTAGAACCGGAAGCATAGCCAACAAAACTTCTTGGTTTGCAGTTTTAAACAACTCAAGACGTTCTTTTGAAGTTCTTTTTTTGTAATTTTCAAATTCAGCAAATAATCTCAAAAACTTATCTTTTTCGTGAGCCAAGTCTTTAGCTAATTGCTCCTCAACACTTAATTCTTCAACAATTAACTGCTCTCCGTTGGCATTGTTCTCTAACGTTACATCGTCTAATTCCTGATCGAATTCTGTATTTTCCGTAGTCATATTACTTTTATTTTTAAAAATATTCTTAAACTTCATTTTTATTTCTTTCTGTTGGATTGCAAAAGTACTGCCAAATCTTATAAAATGTCAAATTGTCACTTTATTAATTATGAGACATTTAAAAAACGGAATTGCAGAAAAAAATTTTATTATAATTTTAAGACTATTACGTTTTAGTTTATCTTATCTTTGAGGCCAACAAAACACAATTATTTACCAAAAATTGAATTTAAGGGTTGGCTACGGTCTCTAAATAATTATTAATTCAAGTTTACCTTATATTAAAAAAAGCTTCGCCTTAAGAGACGAAGCTTTTTTTTATTTTGAGCTTTTTATGACAAGATTGTCATTTATTTTTGCACGGGCGGAGGGATTCGAACCCCCATCAACGGTTTTGGAGACCGCTATTCTACCCTTGAACTACGCCCGTAACTTGAGGTCGCAAATTAAACGGTTTTTTTCTTTACCCGCAACTATTTCACGCAGATTTTATAAGGATTTCAGCAGATACAAACAGATTTTTATTCAATTACAATCAAATTAAATCTGCTAAAATTCATCAAATCAGAGCAAAACAAATTATTTTAATCTATGAATCTGCAATTAAAAAATTTTACAAATTTCAAAAAAATATTTCACGCAGATTTAAAAAGATTTAAGCAGATGCTCACAGATTTTTAAAAATAAAAAATCAATATAAATCTGCCTAAATCTGCAATCCCGATAGCTATCGGGAGCGTGAAACAAAATCTCTACGAATCTAATTCTTAGACTAATGCATTCTTCAATCCTTCAAAATCAACAGAAACCTGCTCGCCTGTCACTAAATTTTTAAGCGCATAAGAATTTGAAGCAATCTCTTGATCTCCAACCAATACTGCAAACGGAATTAAACGTTTGTCTGCGTATTGAAACTGTTTCCCCACTTTTACGCTGTCAGGATACAATTCTACTTTTATATTATCTTTTCTCAATTTCTGAATTGCCTGTGAAGCATAAAGTGCTTCTTTATCTCCAAAATTTAAAAATATTGCTTTTGAAGTAGCCGCAACGGTTTCTGGAAATAATTGCAATTCTTCTAAAACCAAATAAATTCGATCCAATCCAAAAGAAATTCCAACACCGCTCATGTTTTTCAAACCAAAAATACCCGTCAAATCGTCGTATCTTCCGCCACCACCGATAGATCCCATCGCAACAGTTTTTGGAGCCGCAACTTCAAAAATTGCTCCCGTGTAATAATTTAAGCCACGAGCTAAAGTCACATCCAAATCTAAAATAGCTGTTGAAAGACCTAAAACGGCAACATTGTCACATATAAATTTCAATTCTTCAACACCTTTCATTCCTTCTTCAGAAGATGCCAATAAGTCTGAAAGCTGTGCAATTTTGTCTGCAAAAGTTCCTGAGAAACTAAAAAGTGGCTGTACTTTTACCAACGCTTCTTCAGCAATTCCTTTTTCGATCATCTCCTTCTTTACGCCGTCTTCACCGATTTTATCCAACTTATCAAGAGCAACCGTAAAGTCAATTAGCTTATCTGAAGCGCCAATCACTTCAGCAATTCCAGATAATATTTTTCTGTTGTTGATTTTTATTGTAACACCTTCTAAGCCTAATGCAGTAAAAACAGTATCATATAATTGAACCAATTCCACTTCCTGCCAAATAGATTTTGAACCTACAACATCGGCATCACATTGGAAAAATTCTCTAAAACGGCCTTTTTGCGGATTATCTGCTCTCCAAACAGGTTGAATCTGATATCTTTTGAACGGAAATTCGATTTCACTTTGGTGTTGTACTACGTATCTTGCAAACGGAACTGTCAAATCGTAACGCAACGCTTTCTCAGAAATTTTTCCTGTAAATTTATTTAGTTCGATTCTTTGCTCTAAACTTATTTTTTCAGCAGAATTTAATTGTAATTCTTCAATAGATTCTGGCAATTCGATTTTACTTTTATTGTAGAAAAAGTTTCCAGAATTTAGGATTTTAAAAATCAAACGATCTCCTTCTTCTCCATATTTCCCCATCAAGGTATCTGAATTTTCAAAGGAAGGCGTTTCGATTGGCTGAAAACCAAATTTCTCGAAATTAGCTTTTATAGTCTGAATAATATATTGACGTTTTGACACCTCAGCTGGTGAAAAATCTCTCGTTCCTTTTGGTATGCTTGGTTTTGAAGCCATCTTTTTTATTTTAGATTGTTGATTTTAGATTTTAGATTTCTTTTGAAACTTAAATTCAAAACCTTTAAAATTAATTTATTTCTAGATTTTTTGATTGTTGGTACTTTAGACTTTCGTCTTTATGACTTTATGACTTTCAACTTAATTTAAGTCTGCAAATATCTTACTTTTTAAAATAAATAATAACACTTGGAAAACAAACTTGTAACAAAAAACGTATTTTCGTGTCAAATTGGTCATGATGCTAAAATTATTTAAAGAAAATATCCGAATTGCTTTTGGTTCTATCAAAACACAAATTCTGCGTACTATTCTTACCGTTTTAATTATTGCCATCGGTATTACGGCTTTGGTTGGAATTTTGACTGTGGTTTCTGCTTTAGAAAATACCATTTCCAGCGATTTTGCTTCGATGGGAGCCAATACTTTTAACATTAATCAATACGAAAATAAAGTTCGAAACCGTGGAGGAAATGAACGCGAAGTGATCAATCCGATTATTTCGTATCCGGAAGCTGTCGCTTTCAAAAATAAATTCAAATATCCGTTTACCGAAACTTCCTTATCCTTTACCGCAACTTCAACTGCCGAAGTAAAATATTTAGGTGAAAAAACCGATCCAGAAATTACCGTTGTTGGCGTTGACGAACATTTTATTACAAACTCTGGATTAGAAACTAGTTTAGGAAGAAGCTTTAATCAGTTTGATATTGAGAACAATACGTATTCTTGTATTGTTGGTTCCGATTTTGAAAAAGGACTTTTGAAGGATATTAATGCGATTGATAAAGTAATTTCAATTCGAGGTGCACGTTTTAAAGTAATTGGCGTTTTAAAAGAGAAAGGATCTACATTTGGAAACAGTCAGGATTTAAGAGTTCTGATTCCGATTCAGGTTGCGAGATCTTTATTTACAGCGCCAAACATTAATTATACCATTAGTGTAATGGTTTCTAAAAAAGAAGTTTTAGACGAAGCTATTGACAACGCAACGAGCACTATGCGAAGAGTCCGCAAATTGAGTCCTGTTCGTGACAATAATTTTGGCGTAGTTCGAAGCGATGATTTGATTAACCGAATTCTAAGCATAACTCAATATCTAGGAATTGCAGCGTGGACTATTTCTGTTATCACCATTTTAGGATCGTCTATTGCTTTGATGAATATTATGATCGTTTCGGTTACAGAACGTACTCGCGAAATTGGCGTTCGTAAAGCTTTAGGCGCAAAAAGAACAACCGTTGCTTTTCAGTTTTTTATTGAAACTTTATTGATTGGACAAATTGGAGGTTTGGTTGGAATTTTTCTAGGAATTCTTCTTGGTTTCGGCATTGCTACTGCCATGAGTTTTTCTTTTGTGATTCCGTGGATGGCGATTTTTGCCGCTTTTGCAACAAGTTTTTGCGTGGCACTCGTTTCTGGCTTATATCCAGCAATTAAAGCTTCCAAATTAGATCCTATTGAAGCGTTGCGTTATGAATAATTTTTTATAAGTATTCAGTGTTCAGCTTTTTAGTATTCAGCCATAACAACTTTAAATTTAAAGATTACTGACACTAAAAACCTGAACACTGAACACTTTAAATATTCCCTTTTACCATACGATCGTTATCGTAAATATCTTTTCGTAACTCAACATTTTCGAAGTTCATATTTTCCAGCAAATCAATCATTTCTTTTCCAAGATATTGATTGATTTCAAAATATAATTTCCCTTTTTTCTGAAGTCCGTTTTGTGCCAAAGAAGCAATTTTTCTATAAAAAATAAGCGGGTCGGTATCTTCTACAAAAAGCGCCAAATGCGGTTCGTAATCCAGTACATTTTTTTTGATTTCTACTTTTTCCAAATTTCGAACATAAGGCGGATTCGAAACAATGACATCAAACTGACACGTAAATTCTTCTGTTTCCAAAACATCCAGAAACATAAAAGTAACATCGACATCATTTCTAATAGCGTTTCTTTTGGCCGTTTCAATCGCTTTTTTAGAAACATCAATTCCGAAAACTTCTGCGTTTGGAAGATTTTTTGCTAAAGAAATCGCAATACATCCCGTTCCAGTTCCAATGTCAAGAATTTTTATTTTTCTATTTTTGTCTGGACTCGTATTTTCATTTATAATCCATTCAACCAATTCTTCTGTTTCTGGCCTCGGAATCAAAACATTTTCATTTACTTCAAAATCTAAACCGTAAAAATTTGTTTTTCCAAGCAGATACTGAATCGGAACTTCTTTTTTAAGCTGTTTCAGCAATTCGTCCCAAATTACAAAATCATTCTCATCAAATGCCAGTTCATGATTTAGCGCTAAATCAATCTGACGAAGCTGGTGCTTATCTTCTAGAATCAAATAAAAAAAACTCTCCGCTTCGTACGCATCGTAAAAAGGGGATAATTCTTTAATAAACTGAGTACGATATTGTTTAATTTTCATTTTTAATTTTGAGCATTTACATCAGTTCAAAACTGAAATTTTATCTTTCAATGAGTCTCGCTGTTTAAATTTGTTACAGGGCTACTACAAAATTTTGAGCATCCATACGGGACAAGAACTATGTCCAGTGTTTCCCATTGGCGCATCCAAATATTCAAAACCAGATTTTTTATACAGCTTTTGTGCGGCATGCATAAATGGCATAGTTTCAATGTAACATTTTTTAAAACCAAAAATCCTAGATTGCTCTAAACACTTTTCCATCATTTGTACTCCTATTCCCAAACCTCTTGTCTTGGGCAAGAAATACATTTTCTGCAATTCGCAAATTTCTGGATCGTCGTTTTCTAAAGGCGCAATTCCTGCGCAGCCTACAATTTCTCCTTCATTTTCAACAACAAAATAGGCCGATTTAGGTTTGCTGTATTCTTCAAACATCAAATCCAGATAAGGATCTTCGTATGCAGTTCCAACTTTTGGAATTTCCATTTCATCAAAAACAGAACGTATCAAACTCGCAACTGCTTGATTGTCTTTCTTTTCAATTGTCCTTATAAGCCAATTTACCATTTTTTTATTCTAAATTATAATAAATACAAAAGTAAAAATAGTTTTTTGATCCCATTATAACTATTCAGATTGTTTCACAACTTAAACTTATTGAGTGAGTGATAATCTCAAAATTAACTACTTTTGCACTGTGAATATACATGAAAAATACATAAAACGCTGCATCGAACTGGCACAAAATGGACTTGGAACAACTTATCCGAATCCAATGGTTGGCAGTGTAATTGTTTACGATGGCCAAATTATTGGCGAAGGCTGGCACAAAAAAGCGGGCGAACCTCATGCAGAGGTTAACGCCGTAAATTCAGTAAAAGACAAATCATTGCTAAAAAAAGCAACAATTTATGTGAGCTTAGAACCGTGCAGTCATTTTGGCAAAACTCCTCCTTGCTGTGATTTGATTATTGCGAATGAAATTCCGAATGTTGTTGTAGGAACTGTTGATCCTAATGAAAAAGTCGCAGGAAAAGGTATTTTAAAATTGATTGAAGCCGGCGCAAATGTTACTGTTGGAGTTCTTGACCAAGAATGCAACGAGCTCAACAAACGATTCTTTACTTTTCACAACAAAAAAAGACCTTATATTATTTTAAAATGGGCCGAAAGTCAAGATGGCTTTTTAGCTCCTGAAAAATCAATCAATCAAGATCGAAAACCAATTTGGATTACGAATCAATATTCAAGACAACTGGTTCATAAATGGAGAACTGAAGAACAGGCCATTTTAGTTGGAACACAAACTGTTATTGATGATAATCCGAAGTTGAATGCTCGCGATTGGGATGGAAATAATCCGACGAGAATCGTTATTGATCAAAATAATCGAATTGATGCAAACAGTTTTATTTTTGATGACACGGTAAAAACAATTGTTTTTTCTAAAACTTCAAAATCTTCAACAGAAAAAACTCAATTTGAAGTTATAGATTTTGATAAAAATATAATTCCTCACATTTTAGATATTTTATATCAGAATCAAATTCAATCTGTAATTATTGAAGGCGGAAGACAAACGCTGCAATCTTTTATAGATGAGAATCTCTGGGACGAAGCTCGAATTTTTATCGGAAAAATAAGTTTTGAAAAAGGAACGAAAGCTCCAATTATTTCAAGAAAAAACAGCACAAAAACCACTATTTTAAGCGACGAATTAATACAAATTAGAAATTATGATTAATGCGATAATTTTTGACTTTGGAGACATTTTTATCAATTTGGATAAACCTGCTACAATTTCGGGTTTGCAAAAATTGGGAATGACAGAATGGAATAATGAATTTGATCAATTAAATCTTTCTTTTGAAGTTGGAGCAATTTCTCCTGAAGATTTTGTTGGCAGTTTTCAAAAACAATTACCAAATGCTTCAAAAGAAGAAATTTTAAAAGCATGGAATGCAGTTTTGGCAGATTTCCCTTTTTATCGTTTGGAATTCCTTCAAGAATTATCAAAAAAATATCGCTTATTTTTATTGAGCAATACCGATTCCATTCATATTCATACATTCGAAACAAAAAGTGGCGTTTCTTTTTACCAAGATTTTTATGCCTGTTTTGAAAAAGTGTATTTTTCGTTTGATATCGGAATGAGGAAACCAGATCCGAAGGCTTATCAATTTGTTTTGGAAGAAAATAATCTAATTGCTGAGAATACCTTATTTATTGACGATAAAACCGAAAACACAGACAGCGCCGCAGCATTAGGAATTAAAGTCTGGAATCTTCAAGTTGGAAAAGAAGATGTTGTAGATTTATTTAGCAAAGGATTATTATAAAAAAATTTTTTAGCCACAGATTATACTGATTAAAAGGATTCAAAAGTATGTTGCCACGAATTACACAAATTTCCACTAATTGAATTAGCCTAAAAATTAAAACTAAAATTCGAGGAAATCTGTGTAATTCGTGGCGAAAAAACTTAAAGCTTAGCATTTGGAAATTAACGATACTTATCAAACTATTGCATCTGCATCTGAAGAAATACTGTTCAAAGAAAAAGGCAGTAAATTCTTTGGCTATGCCTTTCCGATAGATCATGAAGACGAAATAAAACCGATTATAGAAGACCTTAAAAAACAGCATCCTCACGCTGTACATTATTGTTACGCCTATCAAATTGGCACTGGAAACAAAATATCCTATCGCGCCAATGACGACGGTGAACCAAGCAATACAGCAGGTGCGCCAATTTACGGCCAAATACAATCTTTTGGGTTAACCAACGTTTTGATTGTAGCCGTTCGTATTTTTGGCGGAGTAAAATTAGGCGTTGGAGGTTTGATTGCTGCGTATCGAACAACTGCTCAAATGACTTTGGAGGTTTGTGAAATTGTAGAAAAAACCATCGATGTTGAATTTTTAATCTCTTTTGATTACAAAAACATGAATAAAGTGATGCGAGTAATCAAGGAAAAGAAATTAGAAATCGTATCTCAAGAAATGGAAATGGATGAAATTTCGGGTTTGCCAATTGGAAAAATTGTGACAAAAACGCGAAAAAAAAATGCCGAAACAGTGTTCAGCATTTTTGATTTAATGTTCGAAATTGATATTAAATTAGTATAAATTAACATCAAAATCTCATTCATTTTCACAATTATTCTAGCGATTTAAATATTTCTAAAATATAGTCTGGAGGAGCTGTTGGACGACCCGTTTTTAAAGCTACAAATACCAAAATAAAGGTCGCAGTTGTTAATAACTCATTCGCTTCATTATAAATTGCGCAGTCAAATTCGATCTTCACAGAAGAGTGACTTTTGAAAGTCGTATGAATTGTAAGAAGTTCATCATATCTCGCCGATTTTTTGTAACTTATATTCATGTTCACAATTGGGAGGCCAATTCCGCTTTCTTCCATGCTTTTATACGAAACCCCTTTATTTCTAAGCCATTCCACGCGTCCTATCTCAAAATAAGGGACATAATTTCCGTGATAAACGACTCCCATTTGGTCGGTTTCAGAGTAACGAACTCGTACTTGAGTCTGGTGATTTTTCATTGATAAAATATTAAAAAAATTCGAATTTGAAAAGCCCTTTTACGACTTTTTTTTATAAAATTAGATACCAAAATATTTTTTTTTACAGAATTTTGTTCACATATTTGTTATCCCGAAATACGGAATAAAATTGCTCCTATTTTATTAGGAGAATCTTTATAACAATAATAAAAATTTATCTGAATCTATGACTAAAACTGCTCAATCGGTATGGGAAAACTGTTTGTCCTTTATAAAGGATAATATTCAAGACCAAGCATATAAAACTTGGTTTGAACCAATCAAATCAGTTGAGCTAACCGATAACGCATTATACATTCAGGTTCCAAGTAAATTTTTCTACGAGTGGCTCGAAGAGCACTACGTAAAATTATTAAAAGTTGCGCTTACCAAAGAACTGGGAAAAAACGCAAAGTTACTCTATAAAATTAAAATGGAGAACACTTATGGCAACAAACAGCCGTTTACCGAGCAGCTGCCAAGTTCCAACAGAGTGCCAATGAAACCGCAAGAGGTTGATGCTCCGTTTAAAAACTTAAATCCTGAACTAAAAAATCCGTTTGTAATTCCTGGAATTAGAAATTTAAAAATTGAGTCTCAGTTAAATCCGAACTACAGTTTTGACAATTTCTTAGAAGGAGATTCTAACCGTTTGGCTCGTTCTGCGGGTATGGCGGTGGCCAACAAACCTGGAGGAACTTCATTTAATCCTTTATTGATTTTTGGTGGAGTTGGTTTAGGAAAAACGCACTTAGCGCATGCTATAGGTGTAGAAGTAAAAGATAAGTATCCGGAAAAGACCGTTTTATATATTTCTGCTGAGATTTTCACACAGCAATACATTGATTCTGTAAAAAAGAATAATCGTAATGATTTTATTCACTTTTATCAGTTGATTGATGTTTTAATTATTGACGATGTTCAGTTCTTATCTGGAAAATCAGGAACGCAAGATGTATTCTTCCACATTTTCAACTATTTGCACCAAAACGGAAAACAAGTAATCTTAACTTCAGACAAAGCTCCTGTTGACATGCAGGATATTGAGCAAAGATTATTGTCTCGTTTCAAATGGGGATTGTCTGCAGAATTGCATCAGCCTGATTATGAAACTCGTATCTCAATCTTAAAAAACATTTTATACCGTGATGGTGTAGAAATGCCAGAAGATATTTTGGAATATGTTGCGCGAAACATTAAATCAAATGTTAGAGAGCTTGAAGGTGCGATCATTTCGTTAATTGCTCAATCATCTTTCAATAAAAAAGAAGTTACAATTGATTTGGCAAAAAGTGTAGTTGAGAAATTTGTTAAAAACGTAAAGAGAGAAATCTCTATCGATTATATTCAAAAAATCGTTTCAGATTATTTCCAATTAGATATTGAAACACTTCAATCTAAGACTCGAAAGAGGCACGTTGTACAAGCAAGACAATTAGCCATGTTCTTTGCGAAAAAATTCACGAAAGCTTCTTTAGCAAATATTGGTTCACAAATTGGAGATCGCGATCACGCAACTGTTCTTCACGCTTGTAAAACAGTAGATAATTTAGTTTCTACAGACAAACAATTCAAGAAATTTGTCGAAGACATTAATAAAAAACTAACGCTTTAAGACGCGCCATGCCTATAAAAATCTTAATGGTTTGTTTAGGGAATATCTGCAGGTCTCCTTTAGCAGAAGGGATTTTAGCTTCTAAACTTCCCCAAGATAAATTTATAGTTGACTCAGCTGGCACAGGTTCTTGGCATGTTGGACATTGTCCTGACAAACGTTCTATCGAAACAGCTAAAAAAAACGGAATCAACATCAGCGCGCAAAAAGGGAGACAGATTAAGGTTTCTGATTTTGATGAATTCGACTATATTTATGTGATGGATAATTCGAATTTTCGCGACGTAATGCATTTAGCAAAAACTCCAGAACATAAAAACAAAGTTCGTTTGATTTTAAACGACTTATTTCCAAACGAAAATGTCGATGTTCCAGACCCATATTATGGTACTGCAAATGGTTTTGACAATGTTTACCAAATGCTCGACGAAGTAACTGATCTAATTGCAGATCAGCTTCTTAAAAAACACTCCTAATTCAATTCAATTGTTTCTAAAAAAAGAGATAATTGGATTTTTTAATTTTAAAGAAAACACATTATGAAATCTTTCGGAAAACTATATTTAATTCCAACTACAATGGGCGAAAGCGATCCGATGGATGTTTTACCTCAAACCGTTAGAAGAACGATAGAAGTTATTGACCATTATATTGTAGAAAATGATAAAACTGCCAGAAAATCTATAAAAGCAGTTTATCCTGAAAAAAAACAGTCTGAATTGGTACTTTTCACATTAAATAAAAGAACAGAAGCCAGCGAACATCTAGACTTTATCAAACCTTTGTTGGAAGGAAAAAATATGGGTTTAATGAGCGAAGCTGGTTGTCCAGGTGTAGCAGATCCAGGCGCAGCAATTGTAAAACTGGCTCACGAAAAAGGAATTCAAGTTGTACCTTTGGTTGGCCCTTCTTCTATCCTACTGGCGATGATGGCTTCTGGAATGAACGGACAGAGTTTTACTTTCAACGGATATTTACCAATTGATAAAGACGAGAAAAAATCGGCAATTCGTCATTTTGAGAAATTATCTTATGATAAAAATCAATCACAATTATTCATTGAAACTCCATACAGAAATAACAAACTGATTGAAGATCTTTTACAAATTTTAAGTCCCGCAACTCATCTTTGCATTGCGGCTGACATTACGCTTCCAACAGAATTCATTAAAACCATGAAAGTTTCAGATTGGAAAAAATTAAAAATTGACATTGATAAACGTCCTGCGATTTTTATTATTCATAAAATGTAATTTCATTCGCAAGTTTTCCTCCTAATCAACTGTATCATGAGCAAACTCCCAAACGTAACCACAAGCATTTTTACGGTAATGTCAAAAATGGCAGCCGAATACAATGCAATAAATCTTTCTCAGGGATTTCCGAATTTTCCTGTTGATGAAAGATTGACAGATATTGTTGCAAGATTATCGAAAGAAAACGTTCACCAATATACACCGATGGCAGGTTATCCGCCTTTGATGAACAAAATTGCGAAGTTAACTCAGAGTTCTTATAATAGGACAATCAATCCTGAAACAGAACTTTTGGTGACGGCTGGAGCAACTCAAGGAATTTTTACCACAATTTTGGCTTTAGTAAAAGAAAATGATGAAGTAGTAATTCTCGATCCAAGTTACGATTCTTACGAATCTCCTGTTTTACTTTGCAAAGCAAAACCCGTTCGTGTGGCTTTGAATGACGATTACACGCCAAATTGGGAACGAATTGAAAAAGCATGTTCTGCCAAAACCAGAATGATGATTATCAATAATCCGCATAATCCTACTGGAAAAATTTTAACCGAAAATGATTTTGTTCAGTTAAAAAATCTTCTTGAAAAATATCCTGATATTGTTATTCTGTCTGACGAAGTTTACGAATACATTACTTTCGAAGAAAAACATATTTCGGCACATACTAAAGATTTTCTTTTAGATCGATGTGTCATGGTTTCCTCTTTCGGAAAATCATTTCATATAACAGGTTGGAAAATTGGCTACACCATTGCACCAGAACATTTAATGAAAGAAATCAAGAAAGTACATCAGTTTTTGGTTTTCAGCGTAAACAGTATTTCTCAATTTGCTATTAGCGAATATCTTGATGTTGTCGATGTTAATCTTCTTGGGAAATTCTATCAGGAAAAAAGAGATTACTTTCAGAAATTGCTTCAAAACAGCCGTTTCGAATTAAAACCTTGCGAAGGAACTTATTTCCAAGTTGCTTCTTATGCCAACATTTCGAATGACGATGATGTGACTTTTTGTAAAAATCTGATTATCGATCACGGCGTTGCAGCAATTCCGATTTCTACTTTTTACTCCGATCATAAAGATCAAAAGTTAATTCGTTTTTGTTTTGCAAAAGACGATTTGACTCTAGAGTCTGCGGCAAAAAAATTATGTGAAATATAAAATTTTCAAAATTTTATAACATTATTATGCGTGCATCCTATTTTATTTGATTAATATTGTAAAAAAAGAAAAAATATGAGCTACACAGATAAAATGTTACGTGACGATGCTTTACAAGGCAAAGTCATTGTCGTTACAGGCGGCGGAAGTGGTCTAGGAAAAGCTATGACCAAATATTTTCTCGAATTAGGAGCTCAAGTAGCCATAACTTCTAGAGATCTAGAAAAGTTAAAAACTACAGCTGCCGAACTGGAAAGCGAAACTGGAGGCAAATGTCTTCCTCTTCAATGTGATGTTCGTCATTACGAAGAAGTAGAAAATATGCTTCAGGAAACTTTAAAAGTTTTCGGAAAAGTAGATGTTCTTTTAAATAATGCGGCAGGAAATTTCATTTCGCCAACAGAAAGATTATCAGCAAATGCATTTGACACTGTGATCGATATCGTACTTAAAGGTTCTAAAAACTGTACGCTAGCTTTTGGAAAACACTGGATCGACACAAAACAAACTTCGGCAACGATTTTAAATATAGTAACGACTTACGCTTGGACTGGATCTGCTTATGTGGTTCCTAGTGCTACGGCAAAAGCGGGAGTTCTGGCCATGACAAGAAGTCTTGCTGTAGAATGGGCAAAATACGGAATTCGTTCTAATGCCATTGCTCCAGGACCATTCCCGACAAAGGGAGCTTGGGATAGGTTATTGCCAGGAGATCTTTCAGAGAAATTTGATATGGCTAAAAAAGTGCCGTTAAAAAGAGTTGGAGATCACCAAGAGTTGGCCAATTTAGCCGCTTATTTAGTATCTGATTTTTCATCTTACATCAACGGAGATGTTATCACGATTGACGGAGGCGAATGGCTGAAAGGCGCTGGACAATTTAACTTATTAGAAGCAATTCCAGAAGAACTTTGGGATCAGCTTGAAATGATGATAAAAGCAAAAAAGAATAAATAATTACAAGTGCTTACTAAATTCAGAATATTTTTTTAAACTATACTGATTGCACGAAATCCCGAAGGTTTACTTTCGGGATTTTTTTATGATAAAAACGAACATTTTAACCATATAAGTGATATAAGTTCAGTTAAGTACTGATTTGCTTAAAAATTTTTCTACTTAAATTTACTTACATTACTTATATGGTTTAAAATACATAATATGTTTAGCAATTCAGTTAAATTATTATTTTTGCGGAACAAATTATAACATCAAATTTATGCTCATTATAGGAATTGCAGGAGGAACAGGAAGTGGAAAAACAACGGTAGTGCACCAGATCATGAACGAGTTACCACATACAGAAGTTGGGGTGATTTCTCAAGATTCTTATTATAAAGAAACTACCAATTTGTCTTTTGACGAAAGAGCATTAATCAATTTTGATCATCCTCGCGCGATTGATTTCGAATTGTTGGTAAGACATTTAAAAGCGCTAAAAGCAGGAGAAACAATCGACCAGCCTGTTTATTCTTTTATTCAACATAACAGAACCGACGACACTATTTCGACACATCCCAGAAAAGTAATGATCGTAGAAGGAATTTTAATTCTAACCAATCCAGAATTAAGAGATATGTTTGACATTAAAGTTTTCGTTCACGCCGATTCAGACGAAAGATTAATTCGTCGTTTAAAAAGAGATATTTCAGAACGCGGCCGTGATATTGATGAAGTTTTAAACCGTTACCAAACCACTTTAAAACCTATGCACGAGCAATTTATAGAGCCATCAAAAGCTTTTGCTGACATTATCATCCCGAATGACAAATACAATACCGTAGCAATTGATGTAGTTCGGGCTGTAATTAATCAGAGAATTTCATAATTTTTATCGTAAATTTAGTCCATAATAATTAGGAGCTAATTCCCGCTATCCGTTTCAATCTTTTTTGCCTCCCGATAATTATCGGGACTGGCACAAAAGGATTTTCACTACTATCGGGGCTAGAGACAACACTTGAATTCAAAAGAAATATTCGTTTAAAATGAAATTTAAAAATCCATACAAAGACAAAAAATGGTTCAAATACCTAGGAAACAAATACGTTTGGGTTTTGCTATTTTTTATAGTTTGGATGTTATTTCTAGACAATTACTCCTATTTTGATCATCGTTTTTTAGATGAGCAAATTCACGAGCTTCAGGATAATAAAAAGTATTATCAGGAAGAAATCAGAAAAGATCAAGAGCAGATCAAATTGCTCAAAAATCCGGAACAAATTGAGAAATACGCACGCGAAAAGTATTTCATGAAGAAAGACAGTGAAGATATTTATATCATACAATTTGAAGGAGACACCATTCAAGAAACAGAATAATCAAACAAAATACAATGGCCACTAACCTATTCGACGATTTTAATCCGATTTCATCCAAACAATGGAAACAAAAAATTCAGTTTGAATTGGATGGAGCCGATTACAATCAAACTGTTATTTGGAATTCGCCAGAAGATATTCAGGTAAAACCTTTTTATCATAGCGACGAATTTACAAAAGCAGCAAACGTAAACACGCAAGCCTCAGATTTTAAAATCTGCCAAAATATTTTTGTTTTCGATGTAGAAAAATCTATCGAACGTGCTTTAAACACTTTAGAAAGAGGCGCAGAAAGTCTTCGTTTTACGATTCAGAATGATAAAATTGATGTTGAAAAATTACTAAATAATCTTCCTTTAGAAAACAAAACCGTTTACTTTAATTTCAATTTTATCTCAATCGATTTCGTTAAAAAATTAGATACTCTTTCGATTCAGAAAAAAGCCAATTTTTATTGCAATTTTGATCCGATTGGGCAATTGGCAAGAGAAGGAAATTGGTTTAGCACTTCGGAGAAAACTAATTTTGAAACTTTAGATTTACTCTTTAAAAACACAGCCAATTTAAATCTATTAAGTGTAGATTTAGGTTTGTATCAAAATTCTGGAGCGAATATCACACAGCAAATTGCGTATAGTTTGGCACATGCAAACGAATATTTAAACCGTTTTTCTGATACTGCAAAATCGATTGTTTTTCAAATTTCTGTTGGAACCAATTATTTTTTCGAAATTGCTAAACTTCGCGCACTTCGAATGCTTTTTGATTTAATTGCTTCTGAATACAATTCAAAAATAAAATGTCATTTATTGGTAACGCCAACCAAACGGAACAAAACAATTTACGATTACAACGTAAATATGCTTCGCACGACAACGGAATGTATGTCGGCAATTTTGGGCGGCGCAGATGCAATTGCCAATTTACCTTATGATGCTTTATATCACAAAGACAACGAATTTGGCGACCGAATTGCCAGAAATCAGCTTTTGATTTTAAAACATGAAAGTTATTTTGACAAAGTAAATAATCCAGCAGACGGAAGTTATTACATCGAAAGTTTAACGATGCAATTGGCTGAAAAAAGTTTGACTCTGTTCAAGGATATTGAGGCCAACGGAGGTTTCTTGAAACTTTTAAACGATGGAACAATCAAAAAGAAAATTCAGGAAAGCGCTAATAAAGAACAGGAATTATTCGATTCTAAAAAGGAAATTTTATTAGGCACCAATAAATATCCGAACAAAGAAGACAGAATGAAACATGATTTAGAATTGTTTCCTTTTGTAAAAATCAAACCAAGAAAAACATTAATTACGCCAATTATAGAAAAAAGATTGGCAGAGAAAATGGAACAGGAACGATTAGAATTGGAATAGAATTGGAATAGAATTGGAATAGAATTAGAAGAGAATTAGAAGAGAATTAAATATATCATCTTAAATTTATAATGAAACTATTTTATCACTTCAAAATATGGAATCAGAAATCGAACAATGGCAAATTGATGAAGTTAGAAAAAGGACAGAAAATTATTTAAAAAATCCTAGTCTTGTTACTGACATTGATGATTTTTTAAAAGAAATTGAAAACGAGCTATAAAGTAGTTATTCTTTAAACAACAATATTTACAATTGAGAAAAGACCTTAAACATATTACGCTTCAAACTATAAAGTCGAAAGCCGAAAATCAAGAAAACTTGACAGATAACTTTACGACCGCTGAAGGAATTGAAATCAAAAGAAATTACTCGGAGAAAGATATCGAAGATTTAGAATTTCTTGATTTCGGAGCTGGTTTTGCACCAAACTTGCGCGGACCTTACGCCACAATGTATGTGAGACGTCCGTGGACAATTCGTCAGTATGCAGGATTTTCTACAGCAGAAGAAAGCAATGCTTTTTATAGAAAAAATTTAGCTGCGGGTCAAAAAGGACTTTCCATTGCTTTTGACCTTCCGACACATCGCGGTTACGATTCAGATCACGAAAGAGTTGTGGGAGATGTTGGAAAAGCTGGCGTGGCGATTGATTCTGTTGAAGACATGAAAGTGCTTTTCGATCAGATTCCGTTAGATGAAATGTCAGTTTCTATGACCATGAATGGAGCGGTTTTACCAATTATGGCTTTTTATATTGTTGCCGCTGAAGAACAAGGCGTTAGTCCAGAAAAATTAGCTGGAACAATCCAAAATGATATTTTAAAGGAGTTTATGGTACGAAATACTTATATCTATCCTCCAACTCCATCGATGAAAATTATTGCGGATATTTTTGAATTCACGAGCAAAAAAATGCCAAAATTCAATTCGATATCCATTTCGGGTTATCACATGCAAGAAGCAGGTGCAACAGCTGACATTGAATTAGCATACACCTTGGCTGATGGTCTAGAATACATTAGAACCGGATTATCAACAGGAATGACGATTGACGATTTTGCTCCAAGGTTATCTTTTTTCTGGGCAATCGGAATGAATCATTTTATGGAAATCGCTAAAATGAGAGCCGGTCGAATGATCTGGGCTAAATTACTGAAACAATTTAATCCAAAAAATGACAAGTCTCTGGCTTTAAGAACACATTGCCAAACGAGTGGATGGAGTTTAACAGAACAAGATCCGTTTAATAATGTGGCGAGAACTTGTATCGAAGCTTCAGCAGCCGTTTTTGGAGGAACTCAATCTCTTCATACAAATGCTTTAGACGAGGCAATTGCGCTTCCAACAGATTTCTCTGCTAGAATTGCTCGAAATACGCAAATATTTCTTCAGGAAGAAACTAAAATGACTAAAACCGTCGATCCTTGGGCTGGCAGTTATTATGTAGAAAGTTTGACCAATGAGATCGTTGAAAAAACTTGGAAACTTATTGAAGAAGTCGAAGAATTAGGCGGAATGACAAAAGCAATTGAAGCTGGGATTCCAAAACTTCGTATTGAAGAAGCTGCGGCTAGAAAACAAGCCAGAATTGACAGCGGACAAGATATTATTGTCGGCGTAAATAAATACCGTTTAGAAAAAGAAGATCCGTTAGATATATTAGATGTTGACAATCAATTGGTACGCAAACAGCAAATTGAGCGTCTTGAAAGAATAAAACAAAGCAGAGATTCTGAAAAAGTAAATAAGTCACTAGAAAAATTAATCCATTGTGCACAAACGGGAGAAGGAAACTTACTAGAAATTGCAATTGAGGCCGCTAGAAACAGAGCAACATTGGGCGAAATCAGTACTGCATTGGAAACGGTTTTTGGCCGTTTTAAAGCACAAATTAAATCTTTTAGCGGAGTGTATAGTGCAGCAATAAAAAACGACGAGAATTTTGAACGAGCAAAACAACTAGCTGATATTTTCGCCAAACAAGAAGGAAGACGTCCTAGAATTATGATTGCAAAAATGGGACAAGACGGTCACGACCGAGGTGCAAAAGTTGTTGCAACAGGCTATGCCGATGTAGGTTTTGATGTGGATATTGGTCCGTTATTTCAAACTCCAGCAGAAGCTGCAAAACAAGCTGTAGAAAATGATGTTCATATTTTAGGAGTTTCTTCTCTTGCAGCTGGACATAAAACTTTGGTGCCACAAGTAATTGAAGAATTAAAAAAACACGGACGTGAAGATATTATGGTAATTGTAGGCGGTGTTATTCCGTCTCAGGACTATCAATTCCTGTTTGATGCCGGAGCTTCGGCTGTCTTCGGACCTGGAACTAAAATAAGTGAAGCAGCGATAAAAATCCTAGAAGCTTTAATAGATTAGGTTTTTCAGTCTCAGTTTTCAGTTATTATTGAGATATGGAAAATGAATAAATAGCAAAAGAGGTTGTTTCACAAATGCGAAACAACCTCTTTTAATTTAGTCGTTTACTGTTGCGTTACTATCTGCTTCTATAAAAGAAAGATCGTAACCCGCAAAATCTCTCATATAGCTTTTCAAAGAAGTGCCGAAAGCATCTCTAAAATGTCTGCTTCCTTTATTTTTGAAAAAATTCTTTACAGAACCCGCACCGCCTAAATGCGCTGCAGCTAAGATTCCAGATTCGGTAATTTCGATACCGCTGATGATTTTGCCTTCATACTTTTGAATTTCGTAACGTAAAATCCATTTGTTTTTGGCTAATAAAGCAATGAAAGCTTTTTCTTGTAGAGCAGGATCTTTTAAAAAGGCTTTATTATCATTAATTCCGATTGCTCTTAAAGCTTTAGAACCAAACTGATATTTACCCATATAACCAAGAGAATTTACCAGTCTGTATTTCCCTTGCGATTCTTTAAAAGCTACTGCTTCTTTAAATCCTATAAGATGATTTCCTGTGTAGGGGACGTTGGTGTTTGGATAATCATCCTTTTCTTTTGATGGAAAAATGTATTCTGATCCATCTGTTCTTTCAACTAAAAACCACGGTTTGGTTTCTGTTTTATTGGGAATGAATCCCAAACTTAAAAATGTAATAATAACGACTAAACTCGCATAAAAATACCATTTCTTTATCATAAATTGTTTTTCTTCAAGACACTGTCACTCTCTTGAAATTTCTACGGTGCAAAGATAAGACATTTTCAAAATATGCTTAAAACCAGCTATTTAACGATTCAAACAAAAATCAGGATTCGCTTTAATCCCAAGTATAGTAATAGATTCCGAGAGATTTTGGTAACGATTTTTTAACCTTAAAAATCAAAAATTTGGAGTAAAAAAAATTCCATTTTATATAAATTTTAAGCAAATTCATGCAAAAAGAAAGAAATAGACTACAATGAAGTTGTGTTTTTTGTGCAAATTTTGAAAATGAGTTTTCAAATTTTATAAAATTTAAGGTCGAAAAATGTTTAAATTTTCATTACTCCTAACTTAAAAATTGATCAAAATATTAATTTAATAATTTTCAAAGTAAAATCACTTTTGAATGGAAATTTAAAAACAAAAAAACCGAAGCAAAATTTACTTCGGTTTTTAATATTTTTAAGAGAACTAAAATTTATCTAGTTACTCCCTGACTTGCGATCCAGTCTGAATATTTTTTTGCATTTACATTGTGTTCTGCTAATGTCGCTGCAAATTCGTGGTATCCGAAACGATCAACACTTGCGCAGAAATAGATATAATCGTTCTTCTCTGGGTTTAAAACTGCTTCTAAAGCTGTTATATCAGGCATTGCAATTGGCCCCGGAGGAAGTCCTTTATTTACATAAGTATTATATGGAGACCTCATTACCAAATCGTTATAAAAAACTCTTTTAATAACTTGATCAAAATTATTGTCTCTTAATTTCAAAGAATAAATAACGGTTGGATCTGCTTGTAAAGGCATTTCTAAACGCAAACGGTTCAAATAAACACCAGCAATACGAGGTCTTTCGTCTTTTTTAACGGATTCTTTATGAACAATTGAAGCTAAAATTGTAGCTTGAACTGGAGTTAAACCTTGTTTTTTTGCTTTTTCAATTCTTTCCGCTGTCCAGAAATTATTGTATTCTTTAATCATTTTATCACGGAATTTCTCAGCAGAAGTATTCCAATAAATTTCATACGTATTTGGAATAAACATTGCAAAAACGTTTTCTTCATTAAATCCGTTTGCAGCTAAGAAAGTCGAATCTTTGATGGCTTTCAATAAAGATAAACTGTCGGCTTCTATCTCTTTACCAATTCTTCCAGCAAAATTTTCCAAACGCTCTTGATTATTGAAAACCAATTTAACTGGAATATTTGAACGCATTGCTCGAACGAGATCAATATTGTTCATGTCTTTCTTTAAAAGAAAACGACCCGATTTTACATTTTGTGGGTAATCTCTTTTTTCGGCAACCATTTCAAAGTTGTCGAAATTCTTTACATAAGAAGTTAATATCTTCTTTACATCAGCATAACTAGCATCTGTTGGTACATATACGTAAACCTCTTTTTCTTCAAATTTAGTATTAGAACTAAAAATTTTACTGATTAAAATAAAACCATAAATCAATAGAACTGAAATTATGGCTACGGCACTTATTGTGATTATTTTTTTTAGACTCAAAGCTTAAGTTTTAAATTTGTTTATTAATTAGCTGAAAAATTGCTTCATCATGATAGTGGTTATGATACAAAATCCAGTCTTTCTTTATTCCGATTTTCTTAAAACCAAATTTAGTAAAAAGTGCTAGACTTGCTACATTTTGTACACCAATATTTGCATACAATTGATGAAGATTTAAATTGTAAAAAGAATATTTTATTAAAAGCTCTAAAGCCTCAGAACCAATATTTTTCCTCTGATTTTCTTCTTTTTGAATCACAATTCCAATCCCAGCCCTATTATTTCTCGGATCAAAATCAAACAAATCAATCAATCCGATAGCAGGAAAATCTTCATCTTGGCAAATTGCCAGACGAAGTTGTTTTGCTTCATAAATATCTTGATGGGCATTTTCTAAATATTGTTTAATCAAAAAACGGCTGTAAGGAGTTTGCGTATTACTGACTTCCCAGATATTCTCATCATTTTCTATAGAATAAATGAACTCTAAATCTTGAGGTTCAAGAGCGCGCAAATAAATCGAATCGCCTTTTAATGTGATCATTTTACAATTTTAGATTTCTGATTTTAGATTTTAGATTGGATTTTGGGATTTAATTATTAAATCTCAATTGTTCCTTTAAACACGAATTTTGCAGGTCCGGTTAAGAAAACATTGGTATAACCATCGCTATTTTTATCAAAAGAAACTACCAATTTTCCTCCTTCCACATTTAAGTTTATTGAAGTTTTATCAGTTTCACCAATCGCATTCATCGCAATGGCAACGGCAGTTGCACCAGTTCCGCAAGCAAGAGTTTCGTCTTCAACACCTCTTTCGTAAGTTCGTAATGAAAAAGTATCATTGTCTATTTTTTTTACAAAATTGACATTGCTTCCTTTTTCACCATATAATTCTCCATAACGAATCGCTGATCCGTTTTCTTTTACATTATAATGTTCCAAATCATCGACAATTTGAACATGGTGTGGCGAACCTGTATTTAGGAATGTATAAGAATCTTTTTTCTGTATTTCATTTACATCAATCATCTGCAAAGAAACAATCGAATCGGCATTTACTGAAGCATGATGCAATCCATCGGTAGCTATAAATGTCGTTTTATCATCAATTACTCCCAATTGATTGGCAAAAGCAACGAGACAACGACCGCCATTTCCGCACATCGAACTTTGGTTTCCATCAGAGTTGTAATAAACCATTCTAAAATCGGTCTCAGTATCATTTTCTAAAAGAATTAATCCGTCAGCTCCAATTCCGAAACGTCTGTCGCACAGACGCTCAATAAGTTTTACGTCTTCTTTCGGAAAAAAATTTGTACGATTATCAATCATTACAAAATCGTTTCCGGTGCCTTGATATTTATAAAATTCTACTTGCATTTTTTAGTTGTTAGAAGTACAAAAGTACGAACTATTAATTAATGAAATGTTAATCATTGTTAAAGAGCGTTAAACCGTTTTTACAAATAATTTTTTGAATTAATTTTACGTTAAATAAAACACGAAACTTAAATTCTAATAACTTAATTACAAATTCTAATATGAAAAGATTTTCAGCCTTATTTTTAGTGTCATTATTAAGTGGTGCTATAACTCTTGGTGCTTACAAGTTATTATTTGAAAGCAACAATTCTTTTTTTGGAAAAGGAAATTCTGTTGTAACTCTTGCCCCTAACTCTTATGGAAAAAATGTTGGTTTAGGAGCTGAAATACTAGATTTTACCGAAGCCGCAGATAAAACAATTCATACCGTAGTTCACGTTAAAAACGTTTCTAGAAGAACTGTAAGCAACCCAATGCTTGAATTTTTCTACGGGTACGGCGGACAACAGCAACAAGAACAAGTTGGAACTGGTTCTGGAGTAATTATTTCTGAAGATGGATATATCGTGACTAATAATCACGTAATTAAAGACGCAACAGATATTGAAATTACTTTAAACAATAAAAAATCATACAAAGCGAAGTTAATTGGTACGGATTCAAAAATGGATATTGCCCTTTTGAAAATCAATGCTGACGAAAAGCTTCCTTACACTGCCTTTGCAAACTCTGACAATGTTAAAGTTGGAGAATGGGTATTGGCAGTTGGAAATCCTTATAACTTAACTTCGACTGTAACTGCTGGTATTGTTTCGGCGAAAGCCAGAAATTTAGACCAAAGCGGTATTCAATCTTTCATTCAAACTGATGCTGCTGTAAACCCAGGTAATAGCGGTGGAGCGTTAGTAAATGCTAGAGGTGAATTGATCGGAATTAATACAATGATATCTTCAATGACTGGTTCTTATGTTGGGTACTCTTTTGCTGTTCCTTCTAATATTGCTCGAAAAATTATTGAAGATATTATGGAATATGGAAATGTTCAAAGAGGTATTCTTGGGGTTGAAGGAGGAGAATTGAATAGCACAGCATCTAAAGAATTAGGAATTAAAGAAACGCAAGGATTCTATATTAATAGAGTTACCAAAAATTCTGGTGCAGAGAAAGCTGGTTTAACTAAAGGAGATATTATTGTAAAATTGGATGAGCAAAATATTTCAACTTTTGCAGATTTATCAGGTTACATCAATACAAAACGTCCAAATGATGTTGTAAAAGTGACTTATATTAAAGACGGAAAAACGAAAACAGTTCCAGTAACTTTAAGTAAAAACGAATTTTACAGCGCTGAAATTAAAGGAATTGAGTTAGAAAACATTGATGCTGTTGACAAGAAAAAATTCAGAATTGATTATGGCGTTAAAATCAAAAACATCACCAATGAGAATTTAATGCAATATCAAAACGAATTGTTAGGAAATATCATTTTGAGTATTGATAATGTAAAAGCGACAAACGTTGAAACTGTTTCAAAACTTTTAAGTAAAAAAGACGAAGGACAAAGTGTTCGAATTGAAATGATCAACAAAAACGGAGAGATTTTCAGAATTATAATTTAAGTCGCAGTTTTCGGTCGCAGTTTTCAGTTTATAAAAACTGCAAACTGCGACTGCGACTGAAAACTTCAAAAAGCCATCTTAAATAAATTAAGGTGGCTTTTTTTATTTTCAAAAATAAATGCTAAAATAGTTTACGAAATCGATTGAAATAGATACTTTTGCGCCAAATTTTAAAATAGTGAGCATTTTATTTTTTCAATTATGAGTAACAAATCATTGTACCAAAAAGAGGTAACATTACAAGTCGACCGCAGAAAAGCAGGTGTCGAATTAATCAAAGTCATAAGCGATTTATGGTATGACAAATCAATCGAAATGGTTTTATTCAAAAATCAATTATTGGATAAAAACGTAAGCGATATTATCAATCTTCATCAATATGCCGGTGAATTTGTGGGCAAACCAATCACCATATTTGATTCGGTTGAAATTGCAAAAGTAGTTTTATCTTTAGATCTTCCGCCAGCAAAAATAGATTTAGGAAAACTGACTTATGAGTATCGCTTAGAAGATGAAAAATATCCTGATGCAAGATATTTTGTTATTGAAAAATTGAAAAAAGCAAAATCTTCAAAAGAAATTCAGCCCAAAGATGTTGTTTTATATGGCTTTGGAAGAATTGGACGCTTATTAGCAAGAGAGCTAATGTCTAAAACTGGGAAAGGAAACCAATTGCGTCTAAGAGCCATTGTAACCCGAGATAAAAATGATGCATCAAGTCTAGAGAAACGAGCTTCTCTATTACGATACGATTCAATCCACGGAGATTTTCAAGGATCTGTAATAGCCGATTCTAAAAATAATGCCTTAATTATCAACGGGACAACGGTTCATATCATCACAGCTAATTCGCCAGAAGAAATTGATTATACTACTTACGGAATCAATGATGCTTTGGTTATAGATAATACTGGAGCATTCACAACAGAAGAAGCTTTAAAAAGACATTTAACCTCAAACGGAGCAAGCAAAGTTTTATTGACAGCTCCTGGAAAAGGCGTTCCAAATATCGTTCATGGAGTAAATCATAACGATTTTAACCCTGATGAAGTACATATTTTTTCTGCCGCATCGTGTACGACAAATGCCATTACTCCGATTCTAAAAGTCGTTGAAGAAACTCTAGGTGTTGTAAAAGGCCATTTAGAAACCATTCACGCATACACCAACGACCAGAATCTGGTTGATAATATGCACCGAAAATACCGTCGCGGTAGAGCTGCAGCTTTAAACATGGTTATTACAGAAACTGGTGCAGGAAGTGCCGTTGCGAAAGCTTTGCCATCATTGGAAGGAAAATTAACTTCAAATGCGATCAGAGTTCCTGTGCCAAATGGATCTCTTGTCGTTTTAAATTTAGAAGTAAAGAAAGCGACATCAATTGCGGCAATTAATAAAATTATGAAGAAATATGCTCTAGAAGGAGAACTGGTAGAGCAGATTAAATATTCTCTAAACAACGAATTGGTTTCATCTGACATAGTAGGAACTTCTGCTCCATCAATCTATGACAGCAACGCAACGATTGTTTCAAAAGACGGAAAAAACATAGTATTATACATCTGGTACGATAACGAATATGGATACAGTCATCAAGTTATTCGTTTAGCAAAATATATTGCCAAAGTAAGACGTTATACTTATTATTAATTCAACCAAACTAACTTTTTTCTTAGAGCCATCAGGATTTTTCTGGTGGCTTTTTGTTTATTAAATAGGCAAAACCGTAGTACTTTTTACTTCAGAAATAACAAAAACAGTATTAATTAAAGAAACCTCTGGCAATACAGATAATTTTTTCTGATGAAAATGATGATAGCTTTCCATATCAGGAATTATAATTTTAAGCATATAATCAAAATTTCCAGAAACATAATTGCACTCCACAACTTCTGGCAAATTTAAAATTGACTGGTTAAACCCTTCTGAAGTATCATAAGTTTGTTTAGTCAACGTAACCTGGCAATAAACTGTCAAATTATTTCCCAGTTTTTTCTTGTCTAAAAGCGTGACATATTTTTCTATAATACCATCTTTTTCAAGACGTTTCACTCGATCGTGAACAGGAGTTAAAGACAAATTTATTTTGTTTGCAATGTCTTTCAAGGTATAATGTGCATCTTCTTGTAAAAGACGTAGTATTTTTTTGTCAATTTCATCTAAAGCCATAACGAAAACGTTTTATTAACATTGGTCCGATTTAGTCTTTTTTTCTTTTTGAAGAATAAAATTAGCTCCAAAACAGAATATTTTTCTGTAAAAGTAAAAAATAAAATAATATTTTCTTATTTATCATGCGTTAAACCATAATTTATTCTCTATCTGTAGATTTGTAAAACAATTTCAATAAAAACAAAAAAATATAACAAAATGATAATAGGTGTTCCTAAAGAAATAAAAAATAACGAAAACAGAGTTGCCTTAACTCCTGCAGGTGTTTCTGAAATGAAAAAACACGGACATACAGTTTATGTTCAAGCTACTGCTGGTTTAGGAAGTGGTTTCGCCGATGAAGAATATGCTGAAGCTGGCGCAGTTGTTTTACCAACTATTGAAGAAGTTTATGCAATTGCAGAAATGATCATCAAAGTAAAAGAACCAATTGCCTCTGAATATCCATTGATCAAAAAAGATCAATTATTATTCACTTATTTCCACTTTGCTTCTTCTGAAGAATTAACGCATGCAATGTTAGAAAAAGGAGCTGTTTGTTTAGCTTACGAAACTGTAGAAAAAACAGACAGAAGTTTACCATTATTAGTTCCGATGTCTGAAGTTGCAGGTCGTATGGCAATTCAACAAGGAGCAAAATACCTTGAAAAACCATTAAAAGGAAGAGGAATTCTTTTAGGAGGTGTTCCAGGTGTACCGCCAGCAAAAGTATTAGTTTTAGGTGGAGGAATCGTTGGAACTCAAGCTGCTAAAATGGCTGCTGGATTAGGTGCTCAAGTAACTATCATGGACTTAAGCTTGCCACGTTTACGTCAATTAGACGATATCATGCCAGCAAACGTAAATACAGAAATGTCTAACCACTATAACATTACAAGAGCAATTAAAGATGCAGACTTAATTGTTGGAGCAGTTTTAATTCCAGGAGCAAAAGCACCTCACTTAATTACTCGTGACATGTTAAAATTAATGCGTCCAGGAACTGTTGTTGTTGACGTAGCGGTAGACCAAGGTGGATGTATTGAAACTTGTACGCCAACAACTCACGAAAACCCAACTTTCATTATTGACGATATCGTTCACTATTGTGTGGCTAATATGCCAGGAGCTGTTCCTTACACTTCTACTTTAGCTTTAACAAACGCAACTTTACCATATGCTGTACAATTAGCAAACAAAGGATGGGAAAAAGCATGCGCAGAAAATGAAGAATTGAAAAAAGGATTAAACGTAGCTAATGGGAAAATCCTTTACAAAGGAGTTGCAGAAGCTTGGAATCTTCCTTTTAACGAAGAAATAGTATTAGCAAACGCATAGTGCTAATACTTGTATAAGTGCTTACTAAAATCACTATTTCAAAAGGCTTTTCTTAACTGAAAAGCCTTTTTTTATGGCATAAAAAAACCTGCCACGTAGACAGGTTTTTAAATTTATATTTTTATTTCTTATCAAGAACTTCAGTCATAACTTTAGCTTCAGTTCCATTTGGAAAAGTAACTTTAATTTTCTGAGCTATTGTTGGAGCAATCTCTGTAATTGCTTTTTTATCATAGGATTCTCCTTTTTTAATGTTCCACCCATAGAAAATAGCAGGAACATGAGTATCGTAACTATAAATCGTTCCGTGAGAGGTTCCTGTTGGAGTATATTCAATCATTCCTGGTTTATCTACAATAACCAAATCTCCATTCTGAGTTACATCATAACCTTTAGCCACAAAATTAAGAGCATAATCATTTCCTGCATTAGCCAAAACTTCTTCTTCAGTGTAAACCTTTTTAACTTGTGGTTGCGTAATTAAAAAATCTTTGAAAGCTTGTTTTACTTTAGTAAGATCTAATTTTTTATCTTTTATGATTTGCCTATTGAAGAACACATTAAAGTTTGAATAATTCTGAATTAAATCAACACCAAATGTCTTAGTTGAGAAATCCTGTAAACTTTTCTTAACCTCTTTTGAAGGATAATTGTCTACATTGTATTTGCGATCTTTCAAATAAATTACGTTTTCAGCTCCAGCATGATCAGCAGTTAAGAAAAGCAAGTAGTTTCCTTTTCCAACCGTTTTATCAAGATATGCTAAGAAATCAGCAACTGTCTGATCCAATCTTAAGTAAGTATCTTGAAGCTCCATAGATCTCGGTCCAAGTAAGTGACCTACATAATCTGTAGAAGAAAAACTAACCGTTAAGAAATCAGTAATATTATCTTTTCCTAGTTCTTCTTTCTCGATTGCTCTTTTGGCAAATTCAGCTAATAAATCATTTCCAAATGGAGTTGCCTTAATAATTCCAGGATCATTCTTCTCATACATTGATTTTAAATCGTACGGAAAAACTGGTGCCGCACTTCCATATAATTTTCCTTCGTACGGATTATTATCAGGAAGGCTTTCATTATAAACCGAAGCAGGTTTATACAAATCCCAGCCTTTATTAATATATTTTAAGTAGTTTTTTTCGTTGTTGAACTCAGTAACCCAATCAGGTAATTTTTCACCATAAAAAGTACTAGAAATAAAAGAACCTGTTTTACTGTACCAAAATGCCCAATTTGCAAAATGACCAGCTGGCAAAATAGCGCCACGATCTTTTAAGCTCAATCCAATTACTTTTCCGTTAAAATTAGTAGCCATTCTAACTTCGTCAGTAATTGTAGTGCTTTGAAGATTTTTAGGAGACATAGCGCCTTCTTCGGCAGTTCCGTCACCTACTGTTTTAACCCCAGCATCATCAGTACAATACGTTTCTTTTCCAAGAGTTCTGCTAAACCATTCATTACCAACAATTCCATGAGTAGCAGGTGTTGTACCAGTATAAATTGAAGCATGTCCAGGAGCAGTATAGGTAGGCATATAATTGTAATGCATATTCTGGAAAGTAAATCCGTCATTCATTAATCTCTTAAAGCCGTTAGGAGAAAAATCATCTGAAAAACGATATAAATATTCCATTTTCATTTGATCTACCACTATACCCACAACCAACTTTGGACGTTGTTGTTGCGCACTTAAACCCGTAACAGCAAGAAGCGCTAACAATAAAATATTTTTCTTCATGTTTAAATAAAATAATTGAAACACAAAAATACTCATTCAAATCCAAAAAGTCTAAAGTATCAATATTTAACCTTCTACAATTGACTATAATTTAACACTTATGAAATCATTATAATCACAATGATGGCGTTTCCCTTCGGGCCGGGCTGTCCGCTGTATCTTTTGCGGGAGGGGGTTTAAGGGAAAAACAGAAGCCCAGGGTTCCCGCAAAAGGATGCCGCTCCCATCCCTAACGCGGATGGGGCTTTCAGAAGATCCGTTTTTACAGGAAAAACAGAAAAGTGCATAAAACAGAAAACCCCGTTTCATCAGAAACAG
>Ga0079104_1000123_pt1 | contig 111052 bp, 90 predicted proteins | sample MedtruBG_FD_76829 | JGI IMG/M metagenome (GOLD analysis project Ga0079104, IMG submission 76829) | Root nodule microbial communities of legume samples collected from California, USA - Medicago truncatula BG | ecosystem: Host-associated > Plants > Roots > Nodule | place: USA: California...
GAGACCAGACCATCGACTTCACCGACGGCAAGCATCATGGTGCCGAGAACGACGGTGTCTTCCAGCTGGGCCATTGCCTGGGGAGGCGTCATGCCCTTGGACTTGCGCAACTCGACCATGGCGTCGACATAGTTGGCGCGCACGGCCTGCGGGTCGAGGATTTCCAGATCGGCGGGCAGTTCGATGTCCTTGGCCCTGGCGATCATCTGGATGGCATCGGGGCGGCCGAGCAGGACGCAGCGGGCAATGCCCTTCTGGTGGCAGATGACGGCGGCCTGCAGCGTGCGGGGTTCTTCACCCTCGGGCAGCACGATGCGCTTGTTGGCGCGGCGTGCACCTTCGATCAGATGATTGCGGAAGCGCGGCGGCGACAGGCGGGCTTCGGTCGAGGTGCCGATGCGGTCGCGCAGCGATGTCGTGTCGATATGTTCGGCGACGAAATCGATGACCTTTTCCATGTGCTGGCTGTCATCCTGGCTGACATGGTAGCTCAGATGGGCCAGGCGCGAGGCGGTGGCATAGGTGTCGTCGGGGGTGGACAGGATCGGCAGGATGTTTGAGCCGACCGAGGCCATCAGGTCTGCGACCGGGGTTGCGAGCGGTGCGCCGCAGGTCAGAAGCAGGCCGGCAAGCGGGACGCCGCGGCTGTGGGCCAGCGCCGAGGCGAGCGCGATGTCGCTGCGGTCGCCAGGCATGACGACGAGGGTTTCGGGACGCAGGCGGTCGATCATCTTTTCGACCGAGCGGGCGCCGACGACGATCTCGCGGACACGCACAGCATCGAGCTTGGAACCCTGCACGACGCTGAGATCCAGCGACGAGACGAGATCGGACAGGCGCGGTGTGTTGAGGTTCGGCTCGTAGGGGATCGCGCCCAGGATGGTGCTGGTCTCCATTCCGGCCTTGGCAAATGCCGCTGTCAGCGCCTCACGCCGGCTTGTCTCAGGCAGCTTGTTGACGAGCAGGCCGGCAAAATGGCCATCGGCGTCGCGCATGTACTGGCGCTCGGCGAGCGCAACCGTATCGGTCAGCCGCTTGTCATCATCGACACCGCTGACGACCGGTACCACTTCAGCGTCAAGGCTTCGGGCGATCTCGACATTGAGCCGGGGAACGATCTGCAGATCCGTAAAAGGGATCAGGCCTTCGACGACAACGACATCATGATCGGCGCGCAGGGCTTCCGTCATCGTTGCGACTTCTTCCAGCAACAGGTCAAGCTCGCCCTTGCGCAGGAGATCTTCTGCATGGGTGAAAGCGATCGGCTCGGGGGCCTCCGTCAGGCACAGGCTGCGGGCAAAATATGTGGAGACTTCGGTGGTCTTCAGCGGCGAGCCGGGATGCTCACTGGCCGTCGGCTGGGCGATCGGCTTGACGAAGCCGACCTTCAGACCGTCACGCTGCAGGGCTCGCACGAAACCGAGCGCTATGGCGCTCAGGTCGACGTCTTGCGCCAGCGGTGCGAGGAAAATGAGATGTGCCGACATGAAACTATCGCCTTTCGATTTGTCATGACCGTTCCGGCAATGCCGGGAAAATGTATTTTGAGGCGTCCGGCAGTCCATCATGAGCACCGGACGCCTCGGAATTTGATCGGGTATTTCGCCTCAGCTAGCGTTACCTATATAGGGCCGGGCCTCGTTTGCTATGGCCCATTCCTCGTTGGTGGCGATAACGGCCGCAGCGGTCCTGCTGCCGGAGGCGCTGATCACGCCGCAACGCCCGCCGAACATCTGAGCATTGGTTTCTTCATCCAGGGTGATGCCGAGTACCTTGAGCCTCGCGATCGTCTTGCGGCGCACGGAGGCCGAGTTTTCACCGATACCTCCGGTAAACACGATTGCGTCGAGACGGGGCAGGGAAGTAGCAAGACCGCCGATGTAACGGGCCAGACGATGAACCATTGCGTCGAGTGCCAGGACCGCGCCTTCATGGCCTTCAGCCGCGGCACTTTCCAGCGTGCGGCAATCGTTGGAGAGACCGGAGAGACCAAGCAGACCGCTCTTGCGGTTGAGCAGCGTGTCGAGTTCGTCGATCGACAGCTTATCCTGCCGGGCAACGTGGAATATGGCGCCGGGATCAATATCGCCAGAGCGGGTGCCCATGACGAGACCTTCAAGCGGAGTAAGGCCCATCGACGTATCGACGCTGTCGCCGTTCAGGACTGCGGTTGCGGAGGAACCATTACCGAGATGGGCAATCACTAGACCATGATCCTTGGCGTCGAGGCCCAGCAGTTCGACTGCGTCCTTAGCAACAAAGCCGTGGCTGGTGCCGTGAAAGCCGTAACGGCGAATGCCTGCGTCCCGATAGGTCTGCGGGATGGCATAGGCATGCGCGGCTTGCGGGATGGTCATGTGGAAGGACGTATCGAACACCGCCACGTGCGGCACCCAGCCAAGCACTTCCATGGCGATACGCACGCCAAGCACGTTTGCCGGGTTATGCAGCGGTGCGAGATAGGAGAGAGCTTCGATCTCGTCGAGGACCGCAGCATCGAGGCGAGTGGCCTTAACGAAACGCTCCCCACCATGTACGATCCGGTGCCCGACAGCGCCGATCGCGTCCAGCAGATCGCGTTCCTTCAGGCTGTCCATCAGTCGGCGCAGCGCTGCATCATGGCTGCCGCCATCAAGCGCAATCGTAACTTTCGCATCGTTTTCCTTGAGGATCAGCCGGCTTTCCGATTGTCCGAGATTTTCGGCGAGGCCCGAAACGACTGCCGTACGGCCTTCACCGGCAAACAGGCTGAACTTCAGCGACGAGCTGCCGCAATTGATGATGAGAACGTGAGACTGATCTTTGGCCATTTATGTAATCCTCTGGCGGGATGTGCCGTATAGGCACGGCTCCTCATCGCAACGGCCGTTGCCGCTCGCGCTTGTCCGGTTGATATCGATTTCAATATTGCTGCGGGTTGCATGACCGATCGGGGCCACGGTCCACCCCCGGGAAAATATCCAGGCGTGGGCATCCACCAGATGCCCACGCCTTTGCGAAGCCGAAGCCTCACAGGGGTGTTTCAGAACGCCTCGACGCAAAGCGCGATGCCCATGCCGCCGCCGATGCACAGTGTTGCGAGACCCTTCTTTGCGTTGCGGGCCTTCAGCGCATGCAGAAGCGTGACAAGAACGCGTGCACCGGATGCACCGATCGGATGGCCGATGGCGATTGCGCCGCCATTGACATTGACCTTGGCCGGATCCCAGCCGAGTTCTTTGTTGACCGACAGAGCCTGTGCCGCAAACGCCTCGTTGGCCTCGATCAGGTCGAGATCGTTGATATTCCAGCCGGCCCGTTCCAGTGCCTTGCGCGATGCGGGGATCGGACCGGTTCCCATGATTGCCGCATCGACGCCCATCGTTGCAAACGAGGCGATCCGGGCAAGCGGGGTGAGACCCCGGCGGGCAGCCTCGTCCTCGCGCATCAGCACGACCGCGGCAGCACCATCATTCAGGCCCGACGCATTGCCGGCCGTCACCGTGCCGTCCTTCTTGAATGCGGGCTTTAGTCCGGCCAGAACGTCGAGCGTCGTGGCGCGCGGGTTCTCGTCGGTATCGACTATGATATCGCCCTTGCGGGTCTTGATCGTCACCGGCACGATCTCTGCCTTGAACCGACCGTCCGCAATTGCGGCGGCAGCCTTTGTCTGCGAGGCCAGTGCAAATGCATCTTGTTCCTCACGGGTCAGCGCGTATTTGGCCGCCACGTTTTCGGCGGTGATGCCCATGTGGTAGTCGTTGAAGGCATCCCACAAGCCGTCCTTGATCATCGTGTCGACGAACTCGGCCGAGCCCATCTTGACGCCTGTGCGCAACACTGCGGCATGCGGGGCAAGGCTCATGTTTTCCTGGCCACCGGCCACCACCACATCGGCATCGCCGGCAAGGATCGACTGGGCGCCGAGGGCAACCGCACGAAGGCCAGAACCGCAGACCTGGTTGATGGTGAGTGCCGTGGCACCCATCGGAACGCCGGCGGCAACGGCTGCCTGGCGGGCGGTGTTCTGGCCCTGGCCGGCGCTCAGCACATGGCCGAGCACGACATCGGAAACGGCGGAGGCTTCAAGCTTGGCCCGTTCGAGAGCTTCGCGGATGACGATCGAGCCCAGCTCGCTTGCGGGAAGGGTGGAAAGCCCACCCATGAATTTGCCGATCGCCGTGCGGGCGGCAGAAACAATTACGATATTGCTCATGGTTTTTACTCCGGCACTTTTGGCCATTTTCAAAAGGAGAAACAGGCGCGCCGGGGTTTGCCGGCGCGCGCCGATGTCAGAAGCAGTAAAGGCCTATCAGGAAGATCGGCAGCGTGACGATGAGTGCGGTCACGCAATAACCCATGATGTCGCGCACCCCGAGCCCGGCGATGGCAAGCGCCGGCAGTGCCCAGAAGGGCTGAGCCATGTTCATCCACTCTTCGCCATAGGCGATCGCCATGGCGGCCATGCCCTTGTCCACGCCGAGAGCCTGTGCTGCTGGCATGATGAAGGGACCCTGGACGACCCAGTGTCCGCCACCGGAAGGTACGGCAAAGTTGATGAAGCCCGACGACAGGAATGCCAGAACCGGGAATGTGTCCTTGTTGGCTATTTCAACGAACCAGTTGGTGATCAGACCACCCAGACCAGAATGCTCCATCATCATCTGAATGCCTGCATAGAACGGGAACTGGATCATGATTCCTGCCGTTCCGCGGGCGGCATTGCTGATGGCGCGAGCATATGCCATCGGGGTCTGGTGCAGCAGCAAGCCAGCGATCACCATGATCAGGTTGACGATGTTGACCGTCATGTTGAAGCCATGGCTCTGGAAATACTGAACCAGATAGACGATACCGAGCGCAGCAACGATCCAGACGAAGACGCGGCTTTCTTCCAGACGTTCCGCAAAGGTGGCATCCGGCCCCAGAACACGTTTCGTCGATTCTTCCGGCTTCAGGAGCTTGGGATCGATTGCGACGACATCCTTTTCGGCCGGGTGCATGAAGCGGCACAGGAACGGCAGGACGACGATGAGGGCGACTGTGATGAAGATGTTGTAGCCGGTGAAGATCGTGTCGGAAATCGGGATGAGACCGACCGACTTCTCCATTGGATTGCCAGGAGTGGCGGCGACCAGCGGAACGGAGGCCGAAAGGCCGCCGTGCCAGGTCATGAAGCCGATATAGGCCGACGCAATCAGCAGGCGATAATCTGCTGCGGGAATACGACGGGCCACCTGACGGGCGAACATGGCGCCCACAACCAGACCGAAGCCCCAGTTGATGACGCAGGCAACGCTCGAGGCAAACACGACCAGCATGACACCCTGTCGCGGCGTCTTGGCGATCGAGGACAGCTTCACCATCAGCTTGTGGATGGGATCGGAACTGGCCAGGGCATGGCCGGTCACCAGAACCAGAGCCATCTGCATCGAGAATGCCAGAAGGTTCCAGAAGCCGTCGCCCCACATATTCACCATGTCGAGCACGGAGGACTGCGTCAGGAAGACGCCAAGGGCAAACGTTATGATCGTCAGGAGAATGGCAAAGACCAGTGGATCAGGCAGGTAACGACTTACAAGGCTTGAAAGGCCCTTTGTCAGGGCGTGAATGGGGTTGAAACGGCTCGCGCTCGTTTCCCCGCTGGGAACGGACGACATGATTTATCTCTTTCTGAATGAGAGAAGGATCACTCTGTGATCTGCATCTCGGGAACGTTTGCGGGAATGATCAGCTCGCAGTCGGTTGCGGCCTTCACCTGATCGATCGAGACGCCGGGCGCGGTCTCCTTGAGGATAAGGCCTTCATCGCTTGGCTGGAGAACGGCAAGGTCGGTGACGATCAGATCAACGCGGCGCACCGAGGTCAGCGGCAGCGTGCATTTCTGCACGATCTTCGACTTTCCCTTGGCCGTATGCTGCATGGCAACGATCACACGCTTTGCACCCGAAACGAGGTCCATCGCCCCGCCCATGCCCGGCACCATCTTGCCCGGCACCATCCAGTTGGCGAGTTGCCCCGACTGATCGACCTGCAGGCCGCCAAGGACAGTGACGTCGAGATGGCCGCCCCGAATGAGCCCGAAGGACGTGGCGCTGTCGAAGGCGCAGGCTCCCGGCAGGGCGCCGATGAAAGCGCCGCCGGCGTCGGTCAGATCTCCGAGCGCAAAGCCCTGTTCAGGAAGCGCCGCCATGCCGATGATGCCGTTTTCCGATTGGAAGAAAACATTCATGTTGTTCGGCAGATAGGCGGCAACCATCGTCGGCAAGCCGATACCCAGATTGACCAGGAAACCATCCTGCAGTTCAAGCGCAACACGCTTGGCGATCAAAGTCTTTTCATCCATGACGGTTCTCCGTAGCAATGAGGTAGTCCACCAGCACATTCGGGGTGACGACCACATCCGGTGGGATAACGCCGACGGGAACGATGTCCGCGGCTTCGACGATCACGGTTTCGGCCGCCATTGCCATCAGTGGATTGAAATTTCGCGCCGTCAGCGCGTAATCGACGTTTCCGTAATAGTCAGCGCGCTTGGCATTGATCAGGGCGAAGTCCGCCTTTAGCGGTTTCTCGACGAGATAGGTTTTGCCGTCGATCTCGATTGTCTGTTTGCCTTCCTCCACGGTCGTGCCGACGCCTGTCGGCGTGAGAACGCCGCCAAGCCCGAAACCGCCGGAACGAATGCGCTCTGCAAGCGTGCCCTGAGGCACGAGTTCGACCTGCGTTTCTCCGGCAATCATCTGCCGCTGTGTTTCGGGATTGGTGCCGATATGGCTGGTTACCAGCCTTGCTACAAGTTTCGCATCGATCAGCTTGCCGATACCGACATTCGGACGGGCGGTATCATTGGCAATGACCGTCAGGCCTTTTTTGCCTTGCCGCACGAGTTCGTTCATTAGACGGTGGGGCGTGCCGGCGCCCATGAAGCCGCCGATCATCAACACCGCACCATCAGGAATAGCCGCAACGGCATCTTCCAGGTTTCGCAATTTACTCATGAAATATTCATCCTTTCCTTGACGGGAAGGAGAACTTGCCTGTCGGCGCGGATAGGCGCCGACAGGACTGATCCTCCTGAACTGCCTGGAAAAAATGCTTCAAGAGAGACCTTTTCAGGCGGTTCGCCTATTTAAATTGCATAAAGCGTGCCACCTTCATTCAGCGCCAAAAGCGTTTCAGGCTTGCGGTTTGATAGCTGGGGAAGAGGGTATCGGTGCAAGATCCTGCATAGTGCGCACAGCGTTGCGCACCGCATCCGGTAAAGCCGGGCGGTTCAGGTAAGTTCGTATTCCTGCAGCTTGTAGAGCAGCGAGCGGCGGCTGATCCCAAGTTGGCGGGCCGTCTTGACCCTGTTGCCGCCATTGCGCGTCAAGGCATCGGCGATGACCCTGGCTTCATAATCCGAGATCAGGTCGCGCAACGCCTTGTCCCGATCGTCCGGCTCCGTTGTCACGGTCACCTCACTGCCATCTTCCAGACCGCATCTGATATTTTCCGGCAGGTCTTCGGCAAAAACCAGGCCGCCCGTGCTCATGACGACCGCGCGCTCCACGGCATTGGAAAGCTCGCGGACATTTCCCGGCCAGGAATATCTCATCAGGCATTCAACGGCATTCTGATCGAAGCCATCGACGTCGATATGGTTTTCGGAAGCGAAGCGCTGGAGGAAATGGCTGGACAGAAGGCGGACGTCCTCGGGTCTTTCCCGCAACGGAACCGTTCGCAGCGTAACGACATTGAGGCGGAAATAGAGGTCCTGGCGGAACAGGTTCTGCCGGACCATTTCCTCCAGGTTCCGGTTGGTCGCGACGACAATGCGAACATCCGCAGGTATGAGCTTGTCGCCACCGACACGCTCGAACTCCCGCTCCTGTAGGACCCGCAGGAGCTTGACCTGCAGGCTGGCGGAAATATCGCCGATTTCATCGAGAAACAGAGTTCCGCCATCCGCCTGTTCGAAACGTCCCGACCGGCGAGAGACCGCGCCCGAAAAAGCCCCTTTCTCATGGCCGAAGAATTCGCTTTCGAGCAATCCTTCAGGCACGGCCGCGCAGTTGATCTTGACGAAGGGGCCGTTGCTGCGCGTGCTGTTATAGTGGATGGCCGAAGCAATCATTTCCTTGCCGGTGCCGCTTTCTCCCGTCACCAGGACTGTTGCATTGCTTCTCGCAACCTTGGCCACCATCTGCAGCAGGCTCAGCATTTTCGGGCTATTGGTGAGGATGCGATCCATGCGGTAGCTGGCGGAAAGCTCCCGCTGAAGCGCTGCGATATCGTCACGCATGGTCCGCATCTGGAGTGACCTGCCGATGAGGAGCATGACCTCCTCGATATCGAACGGCTTGATGATGTAATCGAATGCGCCGTCCTTTATCGCCTGCACAGCGGTGCCGACCTCGGCATAGGCGGTCATCAGGATTACGGTTGCCGCCCGATCTATCCGGCGTATCTCGGCCAGGGCCTGAAGACCGGTCATGTTCGGCATCCGGATATCCATCAGGACGATGTCGGGCCGCTGCGTCGAAAATGCCGCAACGGCTTCCATCCCATCACGGGCCGTGGTGACGACATAACCCGCCTTCGTCAGCACGGCCATGAGCATCTGACGAATGGCCTCGTCATCATCGACGACGAGTGCGGTGCTGGTGGATCTGTTCATGATACGGGCAACCCATCGGTTCTATGGTGTAACTGGGGAATCCGGAGGTTGACCTCAGCTCCCTTTCCTCGCTTTGAGAAGATCGTCACTGTTCCGTAATGCGCGTCGACGATGCGGTGGACCATGGCGAGGCCGAGACCGGTTCCATTCGGCTTGGTCGAGTAGAAAGGATCGAAGATCTTTTCGAGATCCTCGGCAGCAATCCCTTCGCCATCATCCCTGAAACGGATCAGCGCTATGCTATTCGTCTGCATCGAGGTGGAAATCTCGATCCTGCCGTCTCTCCCGATCGCCTGAAGCGCGTTGATGATGATGTTCAGGAATGCCTGTTTGAGGGATTCGCCATCTCCCTCAATGGCAGGCAGGTCGGGCGACAGGTCCAGCACCACATGGACGCTCGACTTGCCGCAAGCCAGAAGCAGCACTTCTCTCAACAGATCGTTGATCTGGACAAACTGGATCGCAGGCGGCCGCGGCTTTCCGAACTCCAGGAGCTCGGCGATAATAGAGTTGAGACTGTCGACCTGGCGGATGATCAGGGGGGAATATTTCTGCCACTCCTCAATGTCGTCGCAGCTTTCCAGGAACTGCATGAACCCGCGGATGGATGTCAGCGGATTGCGGATTTCATGCGCAACGCCGGCCATGAGTTCGCCAAGCCCCGCAAGTCTGTCGGCCCGCATGACCTGCGTTCGAAGGCGGCTTTGCTCCGTAAGATCCTTGATGACGACAACGGCGCCCATCGTTTTCTCGCTGCTGTCACGCAGCACATTGCTGGACACTGCCACATGCAGGCTGCGCTCCTGCAGAACGATCTCGCCGGGAATATCCGTATGCTCTTCTCCCGCATCCAGCGCATCAAGCAACAATCGTGAAAAGATATAATTCTCTCCGAATACAAGATCGGAAGCATGACCAATCACCTCCGGCGCGGTCACGTCGAGCATTTTCTGCCCGGCAGGATTTATCGATGTGATCCGGCTGGAGCTATCCACGGCGACAACCCCATCGGCGATGCTGTGTAAAATCCGTTCGGTGACCGATCGCGCATCCAGAACCGCGCGCGCCATCCCGTTGATCTCGATCGCGATTGCACCGATTTCCCCGAGCGGCTCGGGAATCTTGACGCTCAGATCCGTGCGCATATGCGCCAATCCGCGCGTGATGCTTTTGATATCGCGATCAAGGCCACGGGAAAGGCCGAAGGCGAGGACCGTACCAAGAAGAATACCCGTTCCGCAGACATATATGGCGGCCCGGTCGATTGCAAAAGTCTGCCGCTCGACATCTGTCGACAGCTCGTTTGCCCATATGTAACCGACGATTTCTTCACCTTGCTTGATCGGGCGCATCGCATTCATGATCGAACCACGGACCTGCGGACCGGTCTCTATCCGCTCATGGCCGGTTCTCATGACAATCCGCCCCGGATGGTCCGCAGCAATCGGCATCCCGATCGCGCGGCCATATTGCCTGCTCGGACCATAGGTAACGATCGCATCCAGAGCCTTCGAATAATAACCGATGCCGATCCCCGGATTGGCAGCGGCAACCATATCCGTGAAGGAGGAGAGCCTGTTGTTCAGCTGCGTGAGACGTTCCTGCCTGGCTTCGATTGACAAAGCCCGCCTGTCGGCAAGCAGATCTTTCAATTCGGCATCCAGATAGAGGTCGAGAATTCTCGTTATGCCGAAGAGTTTCTGCTCTTTCTCATGCAGCAGGGCAGACTTGCCCTCTCGCTCCATCAGGATGCCCGCAGCAACCATCGGTAAAATGACCGCGACACCGAAAATCGCGAGGAGCTTGCCGCGAATTGTATCTGGAACAAGGCGGTGAACAAATGACGCCATAGCAGTTTATCACGTCAGAAGATCAATGAGATCGACATTGATCAGACGGCACCAGCGCCTTTTGAAAACCGGAAAATGTTCGACGTGTCCTTTGGCTCATTGTTACAATGAACCGCAGGGTATCTTTTGATCTGTCGCAAATATCTGCCTAGTGCTGCACGCGGCATTTGCCTTGAACGGGCGGCGGCTTGAAGGTTGGCGATAAGCTTGCCGGGCGAGAGAACATCGCGAGAGGCAAGAGCTCCATGCCCGCGTAAAGGCAGGCATGGAGCAAGAATTCAGGCCGCGTTTTTCGGCGGTGCTCCGCGAAGGCGTTCCAGCAGATAGGCGTGGGTCGCCGGGTTGGCAACGATGAGCGTGCCGGTCTTTTCATAGACCTCCGGGCCGCGTCCCCACCAGTCGGTGACGATACCGCCGGCTTCCTGGACGATGAGAATACCGGCCGCCGTATCGACAAAACCCGTCTCCTCGTAATAACCGGTGAGCCGGCCGCAGGCGACATAGGCGCAGGAATTGGCCGCACTTCCGACGATGCGGACCGCACCGATCGGCGCACGGATTTCATCGAGACGCTGATAGGCCCCCGGATGCAGCAACAGGTTGGGCGTCGGAAGGCCGGTGCCGACGCACATCAGCGCCACATCGGTCGAGGTGCTGACATTGAGCCTCGTGCCGTTGAGATAAGCGCCCTCACCCTTGATCGCGGTGAACATCTCATCGGACACGGGATTGTAGATGAGGCCACACATCGTCTCGTTGCCACGGCGCAGCGAGATCGTGATCGTGTAATGCTGGCCGTAGATGAAGTTCGTCGTGCCGTCGATCGGATCGACCAGCCAGCGATGCTCGCTGTCGGAACCTTCGACGGGAGCGAATTCCTCGCCGGTCAGGCCCCAGGGATACTGGCTGAGCAGGCGCTCGCGGATCAGCGTCTCGGATTGCTTGTCTGCGTCGGAGACGAAATCGCCCGGTCCCTTGATGCCGATCTCGATATCACGAAAGCGCTTGAAATGCTCGAGCGTCAGGGCACCGGCCTCGCGGGCGGTTTCGACCATGTGGTCGAGGATCTTGCTGTAATTGACTGTCATGAACTGAATGCCTTGGCTAACCCTTCCGGGTCATCTGTGGTGATCTGGTCGACTTTGAGCTTCAAGAGGCGTTCGACCAGGGGAATTGTCTGCGGTGTGATGTGATTGATCGTCCAGGCATCAACCCTGCGACCAGCAGCCTGGACCGGAGCGATGAGATCGAAACCGGCATCCTCGGCAGCAAGGACGATGCGGTAATCGAGATAGATCATGCCGGCATCGGGGGCAGTGTTCAGCGCCTGTTCGATGAAGTCGCGATAGTCGCCCGTCGCCTTCAAACGTGCCAAGCTCTCGCCGTAACAGGGGTCATATCCCCTCGCTATGCCGGGAGCGGCCTTGGCCAGCGCTTCGATGGCGTCGAAATCACCACCGGACAGGATCAGCGATGCGGCGATCGGCGCTGCACTCTTGCCGAAACCGGCGATGGCCTGCGGGGTCAGCGCCACAAGGTCTTCCTTGTAGTCGAGCTGCAGCAACGCGTCGGGATGCACGCCTTCGCGGCTAAGAAGCGCACAGAGATCTTCCAGAAGCAGAACCCTGTCGGCGATCGGCTCGCCGTCATTGCCGCGCAGATGAAGCTCGCGCAGGGCGTCAGCCGACGTGTCGCGCACCTTGCCGTGGCCGGTCGTTTCCCGCTCCAGCGTCAGGTCATGCAGGACCGCAAAACCGTGATCGCCATGCACGACGAGATCGACTTCGACGCTGGCGCCAAGCCGCATCGCCTCGACGATGAGCCCTCCGGTGAACACCGGATCGGAAATACGGCGACGGCCGCGATGCCACTTGATGGCCGTGCGATGGCTATCGCGATCAATATGGATGGGTGCGCTCACGGTCAGCTCCGGAAGATCTGCTGGTTGTTGCGATAGGCGGCAACGGCGCGGGGCTTAAGATCGACGCCCTGCCCCGTGCGAAACAGGTCGGGATGGGCTACCATCGATTTCAACCGCGTGCCATCGGCGAGATCAAGGTCGACCAGGCCGTGCGATCCGTAGTCGGTCACACGATGCACTTTCGCCTTGGGTGTCTCGGAAACGGTGAGATCCAGTGCTTCGGGACGAATGGCGAGCGTTGCCGGACCGTCCGCAATGGACAGCGGGAAGCTGAAGTCAGAACGTGCGAAATGGCCGTTTTTCACTTCGCCTTCGACCAGGTTCATCGTGCCGATGAAACCGGCGACGAAAGGCGTCTTCGGGTCGCGATAGACGACATCCGGGCGGCCGATCTGCTCGGTCTTGCCGTTCGCCATGACGACGATGCGATCGGCCATGGAAAGCGCCTCGTCCTGACCGTGGGTGACGAACAGGGTGGTGATGCCGAGCCGCTGCTGGATGTCCCTCACCTCTTCACGCAGGCGCTCGCGCAAATGCTGGTCGAGGCTGGCAAAAGGCTCGTCGAGAAGCAGGATTTTCGGCTCCAGCACCAGCGAACGCGCCAGCGCCACGCGCTGCTGCTGGCCGCCGGAAAGCTGGTTGGTCATGCGGTCGCCATAACCGGCAAGTCCGACCAGTTCGAGCACGGCCTCGACCTTTTCCTTGATCTGGGCCGCCGGCATACGGCGCAGTTTCAGACCGAAGGCGAGGTTCCTGAAGACATTCATATGGGTCCAGAGCGCATGACTCTGGAACACCATGCCGGTCGGCCGGCGTTCGGGCGGCAGATGAGTGACATCTTCGCCATCGATGGTGATGCGCCCGCTGGTCGGCTGTTCGAAGCCGCCGACCATGCGCAGAAGCGTCGATTTTCCCGAGCCGGAAGGGCCGAGAAGGCAGACGAGTTCGCCATCGGCGACATCGAGTGAGAAGCTGTTGACGGCGTGGGTGCCGCCGGAAAAGGTCTTGGTGACCTCAGCGATATGAAGAACAGACATGATATTTGCTAACCGCCGAAACCGCGGGCAAATGCGCCGCCACCGATAACCCGGCGGGCGAACATGAGGGCGATGAACGAGGGAACCCAGAGAAGAACCGAGAGAACCGCGCCATACTGGATGACCATCTGGTTGTTGATGTAGCTGATCATCAGCACCGGCATGGTGCGGATGCCGGGAGCCCCGATCAGCCAGGCACCTTCGGTTTCATAAAATGTGCCGACGAAGCTCAGCAGCACGGCGGCGAAAATCGTCGGCCCGGCCTGCGGCAGGGTGATCGACAAGAAGACCCGCAAGGGGCTGGCCCCGACATCGCGCGCCGCCTCTTCCATGCGCCTGTCGACCGCCTGGAAGGCCGCGACCGGGATCCAGATCATGAACATCAGCGTGCCGACGAGCTGGATCAGCACGACGCCCCAGAAGGTACCGATGAGATTGAGCTGCAGGAAGATCGCGGCAATCGCCACCAGCAGGCCGAATTTCGGGAAGGCATGGCCGGCGAGGAAGGAGAAGAACAGGATATCGCGCCCGGGAAATTTCATGCGCGCGAAAGCATAGGCCGCCGGAAGGCAGATCAGCGCCGAAAGCAGCGTCACCACCGTCGACAGCTTCAGGCTCAGCATCAGTGCGTTCCAGACATCAGGACGACCCAATGTCTGGCCCCAGAAACGGAAGCCGAATTTCTGCGGAATGATGTTGGGATAACGCCAGACCTCGGTGAAGGCCCAGGTGGCGACGACGACGAGTGGCCCGATGATGACCAGCGTCAGGATAACCGCGAAGGCGATGCCGGACCAGTCGATGCGCGCGCGCTTGAGGGTTAGAGACGTCATCTCATTTCCCCCGGTTCTTGGCGACGGAGCGCACATAAAAGAGCCCGAACAGGATGCAGAAACCGAAGGCGACGACGGCCTGCGTCATGGCCCCGATCGGATCCTGCACATCGCGCAAGGTACGCTGCATGAAGGGACCAAGCATTTCCGGCGAGGCCGGACCGAGCAGATAGGGAAGCGTGAAGGACGAGAAGATACCGAGCACCGAAAAGGAAAGCGCCACGAGGATGGAATTGGAAATGCGCGGCAGGATGATGTGCCAGAAAACACGGAGTGTATTGGCACCGACATCGCGCGCAGCCTCGATGGACTGATTGGCGACACTGCCGAGACCCGAAAGCAGGATCAGGACAGTCAGCGGAATGTTATCCCACACGAGACCGATCACCGGCCCCCAGGGCGTGAGATAGGGCGTGCGGATTTTTGGCAATCCGACTGCATTGAGCAGGATATCGACCATGCCGTTGGGGCCGAGCACGCGGATGAAGGCGAAGGCGAGGATGATCGAGGGCACGAACATCGGCAGGATGGCGAGCGCCTGTACATAGGCCGGCAGCCGGCCATGCGAAAAACGCAGATAAAGCGCGATCGGCAGGCAGATGACCAGAAGCAGGACCGCGCAGACAAGCGTCGTCCAGAGCGTTATGGCCAGATTGTCGAGGCTGTATCGATCGGAAAAGAAGAACGCATAGCTCGACAAGTCGAAGCTGGAATTGCCGTCGGCATCCGTGCGCCAGATCGTGCGGCTGATTGCGTTGATGGCCGGCCAGATGACGAGCCAGATCACCAGAAAAACGGGTATGGCGACAAGCAGGAGGCCGATGGGCCTCCTGCCTGCTGCGGTCTCGGTGGGTACCGAAACCGCTCTTTCGACGAATTCGCTCACGACTTGCGATCGACGTTCGGTGCGACGTGACGATACCAGCCGTCATTGATGGCGGCTTCCCACTTGCCGCCCGGGAAGGTCGGGATCGTCTTCGGGATGATATCGGCAAACTTCTTGCGCAGATCCTCCGAGACGTGATCCCAGGAAACGCCGGGGAAACCGCCGAGTTCGGTAAGGATGGCGCTCTGCATTTCTTCCGAAAGCATGAAATCGGCGAGCTTCAGCGAAGCTTCGCGATTTGCACCATTCTCGATGACGACGGAGCGGGTGAAACCGCCGCAAAGCGCCAGATCCTGCAGCTGTACCAGACCGGTTTCAGCCGGCAACACGCCCTGCTCGATCGCCTGCAGAACCTGGTCCGACCAGACCGGGATCATGGTGACGACGCCCTGCGAAAGAAGCTGCAGCGACTGGGTGTTGCCAGAGGAATAGGCGCCCTTGTCGTAGAGATGCGGAGCGATATCGGCCAGAAGCTTCCAGGCCTTGCCGAGCGCTTCGTCGCCGAATTCCTGCGTATAGTTGCCGACGTTGAAAACCTTCGGGTCGAGACCGTTTGCCTGATGGATGGCACGACGGACGAAATTGCCGCCCGAACCGCCCTTGTCGGGACGGTTATAAACGAACTGGCCCGGATTGGCCTTGATCCAGGTGACGAGCGCGTCCCAGGTCTTCGGCGCATCGGCCGGCTTCAGCTTGGTCGTGTCATAGGCAAGCAGAACCTGTGAGCCGCGGTAAGGCAGGCTGTATTCGCTTTCGATGGCGAGCGGGTTGACCTTGGAATAGTTGGAAAGCCCGGCTGCCTTGATGTTGGTGTAAACGCCGGCCTTGATGGCGCCGGCCGGCAGAAGCGCGTCGGCGGATTCGAAAAAGTCTGCCTGCGGATCGGCATTGGTCTGCTTGGCAGCGATGGCACGCTCGCCGATCGCGATAATGCCGGCACCATCGCCTGCATCGACGAGATTGAGCTTGAGGCCCGGATTGGCAGCTTCGAATGCGGGCTTAACGATATTGGTCCAGAAATCGAGAATGTTGGTGTCCGAGCTGGTGTACCAGTCGATCTGGCCCTTTGCAGCAAAGCTCATGCGGGGCGCGAGCGCCAGACCGGCGGCGGCACCGGCTGCGGACATCATAAAAGTACGGCGTTTCATCTTTATCTCCGATTCAGTCGGGCGAGTAAAATTGAGAACCGCCAACTCAATCGAAATATGATCGGGGCGGCGCTGACCGGCAGATGCACAGCCGTGCAATCTCAAACCAGTCGGCGCCGTTTCTACTGTCCTCCCATAACGCTTTCATGACAGGTTTTGACAGGAACGCGCATGCACAGCCCCTGTCATGAAACCTTCATCCGGCCTGTGTTTCCAACTCCTGTCGCCACGCGACGGTCGCGGCCAGCCATTCCCGCGTGCGGGCTTCCGGGTTTTCGTTGAGCACGATGTCGGTCACGACCGCAGCACTTTGCGCCCCCTGTTCGAGAACCAGCGGCGCGCGTTCGGCGGTAATGCCGCCGATGGCGACGAGCGGAAGATCACCGATCCGCCGCTTCCAGTCGGCGACACGTTCGACGCCTTGCGGCTGCCATTTCATCTTCTTCAGGATGGTGGGCCAGACGGGGCCGAGCGCCACATAATCCGGCCTTGCAGCGAGCGCCGTGTCGAGTTCGGCAATGTCATGGGTCGAAACCCCGAGCTTCAGCTTTGCCCGACGAATGGCACGGAGATCGGCTTCCACCAGATCCTCCTGACCGAGATGGATGAAGGAGCAGCCCTCATCGATTGCCAGTTGCCAGTAATCGTTGACGACAAGCTGACAGCCATGGGCTGAACATATGGCCTTCGCGCGGCGGATTTCGGCGCGCAACACGGTCTCGGCCTTGTCCTTGATGCGCAGCTGCACAAGCTTGACGCCAAGCGGCACCAGCCGTTCGATCCAGTCGGCGCTGTCGACAATGAGGTAGAAAGGATCGAGCCTCATGAAAATACCGCCTTGCCTATAACCGGGGTGGAGGGAACCGCCATGTCGCGCGGCTCCAGCATGCCGGAGAGATAAGCAAGACGGCCCGCATCGATCGCCCCGGCAAAGGCTTCCGCCATCGCCGGCGGATCACCTGAACCGGCAACCGCCGTGTTGAGCAGTACGGCATCGTAACCCATTTCCATCACCGTGGCCGCATGCGATGGCCGGCCGAGACCGGCATCAACGATCAGCGGAATTTCGGGGAAAGCGGCCCGCATGGCAACAAGCGCCGATGGATTGCGCGGGCCCGCTGCCGAGCCGATCGGGGCACACCATGGCATCAGCACCCGGCAACCGGCGGCCAGCAGCCTTTCACCGACGACGAGATCGTCCGTCGTATAGGGAAAAACTTCGAAACCTTCGTCGGTGAGGATGCGCGCCGCCTCGACCAATTCGAAGACATCCGGCTGCAGGCTATCGTGATGGCCGATGACTTCCAGCTTGATCCAGCTGGTGCCGAACACTTCGCGCGCCATTTTTGCGGTCAGCACCGCTTCCGAGGCGCTGTGGCATCCGGCGGTATTGGGCAGGATGCGCACACCGAGCTTCCGGATCAGGTCGAAAAACGCGCCGCCTGTTTTTCCACCCGAAGTTTCCCGGCGAAGCGCGACGGTGACGATACCCGCGCCCGAACGTTTGACCGCCTCGGACAGAACCGCCGGAGAAGGATAACGCGCCGTGCCGAGCAGCAGGCGCGACGACAATTCTGCATCATAGAGTTTCAGCATGGTTCAGCCTCCCTGCATGGGAGAGAGGATTTCAACCCGATCCCCCTCCTTGAGACGCGCATCCGCCCGGTCTTCACGATGGACGAGATCGCCGTTGACGGCGGTGGCCAGCCACTCGCCTTCGTAGTCCAGCGCAGCCAGAAGGTCGGCGAGCGTGGCGGCCTCCAGAAACTGCCTTTCACCGTTGACGATGAGGTTCATGGGGTCAGCTCCTTCTCGGGCACATAGGCATTGGAAAGCCTGCTGGCAGCCTTCTTCGCCATGGCGGGCGCCAGCAGGAAACCGTGGCGGTGCATGCCGGCAATCGCCAGCCCGCCATCCGTTTCCACCACGCGCGGCACATTGTCGTCGAAGGCGGGGCGGATACCGACGCCGGTTTCCACCACACGCGCCTCGCCGAATGCCGGATGCAGCGCATAGGCCGCATTCAGCAACTCCATCAACGAACGTGCCGAAATCGGCCCGTCATCCTCGGTCTCGATCATCGTTGCCCCGACCATGAAGCGATGATCGTCGCGGGGCACGACATAGATCGGGTGGCGCGGATGCAGCATGCGCACCGGCCGTGAAAGCGCGACTTCGTCGCTTTCGAGATAAAGCATTTCGCCCCGCACACCGCGCAGGCCGGGAATATGGGGGATGGCCGCCGGGCCGGTGCAATCGAGCACGGCGGTATAGTTCTTCTTCGGCACCGGCCCCCAGCCGAGATGGAACAGGCCACCGAGATTGCGGATCGCCTTGGCCAGTCCCGCCAAGGCGCGGCGCGGATCGAGATGCGCCTCGTTTTCGAAAAACAACGCCTTGTCGAAACGGCCGGCAAGCGACGGTTCGAGCGTGGCAAGACCTTCGCGGTCGAGCCAGATATGGCCCGATGTGCGCGAGGCAAACCGGACAAGATCGGCCAAATCGCGCGGCTGCGCTACGACCAGCGTGCCGTTGCGAATGACCGCCCCCGGCACCGCCCGATCCCACCAGTCGGCGGCATCAAGCCCGAGCGTCAGAACGATCTCTTCCGCCGCCTCGCGCTCGCAATAGGGGGCAAGCATGCCGCCGGCGAAATGCGATGCGCCCTGTCCGATCGTGTCCTGATAATCGACGATATCGACATCTTCACCGCGTCTCAGAAGCTCCAGAGCCACACTGAGGCCGGCGACGCCGGCCCCTTTGACGAGAAAGAGAGACATCAGGCTTCACTCCCCAAGACCTCACTCCCCAAGACTGGGCTCCCGGCATTTGCCAGCGGATTTTCCACCGGCATGTAGAGATCGCCGCCGTCACGATATTTCGCCGCCATCGCCTCCAGCCCCTCCTTCTGCGCCTCGGCACGGATATCGTGGGAAATCCGCATCGAGCAGAATTTCGGGCCGCACATGGAGCAGAAATGCGCCACCTTGTGTGCGTCCTTGGGCAGGGTTTCGTCGTGGAAATTCCGCGCCGTATCAGGATCGAGCGACAGGTTGAACTGGTCTTCCCAACGGAACTCGAAACGGGCACGCGACAGAGCATCATCGCGCATCTGCGCACCCGGATGCCCCTTGGCGAGATCGGCGGCATGGGCTGCGATCTTGTAGGTGATGACGCCGGTCTTCACGTCGTCGCGATCCGGAAGGCCCAGATGTTCCTTCGGCGTGACATAACACAGCATCGCGGTGCCGAACCAGCCGATCATCGCAGCGCCGATGGCCGAGGTGATATGGTCGTAACCGGGGGCGATATCGGTGGTGAGCGGACCGAGCGTATAGAACGGCGCCTCGCCGCAGGTTTTCAGCTGCTTGTCCATGTTCTCCTTGATCTTGTGCATCGGCACATGGCCGGGACCTTCGATCATCACCTGGCAATCCTTCTCCCAGGCGATCTTCGTCAGTTCTCCGAGCGTCTCCAGCTCGGCAAACTGCGCGGCGTCATTGGCATCGGCGATCGAGCCGGGGCGCAGGCCGTCGCCCAGCGAAAAGGTCACGTCATAGGCGCGAGCGATGTCGCAGATCTCGTCAAAATGCTCGTAGAGAAAACTCTCGCGATGGTGATGCAGACACCACTTGGCCATGATCGAGCCGCCGCGCGAAACGATGCCGGTGACACGGTTGACGGTGAGATGGATATAGGAAAGCCGCACGCCGGCATGGATGGTGAAATAATCGACGCCCTGTTCGGCCTGTTCGATCAGCGTATCGCGATAAACCTCCCAGGACAGGTCCTCGGCAATACCATTGACCTTTTCCAGCGCCTGATAGAGCGGCACAGTGCCGATCGGCACCGGCGAATTGCGGATGATCCATTCACGGATATTGTGGATGTTGCGGCCGGTCGAAAGATCCATGACCGTATCGGCGCCCCAGCGGATCGCCCAGACCATCTTTTCCACCTCTTCCGCCATGGAGGAGGTGACGGCGGAATTGCCGATATTGGCGTTGATCTTCACCAGGAAATTGCGCCCGATGATCATCGGTTCGCTTTCGGGGTGGTTGATATTGGCGGGGATCACGGCACGGCCCTCGGCCACTTCGCGACGGACGAATTCCGGCGTGATGTAATCTGGAGTGTGCGCGCCAAAACTTTCGCCGTCCCGGACCAGTGCTTCCTTGGCCGCCTGACGGCCGATATTTTCACGGATGGCGATGAATTCCATTTCCGGCGTGATGATACCGGCCCGAGCATAGGCAAGCTGAGTAACGGCGCGGCCCTCATTCGCCTTGAACGGCATATTGCGAATGGGGAATTCCGGCGTCAGCCGCTCGCCGGTGGCAAAGCCGTTATCCTCCGGCTTGACGTGGCGTCCTTCGTAGCGGCCAACATCGCCGCGAGCCAGAACCCAGTTTTCGCGCAGGCGCGGAAGACCCTGGTCGATTGCGACGATGTATTTCGGATCGGTATAGGGGCCGGAACTGTCATAGACGGTGACCGGCGGCTCGCCGGATGTCGGGTGGAGAGCGATCTCGCGCATCGGCACACGCAGATCGGGAAATTTCTCTCCCGCGACATGGATTTTTGACGAGGCCGGAAAAGGACCCGAAGTGACGGTCGGGCTTTGCGGTTTGGCGGCAATATTCATCGTGAGGCTCCAAGTTTCAAGGTTGGAGACCCAGTCCTAGAGCCGGAAAGATGGAAGAACGCCGATGACGGAATCCGGGTTAGGGATTCAGATTTATCGCAGCGTTTTGCACCGTCCCTACGCCAGTATGAACTGGATCAGGTTCAACGGGTCACTGCGCGCGATAGCAGAATCTCAGCCCCTTGCCGGGACACCCCTGGTGAATGCGATGAGGCTATGACAGGCCGCCTGGCCGGTCAAGTGGGTGATGCAAGCGCCGCGAGAAGCCGAATGAGACAGTCTCGCGGTTCTTGTATGGGCCTCTATCAATCGAGCCGGGCTTCACTCGCCGGATCGAAGAAGTGGACCTTGGCAGATGTGATCGACACGCGGATCTCCTGGCCCGGTGCAAAATCCACCCGGTCGTTGACGACGCAGGTGATTTCCGTGCCCCCGATATCGGCCAGAACATGCGTGTCGGCACCGGTCGGTTCAACGACCTTGATCGTCGCCCTGGCACCGTCCTGTGTGCCGACGGCAAATCCTTGCGGACGGATACCAACAACGACGTCACCGCCGCTTGCAGCTTTCGGCAGAGATGGCAGGGCCAGCCGCTCACCACCGGCAAGAAGCAGCGATTGCCCTTCGATCCTGCCGCGCAAGAAATTCATCGACGGTGACCCGAGGAACCCTGCAACGAACATGTTTTCCGGGTGATCGTAAAGTTCCAGCGGCGTCCCGATCTGCTCGACGCAACCGCCGCGCAGAACGACGATACGGTCTGCCATGGTCATGGCTTCGACCTGATCGTGAGTGACGTAGACGATCGTCGATCGCAGCCTCTGGTGAAGCGCCTTGATCTCTGCGCGCATCTGCACGCGCAGCTTGGCATCGAGGTTGGAAAGCGGTTCGTCGAACAGGAAGACATCGGGATCGCGAACGATCGCACGCCCCATGGCGACACGCTGGCGCTGACCGCCGGACAATTGCGACGGCTTGCGCTGCAAGAGCGGGGTAAGCCCGAGAATTTCGGATGCTTCCGATACCTTCTTGTCGATCTCGGCCTTTTTCATGCCGGATATTTCCAGCGAGAAGCCCATGTTCTGGGCGACCGTCATCTGCGGATAGAGCGCATAGTTCTGGAACACCATGGCGATGTTCCGTTCCTTCGGCGAAAGCGTGTTGACCACACGCCCGCCGATATCGATACGCCCGGCCGATATGTCCTCAAGACCGGCGATCATTCTGAGCAGGGTCGACTTGCCGCAGCCCGACGGGCCGACCAGGATGAGGAACTCCCCATCCCGGATGTCGATCGAAACACCCTTGACCACTTCGAGCGCACCGAAGCTCTTGCGCAGATCGGAGACTTGAACCGTCGCCATGATGATACCTCTCTAGTGCGTCTTGCGCGGACGTATGCGCACGGCAAGATACGGTCTGCCGGGCAGTTTCAGCCCGAATGCGGCGGCAAACTGGTTGGTGATATGCGAACCGCCGGTAATACGCTGCGGATGAACCTTCGGCAGCGGTCCCTTTTCCAGCGGCGAGACCGTCATGTTCCAGACGTCGATGAGGTCGATTTCCCAGTCGCCATCCTCTTCCGGCAGGCCAAGCGCCCATTCGACCGGCTGATGCTCGCCGAAATAGATGTAACGGACATCACCATCCTGCACAGCGGACACGCGCTTGTAGGTCGTTCCGCGCTCCAGCATCGGTGTCAGGCCGTTGACCGCATCTTCTTCGAAGATCTTGCGAAGGAAGGCGATACGGGCCGGCGCCTCGCCATGCAGCACGCCGCCCTTTGCCCACCAGAGCTCGTCATTGGCATCCAGGAATGTTTCGCCATGGCCGATATAGCCGCCGCGGCAAAGGGTCAGCCAATAACGATGAACCAGTTCGTGGCCGTCGATATTGCCCCATTCCTTCGGGATATTGCCTTCATACTCGGGCTCGTCGTTGACGACAGGCTTGCCATAGGCCGCACGCCAGTCGAGCGTCTTCTTGACGTCCCAGTTCTGGATGCAGACATGATCGACCCAGGGCTTGCGGTGATCATAGTTCTTGTCCACGTCGCCATTGTGGATCGATTTGGGATGACGCAGCGGATCGCCTTCCTCGATGATCTGGAAAAAGCGATCCCAACGCTCCATCGGCTTCGTGTCCAGCAGGAAGTCGTATTCGTTGGCAAGCGACCACCAGACATTTCGATAGGCGGCGATACGTGCGACGATATAACGGAGATAGCGAAAATCCTGCTCCTCCGTCATCGTGCAATATCCCCAGCGGTCATAGGGATGGAAGAGGATGATATCGGCCTCGATACCCATATCCATCAGGCGGCCGATCTGCGTTTCGAAATGGCGGAAGCACTCGAAATTCGGCCGATCCAGATCGTGGCTGCCATCGGCGCGCTTTTCATAAACGTCGAAAAGCGGCTCGTTGGTGTTGTAGATGTAGTCCTTGGGGAAGACGCCCATGCGGATCTTGTTGAAGGGACCATCTGCGAGCGTCTTGAAGGTCTGTTCCTGCAGTTCCACCGTCTGGTGCGTCCAGGCATAGCAGGTCGTGCCGAAGGGCAGATACGGCTTGCCGTCTGCATGGGCGAAATGGAACTGGTTGCGAACCCGCACCGGGCCATGAACGCCCTGCTTGGCCGGACCGACCGAGAGCTGGCCGTTCAGGCCTGCAAGCGCCTTGTCGGTTGAGGTTGTGACGAACCGCCACTCGCCTTCCGTATCCGGGCAGAAACGCACCTTGTAGACGCCGTCGCCATCATAGAAGCCCGGAACCGTTACGTCGCGATTGCCAAGCGAAAACGTCGCTGCGAAATTGACATCGAGATAGGGATTGCCGCCGGCGGGACCTTTGGTCGAAAACTCGAAGACATCCCAGCGGCTCACTTGTTCTGACATTTCTAACTCCTGAATATGATTGGATTTTCAGCCCTTGACCGCGCCTGAGGTCAATCCGCTGACGAAGTATCTCTGGAAGATCATGTAGACGAGGACCGCAGGGAACACGGTCATGGCGATCGCCGCATTCAGCTGGCCGTAATCGGTCGAGAACTGCCCCTGGAAGGACATCAGGCCGAGCGGCAAGGTCCACATATGCCGGTCCTGCAGCAGCACGAGCGCCATCGCGAATTCGTTCCAGGTGGAGACGAAATCGAGGATCAAAAGCGCAGCAAGCACCGGCAGCGAGATCGGCAGGAATATCCGGCGGAAGACAGTGACATGCGATGCACCGTCGATCAGCGCCGCTTCGGACAATTCCTTCGGCACCGCCTTGAAGAAGCCGTGCAGGATGAAGACCTGGTAGGGAACGCCGAAGGCCAGATAAGGCAGGATTACGCCGGGATAGGTATCGATCAGGCCAAAACCGTTTACCAGGGTGAAGATCGGTGCCAGCATGACCTGAAACGGGATCATCGCGCCGAAGAGGAAGAACAGCAGCAGCAATTTGCCGAAACGCAGCCTGATCCTTGCCAGCGCATAGGCCGCCATCGCCGAAAACATCAAGCCGAGAGGCACCTTGATGACGGTGATGATGACGCTGTTCTTGAACGTCGTCTCGAAATTGCCGCGCGCCCAGGCGCCGGAAAAGTTGTTCCAGGCAATCTCCTGCGGCGGCGTGAACGCGCTGGTGGCCATAACCTCGGCATTCGACTTGAGCGCCGTGAATGCGATCAGAACGACGGGCGCAATCCAGACCAGCGCAAAGGTGACGAGGATGATCCAGAGGATGATCAGAAATGGGTCCCGGCGCGGCTTCAGCAAGGCGTCGTCTTCGCGACGGGGTGCTATAGCAGTCATTCGCCTGCTCCTTCATCACGTTGCGACCAGCGCAGGTAGGGAACGACAATGGTCAGCGTGACCAGAAGCAGGATGACCGAGATCGCCGAGCCTCTGCCGAAATCGAAGATCTGCATCGACTGCATGAAGGCCCACAAAGCCAGCATCTGCGTCGACTGGGCGGGGCCACCGCCGGTCATGCCGTAAACGATGTCGAAGGCCTTGAGCGAGGAGATGGTCGACAGAACAAGCACGATCGCCAGCGTTACCCGCAGTGCCGGCAGCGTCACATGCCGGAAAACCTGCCAGCGGCTGGCGCCGTCGATGCGTGCAGCTTCCACCAGCGAACGATCGACGCTCTGCAGGCCTGCAAGGAAAAGCACCATGGAGAAGCCGACATACTGCCAGGTATAGGCAACGAACATCGAATAGAGAGCGATTTCACGGTCACCCAGCCAGTCGCTGATCAGCGATTGCAGGCTCAGACTGGTGAGCACCTGATTGAACAGGCCGAAGAACGGATCATACATCCACCGCCAGATGGTCGCGACCGCGATCGGTGCGATGATGACTGGCAGATAATAAATGGCGCGCATCGGCACCCGGCCGAAAAGCTGCTGATTGAGTCCGAGCGCCAGCAACAGCCCGATGGTGGGCGGGAAGATGACGGCGAGAATTGTCCAGGTGATGGTGTTGCGCAAGGCGACCCAGAACACCGCGTCATTCGTCAGAATATACTGGTAATTGGCAAGTCCGACCCATTCCCTGTGCGGGTCGAGGCCGTTCCACTGCTGGAAGCTCAGGAACACGACCTCGATCATCGGCCAGATGGCGAAGGTGGCATAAACCGCCAGCGCCGGACCGATAAGCAGCAGGGCTTGCGTCCGTGAGGACTGCATGAATTTTGAATTGAACATTGGAAACCCGTTTGTCCCGAGTCCTGACCTGCCTTGCAGGTCGACAGTCTCCGCGGCGACGTCGCCGCGGAGAGATCAGGCGCCGCGCGACTTACTTCTTGCGGTTGCCGATAAACGTCTGCATCGCAGCAGCCGCCGCCTGAGGTTCGATCCTTGCTGCCGCGACATCATTGATGACGCGGAAATATTCGGTCGTCACATCAAGCGGGAATGCCTGGTCGCCATTGACGAACGTGCCCTTCGCATCGGCGAAGATCTGCGTCCATTCCTTGTGCATGGCCGACGCATCGTCCTTCAACTTGACTTCCTTGTTGACGGACAGCGCACCGAACGTGCCGGCGATCTGGGTCTGGAATTCGGTCGAGGTGAACGAGTTGATGAACTCGGCTGCGAGATCCGCCTTTTTGGTCTTCGACGAAATGTAGAAATATTCGGCGAAGCCATAAAGGCGGCCGGTACCGTTCGGGAACGGGAAGACGTCGTAATCGTCGACGTTACCGCCTTCCTTGATCTGCGATACGAGCCAGTCACCTTCGAGCATCATCGCGGCGCGCTTTGCCAGGAACAGCGTGAAGGACTGCTTCTGGTCGACGCCCATGAATGGCGACAGGATATAGTTCTGCCCCCACATCTTCATCTCGGCGAAGGCCTTTGTGGCGCACTCGGTCTTGCTCCAGTCGGCTTTCATCGACTTCAGCTGGTCATGGACATCGGCACCGCAGGTCGTCTCGAGGATTTCGTCCATCAGGCGCATCAGATGCCAGTTAACCGAACCACCGAAGGTGAAGGCGGGGATGCCCGCTTCCTTCAGTTTCTTTGCCGCTTCGACGAGTTCGTCATAGGTCTTCGGCTCCTGGGTGATGCCCGCCTTTTCGAACATCGCCTTGTTGTAATACAGGCCCTCGCCGGAGAAGCGGAACGGAACGCCGTGCTGGCCGGAACCGTAGCTCTTTGAGAATGCCAGGGACGGCGCCGTCAGGCGGTCGTTCCAGCCGTATTTGGCGTAGTCGGCGGTGATGTCCTTGCTGAGACCGGCTTTGACATATTCGCCGCCGAGGCCGAGGCCGGCCCAGCTCATGTAAACGTCCGGCCCTCTGTCCGACCCGGCTGCAACGCGCAGGGCGGTCTTGTGCTCATCGACGCCGCGCATGACGATCTCGACATTCACACCGGGGTGGGATTTTTCAAAATTCTCGGCCGCCGTCTGGAGCGCCTTCACCTGCGATTCCGCCGAGTAGCTGATCGTCCAGACGGTCAGATCCTCTGCATGCGCTGCGGTCGCTATCACCGTTGCCAGTGCGGATGCAGCCAAAAGTCTTGCGAAAGTTTTCATATGATCTCCTCCCAAAGATCGCTTGAAGTTCCTCTTTGACAACTATCAAAGCATTTTCGTTTTCTGTCAAATGGTTTCGAATGCATCCGTTTCAATCAAAAAAGATAGTCGGCTGCCTTCATTTTTGACTTCTCGCGAAAGTAGTCGAATTTCAAATGCTCCTATAGTTTTCAGATCTCGACGTCGGGCGGCCACATCGCGGATCGATGATCGCCGCTGCTCTTCCGACAAAAGCCCTATCGCCGCAGCTCAATGAGCAGTCAGCTGCGAGAGCAGCGACTGCCAATGTCGCCGAACCTCCGGACGCCAGGCCGCGGCATCGGCTCGGGGTTTAAATTCGCTTCGAGTTTCATCGACGCTCGGCATATCTCCACAAAGACCTTGAAGCGCCATGATTGCGACACCGATCGCTCCGACCTCCGCCTGACCGCTCCGCGCCACCGGGCGATCCAGAACGTCCGCCTGCAATTGCATCAGGAAATCGTTCGAAGACGCGCCGCCATCGGCCAGCAGGCCATCGAGCCTTGCGCCGAGATCCTTTTCCATGGCGGTAAAGACATCGGATATCTGCAGGACAATCGCCTCGAGCGTGGCGCGAGCGATGTGGGCGCGGGTTGTCGCCAGCGTCATGCCGGAAATCGTGCCTGAAACATTGTCGTTCCAATGCGGCGCTCCCAGACCCGCAAGTGCCGGCACGAAGACGACGCCGGCAGCATCCGGAACGGTCTGGGCCAGAGCGGACAGGGCTTTTGCATCCGGCAGGCCGAGCATCTCTGCGGCAAAGGCAGCGGCCTGAGCCGATACGGTAATATTGCCTTCCAGCGCATAGGCGACGCCGTTCCGGTCGCTCCAGGCGATCGTGCTGGACAGGCCGTTTTTCGACAGGACACGTTCGGGCGTCAGCGTCATCAGCGACGAACCGGTTCCATAGGTCGCCTTGACCAGGCCCGGTTCACGCACGCGGTGACCATAAAGCGCTGCATGGCTGTCACCCATCATGGCGAGGATCGGGACACCGGCGCTGAGCGCGGTTGCGCCGTCGGCCACTTCGCCGAAACGACTGTCGGAGGGGCGCACCTCGGGCAGGGCCGCGACCGAAACCTTAAACAGGTCGCAGAGGCCTTCGTCCCATTTCAACGTGCCGGTATTGAACAGCTGCGTGCGCGATGCATTCGAATGATCGGTGGCGAATTCCTTTCCGCCCGTCAGCTTGTAAAGCAGCCAGCTATCGACCGTACCGGCACGAAGCAGGCCTTGCGCAGCAAGCGCCTTTGCTTCAGCCACGTTCTCCATCACCCAGGCGAGTTTGGAGGCGGGAAAAAGCGCATTGATGGAAAGTCCGGTCGCCTCGACCACCATCGGGTCGCGGCCTTCGGCAATCAGCGCTTCGCAGGCCTTTGCCGTGCGCCGGCATTGCCAAAGGATGGCGGGCGCAATCGGCTTGCCGGTCTCGGCGTTCCACACCACCAGCGTCTCGCGCTGGTTTGCGATCGCAAGCCCGGCAATCTTGTCACCGGCCTTGCCGACGATCTCCGCGATCACCGCCTGTACCGTTGCCCAGATATCCTCTGCCGATTGCTCCGCCCAACCGGGGCGAGGATAGCTGGATGTCAGGGGAGCAGACGCCTTGGCGACAACTTCTCCCGCAGCATTGACCAGGATCGCCTTGGTATTGGTCGTCCCCTGGTCTACGGCAATGATAAATTCTCCCCTCCCGCCTGCGCTCATCCCCGTTTGCGCCCGATCGCCTTGCGTGCAGATCTGGCGATCCCGGCGGCTGTCAGGCCGAAGTGATCGAACAGCCATTCGACCGAGCCTGTCGGCACGAAGCCCGGAAAGCCCATCCGCTCGACCGGAACCGGAAGATTGGCGGAGGTGTGCTCGGCAACCGCGCCGCCGAGGCCGCCGTGAATATTGGCTTCCTCGACCGTGACGATCGCACCCGTTTCGCTGGCTGCTGCGGAAATGGCAGCTTCATCGAGCGGCGTGATCGTTGCCATGTTGAGGATACGGGCGGAAATGCCTTCCGCTTCGAGTTCTACCGCAGCCTGCACGGCCAGATGCACCATCGTGCCGCAGGCGATGATCGTGACGTCACTGCCCTTGCGGACAAGTTCTGCCTTGCCGGGCTGGAATTTCCGGTTTTCAACGGACAGATCCGGCACCGGCATGCGGCTGAGCCTGATATAGACCGGTCCTTCATGGGCAGCCGCCCATTTGACAGCTTCCGCCGTCTCCCAGCTGTCGGCCGGAACCACCATCGTGATATTGCTCAGCGGCCGCAGCCAGGCGAAATCCTCGATCGAATGGTGGGTCGGTCCAAGCTCGCCATAGGCGACGCCCGACGATTGGCCGACAAGCTTCACGTTGAAACCGGCATAGGCGATATCGGCCTTGACCTGTTCGAGCGCACGGCCGGTCAGGAAGCAGGATGCCGCCGAGACGAAGGGGATGCGCCCGCCATTGGCGAGACCGGCGCCGACGCCCACCATGTTCTGCTCGGCAATGCCGACATTGATCAGACGATCCGGAAACTTCTTTTGGAAGCCGCCGAGTTTCGAGGAGCCGACGGAGTCATTGACGACGGCGACAATGCGCGGATCGTTTTCGGCAAGTTCCTCGATCGTGCGTGCCCAGGCATCGCGACAATCGTAAAAACCTTCCTGTTTTGCAGCGGGAGCAGCCATCAGACCAGTTCCTCCATGGCGATATCATATTGCTCGGCATTCGGCACGCCATGGTGCCAGGACGCCTTGTTTTCCATGAAGGAGACGCCCTTGCCCTTGATGGTGTTGGCGATGATGCAGAGCGGTTTCGAACGACCGCCCGGCGGTTCGGACAAGGCACTGACGAGAGCGCCTACATCATGCCCGTCGATCACCTCGACATCCCAGCCGAAGGCGCGGAACTTGTCGTCGAGCGGATCAAGGCCATTGGTCTCTTCCGTTCCCATGCCCTGCTGCAGCCGGTTGCGGTCGACGATGAGCGTGAACTTGCCGAGCTTGCGGTTGCCGGCGCTCATCGCCGCTTCCCAGTTCGACCCTTCCTGCAGTTCACCGTCGCCGGTCAGCACGAAGGTGCGGTAGTCGCTCCCGGTCATCTGCCCGGCGATCGCGATACCGAGTGCCACCGGCAGGCCATGGCCGAGCGGTCCGGTATTGGTTTCCACGCCGGGAAGATAATTGCGGTTCGGATGGCCGTTCAGCTTGGATTGGGGCTGCATGTAGGTTTTCAGCCAGTCTTCCGGATAATAGCCGGCGGCGCAAAGGGCGGTATAAAGCGCGCCCGTTGCGTGGCCCTTCGACATGATGAAGCGATCCCGCTCCGGCATATCCGGCTTTTTCGGGTCGTAACGCATCACGCCGAAATAGAGCGTCGCGATGATGTCGATCGCCGAAAAATCGCCGCCGGGATGTCCGAGCTGGGCATCATGGACCATCGTGAAAGCCCTGCGGCGCATCCACAATGCCTTCTCGCGAATGGTATCGACGAGGTCATTCTTCAACATGGGTATTGGCCTTTCATTGCCGGATTGGGCCGGACATGGCTGTTGCCGCAAGCGGCGCCTACATGGCGCCGAACAGGGCCTTCTGCGCGATCTTCAAGGCGCCGATTGCGTCATGGCGGCTTTGCGCTTCCTTCAATGCATCGACATCGAGCGCATCGAGGCCCTTGTCGGCGGCTTTGAGGAAGTCGATCGCGTGATTGGCGGTCGCGACGCTGTCTTCGCGGAACGGGAACTGGTCGAGCTGCCAGACACCTTCCCACTTGTTCTTGCGAAGCACGTAAAAGAACTCGAAGAGTTCGATCGGATGCAGGCTGCCGGCGACGAGATCGTCATCCCAGGAGCGATAGTTGTCGTTGACGTCCATGCCGAACAGCCGGCCGTAATCGATCGCGAGCTGGGCACTGTCGGCGGCCGATTCACCGCCCATGATGGCATGGCCGAAATCGAGCAGGATGCCGACATTCGGCAGGCCGATCTTCTCGATGCCGAGAAGCGTGCGGGCAACGGAACCGAAGCTCATGCGCACGCGCGGTTCGCGCGGCTTGTATTCGATGACGAATTTCAGATCAGGGTTCTCGCTGGCGAGCTGCCCGACACCATCGAGCGAATGCTTCCACAAAGTGCCGTAATCGACCTGGAACGGATAGTCCCAGCCATCCTGGCCCGGCCACAGCTTGACGTAATCGGCACCGAAATAGCGGACCTGATCGCAGGCTTCAGTCACCAGTTCATGGGTGCGGCGGCGAACGCCTGCATCCGGGTTGGTGAAGGAGCCCTTGACGAATTCGCGCGTGTAGATTTCCGGTGTGATGCCGATGACGCCGAGCTTGTTGCGATCCAGCGCCTCTTTTACCTGAGCATTGGAAAAGTCGCCGCCGAAAAAGGGATAGTTGATATCGACGACCGACAGATCCTTGACCTGGCCGGCGAGATCGATCGCCTCGATAACGCTGCGCGGCGTGCCGTAACCGTCCGTCGCGTAACGGTCGAGATAGGTTGCGAAATGCCAGATTCCGGCGCCGAAACGTTGTTCAGTCATGATGCTTCCTCCGATTATTCAGTATCGCCCCTATCGGACTTCCAGAGTGATCTCGCGCTCGCGGCGCCACTATGCGCCCCTTTCCTCAGGACAAAGCGCTCATCCCGGACAAACCAACAAAAGACTTTTGATTACTTTCGATCTCTTTCGTTTTAAAATTAACTGACATACGTCGAGAGAACATTCAAGTGAATTGTTGGAGCTTCAAGTAGCAGGACGTCTAAAAAATATGCCGCATTGCAACATAAGAGAGAACAACAAGGTGCGATTGCCGCACAAAAGCGCAGCCATCAAAAACATATTGACAATAAACGAAAGTGATCGATAGTTCGAAACAGACGCCACGGGAGGGTGGTCTTTTTCAACGGGAGGTAATCATGAAGCTTACGAAACGTCTTTTGATGTCCGTCGTCGCGCTGGGTATTGCCGGCGCCATGTCAGGCACGGCTCTTGCTGCCGATACGATCGCGATCATCACGCCGAGCCATTCCAACCCATTCTTCAAGGCCGAAGCCGATGGCGCCGCAGCAAAGGCGAAGGAACTTGGTTATGCGACCATGGTTCTGGTTCACGATGACGATGCAAACAAGCAGAGCGAACTTTTCGACAGCGCCATCGCCGCCGGCGTGAAGGCCATCATTCTCGACAATGCAGGCGCGGATGCCTCCGTTGCCGCCGTGCAGAAGGCCAAGGACAAGGGCATTCCCTCGTTCCTGATCGACCGCGAAATCACCACGGCGGGCGTTGCCGTTTCGCAGATCGTCTCCAACAACTACCAAGGCGCCCAGCTCGGGGCGGAAGAATTCGTCAAGCTGATGGGCGAAAAGGGCAATTATGCCGAACTGCTCGGCAAGGAATCCGACACCAATGCCGGCATTCGCTCGCAGGGCTATCATGACGTCATCGACCAGTATTCCGATATGAAGCTGGTTGCCAAGCAGACGGCCAACTGGTCGCAGACCGAAGCCTATACGGTGATGGAATCGATGCTGCAGGCACATCCGGATATCAAGGGCGTGATCTCGGGCAACGACACGATGGCCATGGGCGCCTATGCGGCGCTTGAAGCTGCCGGCCGCAAGGATGTCATCGTCGTCGGCTTCGACGGTTCGAACGACGTTCGTGACTCGATCAAGAAGGGCGGCATCAAGGCCACCGTTCTTCAGCCGGCCTACCAGCAGGCGCAGAACGCCGTCGAACAGGCGGACAAGTTCATCAAGACCGGCAAGACGGGCCTCGATGAAAAGCAGCTGATGGATTGCATTCTCATCAATGCCGACAATGCCGGCAAGCTCGAGACCTTCGCGCTGCAGCCATAAGACCGCCATCCCCACCCGGGACATGCCACATGTCCCGGGTGCCTCTTGCTTTAAAAGAAGTGCGGGTACCCATGAAGATCACGACCCTGTTTGTGGCAAGCCTTCTTGCCGCGTCCGTTTCCGGCTGCAAGCTGGTGAAAACCAGTAATGGTGAAGGCGGCGCAGCCGCCGATCCCATCGCCGAGACCGTCGAGACGACATTCGACGCCAAGCTCGTTCCGGCCCTTACCGAAAAGGCGGTCGACCTTGCAACGCTGCAAGGCGCGATCAAGGGCAGCCTGGACAAGGCGGGCGAAAGCTACGGTATTCGCATCGGCGGCGCCGGCGGCGGCTGGAATTTCCCGGTCAAGGGCACGGCCACCGTATTGGAAGATACCCGCGCCAACACCAAGGCCGCCGTTGCGGAAATCGACGTCGATGGCGACGGAAAGGCCGATGCGACGCTCCAGCTTGGCCCGGTGGTCAAGGGCAGCGCCTTGCGCGACACCACCAGTCTCTATGATTTCTCGACATTCCGCGACCAGATCGAATACGCGAAACTCGGGCGCGCACTGAACGACAAGGCCGTTTCCAAACTGCCCGCAGCCGATACCGAGCTGAAGGGCAAGAAGGTGAATTTCGTCGGCGCCGTGGTCATCCGCTCGGCCGGCGAAAAACCGTTGATCACGCCGGTATCGATCGAGGTCGCGCCATGACGGACGCCAATCCCATCGGCCTTTCGATCCGCAACGGCTCGAAAATCTATCCCGGCACCCAGGCACTGAAAAATGTCGATTTCGACCTGCGCATGGGAGCGGTGAACGTTCTCGTCGGTGAAAACGGCGCCGGAAAATCGACGCTGATGAAGATCATCGCCGGCGTCGAGCAGCTGAACGGCGGCACGATCGAGATAGACGGGCAACAGGTCGTCTTCGCCGACAAGACGGATGCCGCAAAACACGGCGTCGGCATCGTGTTTCAGGAGCTCAACCTGTTTCCCAACCTGACCGTGGCGGAAAACATCTTCGTCGGCCACGAAAAGACGCGCGCCGGCATCCATATCGACAGCCAGGCGCAGCGAACGGCGGCCGCAGCGCTGATGAAACGCCTCGAACAGAATATCGACCCGGATACGCCGCTCGGCAACCTGCGGATCGGTCAGCAGCAGATCGTCGAAATCGCCAAGGCGCTGGCCGAAAACGCCCGTATTCTGATCCTCGACGAACCGACATCCGCGCTTTCCGCAGCCGAAGTGGAAGTCCTGTTCCGGGTCATCGGCGACCTGAGGAAACAGGGCGTCGGCATCGTCTACATTTCCCACCGGCTGGAAGAGCTGATCCGCATCGGCGACTACATCACCGTTCTGCGCGATGGCGCCATTACCGGATCGCGCTCGATGCAGGGCGTCGATATTCCCTGGATCGTCGCCAACATGATCGGCAGCGCCTCGAAGGAATTTCCGAAGACCGGCGACCATGAACTCGGCAATGAAGTGTTCCGTGTCGATAATGTCTGCCTTCCGAGCCCGGCTGGCGGTTATGCCGTCGACCACATGTCGCTTTCCGTGCGCGAGGGCGAGATCGTCGGGCTTTACGGCCTGATGGGCGCCGGTCGCTCCGAACTTCTCGAATGCATCATGGCGCAGCACCCGAATTCCTCGGGCCAGATCTTCATCGGCGGCAAGCCGGTGAAGGAAAAGAGCGTGTCCGGCCGGATCCGTCGCGGCCTGGCGCTCATCCCGGAGGATCGCAAGCGCGACGGCCTCGTGCAGATTATGACCATCCGCGAAAACCTGACCATGTCGTCGCTTTACGATTTTACCCGCGGGTTTCACCTGTCGCTGAAGGCCGAAGCCTCCAAGGCAGCCGAATTCGTCAAGCGCATGGCGATCAAGATCGCCAGCCTCGAACACCCCGTCTCCAGCCTTTCCGGCGGAAACCAGCAGAAGGTCGTGATCGGCAAGGCGCTGATGACAAGGCCGAAAATCCTGCTGATGGACGAACCGTCGCGCGGCATCGATATCGGCGCCAAGGCGGAGATTTTCCGCACCATGCGCAGGCTTGCAGAAGACGGCCTGGGCATCCTCTTCGTAACATCCGATCTGGAAGAAGTTCTCGCCCTTTCCGATCGCGTACTCGTCATGGCGAATGGACGGCTGACCGGACAGTTTCCGGCCGGCGCAAGCGCTGCGGAGGTCATCTCCGCGGCAACCCCAAATCTAAACAGGGTTGAAACACAATGAGCAGCATCGACGCCTCGGGCAACGCCAAGACCGTGATCGGCGGCCACAAATCCAGAACATCGGCGCTTCTGCTGCTTCTGCACATGCGCACCTTCGTGGCGCTGATCCTGGTCTTCGCTTTCTTCGCCATTGCCGCACCGAACTTCCTGACGACAGGCAACATGCTGATCATCTCCAAGCATGTGGCGCTGAACGCGATCCTCGCGATCGGCATGACCTTCGTCATCATCGCCGGCGGCATCGATCTTTCGGTCGGCTCGATCGTCGGCCTGTGCGCCATGGTGGCCGGCTATCTGGTGCTTTACGGTATCGACCTCGGCTTTGTCGGTGTCGCCTACAGCGTCCAGTTCAACACGATCGAGATCTGCCTCATCGTGCTTGTCGTCGGCATATTCATAGGCTGGATAAACGGGATGCTGATAACAAAGCTGAATGTCGCGCCATTCATCGCGACGCTCGGCATCCTTTATGTCGCCCGCGGCTCGGCGCTGCTCTTCTCCGACGGCCGCACCTTTCCCAATCTTGCGGGCAATCCGGAATACGGATCGGACACGTTCCGCATCATCGGCTCAGGCACATTCTTCGGCCTGCCCGTCTCCGTCTGGATCATGGTCGTGGTCGCACTGGGCGCTGCCTATCTTGCAACGCGCACACCGCTTGGCCGGCATATCTATGCCGTCGGCGGCAATGAGCGCGGGGCCGCACTCTCCGGCGTCAATGTCGATCGTACCAAGCTGTTCGTCTACATGTTCTCCGGGCTTTGCGCGGCACTCGTCGGCCTGATCATTTCATCGCAGTTGCAGGCCAGCCACCCGGCGACCGGCGAGACATTCGAACTCAATGCCATTGCCGCGGCCGTGCTGGGCGGTACATCAATGTCCGGCGGACGCGGGCGCATCGCGGGTACTATCGTCGGTGCATTCGTGATCGGCATCCTTGCTGACGGACTGATCATGATGGGCGTTTCGTCCTTCTGGCAGACCGTGATCAAGGGCCTCGTTATCATCGCCGCCGTCGTCGTCGATCAGGTCCAGCAGAAGCTTCAGGCCCGTGTCGTCCTGCAGCAGAACGCGAATTGAGGATTTAAAGCTCAATGCTGTTCCTGTAATGATCCCATAAAAGAGAATCGAATGGTTTCGATTGTTTGCGGTTCAAGGATTTAGGCAGGCCGGAATGGAAGCGAAAGAAGAGCAGGATGCTTCGGAGTCGATGATCGGTCTCCTGTCCGAGCCGAGACGACGCCGTATCCTCGAATGGCTGCAGGAAGAAGGGTCGGCGCGGGTGAGAGACCTCGCCGGCGCCTTCCGCGTATCGGAAGCGACGATCAGGCAGGATCTGGAACGGCTGGAAAGCGAGGGCTTCATCACCCGCGAGCATGGCGGCGCCTATCTGAATACCGCAGCGCCTGCGACCGGCACGATGACGCTCCACCATCAGGAGAACATGGACAAGAAGCGCCGGATCGGCGCGCTTGCCGCAAGCCTGGTCAAGGACGGCGAGACGCTGATCCTCGACGCAGGCACGACAACGACCGAAATCGCGACCCGGCTGACCAACCGGCGCGACCTGACGCTGATCACCAATGCGCTGAACATCGCCATCATTCTCGGCTCGGTGCCGACCTTCGCGGTGCATATGCCGGGCGGTCAGTTCAAGTCCCCGACGCTTTCACTTTCGGGCGACAAGTCGGTCGAATATTTTCGCAACATCTTTGCCGGCAAGCTGTTTCTCGCCACCGCCGGCGTGGCGCTCGATGCGGGCCTCACCTATCCGAGCTTTGCCGACCTGCAGCTCAAGGAAGCGATGATCAAGGCCGCGGCACATGTCTATCTCGTCGCCGATAGCACCAAGATCAACCGCTCGTCCTTCACCCGTCTCGGATCGCTGGACGTGATCAACTCCTTCATCACCGATGACGGCATTTCCGACCGAGATGCTAAAGAATTCGAGAAGCGCGGCATCGAGATCCTGATAGCAAAATAAAGCGCATCTTCCGGCGATTGCGCAATATTTTCATCCCTACCTGAATTTTCTGAGCGCGTTTGCCTGTTGCAATTCAAGCGTCTGTTGAAATAAACTCGCTCCGTTCTCAGGGCGGGGTGTAACTCCCCACCGGCGGTATCGGGGTTTCCCCCGGAGCCCGCGAGCGCTTCCTCGAAAAAGGAAGGTCAGCAGATCCGGTGAGATGCCGGAGCCGACGGTTATAGTCCGGATGGAAGAGACCAACCCGCGGCGGCCTTTGACCGGGCTGCCCGTGGCGCTTGTTCGCCCAAGGGAAAGTTTTGTCGGTGATAAGCCGATGCAACAGCCTTTACCGGCTTAACCCTTGAAAGACTTGAAATGACGATTTCCAGAATTGAAGATGCAATCGAAGCCTTTTCCCGCGGGGAAATGGTTGTGGTTGTCGACGACCACAACCGCGAAAACGAAGGCGATCTGATTTTTGCCGCGGAAGATGCGACCAATGAAAAGATCGCATTCATGATGAACAAGGCCCGTGGCCTGATCTGCATCGCCATGGATCACACTCGCATCGACGAACTCGAACTCCCCTTGATGGTGCCGAACAACACGGAATCGATGAAGACCGCCTTCACCGTGTCCGTCGATTACATCCCCGGCACCACGACCGGTATCTCGGCCGCCGACCGCGCCGCGACCGTCAAGGCGCTTGTCGACCCGTCAGCCCGCCCCGCCGATTTTGCCCGCCCGGGCCATATCTTCCCCTTGCGGGCAAATCCGGAAGGTGTTCTCGGCCGCCCCGGCCACACGGAAGCGGCAGTCGATCTTTGCAGGCTGGCCGGAAAGGCTCTGTCGGGCGTTATCTGCGAAATCTCCAATGACGACGGCACCATGGCCCGTCTTCCGCAGCTTGAAATCTTCGCGGAACAGAACGGACTTCTGGTCATCACCATTGAGGACCTCATCCAATATCTGAATGACGCGAAAGCCGGAGCACTGGCGGCAGCCTGATCGGCTCGGCGCATTCGACCAAGATACGGCGAGCCTTACCGGCTCGCCGTTTTATTTTTGCTCCAGAGGCAGGATGATCCGCGCCACGAGCCCATTGGGCTGACGATCAAGCAGAACCAGTTTTCCATGATGCGCCTGGACGATTTCGGCAACGATGGAGAGGCCCAGACCAAAGCCGGTTTCGGTGTCCTGGCGCGCCGTATCGACCTTGAAAAATGGTTCAAGCACACGGGTGCGATATTGCTCCGGAATGCCCGGCCCGTCATCGCTGATGTCGATGACCGCCTGCCCCTCGACGGCGCGAAGCTCGACCTTCACATGCGTGCCGAACTTGATCGCGTTTTCGCAGAGATTGGTAATCGCGCGCGTCAGCGCCAAAGGCTTGAAATTGGTGACCATGCGTGCGGGGCCACTATATTGCACGTCATGCCCCATGTCGGCGAATTCGTCACAGGTCGTCTGCAGCATGGAGCCGAGATCCGCGCGTTGTGAGACCTCCCGCTGGTGGTTGTCGCGAAGATAACCGAGGCTTTCCTTCAGCAGCCGGTCGATCCGTTCGATATCCCCCAGAAGGCCTTCCCTTGTCTCGTCTTCCTGCACTCTTTCCGCGCGAAGCCGCAGGCGCGTTAACGGTGTCCTCAGATCATGGCTGATGCCGCGCAGCATCCTCGTGCGCGATTCCACCATGGTCGAGATACGTCGCTGCATGCCGTTCAGCGCCCGGGCAAGCGTGACGATTTCGGAGCTTCCACGCTCTTCGAAGATCGCCGGGCCGAGAGAGATATCCGCCTTCATTGCCGCCGACGCGATGCGCCGCAACGGGCTGGTCAGCGCCCCCACCGCAAACACCGAAAACAGGATGAGCAGCGTGACTGTTGCCACCAGATAGTTCGAACCGAATATCAGCGCATCGTTGCGAAGGAAGCTTTCGGGCAACTCCATGACGAGAAGTGTATCGTGGTCGACTTGCGCGGCAAGCACACGTCTGCCGTCGGCAAACGTCCTCCAGCCGCCGAATGGTACGGGGTGGTTTTCTGGAGGAAGTAGCCGATCGAGGATGACTTGGAGGAAAGGCTCGTCAGGCGAGGACGTGGTGAACCGTTCTGAATACGAGAGCGGCTGCAATGTCAGACGCCCGTCTTCGTGATTCGCCGCCGCCAGTATCACATCTCTGTCGCCGGGCGTCGCCGGCGCAAGCACAGAAGCGATCGCCGACACGTGGGCCGACATACTTTCCATATCAGGAGCGCTGTATTCCTCCCTGACCCAACTTTCGAGCGTCGAACCGATGATGAAAGCAATGATCAGGCAGGCAAAAATGACTGCGGTGATCTGGCCGTGAATGGTCGAAAACAACCGGGAGACCCGAAATCCCAAAACGCCCCCTTGGGCCGTTCCGCCCGGTACAGATTGCATTGCGGCCCCTATCGCAGGCCTGTTGCCCTGAAGATAAGGCCATCCGCCGCAAAACCACATTAAGTTTTGTGTCGATCGCGCCTTGCTTGCCCCTAGGCCACCTAATCCAGCTTGCCCGCAACAAAGCGTAACACAAAGACATGCTGAGCCGGATCCATCCGTGACAGGACAGATGCGTTGCATGCACGGCTCGCCCTTTCAGGTGATGCCCCGTGTCAAATTCACTGGAGCACCCATGTCTTTTATCCAACGGACCGATCGGCGACTTCTCGCAAGCGCCTTATACGTCACGCTCGCGATCGCCGGCACGGTTTCGACCACGCTTGCTGCCGATGCAGGCCTTTCAGGACAGCCGCCGGAACCGCCATTCGACCAGGAGCGGTTTAACAAGGAGAAACCCGAACGCAACTGGAGCCTCATCGTCGGCGCAGGCGGAATTTACGAGCCGGAATATGAGGGTAGCGGCGATTTCAAAGTACAGCCCGTACCATTCGTCGTCTTCACTTATGGCGAGTGGCTGGAGATCGATCCGCGCGGCGTGACGATCACCGCATTCGAGCACAACGGTTTCGCACTCGCCGCCAAGGTCGGTTACGAAGGTGGGCGTGATGAAGACGACGCTGACCGCCTGAGGGGACTGGGCGATATCGACTTTGCAGCCACGGTCGGCGCCAAGGCCTCCTACAAGTGGGACGGTTTCGAGATCTATGCGAGCGTTGACCAGACCATCGAAGGCAGCGAGAGCCTGATCGGCACATTCGGCGCGGAATATCAGGCGCCGGTAAGTGAGCGGCTGATCCTAGGCGCCGGTGTCGAAGCGGTAGTCGCCAACGACAAGCATATGCAGTCCTATTTCGGCGTGACCGCCGCCCAGGCAGCAAGATCCGGTCTTCCAGAATACAAGGCCGAGGCCGGCCTGAAACGCGTCAACGTTTCGGCATCGGCAATCTACCTCCTGAGCGAAAACTGGCTCATCCGCGGCGAGGCCGGCGTGGGCTTCCTGACAGGAGACGCCGCAGACAGCCCGATCGTGGAAGAAAAGACACAGCCCTCAGCTTCTCTATTCGTCGGCTATAAATTTTAAGGCGGGGAGGCGTTTGGAGCGAGGGCCGGGCATTGTCCGGCTCTCGAGGAGAATGTGGAATACTCTCTGTCGCGAATGTCAGGACTTCCCCGACAAATCATTTCTGTTCTCAACCTCAACTCTGTTTGGCCAGCGTCCCTCGTGGCTACTCCGATAGAGGCCGCCCGAATTGTCCAATGTCGTGGACCTCATCGCAGCGGCAAGCTAAATATCGATGACCGCGCCTTGCTGGCGAAACGGTTCGGAGGGGCCATGCCTATGCTCGATATTGCCAAAATATCCGCAATCGCCGAAAGCGCAGCAAGAAAGGCCGGGCACGCCGTCGTGAGCGAATGGATGGCCTATCGCTCGGATATCCGTAGCAAGGGCAGAACAGACATAGTAAGCGCCGCAGATATCCTTTCTGAGCGAATAATATCATCCTGCATACTCGGGGAATTTCCGACCCATCGGATCCTGTCTGAGGAGGATAGCAGCAGCCATGCCTACAACTATTCCGGCCCGCTATGGATCATCGACCCAATTGACGGTACCGCCAACTACGTGCGCGGCCATCCATATTTCGGGATATCGGTAGCGTTCGCTCTGGATGGGACGGTGTTGGCTGGCTGTGTCCATGCACCAGCCCTCGACGAGACCTTTCGCGCAGTTAGAGGCGAGGGCGCGACCTTCAATGGCACGCGCATAGAGCCTTCGTCGCCAACAGATTTGCTTCGGTCGGTCGTCAGCACCGGTTTCCCCCACGACAAAACCAGCGTTGGATCGCTAAGCCAGCGGGTCGATCTACTTCTGCGCAATTGTCAGGATATTCGTAGAAGCGCGTCACCTGTGCTCGACATTTGTTATGTTGGCATGGGTCGTCTAGACGCGCATACCGAAAGTCTTTTCCCTTGGGATGTGGCCGCCGCCGGGTTGGTGGCGATGGAAGCCGGCGCGGCTAGAAGCCACCTCACATCCGTGGAAGGTGATAAACCGTTAGATCTTTTGAGTGACAATGTCTTGTTTTCGGCGCCCGGAATTCACCAACAGCTTCTATCGCTTCTGCGTTCTGTGCAGAATTGAGTCTACCACCTTTCGCGCGCGATCCCGCCTAACGTCGCCAGTCAGCAATTCACTCCACTTGCGATACGCCTTCGCCGCAATTCCGCAGATTAAAACCAGAGTTCTGCGACTGGCGAGCACGCAGTCATGAAGCCGGAGTTATCTGCCGATTACATCACCCATGGTTCAGAGCGCCTCGAGCTTTCAGCCCTGCTCGACATTTGCGGTAAACATGTAGCCGCCGAGCCGCACAGTTTGCAAAAGGACCGGGCTTTTCGGATCCGCCTCGATCTTCTGCCTGAGACGGCTGATATGGACATCGACGCTGCGTTCGATCGGACCGGCAAGGCCGGTATGGGTGAGCGAAAGAAGCTCCTCGCGCGTAATCACGCGGCCTGGATTGCGGCAGAAGGCGAGCAGCAGATCGAACTCTGTCGTCGTCACGGAAACCCGGGCGTTACTTGGATCGTGCAGCTGTCGACGCAGGGGGTCAATCTGCCAGCCCTCGAAGCGTAGTTTCCGCTGAACCGCAGTGTTCACCAGCCCATAGGATGCCCGCCGAAGCAGGCTGCGGATACGGGCAACGACTTCGCGGGGGCTGAACGGCTTGGTGACATAATCATCGGCGCCGACCTCCAGCCCGACTATACGGTCGACCTCTTCACCAAGCGCGGTCAAAAGAATGATCGGCGTCGTCTTTTCCGAGCGGATGCGCCGGCAGATGCTCAGACCATCTTCACCGGGCAACATGACATCCAGGATGATGAGGTCGAATTCGTTGTTGCGCAGCAGGGCATTCATCACATGCCCGTCTTCGGCGACGGTTGCAGTCATGCCGTTTTCCTGGATAGCTAGCGCGAGCAGTTTACCGATCTCGGGATCGTCCTCGACAATCAAAATCTTTGCATTGGCTGAATTTGCTTGCACAGCTGTTGTCCCTGATCGCCTGAATGCACGCGTGTCGCATACCGGCCGGATGGCATATGTTTCGCTTTATTAAGTTTTGTTACGAAGCTTGGGAAGCGTCCCAAAATTCAAGCGGTTATTGCCTCCCTGCATGACTCCATAAACCGCACCACAGGGCGTGCAACAATACGAAATAAGACGAAATGAACCGAGGATGTTGCCCGGATTAGTTTGCCCCGAAAACCCGGAGCAAACCCATGACGCCGTCGATCCTGCACCGCAAGCAGACAAGATTCCACCTTTCGCTCGTACTCATGGCAACGATGGTGGCAAGCGGAGCATTCTACCTCAATCCCTCGATCGATATGGCCGTCTCGCGGTATTTCTTCGATGGCGAGCAGTTTCCCTTAAGACACAATGGATTGCTGCAGACGCTGCGACAGGCGAATTTCTGGGCGGGCACCGTCGTCATTGGTGCCTCGATGGCACTGTTGGTCTCGCGTCGTCTCAGGAATGCGCTCGGTGTCAGCCTCGGGCGCACGCTCGTTCCCCTGATCACCTACGGAGTGGGTGTCGGCCTCATCGTCAACATGTTCCTGAAGGACACTTTCGGGCGTGCAAGGCCGCGCGACACGCTTGGCCTGGGTGGCGATCAGCCACTTTCCGCAGCTTGGGAAATGTCACAGGCCTGCGCGTCGAACTGTTCTTTCACCTCGGGAGAAGCCGCCGGCGCAATGGCGATGATGTCGCTGCTTTACCTTATCCCTGCCGGGCGGAAACTGACGCGCCGATTTGTGCAGATTCTTCTTGGAACACTCGCGATATCACTATCCTTCAACCGCATCCTGTTCGGCGGACACTATCTCTCCGACGTCGTGCTTTCGATGCTTATCGTCACCATCGTGATGCTCGCAGCCGAATTGCTGGTCGCCCGAACCCGATGGGAGAAGTTCTTGCTGAGAAGAGCGGCTTCAAGGCTTGGCCGGCGTGAAAACACTGCGGGCATCGCCTTGTCGCCGACGCGATGAGGCCGGTCGATATGGGTGGGATGCATGCAGTGCCTACCACCTCGCAATCCATAACTGACGACTTCGCAAACAGCACCGCATCCCATCACAACGCCAAGGGAGACCGCACCATGCAAACTCGACCTCATGCCGGCTCCCTCCAAAACAACAGAGAAGATCTGGTCGATAGGGTCAAAGGCATCATCGCCACCTATCTTGATCTCCCGTTGGAGCTTCTCGTTGAAGAGGCGAGCCTTTTGCACGACCTGGGTGCGGACTCGCTGGAAATCACCGAGATGATGATGGTTTTCGAAGAGGAATTCGGCTGCACGATCGATGACAGCGCGGCCGACCACCTTTTTACGGTTGGCGACATCATAAGGCATCTGCAGAACCTTGCTGAAGCTCAAGACTGATCGGCTTCGGGGAAATTACATGCCCGCAGGCAACAACCCATGTGTTTGAAGACAACGTTGCTTTCGCTGTCCCTTCCCCTGAAGCCCTTACGAGATCAGGCAGTTCCCACCCGACACAGGTTGCTCTGAATGGCCCGGAGACCTCTTTCACGCCTCCTGTTCCAGGTGCTGATATCGGTTATTCTCGTCAGCGCGCTTCTTGGTGGCCCTGTTATCCTGATGCTTCTGGTTGATCGCAGTTACTGAGAGGCTGTCATGGCATCTCGGGAGGCATGGGATCGATACGGGATCATCTCAGCTCTTCCAATTTATGAAATTATCAAACGCCGCCGAAACAGATGACGGGGCCAGCCTGCGGAAGCTGGCCCCGTCTAGACGCGCCGGGGATCGGCCTGGGGGGCCGCGTGTTATGGCGCGTCTATTATATAGGCTCCTCGTCCACACGGCTTTCGGCCGACGGGAGGAAGGGCCTAAAGACACGGCTTGCACGATCACCGCCGGCGGAGACGATCAGGTGCAAGGAGGGGATAACCACAAGCGAGAGGATGGTGGAAACAAGAAGCCCACCGATCACGGCGATTGCCATGGGTGCCCTGAACTCGCCCCCTTCTCCTATGCCGAATGCCGAGGGCAACATGCCACCTGCCATGGCAAGCGTCGTCATGATGATCGGGCGCACGCGCTCGCGGCAGGCCTCGACAACGGCCTCTCCGCGCGAAAGCCCATTCGCCTCCCGCTCGACGGCGAAATCCACCAGCATGATCGCATTCTTGGTGACGATACCCATCAGCATCAGGATACCGATCACGACAGGCAGGGATATCGGGTAGCCGCTGAGAAGCAGCGCCGCGACAACACCGCCGATGGAAAGAGGCAGCGACGCGAGAATGGTGAATGGCGACAGGATGCTTTTGAAAAGCAGGATGAGGACGATGAGCACCAGCATGATCCCGCCGCCCATGGCAACCGCAAAACTTTCGAAGATCTCGCCTTCCGTATCGGAATCACCGGTTGCCTGGACGCGTACGCCATCCGGCAGCGTCTTGACGCCTTCGAGCTGCATCAGCCGCTCAAGCCCCTGACCCGAGGTCAGGCCGTTCGCCATGTCCGCGCCGATCTCGATCCGGCGCTGGCGGTCGAAGCGATCGACCGCCGCGATTGTTTCGTCGAAACTGATCGTAGCGATCGCAGACAGCGGCAGTTGCCGGCCATTCGCCGCTGGCACGCTCAGCGTTTCAAAAACCGGCAATTTGCCACGCGCGGCACGATCAAGAACGACGCGGATCGGGATCTGGCGCGAGCCTTCAACGAAATTCGCCAGGCGCGAATCCACATCGCCAACGGTAGAAATGCGCATCGTGCTGGCAATGGCTGCTGTGGAGACGCCGAGCGTTGCTGCCTTTTCGGTGTCGACCGTCATACGCAGCTCCGGCCGCATCGCGACATTGTCGCTCGACGGCCCGACGAAGCTGCTGTCTGAGGCCATCTCGCGCAGGATCCGGTCGGTAGCGGCCTGAACGGCATCGCCGTCACTGCCCAGCACGGAAAAGGATATGTCGCGACCGCCGCGATCGTTGAGAAAGCGCAGGCGGATATCGGGAATGTCGACCAGCGCCTTTTCGAGTTCGGCTTCGATGGCGAAGGAAGACCGGTTCCGCTCCGCCTTGTGCACAAGGTCAACGGAGACGACCGCATAACGCACGTCCTGCTGGCCGCTCATGCTCGATCCGGCCCTAACCAGCACGCCCTCGACTTCGGTGACCTTGCCGATCGTGGCCGCGATCCCGTTGGTGACCTCACGGGTCTCGTCGATGCTGGTGCCGGGTGGCAATTCGACGGTCAGTGTCAGACGGCCGGTATCTTCTTCCGGCAGAAACGTCGTCGGCACCGACATCAGCGAGACCATCGCCAGCGCAAACAGACCGAAAGCGGCTGTGACCGTCGCCCATTTCCAGCGCAGGGTCAGCCGCAACAGCCACTCATAAGCGAGCGACAATTTCCCTTTTTCCGGTTCGACCGGCGGAGCGGCGGTCATGATATAAGCTGCCATGACCGGGGTAATCAGCCGCGCGACGAGAAGCGAGAAGAACACCGCGATTGCCACGGTCAGGCCGAATTCGCGGAAATAAAGCCCGACGACGCCGCTCATCAGCCCGACTGGCGCAAAGACGGCGATGATGGTTGTCGAGATAGCAATCACCGCCAGACCGATTTCGTCCGTTGCATCAAGTGCCGCACGATACGCGGATTTTCCCATGTTGCGATGTCTGACGACGTTCTCGATCTCGACGATCGCATCATCAACCAGGATACCGGTTACCAGCGTGATGGCGAGCAGGCTGAGAATGTTGAGCGAGAAGCCGAGCATGTCTATTGCAAAGAATGTCGGGATGATCGACAGCGGCAATGCGACAGCCGCAACCAGCGTCGCGCGCCAATCGCGCAAGAAAAGAAACACGACGACGATCGAAAGAGCCGCACCTTCAAGCAGAGTGTGCAGGGCCGAGCGATAATTTCCTTCCGTGTAGGAAATCGTATCGTCGACAATCTCGAAACGAAGGCCGGCATGGCCGAGACGCAGTTTCTCGACGGCAGCGGATACTTCCTTGGCAACCGTGACGGCGCTTGCGCCCTGGGAACGATAGACGGAAAAACCGACCACATCCGCGCCGTTCAGGGTCGCAAATGCACGCGGCTCGGCAAATGTGTCGCTGACGGTTGCAACATCCGCCAGCCGGACCGAGTTTTCGCCACCAAGCGAAAGGCGCGTTTCCGCCAAGCCGGAAACGGTGCTCGCCGCGGCGGCTGTCGTCAACACCTGCTCACGGCCTTCCATATCACTGCGCCCGCCGGAGCGATCGAGCTGGGTTTCCATGATCGTGTCGTTGACCGAGCTTACCGAAAGCGAAAGCGCCTGCAGCCGGTCGGCATCGAGTTCAACGTGGATCTCGCGGTCGGCGCCGCCGATCCGGTCGATACGCCCGATGCCGGGAAGCCCCTGCAGGTCGCGCTTGACCGTGTCGTCGATGAACCAGGACAGTTCGGTCACCGTCATTTCCTGACTGGAGACGGCATAGGTGACGATAGATTGCGCCTCCTCCTCGATCCGCTCGATGATCGGCTCGTCGATCGTGCCCGGCAGATCCCCCCTGATCCGTGTCACGGCATCGCGCACATCGTTCATCGCCCGATCGGGCGACACCAGGCCAAGCTCGAACTCGACCGTGGTGGCGGAACGCCCCTCGCCGATCGTCGAAGACAGTTCCTTGATCGCCGGAAGCGAGGCGATCGCGTTTTCGACAAGCCGCGTGACTTCGGTTTCCAGTTCGACCGGCGTGGCGCCAGACTGCTCGACCGTGACCTTCACGGCAGGCGTTATGATCGTCGGGAAATAGGTGATCGGTAGCCGGGTAAAACTGTAGATGCCGACAACCGTCAGGATGACGAACAGCAGGATCGAGGGAAGCGGATTACGGATCGCCCAGGCGGAGATATTGCCGTTCATCGCGCCGTCCCCCTGCTTTCCATGGCAAGGGCGGAGGCCATATGGTCGGAAACCGACCGTTCTGACATTGCCATGACGGGCCGGACCTTTTCCTGGGCTTTCAGAAACCCGCCGGATTTCAACACCACCATCTCGCCATCGCTGACGCCGGCGATGATTTCGACAAAGCCTTCCTGACGGACACCGACAGTCACGTCGCGCCGATCCACGACACCATCCTTGACGACGAAGACATTGCTTGCGCCGCTTGCGGTATTCACAGCACTTCCGGGAAGGAGAATGTTGCGTCGCGCCGGGGCGTTAATACTGCCACGGGCAAAAATGCCGGGCTTCAGCCCGTCCGCCTCATCCAGTTCGATGCGCACTTCGCCGCTGCGCGTAACCGGATCGACCTGCGCCGCATTCAGCCGCAGCCGGCCACCGAGCTGGCCTTCATATCCCGGCAGGCTGATCTGCGCCCGCATGCCTTCATCGAGCCGCAGGAAACTCGTCTCCGTCACCTGCGTGGAGAACTCGATTTCAGCATCCTTTGCGATGACGAATAGCGGATTTGCGGATGCGGACGTCATCGCCCCGATGCGCGCTGTCCGCTTGAGCACCAGCCCGGCATCGGGCGCGCGGACCGTGCTGCGCTCAATCGTCAGCTCGATTTCCTTCCGTTCGTGGGCAATCAGTTCCGCATCGGCTTCCGCCAGAGCAAGCGACTGGCGCGCAAGCCGCAGTTCCGCCACTGCGCGGGCATGGGCGTTTTCATGTTCGTCCAGAAGCTGCTGCGATACGGCGCCTCTCGGCTGCAGCGACCGGCTGCGCTCCAAAAGCTTGCGCGCCTCTGCCTCGCTGACGGCGGCAACTTCCAGCCTGCTTTCCTCCACTTCGGCGGCAGCTCGTGCCCGCAGCATGCTGACAGAATTCTTGTCGAGCAGCATGCGTGCTTCGGTCGTGTCGATCAACACAAGCGGCTGCCCTCTCTCGACCCGCTGCCCGACTTCGGCAAGGATATGTTCGATCACCCGCCCCTCGATGAAAGGACGAACTTCCACCTCTTCACTGGCAACCAGCGAGCCGACAACGGGGATCCTCTCGGTCACCTCGCCTTTTCGAGCAACGACGACCGTGACCGGAGTCTGGCTTTCAGCCTGTGACGCCGAGAAGAAGACCAGCCACAGTAACAATGCCGAGATGGCAAGACGCATTTGCGGCAGCACTGATCGGGATATCCCGTACATGAGGCACCTTTCCGTTTTATCCGCAGGTGTCTGCGGATGATCCGGAAGCAACCGTAGCGATCAGACGCGCGGCCGGTGTGTCGTCACGTTAAGAAAGGTTACGCCCGCTGCCAACGCGGCAATGCCGTCGATCAAAGCCCGATGATCGCCGGCCACCAGCCGAGGCCGACGAAGAGGCTGCCGGCAACGCCGGGAAGCAAAGGCAATAGGCGATTGATCGGCGCGACCTGCTGTCGTTCGAGGATCTTTATTCCGAGCCAGACGCTCCACAGCAGCCCCATGAGGAACAGCCCGCCGCGGATTGCGCCCGCGCCGCTTGCGCCAAAGGCGGTATATCGTAACGGTTCCAGCAGTTCCGCCCCAAGCCCGATGATCAGGCTGATCAGCGCGATCGGGGCATATTGATAACCGAGTTCCGTGAACAGCTGCCCGAAGCTGGCATCTGCCCCCGCACGTTTCGCCAGAAAAGCACTCGCCGCAGTCAACATAGCAAGCACGGCAGTCAATGCCGCCATGACTGCCAGCATGAAGAAGACGATCAAGATGAAGTCGAGCCAGCGGAACACTTCGGCACGCGCCGGATGAACGCTCATCAGCCACGAGGGGCCGACGGTAGTGACCCAGTTCCAGTGATGCTGGATTGCGAATACGCCGAAAGCCTGCCGCCATTGCTGATATTGCGGCAGCACCAGCCAGAGAAAGCCGCCGAGTGCGACGCCGGTATCCAGAAACAGGAACCAGGCTTCCGCCTTGTTGGCGCGATGATCACGTATGTCCTCGATTTCGCGGCCCGGACGGCGGACATCCAGCCGGATGCTGCCAGCCGCGTGCGGGTGGACGCAGCGAAAGCACTCGATACAGTGCCGGCTTTCACTCTTGCGCGGCAGGTCGATCATCGTCGGGCAGGCGCCTTTCTGGCTATAGGCATCGTCGCCAGGCAGCCGGATTTTCGGCGTGAACTGAACCGCGCCGAGCCGGGAATAAAGCCCGAGCACCCGGCCGATCGGGCAGAGATGCCTGCACCAGACTCGTTTCTTGCGGCCATAAAGGCCGCCGATCGCGATGGCCAGCAGCATGGTACCGCCGAAGAGCCCTGCCGCGGCTTCGGGATGATCGCGCACACCGATCGTCTGGCCGTAAAGCGTCATGACGATGAAGCTCAATGCAGGCGTGCCCTCCCAACGTATCCAGGCCGGGATCTTCCGCTGCAGGCCATAGCGGTTGGCAAGCTCTGAAGCAGCACCCATCGGGCAAAGAAGCCCGCACCAGATCCGCCCGAAGACGATGACAGAAAGAAACACGATTGGAAACCAGATGCCCCAAAGCAGATATTGCAGCGCCAGCGTTCCATTCGACAGGGGGGTAGTCTCGGGCGGCGGATCAGGCAGTAGAAGCGGCAGGCCGAGTACCAGAAGGAACACGAGAAACATTAAGCCCTGGATGATCCAGTAATATGGGCGCGTCCGCACGAAGAATGCTTCCAGTGCGGTCAGCCAGTTTGGACGTTCGGGCAGTTCCTCCGCCTCAATCGGCAACGATGATGTGAACGTTGACGCCGGAGCGAAATCACGATGACGGTAAATCTCTGTCATTTCATCTCTCTCGGCACAACAACAATTTCAGCGTGTAAATATGTCGCACGCCTGAATTGGAGTGAGATACCAATCAATCAGGATAAACACTCTCATATTTAACATGGAGATCAGCCGAAGTATTTGAATTTTGTCATTTATATCATGGCCTTGATGAAAACTTTCCCACTTGACTCCACATTTATCCAAGCAGATGCTCGCGCCACGTTTTCCCGAAAAGGACCTGTTATGCGCGAAACCCAGATTTTCAAGACGGCATTCCTGCCCGCCGCTTTTGCGGCTGCAACACTCTTTTCCGTCGGCTCGGCATCTGCCCTGGAATATCCGATCGGAGAGCCGCAGGAAGCTGGCGGCATGGAAGTGGCTGCGGTCTATCTGCAGCCTATCCTGATGGAACCCGCCCATATGATGCGCGCAGCCGCCGATTCCGACGTGCATCTGGAAGCCGATATTCACGCCACGAAGGATAACAAGAACGGCTTTGCCAATGGTGACTGGGTGCCGAACCTGACAATCAGCTATGTGCTGACCAAGGGCGGCGCGAAAGTGTCGGAAGGCCCGCTGATGCCGATGGTTGCCTCCGACGGGCCGCATTACGGCGACAACGTCAAGCTCGACGGTCCCGGCGAATACAGCCTGGTGTTCAAGATCGCAGCGCCGGACGGCATGATGTTCGGCCGCCATGTCGACGACGAAACCGGCGTCGCCAAGTGGTTCGAGCCGTTCGAGACCCGCTATGACTTCACTTTCACGGGCGTGGGCAAAAAGGGTGGTTACTGATCATCCTCGCCACCGTAAGGAGCAGTGCCTTGGCCTCACCATGGCGCTGCTCCTGGTCTTTTCGGTTGTCTCACCGGCGAAAGCGGTTGCCGAAGATGATCCGAGCTTCACCATCACCTTCAACGATGGCGAGGTTTCGCCATTGCGTCTCGAAGTGCCGGCCGAAACTCGTTTCGAAATCCGGCTGATCAACAACGGCAAGACGCCGGCGGAGTTCGAGAGCATTCCGCTGAGCAAGGAGAAGGTGATCGGACCCGGAGTCTCGACCTTCATCGTCATCAAGTATCTCGATCCGGGTGAATATTCGTTCTTCGACGATTTCCATCCGGACGCCCCGCCCGCGGTTCTCGTCGCGGTTCCTTCTGAGGACTGACATGTTTGCCTCCATTGCCTTTGTCGTCTGGCGCGAGAGCGTCGAAGCCCTTTTGGTGATCGGCATTCTCGATGCCTGGCTGGTCAGCCGGAGCGTGGAGACAAGCCGCGCCCGCGGTTTTCTCTGGGGCGGCGCGGCGGCGGGACTTGCCTTCGCCGGAGTGCTTGCAGTGATACTGCTTTGGCTTGGCGAGGCATTTTCCGATGACGCCCAGACGATCTACCAGACGGTGATCGCGCTGCTCGCAGCAGGGCTCATCCTGCAGATGGTCTTCTGGATGCGCAGCCGTGCCCGCTCGATGCGCAGCGAGCTCGAAAGCTCCCTGAGCACGGCGATTGCCGCAGGCAGCTGGTGGGGTGTCTTCGCCCTTGCGCTCATTGCGGTTGCCCGCGAAGGCAGCGAGACGGTCGTGTTCATCTACGGCATTCTGTCTGCAGGGGTCATGGGTTCACCGCTTGCCGGTATTCTTGCCGGACTGACCGGCTTCGTCGCGGCCGCAATCACCTATGCACTGCTGATGACCGGCAGCAGGGTCATCTCGTGGAGGGTTTTCTTCCGGATTTCCGAGATCGTGCTGCTCTTCCTCGCCTGCGGCCTTCTAATGACGGGGATCGACGGGCTGATCAATCTCGACATCCTGCCACGCCTGTCGCGCGCGCTGTGGAATAGCAATTTCCTGCTTTCCGACGGCACCACCGCCGGTGGCTTCTTCGCATCCATGACCGGCTATCGCGCCCGGCCAAATCTGACGCAGCTCATCGTCTTCTCTGGCTACTGGATCACGGTGCTGGCCGTCATCTACCGGCCACGCAAAGGTTCGTTCTCCACCGCTGCGCATCACTAGCGATTTGCTGGGTAACTTAGTGCCAGCTAATTGTGCGGCCATTCGCTGAATGGCCGTATCTCTTTTCACACAGAGGAATGTGTGGCCGGCATCACATTGTCGGGGATCGGGCACACATATTTCCTGCCATCGGTCTTCTCGGTCCATTCCGCCTTGGCCGCTTCCAGAAGCTCGGGAGACGTCATAAGCGAGAGGCCGGTCGCCGCCAGCGTCTTGGCTGCATGTGCCATGGCTTTGTGAGCACTCGCACTTTTTCCCTGCGCCACCACCTGCCAGGTGTGAGGGTTAGTGCCGATTGCCCAGGTGGGCGTCCAGCATTGCGCTGTCGGCGTTACCCAGCTTACATCTCCCACATCCGTAGATCCGGCACGGAAATGCGAATGCCCCTCGAAGTCGCGCAGCCCCAGATGCAACGGTGTCGAACCATCGACCTTTGCATTGGAAAAGACATCGCCCTTGATCTGATAAAGGCGGATGCTGCTCTTGATCGCCTCGTCGGTGAATGTGTCCTGGATCGATTTGGCGAATGCGAGATCCGTTTCATCGAAAGCGATGGGACCGAGCGCCATCATGTTTTCATGCATGGCCGTTTCGAGCGTAATGTTGGGCAGAAGATTGGTGGAGGCGGTGTCGAAGACGATTTCGACCTCTGTCTCGGTCATCATTGCCGCGCCGTGCGCAACTTTGTCGACCCGCTTGGCAAGATCGAGCGCCTGCGACATTTCCGGCGCGCGGATCAGATAGACAACTTCCGCCTGGGCCTGCACGACATTGGCGGCGCGCCCTCCGGTATCGGTTATCGCATAATGCACGCGGCAATCCTGGGGCATGTGTTCGCGCAGGAAATTGACGCCGACATTCATCAGTTCAACGGCATCCAGCGCCGAACGTCCGAGATGCGCTGCATTCGAGGCATGGGCGGCAAGGCCCTTGAAGCGATAGAAATATTCGAGAACCGCCAGATTGTTGGTGGAACGTACGCCGTTGAACGGCGCCGGATGCCAGGTAAGCGCCGTATCGACGTCATCAAACAGGCCTGCACGCACCATGAACGTCTTGCCCGAGCCGCCTTCCTCGCCTGGGCAACCGTAATAACGCACGGTGCCAGCTAGGTTGTTGTCCTTCATATGCCGGGCGAGCGCGATGGCCGCCATAAGGGAACCAACACCTAAGAGATTGTGACCACAGCCGTGGCCGTTTGCGCCGGAAACAACCGGCTTCGACTCGGCTACATCCGCAGCCTGACTCATTCCCGCCAAGGCGTCGAATTCTCCGAGCAGCGCGATCACCGGCTTGCCGCTGCCGAATTCGCCGATGAAGGCGGTGTCCATGCCGGCCACGCCACGACGCACAGCAAACCCATCCTCCTCCAGCGCCTTTGCCAGCACATCCGACGAGCGCCTTTCTTCGAATTTCAACTCGGCAAAATCCCAGATTTTGTTACTGAGTTCGGAGAATTCCGGTTTCATCTTTTCGATCGCGTTGGCAATCGACGTCACTGCATCGCGGTTCATGGCCTGTCCTCGCATGAATGTGTGAGCGCCCTCAGGACGCAGAAAACCATCCGGCGATCTCCCGCCGGTTGAATTTCCTTAAAAAGGTAGACAGGCGCGCCGATCTTTGCCGGCGCGCTCAAAACTCAGTCTTCGACCGAGACTTCCCAGAGGCGGGCGTTCGATTGCCAGACCGGCTGGCCCTTCAGCTTCTTCGTCGCGCCCCAGACGTCCACCATGTCGTAGAGAAAGATGCCCGGCATTTCCTTCAGCATCAGCTCATGGAACTCATCGAAGATCTTCTGGCGCTTTTCCTGATCGGCTTCTGCATAGGCGGCATTCATCAACTCGACGGCTTTCGGATCGTCCCACATCAGCGAGGCGTTTTTGTCCTTGTTGCCGACATAGAAAGAATACATCAGCGCCGGGTCGAGACGCGGCGCGACCGACTGCGAGATGACCTGATAGTTGCCGGAGCGGCGGCGATCGACCTGCGTGGCATAATCCAGCACTTCGATCTGCACGTTGAGACCGGCCTGCTGCATCATCGCCTGCGCCATGACGGCAGCCGGGAAGCTTGGCACATTGCCGCGCTTGTTGGCGATGATCGAGATCGGCTCACCCTTGTAGCCGGCATCCGCCAGTTCCTTCTTGGCAGCCTCGATATCGTAGGGAAGCCGCGTCTTTTGGGTCTCGTCGAAATAGACGCTGTCCTGCGATACCATCGAGCCGTTCGCCTCGCCGGTCCCGTTCGATGCGGCGGCGACCAGTTCATCAAGATCGAGCGCCATTGCCATTGCGCGACGCACGCCGGGATTGCTCAAGACCTTGTCGCGGGTCTGAATGTAGAACAGGTTCTTGCCGTTGTTGCGCGAGACGATCAGCTGCGTCTTGTCGCTGGCCTTGAACTCCGGGATAAGATCGGGTGAAATTTCGGCCGTATCGAGCACGCCGGACTCCAGCCCGGCCTTCACGGTCGATGCATCAGGAATGACCATGAACTTGATGCCGTCAGCCAGCGGTCGCTTGGAGCCTACCATGCCATCCGGCTTGCCCTCATTCTCCGGCGAGACGTAATCAGCGAATTTCTTCAAATGGATATACTCGCCTTTCTTCCACTCGTCCCATTGGAACGGTCCGGTTCCGATCGGCTTGACGAAGCTGCCATCGGCCGAAACGGAATCCGGTGAGATCATGCCGGTATAACCGCATTCCGGACGTGACATCAGGCCAAGGAATACCGCAGAGGGTTTCTCGAGGGTGATTGCGACCGTGGAGGCATCAACGGCCTTTACATCCTTGACCGGTGCTGCACCGCCCTTGGCGAAGTCGTTGAGGCAAGTCCATTTGGTTTCCGGCTTCAGGTAACGCGTCCAGTTCCAGACGACGTCATCCGCCGTCATGGTCTTGCCGTTGTGGAATTTCACATCCGTGCGCAGCTTGAACGTATAGGTCAGGCCATCGGCAGATGTTTCGAAACTCTTGGCCAGAAGCGGCTTCACCTCGCCGCTATTGTTGTAACCGACGAGACCCTCGACGATGTGCAGGATGACGCCATCGGTATTGCCGTCGCGGTTGACGCCGGGATTGGCGCTGCGCAGGTCGGAACTCTGCGCAATGGTGATATCGCGGGCATTGGTGATGCTGGTCATTGCAAGCACAGCCGTGCCCGCCAGAAGAAGCTTTTTCATTGTTCTACCCTCTTTTGCCATTGTTGATTTTTACGACTGGAACCCGTTCCAGCAGACCTGCGCCAGCCGGCCGATCGTTTCGAGCGAAAGCGTGTATCCCGGCGTGCCGTCCGGCATGACCTGCGGCACGTCATCTGTATAGGCGGTGATGATGAAGAAGGGCGCGCCTTGCCTGTAGACGATGCCGGCATCCATGCGGCCGCGCTTGCCGCGCCCGCTCTTGCTTGCCACCAGCGTTTCGAACGGCAGGCGAGAACGGATGCCGTAGCGCAGGATCTGGTGCTTCAGCGTCTCCATGGCGAAGGCACAGAGTTCTGCGCTGCATCCGAGCCTTTGCTGCGCCTCAGTCGAGGATTGCGCATCGAGAATGGTCTGCAGCAGCAGAACCTGATCGGCAGCAGAGGTCGTCGTCACCGTCGTCAGCGCGTGATCGGCCGGCAGGGCGAGCGGCGGAATGAGGAAGCGGTGGTGGGTATTGGCCATTCCAAGCGCTTTGCAGTAGCTGTCCACCTCTTCCAGCGTCAGCCGCTCCAGCACCATTTTCGTGCAGACATTGTCGCTGAGCGTCATCATTCCCGTGATCGCATCACGCAGCGAGATGACAATGCCCGGCGTCATGTAGCGGAACATGCCGCTGGCGACTTCCTTGGCCAACCGCTCCTCATAGGTGACCGGTTCATCCAGTTTGAGCCGCCCTTCATGAGCGGCCTTGAGTGCGGCCATCATGATCGAAGTCTTGCGGGTGCTGCCGGAAGGCGTTTCTTCGTCGGCGCCGCGGCGGATCTCCTCCCCCGTCAGCAGATTACGCACCATGAAGCGCGTGACAAAGGGCTGGGCGTCGCAGATCGCGGACAGCTGGTCGGCAGTCGTCATCGTATCCATCCTGTTATGCATCGTTTTCCAGACGCCATTTGAGTGTCACGCCGCCCCGCTCGTTGTGCCCGAGCGCGGGAATGGCCGAGAGCAAATGGCGGGTATAGGCTTGCTTGGGATTGTCGAAGATCGCGTCACGATCTCCCTCTTCTATGATCCGGCCGTCTTGCATGACGACAACACGGTCGGCCACCTGCTCGACCACACCGAGATCGTGGCTGATGAACAGGCAGGAAAAGCCGTAGCGTTTCTGCAGGTCGGAAAAGAGGTCGAGCACCTGCGCACGCACTGTCACATCTAGAGCAGAGACAGGCTCGTCGGCGATCAGGAAGCGCGGCCGGCGGGCAATCGCGCGGGCAATCGCCACACGCTGCCGCTGTCCGCCGGAAAGCTCGTGCGGATAGCGGCTGGCATAGTCGGCGTTAAGGCCTACTTCCTCCAGCGTTTCCAGCGCCCGTTTGCGCTTTGCCTGTGCGTCGAGATCGGGCACCAGCCGAAGCGCCTCCTCGACTAGCGCAAGAATGGTCATGCGCGGATCGAGCGAGGAATACGGGTCTTGAAACACCATCTGGCAGTTGAGGCGATAGTCGCGCCAGTCCTCATCGCGGGAGCGGCCCTGGAAGCGGATATCGCCTTCGCTTTCCTTGACCAGACCCGCGATCGTGCGGCCAAGTGTGGTTTTTCCGGAACCTGAGCCGCCGACAAGCGCGACAACCTCACCCTCGTGGATATCGATACTGATGCCATGCAGGGCGCGCTTGGGCTTGGCCTTCTTGAGCAACGATTTGCGTCCCGCATAATCGACGACGATATCGCGGGCCGAAACCATAGGCGCCTTCGACGTATCGAGCGAACGCGCTTCACCGCGGAAGGGCAGCGAGGACAGAAGCTTCCTCGTGTAATCATGCTGCGGGGCATCGAGCAGATCTTCGGTGCGCCCTTGCTCAACGATCGAGCCTTTTTCCATCACCACGATGCGGCTGGTATAACGCGCCACCATCGGCAGGTCGTGGCTGATCAGCAGAACGGCGGTGCCTTCGGCCCGCGTCAGTTCGACCATAAGCTCCATGACATCGCGCTGGATGACGGCATCAAGCGCCGTTGTCGGTTCATCGGCAATCAGCAGCGCCGGTTTCAGCAGCATGACCGAAGCCAGCATGATGCGCTGGCGCATGCCGCCGGAAAACTCGTGCGGATAGGCGGCAAGCGCCCCTTCCGGCTCGCGGATGCCGACACGTTTCAGCATGTCGAGAATCCGGTCGCGACGTTCCTGTGGCAACAGTTTGGTGTGAAGGACAAGCCCCTCTTCCAGCTGCCGGCCGATGGTCATCGACGGGTTGAGCGAGGTCATCGGCTCCTGGAAAACCACGCCGATTTCGCCACCGCGCAAATGTCGAAGCTCCCTGTCCTTCATCTTCAGAACATCGCGGCCCTTGTAGCGGACGGAGCCGCCCGTGACCTTGATGGCCGGGGGCAGCAGCGAGATCAGCGCACGGGTTGCCAGCGTCTTGCCGGAGCCGCTTTCGCCGACGATGCCAAAGATTTCGCCCGGCGCGATGTCGAAGGAGATGCCCTTGACCACCTCGAGACCGGTGTGGGCAACTTCAAGCGAAAGGCTGTTGACGCTCAGAAGCGTTTCTGCGGACATGTCCTTGGTCATTTCAGGCCCCTCATGCGCGGGTCGAGGCGGTCGCGAAGGGCGTCGCCGAGCAGATTGATGCCGAGCAGGGTCAGCGCGATGCAGATACCGGGGAAAAGACCGAGCCAGACGGCCTGCTGGATGAAGGGACGGCCGGCAGCCAGCATGTTGCCCCATGTGGGTGCCGGCGGCGGCACGCCGAGACCAAGGAAGGAGAGCGCGCTCTCCGACAGGATCGCCCAACCGAACATCGAGGTGGCAAGCACGGTGATCGGCGCAAGGCAGTTCGGCAGAACGTGACGGAACAGCGTGAACAGCTCACCATTGCCCATCACCCGCGACGCCTCGATGAATTCCCGTTCGCGCAGCGACAACACGGCGCCGCGAACAACGCGGGCCATGGAGGGCGTATAGGCGATCCCTAGGGCGAAGATGATGCCATACTGGTTGGCGCCGAAGACGGCGAGCAGGCCAAGCGCCAGAAGAATACCGGGAAAGGCAAGAAGCGCATTGTTGACGGCCATGATGACGCCGTCCACCCAGCCGCGAGCATAACCGCTGACAAGGCCGATCAGCGTGCCGCAGACAGTCGCGAAACTGACCGTCAGAAAACCGATCCAGACGCTCGCCTGCGCACCTACCATCAGGCGGCTCAGGACATCGCGGCCGAATTCGTCGGTCCCGAGAAGATGCGTGGCGCTCGGCCCGGCAAGACGGGCGGTGAACGACAGTTTCATGGGGTCGAACGGCGTCCAGAACAGACCAAGTGCAGCGGTTGTGATGAGAACGGCTATGAGAAACCCGCCGATAAGGCCGTTGAGAGTGAATTTTTTCATTCGGCGACAACCCGCGGATCAAACAGGGGATAAAGCAGGTCGACGACGAGATTGACCAGCACATAGGATAGTGAGACGAACAGCAGGCAGCCCTGGATAACCGGGTAATCGCGGGCAAAAATGCTGTCGACCATCAGGCGGCCGAGGCCGGGAATGGTGAACACCGTCTCGATGACCGCAATGCCGCCAAGCAGGTTGCCGAGAATGAGGCCGATCATCGTCCATGTCGGGCCGAATGCATTCTTGAATGCATGCCGCCACAACACGGCGCTTTCTGAAAGCCCCTTGGCACGAGCATGGGTGATGTAATCGAGACGCAGCACTTCCAGTGTCGAGGCGCGCGCCATGCGGATCAGCACGCCGGCCTCGTGGATGACCAGCGTCATCACCGGCAGCACCAGATAAAGTAAGCCGCCGACCACGTTGTCGCCGATCGAGACGTAACCGAGAACCGGCAGCCAGCCGAGTTTCAGCCCGAAAAGCAGCAGCAACAAAAGCCCTAGCCAGAATGTCGGGATCGACAGAAGCACTGTTGCGGTACCGACCAGCGCCAGATCGGTTATGCTGTTCTGCCGCCAAGCAGCAATCACACCGGCCGGCACGGCAATCAGGCTGGCCAGCAGAACGGCGATCACGACGATTTCCGCGCTGACCATGAAACGCGAGACAACGAGCGGCAGGACGGCTTCGTCATTGACGATCGAGCGTCCGAAATCTCCCTGAAGGACATTACCGGCCCAAATGACGAACTGTTGCGGCATCGACTTGTCGAGGCCAAGCTCGGTGCGCATGGCGGCGATCTGGTCGGGCTGCGCCATGTCGCCCAGCATCAGGGCTGCGGGATCACCGGGAATGAAACGGATCAGCGCAAAAACCGTGATCGAGACAAGCACGATCGTCGGCAGCGCCATCAGAAGACGGCTCAGTATGAATCTCAGCATTGTTTCCCCACGATTGAAGGCGGCTTTCCATTCCGCCAGCATCGGTTTCGTTAATTAAGACTATGACGAAATGATTTTAGAAGCGCAATATTATGCGATTTCGTCATATATCTATGCATCTCGCGGGCCGCAATTCGCCGTCCGGAAAGCCCAAGTTTCAAGATTAATTAGCTAATCTCATTCGATTTTTTGAGAAAGCTGAATTTGCCGCTGCAAAGCATCGCTCAAGGCTTGCGCCGCGATCGACAGCGGAAAGCCCGCAGCGCGCGCCAGGCCGAAATCCTGCCTAGCCTGTGGAACGAAAGGGCGCTGCACGACAGGCAGATGCCGATAAAGATTGGCGTAGAAACTGCTGATGATCGACACACCCAGCCCTTGAGCAACATAGGCACAGGCGGAACTGTTGGTATGTGTCTCGATCTTCACCATCTGCTTCACGCCGGCGCGTGCAAACTGCTGGTCGAGCGCCATCCGGTTCGGTCTCTGCCGGCCAATGAGAACCAGCGGTACATTGCGCAGGTCCTTTGCCGAGATTGTTTCCAGTTCCGCCAAAGGGTGGTCCTTGGGCACGACGCAGACACTCGTGCCGCTTGCCACCTTGTCGACCACAATCCCCGGACCGGTCTCGCCTTCCATGCGCAGGAAGCCGATATCGATGACCCTCTCGCCCACCAGCTTGTTGATTGCCGTCGTGCTTTCGAAAAAGGTTTCGATACGCACTCCGGGGAAGGCGCGAATATAATCCACCAGCATGGCCGGAGCGAAATTTTCCCACATACTGCTTGGCAGCCCGATGCGCACGATATCAGGGCCGGACGCACCGCTGCGCAGATCTTCCGCATGGCTGGACATACGGTCCACGGCAAGAAGAATATTTTCCGCGTCATGGCCCAGCGCAAGCGCCTCGGGCGTCGCGATGAGACGGCCCTTGTCACGCGCAAACAACGTGATCGAGAGATCCTGCTCCAGCTGCTGCAGCATGCGGCTGACACCTGACTGACTAAGCCCCATCGTCTTTGCAGCGGCAATCGTCGAGCCGGTTGCCAGAAGCGTGCGAAGCACTTCCAGTTGCTTGATGTTCATGGATTGGATCTCGTGATTTCGATAATGACTGCCAGGCCGGAGCTTCCGCTTCCGACAACATATGCCACATCCCTCACGATATGCTATCTTTCGGCACCGGCACGAAGCTCAGGTGCGAACATCGGCAGCGCTTTCACTCACCTTATGATGGATCAGCGAAAGCGCTACGCGGAGATCAACCGATCTCGATCGAGAAACCGAAGATCGCCTTTTCGATGTCAATCGCCTCGAAACCGATCTTGAAAACCCGGCTTCCCCAGACATCGAGGTGGCGCGGGTCTGTAATCTCGATCGGCTCCAAACCGGTGACGCGAAGATTTTTCGGGGTAATGACGAGTACGCTGTGCTTCCCGTAGAGCCGGCACACCCCGTCAGTCCCAACCACTATTTTTCGATCGGAGACATGAAGAGGAAGTTCAAAGCGGGTGAGCGGCTCCCTCAAATCGATCTCGTCGCTGATCTCTATCTTTGCCGTGTCATGGCTGAAATTGAGGTGTCGGATCATTCGCCGCGATCCCGGATCACGGAAATAGGCAGGGCTTGCGTCGAGAGACAGATAGCTGCTGGTACATTCGTGGCGGTACGCCACATCGCGCGCTTGCGAGCCTTTTCCAGCATATTGGAGGTAGCCGTTCACGGCCGGAACGTTGTGCCCCTTCGAACTGATATGCCACATATCATATCGCGTCTCGGTGAAAGTGGCGCGCGAATAGGCCCCCTGCCCCAGATCGATAATCATCGGCTCACCGTCCAGATAGACGCTGAAATGACCAACGTCGTTATGGGAGTGATGGTTGACCTCCGGGTCATTGCTGCCGGCGATCGCGCTCAACATCAGCCCGGCGCCGGCCTTTTCCTCGGATCGGGCAATCATCATCTGCATGTCGGCGAGCCAGACGCTTTTCTCACATGTCCTTGCCGCCGACTTTCTGTTTTCCGGTGTCCAGAAAAGCAATCGGGTCAGGTGAACGAGAAACTGGCGGGCATAATCATTGCGCCCACGGCCCCGGCCCGGATTGGCGAGCTTGTGACGGGCCGAACGGTCGATATCATCGGCGACAAGACCGGACAGTTGGTCAGAGCCGATAAGGCTCGCATAGCGGCTGAGCAGCCCCTGATCCAGATCGATCTTCAGACTGCCATCCGCGAAATTGACGAAGAGGTTACCGCCGATATTGAGCGGCAGTATATGCTCCCCGAAATTGCGGAACTTCTGATTGTCTCCCGCCTTCAGATCGATACCGAAGCGTTCCTCGACAAGACTGACAAAACCGGCAAGCCGCCCGGCGCTGACCACCCAGTAACCCGGACCTTCGATGCAGGCTCCGGATGGCTCTATCGTGTCGAAAAAGCGCTGCATCGGCACCATCAGCTTCATGGCTATGGCAGCCAGCCGCTGGTCGTCCTCAACGGTATAGCAGGCGGCAAGCAAAAGATTATGTGCGCACCATGCCGTCCAGTTGTTGCGGCCTAGATACCAGCCGTAATGTTTCGGTCCTTCGAGAAGCTTCAGCGCACGGCGATCGATCTCGCCCTGGATGCGATAGTAGAGCGACGGCACCGTTTCGAGCAGGGTGTGCTTCAACAGATAACATGCCTCGGCCAGCGTTGCCGCCGTTTCGCAGGCGAAGAGATCGAGATAGTCGTCGCCCGGAACCGGAAGCGGATCGTCCTCCTTCCAGGGATTGGGCTGCTTGAACATCACCATGTCGTGTTGCCCGGCAAAATTATGCGCGGGCACGCACCAGCTTATTTCGCTCAGGATTTCCCAGAGATAGTCGATGATTTTAGGAAGATAGGTTCCGTCGGCTTTCAGGCATTCGGCGATGACGAGATGGGAAAGTTCGTAGCGGCGGCGAAAGTAGTTCTCCTCATAGAGAAGCCGGTCGCCATTCGTCATGAAATTCATGTACATGGAGCCCGTCAGCGGATCGATCTCCTGATCCAGCAAAAGATCCGCGACGGCGATCATCGCCTCCGCCGCGACTTTCAGATTCGGATCACCAGCGATGGCCTTCCACTGAGATCGATCCTGAATGCCGGGAAACGGCTTCCAGTTTCGGTTTTCGGACAATCCCTTGAGAAGTTGTTCGATCTTCATCGCGTCTTTGAACATTTCGATATTCCCATTCGGGCAGCGCCGTCGGTTCCAGAACCGGCTGGCGCGCCACTTCCGTTATTTCTGATAGTTCAGCTGTCTTCACGACGACGGATGCGTTTTCCGCTTTCCGCATCGAATACGCGCACCTTGGAATGGTCCGGGATAAGCGTCACGATCTGTCCCGCCTCCAGAGGCCGTTGCTCCTTGAAGGCGGCGGAGACACGGAATCCTTGTGCATCCGAAAGGATCACCATGTCCGAGCCAGTATTTTCGACCGCGTGAATGGTGGCGGCGATACCGCCTTCCTGCCGGCCGGCAACGATTCCGACATGCTCCGGCCGGATGCCATAAAGGATTGCCTGACCTTCCGTGAAATCCTGGGCGGCTCCCAATGGAAGCAATGCTCCGTCCATGAGGCGCGCGGCAGCTTCACCGCCGTTTAATTCGACACGGGCCTCGATCAGATTGATCGATGGCGTGCCGAGGAAGCTGGCGACGAATGTGTTGACCGGATCGTTGTAAAGCGTCAGCGGCGGCCCCGCCTGTTCCACGCGTCCGTCCCTCAGCACGACGATCTTCTGGCCTAGTGTCATGGCCTCGACCTGGTCATGGGTCACGTAGATCGAGGTCGTACCGAGACGCTTGTGAAGGTCGGCGATTTCGCCGCGCACCTGGACACGAAGCTTGGCGTCCAGATTCGAAAGCGGTTCGTCGAACAGGAAAACAGAAGGATCACGCACGATAGCGCGGCCCATCGAGACGCGTTGCCGCTGGCCGCCGGACAGTGCCTTTGGAAGACGATCGAGCAATGGCTCTAGCTCCAGCATGCGCGCCGTCTGCTTTACCTTTTCCGCGATTTCAGCTTTCGGCATTCCCGCCAGTTTCAGCGCAAACCCCATGTTTTCGGCGACTGTCATCTGCGGGTAGAGCGCGTAGGTCTGGAACACCATCGCGATATCCCGCTGTTTCGGGGCAAGCTCCGTAACATCCTTGCCGTTGATCGAAACGGTTCCGCTCGAGACCTCCTCCAGGCCGGCAATGATCCGGAGCAGGGTCGATTTCCCCGATCCCGAAGGACCGATCAGGACGCAGAACTCTCCGTCTTCGATCTCAAGAGCGACATCGTGAATGACATCGACGGCCTTGAAGGACTTGTTGACATTGTGAAGGCTAACTGAACCCATTTTATTCACCCGAACCTTTCGCTTCAGCCCTTGACCGCGCCGGACATCAGCCCGCGATTGAACTGTTTCTGAAGCAGGAGATAGACGACGATGCAGGGCACCGTGGCGACGACTGTGACGGCGATGAAGATGTTTTGCTGCAGCACCTCGTCGACGCGCAGGGAGCGCAGGATGACGGGGAGCGTGTAGAGATTGCGATCATCGACGGCGATCAGCGGCAGCAGATACTGATCCCAGATCATCAGGAAGCCGAAGATGGTTGCCGTACCAAGCGCCGGCCTGACGAGCGGCAGCACCACACGCCAGAAGATCTGCAGTTCATTGGCGCCATCCACGCGTGCTGCATCTTCAAGGTCACGCGGAATAGCCTTCATGAATTCCGTCAGAAGGAAGACGGAGAAAGCCCAACCGACGACCGGCAGGATCATGGCCGCATAGGTATTGTAGATCGATGTATGTAGCAGCGGCAGTTCTGCATGCAGGATGAGATAGAGCGGGATCGCAATAACCTCATCGGGCAGCATCATTGTCGAAATGATCGCAAGGCTGACGATGGCTGCACCCCGGAACCTCTTGCGAGCCAGCGCATAGGCGGCGAGTGCACTGACAAACGTCTGCAGCACCGTTGCGATCGCGACGACGAACAATGAGTTGAAGAGGTAGATCCAGATTTTGACTTCAGACCAAGCGTAGATGAAGTGATCGAAAGTCGGATTGCTCGGCCACAGGACAAGCTGGCCCGGCTGAACCGTATTCTTTGTAAAGGCGGTCGCCAGGATGCCCCAGAAGGGACCGCAGAATACGATGAGCAACAGAGCATAGACCAGACCGCGGGCGATGCGTTGCGGGAGTGTCATTTTCATCGGAAGCTCCTCAGGTCCGATCGATCCGGTTCTTCACGCTGACATGCACGATTGTCAGGCATACGGTGAAGGCGAACAGCAGGAAGGAAACCGCGGCGGCATAGCCGTAGTCGAAGCGTTCAAAGCCGGCTTTGAAGATATTCGTCATGATGACTTCGGTGGCATTAGCCGGGCCGCCACCGGTCGTGGTGTAGACCTCGGTGAAGACGCGAAAGCCGCGAATGAGCGAGAGCATGACGACGACGGAGAATGCCGGGACGAGGCCGGGAATGGTGACGTGCCAGAGCTTGCGAAACGCGCTGGCCCCATCGACGGATGCAGCATCGTAAAGCTCGCGGTTGATGCTTGCGAGACCGGCGATGAAGATCATCATGTTATAAGGAACGTTCTTCCATATCTGCATCAGAATGACGATGAAGAGCGCCTGATCGGGATCGGACATGAAGCCCTGCGGCCCGACGGCGAAAACGCCGAGCATCTGGTTCACGACACCATCTGCGCCGGGATAGAACAGGATCCGCCAGATTTCAGCGAGAACAGCGATCGAGGTTACTGCTGGAATGAAGATCGCGGTGCGGATCAACCGTATATGCCGGGCCTGACCTTCGAGCGCCAAAGCGACGGCGAAGGCGAAGATACCGCCCGCGATTGTCGTCGAGACGACATAGATCAGCGTGTTCAGGCTTGCCGCATGCAGGGCGCTGTCGGAAAGAGCGCGCTCGAAATTGGCAAGCCCGACCCATTGATCCGATCCTGAAAATCGCACCTTGTAGAAGCTCATGAACAGCCCTTTGATGATGGGCACGAACTTGAACCATGTGAAGATGATCAGGGCCGGAGCCAGAAACAGCCAGGGAACGATCCATCTCAGGCGTTTAGAGTGAAACCACATATGCTCCTCCGCTTGGCACCAGGAAATCCTGGCGAGCGCCGGGTGGCGCTCGGGCGATAAATTGCGAGTATTACGGTGAGGAATTGGCCGGCAGATTTGCCGGGTTGGCGCCGCGTCACGCAAAGACGGTCCCGCGGCGCCAATGTTGCCTGAGAGGTTACTTGGCCAGGACCTCTTGAAGTTTCAGTTCCGCATTAAGAGCTTCGTCGAGCCCCTGCAGCCCGGACATGATTTCGGAGTTGCAGCTGGAGAGGATCTGATTGAGGCCATCGGCTGCGACCTGACGGATCGGCTTCCAGTTCGGCACGCGCGGGAAGTAGCGTGCATTCGTGGCATAAAGATCGGCGAAAACGCCCCAGGCCGGATCGGGCTGGACCTTTACCACATCGACATTCTTGTTGACCGACAGGCGGACAATCGCGTTGTCCCCGGTACCGGCGGCCATGCCGGTTTCCTGGCCCTTCTTCGAAACCAGATACTCGATGAACTGCTTTGCTTCTGCCTCATGCTTTGTAGAAGCCATAACGAATGCGGCCTCGCCTTCGGCAAGTTCGGCCTGACCGGCAGGGCCGGCGGGTGGGGCGACGACCTCGAACTTGTCACGTCCCGGTTCACGCGTAAACGCCGCGATATGATAAGGCCCGGAGCGGAAGATCCCGCCTTGTCCCGAAACGAAGACCGGCAGCGTGTCGCCGGTGGTCGATGTGATTGCGGCCGGCTGCGCATAACCATCGCAGATCATCTTGCGTGCGAAGGTAACGGCCTTTTCGACAGCAGGCGTTGCCATGGACGAAACATAGGCATCACCCTTCTGCTGAAGGAAATCGCCGCCCGCCTGCCAGATCAGATCGGACATGAACCAGGATGCATACCCACGCGTGCCGGAAAGCGGCATGACATAGCCGTAAGTGTCCTTCTTGCCATTCCCGTCAGGATCATTTTCCGTAAAGGCCTTCGCCAGATTGTAGAGATCTTCCCAGGTCTTGGGCACGTCATAGCCGAGCTTTTCACGCCAGTCCTTGCGGATGAAGACCGCAAAAGCCTGCGCCGATGTCGGCACGCCGTAATAGTTTCCATCGGCGGCCTGAACACTGTTCCAGGCGACATCGTGAAGCTCGTCACCACCCTTCAAAGAAGCGCGATCGATCGGCTTGACCACCCCCATATCGAGCAACTGCCCCATGAAAGTGGCGTCGTTGACAACCAGATCCGGCAGGCTGCCACCCGCGGCGGCACGTGTGAGACGCGTTTCGAAATCGATATTTGCGAGAAAAAGGTCCACCTTGATCCCTGTCTCGGCCGTAAACCCGTCAACGATGCGCGCAATCGTCGGCCGTTCGGCATCGCCGTATCGCATCCAGACATTGATCGTCTCTGCCGAATAGGCCGTAGACATCATCGTCGTGCTTGCCAGCGCTGCAAACGCGAACGCCCTTACCTTCTTCATGGGAAACCTCCTCTAAAATAGCCATTCGCCCTGCACGCCTCCAGAACATGCCAAACGTCTGTCCCCGGCAGAGCCGCTTTCCTCTAAGCCAGCGCTCAAAGGCACGCCTCCCAAACAAGGAAAACGTTTAACTGATATTTTTAGCGCGGCGGGAGCTGGATAGAATGATATGGATCAACCGAAATCGCGGAAAATAATGTGTTATTGTCAACACTCGAGATGGGAACGAAATCCGCATCAGCGGCAGTTGCGTTGAACAGAAGAAAACAAGGAAAGCGTTTATCTGCATGAAGCGCCCGAAAAGACCGACCATCCGGGATGTTGCGGAGAAAGCCGGCGTATCGATTGCGACGGTGTCGAAATACGTGAATGGCCAGCAGTCATTCTCACCGGCAGTGGAAGAGAAGCTGCGCGAAGCAATCGAGGATCTGGGCTACAGCCAGAATTCTCTTGCCCGCGCCATGGTCACCGGCCGTACGACCGCAATCGGGCTTGCGGTGATGGATCTCGCAAATCCTCATTATTCGAATGTCGTGAAGGGTGCCAATCGGGTGGCACTGGCGAACGGCTACAATCTCTTTGTCGTGGACATGGAGGAGAGTATCGCAGCAGTTCGCCCGCTATTGGAGGCCTTAGCGCCGCGCACGGATGGTTTGATCGTCAGCGCCCGCATTCCGAAAGACGTCACAGACTGGCTGGCCGAACTCGACAAACCGGTCGCCTTTCTAGGACAACCAGAGCGCGATGATGTTCTGACAGTGGGCACGGACAGTGTTCAGGTTGCCGCGCTGCTCGCGCAATATCTCGTCCGGCAGGGTTTCAAGCGGTTCGGTTACATGGGCTACTCACGCGCACCATCCAATGCCGACCGCCTTCAGGGCTTGAGGCAAATCCTGGAGCCGGCAGGGGTGGAACTTCTGATCTTCGACGTGGATGAACCGACGAATGAAGCAGGCGAACGCGCCGCGGCCCGCGTGTTGCTGCGTCCGGATCGCCCGGATGTAATCATCGGCTGGAATGACCTTGTGGCGATCGGCATGATGAACGAGGCCCGTTCGCTTGGCTTCAAGGTTCCCTTTGACGTCGCCTTTGCCGGGATCGACAATATTCCGATCAGCCGCTACGTCACGCCACCGCTGACAACTGTCGACGTTTGTAGCCAGACGACCGGCGAAGTGGTGATGAAGAAGATCATTGCGATGATCGAAGAAAAGCCGCAACCCACGGATCTTACGCTGGAGCCTGCTCTGATCATTCGTGAGTCGACCCAGCGCCAGTTCCCCTGACTGCACGACCGAGGGAGTTGGAAGAGAAGGGATCGTGCCGGGCCTGCCATCGAGGAGATCGAGGGAAGTCACGCTTGCCGGACGTCGAGCCAATCCACGCCGCGATGGCAAAAGCGGGATGGTTCGCCGACGAGCCTCTGGCCTGTCACTTATTGGTCCAACAAACAGCGGCGCTCCGCAATCCCGGCAGGGGTCACAGTACGTGGTATGGAGCTCGCGATTATCCCGACACCCGCCCCAACTTACCAAGCCGGTGAGGAAGCCGTCTCTCCTGTTCTGCAAACCGGGGCTGGCGCAATGTTGCGGACGTGCGATACGAGGCTTGTCATTCGTGATACGATGGCACAAGCGCCGTCGATGGGAATATAACCATCGACGCTTTTGGTGGCCCTTCGGATATCGACAGCTCTCCTGTCACACCGGGGCACCGCCGAACCATATAGGTCCGGCAGGTGCGCTGGTTTAATGCCGTAAGTCGACCTAATTCGAGAGGTCTCCTCACGGCCGAAGTATCAGCCCTTGGCCTTCATGGAAACGACACGCGGTTCCTTTGCGGCCGGCTTATCCTGCTCTTCGACATAAGCCTCGCCATGGTAACTGGCGATCAGAACGTCGCGGATTTCGGCGATCAACGGATAACGCGGGTTGGCGCCCGTGCACTGATCATCGAAGGCCATTTCGGCAAGCTTGTCGACCTTGGCCATGAAGTCCGCCTCGCCGACACCGGCTGCCTGGATAGAGGCCGGAATGTCGAGATCCTTCTTCAGCTGTTCCAGCCACTGGACGAGGTTCTCGACGGATGCCGCGTCGTTCTTGCCGCCGAGACCGAGATGCTGGGCAATCTCGGCATAACGGCATAGCGCCTTCGGCCGGTCATACTGGCTGAACGCCGCCTGCTTGCTCGGGTTGTCGACCGCGTTGTAGCGGACAACGTTGGAGATCAGCAGTGCGTTCGACAGGCCATGGGGAATGTGGAATTCCGCACCGATCTTGTGCGCCATCGAATGGCACACGCCGAGGAAGGCATTTGCAAAGGCGATGCCTGCAAGCGTTGCGGCATTGTGAACCTGCTCGCGCGCCTTCGGATCCTTGGCGCCGTTCTTGTAGGCCGAAGGAAGATAGGCTTTCAGCAGCTTCAATGCCTGCAGCGCCTGACCGTCCGAATATTCGTTGGCCATGACCGAAACATAGGCTTCAAGCGCATGCGTCACCGCATCGATACCACCATGCGCGGTCAAGGACTTCGGCATGTTCATGACGAGATTGGCGTCAACGATCGCCATATGCGGCGTCAGCTGGTAGTCGGCGATCGGGTATTTGATGCCGGTCTTCTCGTCGGTCACGACCGCAAACGGAGTGACTTCAGAACCCGTGCCCGAGGTCGTCGGAACGGCTACGAACATGGCCTTCTTGCCGAGCGTCGGGAAGCGGTAGATGCGCTTGCGGATATCCATGAAGCGCAGCGCCAGATCGGTGAACTCGACATCCGGGTGCTCGTACATGACCCACATGATCTTGGCCGCATCCATCGGCGAACCGCCGCCGACGGCAAGGATCAGGTCCGGCTGGAAGGCGTTGGCAAGTGCGGTCGCCTTGCGCACCACGGCAAGCGTCGGGTCGGCGCTGACTTCGAAGAAGACTTCGACCTCAAGGCCGAGGTCCTTCAAAATGCGGATCGTGTCGTTGACATTGCCGTTCTCGAACAGGAAGCGGTCGGTGACGATCAGGCAGCGCTTCTTGTCCTTCAGGTCTTCGAGCGCGAACGGCAGGCTGCCGCGGCGGAAGTAGATCGATGGCGGCAGCTTGTGCCAGAGCATGTTTTCGGCGCGCATGGCCACCGTCTTCCTGTTGATCAGATGCTGCGGACCGACATTTTCCGAGATCGAGTTGCCACCCCACGAGCCGCAGCCGAGCGTCAGTGACGGTGCGAGACGGAAGTTGTAGAGATCGCCGATGCCGCCATGCGAGGCCGGCGAATTGATCAGGATGCGCGAGGTCTTCATCTTCGCCCCATAGGTGGCGATGCGTTCCGGCTGCAGATCCTGGTCGGTATAGAGAACCGAGGTGTGACCGACACCGCCGAAGGCAACCAGCGCTTCGGCCTTGTCGCAAGCAGCCTCGAAGTTCTTCGCCTTGTACATGGCCAGAAGCGGCGACAGCTTCTCATAGGCAAAGGGTTCGGTCTCGTCGATCGCCTCGACTTCGGCAATCAGCACCTTGGTGCCGGTCGGCACTTCGAAGCCTGCCATCTCGGCAATCTTGTGTGCCGACTGGCCGACGATCTCGGCATTGATCGATCCCTTCTTCAGGATCAAGCTCTTGATTGCACCCGCCTCGTTGCTCGAAAGCACATAACCGCCATGGGTGCGGAAACGCTCGCGTACCGCATCATAGACGGCATCGACCACGACGACCGACTGTTCGGAGGCGCAGACGACGCCATTGTCGAAGGTCTTCGACATCAGGATCGAGGCCACTGCGCGCTTGATATCAGCAAATTCATCGATAACGGCAGGCGTATTGCCGGCGCCGACGCCGATTGCCGGCTTGCCGGACGAGTAAGCGGCCTTGACCATGCCAGGACCGCCGGTCGCAAGGATCAGGTCGATAGCCGGGTGATGCATCAGGGCGTTGGAAAGCTCGACGCTCGGCTCATCGATCCAGCCGATAATGTCCTTCGGCGCACCGGCCTTGACTGCGGCTTCCAGCACAAGACGAGCCGCCTCGCAGGTTGCGCGCTTGGCGCGCGGGTGGGGCGAGAAGACAATGCCATTGCGGGTCTTGAGCGCAATCAACGCCTTGAAGATCGCAGTCGAGGTCGGATTGGTGGTCGGCACGATGGCGCAGATCAGGCCGATCGGCTCGGCAACAGTCGCAATCCCGTATTCCGGTTCTTCGGAGAGAACACCACAGGTCTTCTCGTCCTTGTATTTGTTGTAGATATACTCAGAGGCAAAATGGTTCTTCACCACCTTGTCCTCCATCACGCCCATGCCGGTCTCCTCAACCGCCATCTTGGCAAGCGGGATACGTGCATTCGCAGCCGCCAGTGCGGCATTGCGGAAGATTTCGTCAACCTGCTCCTGGCTGAAACTCGCATAAGCCTTCTGTGCAGCTTCAACCCGCGCCACAAGCGCGTCCAGCTCCGCAATCGTGCTAACTGTCATGATAATTCCACCTCAAATTGAATCATGGTGCGTGGTAAGTCGCGCTCATCACGCGTACTAAATCGATTTAGAAGACTAAATTCTGGACCAATACGGCCAGGAAGCAAGCCTTTCGCGGCCTCCCGGAAACTATGTCGCGGCTGCAAAAACCCACAATGACATATGTCAATTTTCGCTCGCCCCATGCATAGCGGCTAAAGCATGGCTCACAATCCGGTCCGATCGATTTGAACGGTTGACTGGACCCCGCCACGGATTATCACTGCAGGCCCGCGACCCGGAAAATGCGACGCAGAGAGAACCATGCCTTTTGAAACTCAGGACACCACCATCGATGCCGACAGCGAAGTGCGGATCCGCCAGCGTCTGACACTGGTGGCGCTCGGCAAGGAAAAGGCCGATGTGGCGCTGCGGGTCGGACGGCTTCTCGATGTGGCGACCCGCACATGGTCGGAAGACCAGGAAATCATCATCAAGGACCGCCGCATCGCCTATGTCGGCAAGGCCGGCTCCTATCCAGGCGAAGTGGGACATCGTGTCCACGAGCCGGATCTTGCGGCCGTCCCCGGTCTTGGCGAGGTGCACAAGCATATCGAAAGCTCGCATCTGACGCCCGAATGGGAAGCGGCCCTCGTCCTGCCGCGCGGCAATACATGGACCTGCGAGGCGAGCCACGAATTTTCTAATGTGAATGGCGCAAAGACGCTGGAATTCTGGCTGAAGGCTCGCGAGGCCGGCTCGCCGCTGAAAATCTTCCCCCTGCCCGGCTCCGCCGTGCCGCCGACCGCCTATGAACATGGCGGCGGTTATCTCGGTTACGACGAGCAGAAAACCTTTCTTCAACAGAGCCTGATGACGGCGGGCCTCGACGAAGTGATGGACTGGCCGGCCGTGTGGAACCCGGAAAACCCGTCGCATGAACGTCTCTGGGGCATGATCCGCGCGACATTCGAAAAGCGCGCCGTCGTCGAAGGCCATGCCGCCGGTATCCGCGACCTGCCGTCGATCAACGCCTTTGCCGCGGCAGGTCTTGCTTCTGACCACGAGGCATGGACGCCGGAAGAGTTCTGGGACAAGCTCACCCATGGCCTTTTCATGGAGCTTCGCCCGCACAGCCTGCCGGAAGTCATCAAGGGTCTTCTCGGCCGCGGCCTTGCCGACTGGTCGCAGATCGCGCTGACCACCGATGACCGCTCGGCTTCCGATACGCTGAAGCTCGGCGCCACGGACCACAATGTGCGACTGGCGATCGAGGCAGGCCTTGCACCTGAAATCGCCATCCAGTGCGTCACCATCAACCCGGCTCGCCACATGCGCCTCACCCCCTGGGTCGGCTCGATCGCGCCGGGCCGTTATGCCGATATCGTGCTTCTGTCGAATGTCGAAAAATTCGAGATCGCCAAGGTCTGGGCCGATGGAAAACAGGTCTCGGACGGCAAAACCTATATGCCGGACGTGCCAAAGATCGATTGGCCAGAATGGGCGACGAACACCATCAATATCGGCCGCGACCTGACGGCGGAAGATTTTGCCATCAAGGCCGAACCCGGCCGCGAGACGATGACGGCCGCCGTGCTTCGCCCCTTCCACTGGACAGATGACTTTTTGACTTTCGACCTGCCGGTCAAGGACGGTCTGGTGCAGCGCGACGAGAGCCGAAACATCACCAAATTCTCCGTCATCGACCGTTTTTCCGGCAAGGCTGCCGTGTCGAAAATGTTCTGGCTCGGCTGCGGGCCATCGACACCGGATACGGCGCTTGCCTGCTCCATGGCACATGACAAGCATAATATCTGGTGCGTCGGCTCATCCGATGAAGCCATGGCCAAGGCCGTCAATGCAGTTGCCGAAAACGATGGCGGCTGGGCGCTGGTGCGCGAAGGAAATGTCGTTGCCCGCGTGCGCTACGAGGTCGCCGGCCTGATGAGTTGCCGCCCGGCGGAAGACTTACACGAGGAGATGCAGGCGCTTTATGCCGAGGGCGAAAAGATCGACTGGATGTACGAGCCGAGCTTCCATCCACGGTGGTTTGCCGGCTTCCCGGAGCGGCTCGCCTTCGCCACGCTTACCTGTGCGCCGTGGCGCTGGGTTCTGGTAGCGCCGAGCGACCACGCTCCGCAAGGCCTCGTTAATGTCGAGACCGGCGCCACCCACCCCGTCGTTTTCTAATCAGAATATTCGAAATCCAGTCCGTTTCAGGAACAAGACCATGAGTGCCCCCGTCTACAAATCCTTCGAACAGTCGCTTGCCGAATTCGACAATATCGCTGCCGCCGTTGCTCCGATCTCCGTCGAAGAGCTTCAATCCCGCATCGCCAAGCTGCAGGGGTTGATGCGGGAGACGGATGTGAAGGCCGTCTATCTCGATACCTCGACAAGCTTGACCTATTTCACCGGCATGACGCTCGGCGCCAGCGAGCGCCTGCATGGCGCGATCATCCCGTCCACCGGCGCGCCGATCTATATCAGCCCCGCCTTCGAGGAGCCGAAAACGGTGACCCTCGTCAGGATCGAGGGCGAGATCGCCACCTGGGAAGAGCATGAAGACCCGGCCTTGCTCGTCGCGAACCTGATCTGCGATCTGCCGGCAGAAGGCCAAGTACTGGCTTTCGATCCGGCCACGCCCTTCATGTTCTCGAGCCCGATCACCGCCCATATCGGCGCGCGGCTGAAAATCATCGGCGCCAGCGATCTGATCGCGGCCTGCCGCCAGATCAAGTCGGCTACCGAGATCGCCATCATCCAGGCGGCGATGACCGCCAGCCTGCGCGTCCATAAGGCCGTGTGGGAGGGCCTTTACGAAGGTGTATCGACCACCGAAGTGACGGATTTCATCGCTGCCGCCCATGCGAAACTCGGCATGCGCCATGTCTTTGCCGCTGCCCAGTTCGGCGAAGCTACCGCCTATCCGCATGGCGTGCCCTATGCCCAGACGCTCAACAAGGGCGACATGGTGCTGATCGATCTCGGTGCGCATATCCATCGTTATTGCTCGGATATCACTCGCACCTATGTCTTCGGCGAAGCGACCGAGCGCCAGCGCGAACTCTGGAACATGGAAAAGAAAGCCCATCGCGCCGCCTTCGATGCAGCCCAGCTCGGCTCACCTTGCGAAGACGTCGATGCAGCCGCCCGCAAGGTGCTAACGGATGCCGGTTACGGACCGGATTACCAGGTTCCCGGACTGCCGCACCGCACCGGCCATGGTCTCGGCATGGACCTGCACGAAAACCCGTTCATCGTTCGCGGCAACAAGACCAGGCTTCAGCCCGGCATGGTCTTCTCCGACGAGCCGATGCTCTGCGTCTACGGCGAATGCGGCGTGCGTCTCGAAGACATTATCTACATGTCGGATGAAGGCCCGATCTTCTTCACCGAGCCTGCCCATTCGATCGACAGGCCTTTCGGCTAAGTCGAGATATCACACGAATTTTGACGGGGGCGCGGCTTTCTGGCCGCGCACCCGCACTATCCATATCAGGCCAGTCGTGATCGAAGGGCGAATGGTTCGACATCCCTGCTCTTCAGTGGATTGCAGCCTGGCTTTCTCTCATACCCAGCGGTGTTTTGCCGAATGCAAGCCTGAACGCCTTGGTAAAATGCGACGCGCTTGAATATCCGACGTCGAAGGCAATATCGATCACGGCGCGGTTTGTGTTCTGAAGGAGTTCTCTGGCGCGCTCCAGGCGTATCTTGCGGTAAGCCGCCCCCGGGGAAAGCCCTGTCTGCTCCTCGAACAGCCGTTCAAGCTGACGGCGGGAAAGCCCGACCGACTTTGCCAACCCCTCCAGCGACACGTCGCCTTCCAGATTTTGCTCCATGGTAATCAGCACCGAGATGATACGCGGATCTCTCGCTTCAACGACAAACGGGCGCCTTGCCTGCGAATGGGTGGCCGATCTGGCCTGATCGATCTGCAGCACTTCAAGGGCATTCCTGGCCGCGTCCCGTCCGATGTGACGTTGAACGAGGACGTTAGCGAGATCCGCGGAACTGCTGCCGCCGGCACAGGAACCACGCTGGCCATCGATGTGGAAAAGCCGATCCGAGCGAACCTTCAGATCCGGAAACCGCTCGCGAAAATCCTGGTGATGGAGCCAGCTGACACAGCTCTCGTGGTCCGCCATCAAGCCGGCCTCGGCCAGAATGAAGGAGCCGGTACAAACGCCGATAAGCGGCACCCGCTTGTCGGCGGCCTTTTTCAGGTAGGAGACAGTCTCGTTGTCGACCGGCTGCGACACCGACAGGAGCCCGCCGACCACGACGATATAATTGAATCGGGCCGGGTCGATGAAATCCGTCGTCGGAGCAACCTGTATTCCGCAGCTGGACGTGACCATGTGCCGGGTGCTGCTAAGAACCTGCCAGTCGGCAAGAACCCTGCCGGATCGATCCTTTTGGTCACTGGCGAGACGCAGCGTGTCGACGAACATGGCAAACGCCGACAGTGTGAACGAGCGCGCAAGAATGAAACCCACCTTGAGAGGTTTCTGCGGCTGTGCGGCGTCCGGCCGCTTGCGTTGTTCGGGCTGCACCGATCTCTCCCTTGCTGCGGCTTCATGCGATGCCGCGACGCATCACCTGATTTGAAAACCATGGGCAAGCAGATCGCGCTCGTCAACGACGATCGGTCGTGGCCGATCACTCTCGCGCATCTGAGCGCCTTCATGCTCTCGGCTTTGTCATTGGCGCACCCAGCCATTCATGCGTTAAATCCGGCATGGACATATGCTGGAGATTAATAAATGCGGCGCGATGAAATCGGCGATCTTCTTGCCTTCATGGCCGTTGCGGAAGAACGGAGTTTCACCCGCGCTGCCGCCAGAATGGGCACGTCCCAGTCTTCGCTCAGCCACACAATACGGCGCGTGGAAGAGCGGATGGGCGTACGCCTGCTCACCCGCACGACGCGCAATGTCGTCCCGACCGATGCCGGCGGACAATTGCTCGAAACGCTGCGACCGGCATTCGATGACATCGAAACCCGCGTCGATGCGATAAGCGCGCTCGGCGCCAAGCCAGCAGGAACCATTCGCCTGACATCGAGCCGCCAGCCAGCGATCGGCATCGTTATGCCCGCCGCAAGCCGGCTAATGGCGGAATATCCCGATATCAATATCGAAATCTCGGTCGACCAGCGTTTCACCGACATTGTCACCGAACGCTACGATGCCGGCATACGGCTGGGCGAGCGGGTGGAGAAGGATATGGTGGCGGTGCGGATCGGTCCGGAACTGCGCATGGTCGTTGCCGGATCACCCGCCTATTTCGAGAAAAAGGGCCGGCCCCTTTCGCCGCATGACCTGACGCAGCATGTCTGTATGAACCTTCGGCTTCCCACGCTTGGCGGCCTTTATGCCTGGGAATTCGAGAAGGATGACAGACCGCTCAATGTGCGCGTCCAGGGACAGTTCACCTGCAACGACGTCCCCATGCTGGTTGAGGCAGCCGTTAACGGCTTAGGCCTTGTGTGTCTTCCGGATGATCAGTTCGGCAAGCTGTTCGACGACGGAAAACTTGAGCGCGTGCTTGAGGACTGGTGCCCGCCATTTCCCGGATATCACCTCTATTATCCCAGCCGCCGGCAGGTATCCCCCGCCTTCCGTCTGCTGATCGAAGCATTGCGTTATCGCGACTGAAAGACAAACCTTTTCACAGTCTTGGTAACGCGCACCGCGCCGGTTTCACGTCTGGAACGCGATTGTTCCAGACGCACCGAGGCCGCAAAGAAACTTCCTCACTTGCTCTGAAAATAGAATAGAAAATCAGTAGAAATCTGCCCTGACCGGGTAGGCTCACAACCATTGATCAATCGCTCTGCCGGCTTGCTGTCGGCGGGCACCATCCTTCGATCCGATGAGGAAAATCATGTCCCACCCCGTGCTTGGCGTGGATCACAGCTATCTGCTGGTCAATGATCTCGATGACAGCGCCGAACGTTACCGCCGCCTTGGTTTCACGCTTTCTCCTCGTGGGCTTCACAGTCCGCAAAAGGGATCGGCCAACTACACGATCATTTTCCAGGACGATTATCTCGAGCTTCTTGGACTGGTAGCCGAGACCGAGCTCAACGAGCCGCAGCGCAAGACACTCACGACGTATGGCCAAGGGCTGCAGGCGATTGCCAATCGCACCGCAAGTGCGGACGCGGCCAAGCCTGCGCTTGCCGAACTCGGCATCCGGACGGGAGATATCAGCGCGTTTTCACGCCCGCTTCCCCTGCCCGGCGGCGGCCAAGGCATTGCCAGCTTCAGGACATTGGGCTTCGATCCTAGCCAAGTCCCGCTCGGGCACTTCTTCCTTTGCCAGCACGAAACGCGCGACATGGTGTGGAGGCCGGAACTGCAGGACCATGCCAATGGCGCGGTCGGCCTCGGCGGCATAACCGGCATCAGCGACAATCCTCGCAAGACGGCGGAAACCTATTCAGGCTTCTATGCCGCGGGTCGCGTTGAGGAGATTGACGGCGGATTTCGCGTCGAGACCGGTCAGAATTCGGCACCGCTGTTCTTCTTCGAACCGGCAGCGATTGCCGGGCTTTACCCCGGTCTCGATGTTGCCGGGACACCTGCCAATGGCTTTGCCGTGCTGCGCATTCGGGTGAAGGATCTGCAGAAGACAGAAGAGCTTCTTTCCGTGCAGGGCATTGCGTCCATCAGGACATCTGCCGGAGGCATCGCCGTTTCACCGGCGGATGCGAGCGGAGCAGTAGTCGAGTTCCTCTGAGATCGATGGAGTGCCGTGGCGACATCGTCGCGGCATTCCTTGATTAACAAATACTGAGGCCCGACAAAGAGAAGCACTCTCTGTCGGGCCCGACATTCGTGAGTAGTCGCGGGGTCGCGATCAGGCGGTAGGCCCCGGTTCCACGACAAGCTTGCAGCAGCCCTCCTCACCGGGCCGCCAGGTTTCACCCTTGAAGACAAACCCGGCCGCCTTGAACAGGCCGCCGTCTATCGCCCCGCCCGCCTTGCACAAGAGTTCGATATCGTCATCGGATCGCCCCATCGCCTGCCAAGCCTCCTTCAGCGGACAGCGATGAAACTTGATTTCCAGGCGTTCGTCGTCGCTTCGACGAACTTCCGGCTGAAAGAGGATATCACCCGCCGGAATGGTGCCGAGAAACCGTTCTTTCAAGGCAACCAGCCCGTCCGGGCCGAGATCGGCAAACCGAGCGCCGGCGGTGATACCCATCCGGCGCGTTGCTTCGGACAGAAGCTCGACGGAGCTTTGCGTGCCGAAGGCATCCCGCAGCACGTCGAATATATTGGCATAGGCTGCGGCGCGCATATTGAAAGCCGCCTGCAGCCATTCGATCGGCACCAGATGGCCGGTTCTGCTGTTCTCACTCATACACGGATCGTCTTTCTGTTCACGGATAAGCGGGCTCAAGCCTGTCCTTCAGCCGGTACCAACCGAGCATGGTTGGGCCAACAAGCTTGGCGATGGGATGGAGGGGAATTGTGCGGACGGGGGTTATCGGAACAGCCAGATCCCGCTGCCCGACACCTTCGATTGCATCGGCAAAAACCTTGCCGAGCGACGTTGCCAAGGCGACACCGCGCCCATTACAGGCGCTCCATGCCCAAAGCCCAGGGGCGGGGTTATAGAATTGCGGCATCCGGTCCACCGTCATGCCGATGCGGCCGTTCCAGACGAAATCGAATTTCGGCCTGCCCATTTGCGGAAATATCCCGGCCAATCGTTTGCCGATACGCTGTTTCAAGCGTTCCGCACCGTTGAACGGGAACATCAGCGCACCACCTGTCACAAGCCGGCCACGGGCATCCCAGCGGAAGAAACGCAGGTCACCATGGGTATCCGACAATGCCTGCCGCCCCGGCAAGACACTGGCGCGCACCGCGTCCGGTTGCGGCTCTGTCGCCATCTGCCACGATAGGATCGGCACGAGCGAGTGCGCGATCGTCGGCGCCAGCCGGCTTTCGAACCAGTCCGTATAGCCATTCGATGCCAGGATGAGCTGGTCGGATATGACGCGCCCGGCAGGTGTCGAGATCACCCAACCCGATGGCGTTTTCTCGATCGACCGGACAGGCGTGTTTTCGTGGAGCACCGCTCCGGCAGCGGTGAGGCGATCTGCCAGCCCTCTGGCAAAGGCCAACGGATTGATGTGCCCGCCACTGCTGTTGAGCATGCCGCCATACCAGTCCCGCGATCCGATGAGATCGGCAGTCTCTGCCGCGTCGAGCAGGCGGACCGGCGCACCGCGGCGCGACCAAGCTTCCACGCGACTTGCCGAAAGCCGCACACGTCCGGGCGAATGCGCCGGCTGAAACCAGCCGTTCTGTTGCGCCTCGCAATCGATGTCGTGTCTGCGCACGAGGTCGAAAAGATAGGAAGCGCTATCGCTGACAAGCTGGGCAAACCGCTCTCCGGCCTCCCCATGGGTTTTCGCGATGCTGTCCGGTTCGGCACCGGTCATGGTCGGGATGACCTGACCGTTATTGCGGCCGGACGCCCCCCAGCCGACCTGAACAGCTTCAAGCACGATAACCTCGTGCCCGCGCTCAGCGAGATGAAGAGCCGCCGAGAGCCCGGTAAAGCCGGCCCCGATGATCGCAACCCCTGCCCTGGCCTCACCCGAGAGACTGGAGCTGGGATTTCTTGGCCGTGTTGCCGCGTTCCAGAGTGAGGGAGGAAAATCGGGGGATGCAATATCACTCATGTGTGTGTTCCATAATATCTGCAGCATCGGCACGAGAACCGGAACCGATTTCGGAAAGTCAGATGCGTTGTTTGAAAGAGATGGAGCGTCATTGGTGCGCTCATTCGGGCGCACGGCACTCCCAGACGAGTGGCGCAATCGGCAGCGATGGCCTGGCGATCAGTCGCTCGGGAGTGCCCGTTGGCCGCGTTCGAGGTTAAGCCGCAACGGCAGATGCGGGAGACTTGTGGTCGATACGACCGGTGATATTGGTGCCGCGCCTGAGAAGATTGAGGATCGGGCACGCTTTTTCGACAGCCGCCGCGACACGAGCAATCTCTTCCGGGCTGGCATCCGAAACCAGCGAAACGGTGTAGTCGAAATCATGCGGATAGACCGGAATGTCCTCGTGCCCTTCCGATCCGCCACGCGGGTCGATCTTGGCAGAGACTTCCGCATGCAATTCATCCAGAGCGACCTGCTGATCTGCCGCTTGGTTCAGCCATGTATGCGTCAGGCAGCTCGAAAGCGCACCGACCAGAAGCTCCGGAGACGCTGGCCCGAGATTGTAACCGGCAAAATCCGGCGGACTGTCGGAGACGACCTGAAAATCCCGGATGCGGATTCGGCGCACACCGCTGCGGCCTTCCGCACTGGCACTTGCCTTCAGCATCGCGACACCAAGTTCGCCGGATTTGATGCGCCTGCGCCGCTCCAGCAGTGCCGCCCGCTTTTGAGCCAGGTAATCCTTCAATGTCGACATCTGTTTCGTCTCCTGATCGATGAACCGGACGTTGTTCAAACGAACACCGCCGGGCACAGGAGCTTACCGCCGGCCAACTCCAGCAGTATACAAAAATTATATACTATTGCCGCCCCCAAGCGGAAACGAAGTTGCGACCTTCGGCATGGTTGAGGAAATTCCAACTCACGCCCGCATGCGATTGACGAATGCCAGAAGAACTCGGGATCGTTCTACCGGATTTACGAAGGTCCTCCGATCCAAGTAGGAGCGAAGGACCTTCGCGCTATTTTTCACTTACGCCTTGAACAGCGCCTTCAGCGTCGATGGCTGGCTGCGGTGATATTGAGGTGCCGCGGAAACCTCGCCACCCAGAGCGGCAGCGGCATGCCACGGCCAGCGCGGATCATAAAGGACAGTGCGGGCAAGCCCGATAAGATCGGCATCGCCTGTCGCAACGATCGCTTCCGCCTGAGACGGTTCGGTGATCAACCCGACGGCCACGACCGGCATTTTCACCGCCGCCTTGACGGCACGCGCGAAAGGCACCTGATAGCTCGGCGATAGCGGAATTTTCTGATCGATATGCAACCCGCCGGTCGACACGTTGATGGCATCGCAACCATGCTTTTCCAGAGCCTTGGCGAATTCGATCGTCTCATCCAGGTTCCAGCCACCGTCATGCCAGTCGGTTGCCGAGACGCGAACCGACACGACCTTCTCGGCCGGGAAGGCAGAACGCACCGCATCGAACACTTCCAGCGGGAAGCGCATGCGGTTTTCGAGGCTGCCGCCATATTCGTCGGTCCGCTGGTTGGCGAGCGGCGACAGGAAGGAATGCAGCAGATAACCATGCGCGGCATGGATCTGCACCGCATCGATGCCGATACGCGCCGCGCGGATTGCCGCCTCGACAAAGGCGTCGCGGATTTCGTTCATCCGCTCGCGGGAAAGTTCGGTCGGCACAGTGTCCGTCGACTTGAACGGAACCGCGGACGGGGCCTCGGTCTGCCAGCCATCCTTGTGATCGACGGGAAGCTGCGCACCACCGAGCCACGGCAGGTTTGACGAAGCCTTGCGCCCGGCATGGGCAAGCTGAACGGCGATCGGAATGTTCGACCACTTGCGGATGCTCTCCAGCGTCCGGCGCATCGCCGCTTCCGTGGCGTCGTCATAAAGGCCGACATCGGCATAGCTGATCCGGCCTTCCGGAACCACAGCCGTCGCCTCGATGGTCAAAAGACCGGCACCGGACAAGGCCAACTGCCCAAGATGGATCAGATGCCAGTCGGTCATGCATCCATCCACGGCGGAATAGGTGCACATCGGGGCGATGGTGATGCGGTTCTCAAGCTCGAGATTGCGGATCTTGAAGGGCGTGAAAAGTTGTGGCTGAGGCATTTGGCTCACTTTCGACATTGCAGGTTTGAAACCGCTCATCGACGATGACACGCCGGCGGCTGCAGCTAGATTCGACCGATATCCGCAGGTCCTTGAGAAGTGCTGGTATGGTGTGAGACATACCTATGCCTCTCAAAGGTATGCGTCAAGACATACCTATCGCTTGCATCGAGATGCCAATTTTCGTAGATTTATCCTATGCCAGACCTGCTTCCTCAGCCAGAGCGTGATGAAATCGACCTCAGCGTTGTCTTCTCGACGCTGTCAGACCCGCTTCGGCGAACGGCCATCGCCATCCTGGCGACCTTGCCGGACGGCATGGAGCGAAATTGCGTGTCCTTCGGCTTTCCGGTCGCCAAGGCCTCGCTCACCCACCATTTCAAGATCCTTCGCGAGGCAGGACTGATCAGCCAGATCGATTATGGAAACCGCCGCGCCTCCTCGCTTCGCCGCGACGATATCGAGGCGCGGTTTCCCGGACTTCTTGCCATGCTGGTCAAGGAACTGGAGCAGGATGGCGGCGCCGACAAAGCGGCCACCTCGGCCGGAAAGCGCTGAATTCAGCAACTGTCAGGAGCCGGCCACGTCCCGGCTCCCAAGCGTTTCAACCGCGGTCAGCTCATCCTGTTACCGCCTTCACCTCGGGATCGGCTCAGCCACATCGGCAGAGCGGGAGTTTTCGTTGCCAAGCCCCCTACCCTTCACCAGAGCATAGATCGCCGGAATGACGATCAGGGTCAGCAGTGTCGAAGAGACCATGCCCCCGATCATCGGCACGGCGATACGCTGCATGATCTCCGCCCCCGTGCCCGTGCTCCACAGGATGGGCAGGAGACCCGCCATGATCGCAACCACCGTCATCATCTTCGGGCGAACCCGTTCGACCGCCCCGACCATGATCGCGTGATGCAAATCCTTCCTCGTCAATGGTCGGCCCTCTTCGGCGCGTGAAGCACGCCGCTCCTTCAGGGCGTGGTCGAGATAGATCAGCATGATCACGCCTGTTTCCGCCGCAACACCCGCAAGCGCGATGAACCCGACCGCAACCGCGACCGAAGCGTTGAACCCCAGCCACCACATCAGCCAGATGCCGCCGATCAGCGCGAAGGGCAAGGAAAGCATGACGATCAGCGTTTCGGTCAGCGCCCTGAAATTCAGGTAGAGCAGCAGGAAAATCAGCGCGAGCGTCAGCGGAATGACGATCGAAAGGCGCGCCGCAGCCCGTTCGAGATATTCGAACTGTCCGCTCCAGGCGACCGAATACCCCGTCGGCAGGTCGACCCGCGTTGCCACGGCGTCGCGTGCCTCGGCGACATATCCGCCGAGATCGCGGCCGGTGATATCGACATAGATATAGACCGCGAGCTGGCCGTTTTCGGTGCGCACCGTCGTCGCTCCCCGCGTCAGGCTCACCTCGGCCACTTCGCCCAGAGGAACAGTGCCTCCGCCGGGCAGCGAAACGAGCACGTCTCTTGCAATCGACTGCGGATCGCTGCGCGACGCGCGCGGATAGCGGATCGCCACGCCATACCGTTCGCGCCCTTCCACGGTCGATGTCACCACTTCCGAGCCGAGCGCCATGGATACGACCTCCTGCACGTCACCGATCGTCAGCCCGTAACGCCCGAGCGCTGTCCGGTCCGGCACGATATCGAGATAATAACCGCCGATAACCCTTTCCGCGTAGGCGCTCAATGTTCCGAGCAGCTCCTTCAGTACGGCCTCGATCTGTCGGGCGACGTTTTCGATCTCCGTCAGGTCATCGCCATAGATCTTTACCCCGACAGGCGTTCGAATGCCGGTCGACAGCATGTCGATGCGCGCGCGGATGGGCATCGTCCAGGCATTGGCGACGCCGGGAAACTGCAGTGCCGCATCCATCTCCTGTTTCAGGCTGGCCATCGTCACGCCGGGTCGCCATTCGGTTTTCGGCTTCAGCGTGATGATCGTCTCGAACATCTCGACCGGCGCCGGATCGGTTGCCGTCAGCGCCCGCCCCGCCTTGCCGAAGACGCTTTCGACCTCCGGGAAGGACTTGATGATCCGGTCCTGCGTCTGCAGCAGTTCGGCCGCCTTGGTAACCGACAGTCCCGGCAATGTCGTCGGCATGTACATCAACGTGCCTTCGTCGAGATCCGGCATGAATTCACTGCCGATATGCTGGATCGGCCAGGCCGTGGCACCGAGCACGAGAAGTGCTACCGCTATCGTCAGAACCTTCGCCTTCAACACCCCGGCGATGACCGGACGGTAAATCCAGATCAGCAAGCGATTGACGGGATTTTTATGCTCCGGCACGATCCGCCCCCTGACGAACACCACCATCAGCGCCGGCACCAGCGTCACCGACAGGATCGCCGCCGCGGCCATCGCAAAGGTCTTGGTGAAAGCCAGCGGGCTGAACAACCTTCCCTCCTGCGATTCCAGCGTGAAAATCGGCAGGAAAGAGACGGTGATGATCAGCAGGCTGAAAAACAAAGCCGGGCCGACCTCGCTTGCCGCCTCGATGAGAATGTCGATACGCGGCTTTTCCGGCGGTGCGCGCTCCAGATGCTTGTGGGCGTTCTCGATCATCACGATCGCCGCATCGATCATCGCGCCGATGGCAATCGCAATGCCGCCGAGGCTCATGATATTGGCCCCGATATTGAGGAAATGCATGGCGGTGAAAGCCATCAGCACACCAACGGGCAGCATGATGATGGCGACAAGCGCACTGCGCACATGCAAGAGAAAAACGATCGTGACGAGGGCAACGACGATCGCCTCTTCCACCAGCGTGCCCTTCAAGGTTTCTATCGCGGCCTCGATCAATTGCGAACGGTCGTAGACCGGCACGATTTCGGCACCGGCCGGCAAGCTGCCCTTTACGCTTTCTAGACTTGCCTTGGCATTGTCGATGACGGAGAGCGCATTTGCCCCGAACCGCTGCAACACGATGCCGCTTGCCACTTCGCCGTCGCCGTTGAGTTCGGTGATGCCGCGCCTTTCGTCGGGAACGAGTTCAACCCTTGCGACATCGCCGAGCCTGAGCGGCGCGCCGCCCATCGTCTTCAGAACGATGTTCTCGATATCGGTTATGCCCTTCAGGTATCCGCGTCCGCGCACCATGAACTCGAATTCGGAAAGCTCGACCGTGCGGCCCCCGACATCCGTATTGCTGGCGCGCACGGCATTGGCGATGTCGGTGAGCGAAATATCCTGTGCCTTCAGCCGGACGGGATCGACCACGATGGAATATTGCTTGACGAAACCGCCGACACTGGCGACCTCGGCGGCACCTTCGGATTTCGATACCGCGAACCGCACGACCCAGTCCTGCAGGGACCGCAGCTGCGCAAGCGACATCTGCTTTGCCACCACGGCATATTGATAGACCCAGCCGACACCCGTCGAATCCGGGCCAAGAGTCGGCGTAATCCCGTCAGGAAGGCGGCTTTGCGCGACATTGAGATATTCGAGCACGCGGCTGCGCGCCCAGTAGGGATCGGTGCCATCCTCGAAGATCACATAGACGAAGGAGGCGCCGAAGAAGGAGAAACCGCGCACCACCTTGGATTTCGGCACCGTCAGCATGGATGTCGTCAGCGGATAGGTCACCTGATCCTCGACGACCTGCGGCGCCTGACCCGGATAATCCGTATAGACGATCACCTGGACGTCGGAGAGATCGGGAATGGCGTCGAGCGGCAGCGACCGCAAGGCGTAGATACCGCTCGCGACGGCCAATGCGGCCGCGACGAAGATGAGGACCAGATTGCGGGCGGACCAGGATATGACACGGGCGATCATTGTGCAGCACCCTCCGCCGCCATCGCGCTCAGTGCCGAATTGAGGTTGCTTTCGGCATCAAGCAGGAAGTTTGCGGCGACCACGACCTGATCGCCGGCCTTGATGCCGGTGACGATTTCGGTCTGCCCGTCGCCCCGCGCGCCAAGCGTGACATCCCTCGGTTCGAACCGCCCTTCTCCCTTGTCGAGGAATACAAGCTTGCGATCACCCGTATCGATCACGGCACTGTTGGGAACCGCGATAACGGGCTCTTCGGAGCGCGTATCGATCTCCGCTTCCGCATACATGTTGACGAGCAGCACGCCATCGGGGTTGGGAAGTTCGATGCGAACCTTCGTCGTCCGCGTCTGGGCATCGACCTGCGGATAGATGAGGTCGACGGTGCCATCAAACGTGCGGCCCGGCAGGCTACGAACGGTCAATCTGACGTCGGCGCCGACCCTGACGGAGGCGAGGTCATATTCCGGAAGATCGGCCAGTACCCACAGATGCGACATATCCGCGATGCGAAAGAGCACATCGCCGGGCTTGGCCATCATGCCCGCAACGGCAAGCCGTTCGAGAACGATGCCATCCCGCGGCGAGGCGTAATCGATGGACGACGGAACCTGCTGCCGCTCGGCGATCGTTCTGATCGCCTCATCCGGTACCCCGAGGTTTTTCAGGCGAAGCGCCGAGCCTGCCCGATCGCCTCCCGGTGCTGCATATTCGGTTCCGGCAGTGGCGATTTCCTTCGCATAGAAGCCGAAAAGCACCTGCCCTTTCTCGATCCGGTCGCCGGTCGTCACGGTCGAAACCGTGTCGATGAAGGCGTCGGTGCGCATCGAGATCACGCTGACGCGTGTCTCGTCCAGCGTCACGGTGGCAGGGGCACGGACTGCCCGGCCGATCCGGGCCATTACGGCAGTCGAGGTTTTCACCCCCGTCCGCTGCAATTTTCCGGGAGAGACTCTGATCGTCGCCCCGTCCTGCTGTTCATCGGCAAAAACGGGCACGTAATCCATGCCCATACTGTCTTTCTTCGGCACCGGCGACGTGTCGCCCAGCCCCATCGGATTACGGTAATAAAGGATGCGTCGTGGAGCGGCGGAGCCAAGCTCCGCCAGCATGGCCTTAGCGGGTGCGACGGCCGGAGCATGTCCGCCCGCCTCGCCCGATCTTTCCCTCACGGCAAGATAAGCCCTGCCGTCATCGGTGGATTTCGGCTGGGCCGAAAATTGCGGCAGCCCATCGGGATGCCGATAGTAGAGAATGCGTCCCTCCTCATGAGAGTGTTGATGCCCAGCGCCGGCAAAAGCGCCATGCGCCGCCCCCGAATGCGGTTCTTCGGCAAGCGCCCAATAACCACCGGAGCCGATAACGACGGAAGCGGCGAGGATCATTCCGAAACGTGGCAGCCGGCTCATGGCGACACCTTGAGAATGAGATCGCGCTCGACAGGCTCGGGTTCGCCCTGGATCATCAGGCCGATGCGCAGGCGCCAGCCGCCCGTCATCGAGAGGTCCGCCTTGAAGTGATAGATGCCGGGCTCGCTCGATCCGACAGGCTCGATCGCCGTGCCCATGTCCGGCATTCCGTCCGGAGCCATGTCGAGCGCCGTGTTGAATATGATGGCGTCCGAAACAGGCGCTCCGCTGCGACGGTCCGTCAGGCGAAGCTCGACCATGGCCTCGCTACTCTGCCTGATGTCGCTGTTCAGGAGCGTCAGTTCATAATCCTGCGCAGCAGCGCCGGCGCTGACGGGGTGCATGGCCATGAGGCCGAGGAGGAGCACGGCCCTCCCGGAAAACAATGTTCTGTTCATGATTTTTGATCTCGCTGCGACGTAAGTCCCTGCGTCGTGAGGTGAAACTACGGGCCATCCGACACTACCGACGCGATTACGCATCCGGCCTTCGTCGGAGAGCAGTCCAATTTCAGCGGAGATCAGGCTTTGGGTGGTGGTCCGGCAGGAGCGATCGTCGCGGATATCATCTCTCGCGCAGGCGCCGCATCATAGCGGACCTGCATCGAGACAAAGGCCATGTCCGATATTGCGGAGGCCGGTATCGAGGCGACCGGCGGCGCGCAGAGAAGCGCAGAAGGGCAGGAATGATGACGCCTGGTGTCCGAGCCCCGATCATCCGAGGGGCAAGGCTGGTCGCAATTTACATGATCTCCGGCAACGGAGACCTGCATCTGATCCGAAGTCATGTGTGAGGAATGCACGGCATCAGGCCCGGCGAGCGGCATCACGCCCTGGCTGCCGGTTGCCGTTGCAAGCAATGCAATGATCAAAAAGAGAGTGCGAATAAGTCTCATGGCGCATTCCCCGCCTGCGACCAGACGAGGAACCTGTTTCCGGATATCGGGGCGATTATCCTGCGGATCCCGGATGTGGGGAATAGGCCAAAAGACCGCAGGCTCGCCGATCACAAAAACAAATGCCCCGGGAAAGCACAGCCTTCCCGGGGCATGTTGATCAGGCTCAAAGACTTAGTAGTGGACCGAGAGGCTGTCGATCGGCGTGGTCTTCGGCGGCGCGAACTTCGTCAGGTTGATGCCTTCGACCGCGACGCGATATTCCTCGATGCTCGGCGTACGGCCGAGGATCGCGGAGAGCACGACCAGTGGGGTGGAAGCGAGCAGCGATTCACCCTTCTTCTCGGCAGTGTCTTCAACAACGCGGCCCTGGAACAGGCGGGTCGAGGTGGCAAGAACGGTATCGCCCTTTTCCGCCTTTTCCTGGTTGCCCATGCAAAGGTTGCAGCCCGGACGCTCGAGATAGAGAATGTTCTCGTATTCGGTACGGTTGGACGTCTTCGGCTTCACGTCGTCGAACTCGAAGCCCGAATACTTCTGCAGGATTTCCCAGTCACCTTCGGCCTTCAGCTCGTCGATGATGTTGTAGGTCGGTGCAGCGACGACGAGCGGAGCCTTGAACTCGACCTTGCCTTCGGCCTTTTCGAGGTTCTTCAGCATCTGGGCAACGATCTTGATGTCGCCCTTGTGAACCATGCAGGAACCGACGAAGCCGAGGTCCACCTTCTTGGTGCCGCCATAATAGGAAACCGGGCGGATCGTGTCGTGGGTATAGCGGCGCGAAACGTCGGCATTGTTGACGTCCGGGTCGGCGATCATCGGTTCGTCGATCAGGTCGAGATCGACGACGACTTCGGCGAAATATTTCGCGTTGTCGTCCGGCTTCAGCGCCGGCTTTTCGCCCGAACGGATCTCGGCGATGCGGGCATCAGCCTTGTCGATCAGGCCCTGCAGCGTCTGGGCGGCATTGTCCATGCCCTTGTCGATCATGATCTGGATGCGCGACTTGGCAATTTCCAGGCTCTCGATCAGCGTCGCGTCTTCGGAGATACAGATCGACGCCTTGGCCTTCATTTCGGCCGTCCAGTCGGTGAAGGTGAAGGCCTGGTCGGCGAGCAGCGTGCCGATATGCACTTCGATGATACGGCCCTGGAAGACGTTGTCGCCATGCTGCTTGAGCATCTGCGCCTGCGTGGCATGCACCACGTCGCGGAAGTCCATGTAAGGCTGCATCGTGCCCTTGAAGGTCACCTTGACCGACTGCGGGATCGGCATGGTGGCTTCGCCGGTGGCAAGCGCCAGAGCAACAGTACCACTGTCGGCACCGAAGGCGACGCCCTTCGACATGCGGGTGTGGCTGTCGCCGCCGATGATGATCGCCCAGTCGTCCACGGTGATGTCGTTCAGCACCTTGTGGATGACGTCGGTCATCGAATGGTAGACGCCCTTCGGGTCACGCGCGGTGATGACGCCGAAATTGTTCATGAAGGACATCAGCTTCGGAATATTGACCTGAGCCTTCTTGTCCCAGACGGAGGCCGTGTGGCAACCCGACTGATAGGCGCCATCAACCAGCGGCGAAATGACGGTTGCCGCCATCGCTTCCAGTTCCTGCGCGGTCATCAGACCGGTCGTGTCCTGCGAGCCGACGATGTTGACCGTCACGCGGACGTCCGAACCGGCATGCAGAACCTTGCCCGGCGTCACGCCGACGGCGTTGCGGTTGAAGATCTTCTCGACAGCCGTCAGGCCCTGGCCTTCGACCGAAAGTTCCTTGTTCGGAGCGAAAACCGGCGTCGCCTCGACGCCGAGCGTCTGGGCGGCAAAGGTCTGCAGCTTCTTGCCGAAGACGATGGCATAGGACGAACCCGCCTTCATGAACTCCGTCTTCTGCGGCGTGAAGGAGGAAGCGATATCGACCAGCTCTTCGCCGTTCTCGTCACGCAGCTTCCGGTTCTTCGCATCGATCTTCAGGACCGTGCCGGTCTCGACCGAATATTTCTGCTCGAGGATCGGGTTGCCGTCATTGTTGAGGATCGGCTTGCCGTTCTCGTCGAGCTTCTTGACCCAGTTCTTCAGGTTGATGCCGATACCGCCGGTCACGTCGACAGTGGTCGCGAAGATCGGCGAAATGCCGTTGGTGCCGGCGACGACCGGAGCGAAGTTGACGAAAGGCACATAGGGGCTGGACTGCTTGCCGGTCCACAGCGCCACGTTGTTGACGCCGGACATGCGCGAGGAGCCGACGCCCATCGTGCCCTTTTCGGCAATCATCATCACCCGCTTGTCGGGATGCTGCTTCTGAAGCGCGACGATTTCCGCCTGCGCTTCCGGCGTGATCATACACTGACCATGCAGCTGGCGGTCGGAACGCGAATGCGCCTGGTTGCCCGGCGACAGAAGGTCGGTCGAGATATCGCCTTCGGCGGCGATGAAGGTGACGACCTTGATCTCGTCCTCGACATCCGGAAGCTTGGTGAAGAATTCGGCCTTGGCGTAGCTTTCCAGCACGTCCTCGGCGATCGCGTTGCCGGCCTTGTAGGCATCGCGCAGGCGGAACATGTCGGCGTCATAAAGGAAGACCTGCGTCTTCAGAACGTCGCCGGCTGCCTTCGCGATTGCCGCGTCATCGCTAAGCGCGATGTCGAGCAGCACTTCGACCGAAGGACCACCCTTCATGTGCGACAAGAGTTCCAGCGCGAAGGTCGGGGTGATTTCCGCAACGACCGTTTCGCCGAGAATGATCTTCTTCAGGAAGGCGGCCTTGACGCCGGCGGCACTCGTCGTGCCCGGCAGCGTGTTGTAGATGAAAAATTTCAGGGCATCCGCCCGATGCTCGTTACCGGCATCTTCGATCAATGTGATGATTTCAGCGGTCAGCGCGCCATCATCGATCGGCTTGGGGGCAAGCCCTTGGGGTTCTCTGCTTTTGATTTCAGCCAGGTATTCCGAGTACAGGTTCATCACAGTCCCAACGTCATTAGCTTTTTGGCGCTGAAACGCAGCGCCACCGGAAAATTATGCGGCCGAAGGCCTTCGGGTTTGGAGTACGTCAACCGAGCCCGTGTGACAAGATACCGCAATTCGGTAAATGCAGTCCTTCGGCTCCAGCACTTATCGGCTGACGATGACCGAGCGCGTTCTTAGCGGATCGACGCGCCCGAAGCCATCGATTTAAGTACGGCCGGCATTCCCGATGCGCCCGGTAAAAACACTGCCCGGCAAGGCTTTTCGGCGGAAAATCTTGAGCTTTTCACTCAACGATCAAACATGTCCTGCCATTGCTTTTCGCCCACCATACAATCGCTTTTGACCGGCTTGTCGGCAATCCTGCGAATGAGCGGCTGGGGTTCGATACCGCTGACTTCCATCACCAGCTTGCGGCGAACCGCAACACCGAAATCATCGATATCGTGAACCGGCAGAACGAAAGACCCCGGCCCACCCGCAACGCAGTCGCTGTAATATTGGTCGAGCCCCCCTGGCGTTCCCGACGGCCTGAGCATGATGGCGAGACCATTGATGACGATGCCCGCCTCGACAGCCTTGTCGCGCGCCGGCGTGACCGGATTGCCGGAATTGTTCGGTCCGTCGCCCGAGACATCGATCACCTGGCGAAGACCGTGATAGGAATTGGAGACGAGCATTGTCGCGCCCTGAACGATGGCAGCCGAAATCGATGTCCTGCGCTGCATCTCGACCGGTCGTGCCTCGACCTTGTCGGCAAAGGCGATCGCATCCTGTTCGTTCTCGATGATCTGCCAGTCGATCACCGAACCCTGGACAACATCGCCTGCCCACTCGAAATAACTGATGGCGATGCGCCCGGTCAGCCCGTTCCTGACCGCATCGATAAACTCTTTATGCTTGAGGGCCGACACGTAACCTTCGCGCTGGATGCGAGCTTCTTCCGTGTCCATGGATCGGGACGTATCGACCGCGAGTACGAGTTCGACATCCACTTCCTGCCCGCCTTGCACGATTGCAGTATTGGTCGCGGTCAGGGTCATTAACATTGCAAGTGTTGTGAGCATGGCAATCCATTCACTGCAGTGTCGATTGCCGGACTGTAACACAGGATATTGCCAGCGCGATCCCCTCCCCTGACGCAAGGGCAGCGCGTGGCTCAAATTTCAGTGATGTCTTATTCTGCAGCCGCGGGGTGCGGACCATCCTTCATCGCTTCGATCAGGCATTCCATGATCGCCGCTCGCAGGGCGTAAGTATTAGCACTTGTTTGTTTCCGGTCCAGGCTTTGGGCGGCCTCTACAAGCCGCATGCCTTGATGCACCACGATCTGGTGCGCGCGATTCATGGCCCAGTGTTCAATTGAACTGCCATGATCCAGTGCATGACTTTGCGCGTTCAATGTAGCCTCGCTATTCATCAGCGTTACTGCGAATCATCTCGCAAAACCGACGCTAATACAGATTCATGTCCAAGTGAATCCGTGAGACATCGAAGTATTGGCAGGAAAAAAAGAAAAACACGAACATTTTCAACAAACCCGAGTTTTCATCGGTAAAAACCGACCTCAGAATGCGTTAAACTATCGCATTTACATCCACGCGTTCCGACACCAACACCTGGAACGGTATAAATGCTGAGAAATTTTCATTCTCTTCTTCAACGACCTCATGCAACGATGAGGGCGATCTGCATGAAGTGCGGCGCCGATTTTCACCGTTAGAAGTGCGGACACCGGATTTCATGCAAAGCTTACCAAGCTTTAACGAGACGGATATCCAACGGTAATCAAGCAAGGACTAACGTGGCTTCACGGTCATGACGCCTGAGCAGGCGAATACAGACCGCAACTTAGGATCAGAGCCATGTGGATCACAGCACGTAAATTCGTCACCACCGGTCTGGTCGCCTTGACGATTGCCGGAACGGCTCTCGCCACCGCCTCCCAGGCTGAAGCACATAACAATTTCGGCCGCGGCCTCGCCGCTGGCATAGCGGGCGCAGTCATCGGCGGAGCGCTGATTGCCGGCGTCAGCCACGCACCTGCCTATGCTGCTGCACCCTATGGCCCGCCTCCTATGCGATACGGCCCCCCACCGGTCGCTGCTTATTACCCTTCCTGCCATGTGGTCTGGCACCAGGACCACTGGGGCGACATGTATCGCACCCGCGTCTGCGACTGAGCCGACACAGGCGGGATCACAGCCCCCTCCCGACAATCACCTCAAGTTCCGGCGCGCCGCTTTCTCGGCTTTCGCGTCCCTACATCTCTCAACTTACCTGAAGAGTGAAACGCCATGTCCAACATCATTCGCAGAAACCGCATCCTGGCTCTCGTTGGCGCTGCAATCATCGCAGTTCCCCTGGCGACGCCGATCATTCTTGGCAACAACGCGGCGTTTGCCGCATCTTCGCCTCCCGCTGCAGCCGTAAGCGGCATTATCGCGCCGACAGGCTCGTTTGCCTCGATCGTCGCCGCCGACAAACCTGCAGTTGTCACCATTACCACAACGATGAAAGCAGAGGCTGCTGCCAGCGACGAAACATCTCCCTTTGGTGAGAACTCTCCCTTCAATGAACAATTCAGACAGTTCTTCGGCCAGAACGGAATTCCGATGCCGCATGAAGCGCCTCGGCAACGTCAGTCCGAACGTGCCGAAGCACTCGGCTCCGGTTTCATTATTTCTCCCGACGGCTATATCGTTACCAACAACCACGTCATCGACAAGGCGCTGGACATCAAGGTGACACTGGATGACGGCACCGAACTTCCCGCCAAACTGATTGGCGCCGATCCGAAGTCCGATCTCGCCGTGGTCAAGATCGAAACCAAGAAACCGCTCGCAACCGTCACCTGGGGTGATTCCGACACCCTGCAACTCGGCGACCAGATCCTGGCGATCGGCAACCCTTTCGGGATCGGTACGACAGTCACGGCCGGCATCGTGTCAGCCCGCGGCCGCGACCTGCATTCCGGCCCTTATGATGACTTCATCCAGATCGACGCGCCGATCAACCACGGCAATTCCGGCGGCCCTCTGGTGGATCACGACGGCCATGTCGTCGGTATCAATACGGCCATCTACTCCCCGAATGGCGGAAGTGTCGGTGTTGGCTTCGCAATTCCCTCCGATCAGGCAAGGCAGGTTGTCGCCAAGCTGATGAAAGACGGCTCGATTAATCATGGTTTCATAGGCGTACAAATACAACCGGTAACTGCAGATATCGCCGACGCGATTGGCCTCGGCAAGGCGGAAGGTGCACTGGTCGCCGGCGTCAACGGCAACACGCCCGCAGCCAAGGCCGGCGTCGAGCCCGGCGACGTCATTACTGCGCTGGGTGGTAAACCAATCTCGTCACCCCGTGATCTTTCGCGCATGGTTGCCGATCTTGCTCCCGGATCGCAGGAGGAGTTGACGGTATGGCGTCAGGGCACACCGAAAGACCTGCGTTTGACGATCGGTGAAAACAGCGAAGATCAGCAGCAGGCTTCGGCTGATGAAGGAAAATCCGGCCCGGCAGCTCACAGAATCCCCACCATCGGGGTTGGGCTTGCCGATGTCACGGCGGAGGTGCGGCAGGCCCTGAACCTTCCAGCGAAAGAAAAAGGTGCTGTCATCGCAAGCGTGGCACCCGGCAAACCTGCGGCGGACGCAGGCCTGCAAGAGGGCGACATCATCATTTCGGTCAACCAACATGCGGTCAACTCTGCAAACGAAGCCAAGACTGCGGTTGCTGATGCCGGCAAGGCCGGACGCAAGGCAGTGCTGCTGCTGATCCAGCGTGGCGACAACCAGAGCTTTGTCACCGTTCCGTTCTCGATCGGCTGACTTTCGCCATAAGGCTGCCTGACCCCGCTGTCGAAGGACATGCGGGGTCAGGCGTTCTTAACTGTGCCTGCCGTTATGAGAAGAATGCCGCTCACGCGGAAACGACAGAGCCCGTCCCACGAACCCGGCCTGGAGATGGGACGCTCTCAGGATGTGGACGCAGGGATGCGTGATGCAGGCACCGGATCCCTGATATCGTCGAGAGGGCCTTCAAGCGCCGTCCGTGGAGGGATCAATTGCGGTTCGATAACGGTAACGACGGGATGAACCGGCGCAGCCTCGAGCAGTTCGAACCCCTTCTCCAGCATCGCAGAAATATTCGGTTTGGCCATGTAGACTGGAAAAGGCAGAAACGATGCGAACGGATCATAATCGAAGCAGCCAGCGACGATTTTATTGAAGACCGTTTCATCATGCCGTCCCATGAAGCGAAGCAGGCCTTCGAAATTGATGGACGAGTTTATGAAAAGACAGCGCGGCAACCGGCCCTCGCGGGCGAAAAATCGTTCAAAGGCCAGCTCTGTCATACGCGGCGAATAACCGGTAATCTCGATGTCGTTTTGGCTTTCAATGCCGAAGAACGCATTCTTCGCCGCGTGAAAGCCGGTGATACGCTCCCGGCTGGCATGGTCGTCGTGGCCGCCGAACAAGACAACATCATCAGGAACCAGCGCGCCCCCTTGGGCCGCATGCCGCAGAATTGCCGAGGTCAGCACCTCGGCTCCGTTTCTGTTATCTGAAATCACCGAGGATGCCAGCTTTCCGGGAAGATCTATATTCACATGGGGAAGGCCGGCCCGCGCGCAGACCTGATGGACACCGTCCGGATCCGTAACGCCTGCGATAAACAGCGCATCGATCGAATAGGCGATCAAGGTTTCCACAGTCCGGCGCTCTTCTTCAGGATCACGACGGCCGGAGACAACCATGGGGGACAGACCGCGCAAACGCGCCTGCGCCTCGAACGTCTGGGCCATGGAGGAAAAGAAGCGGTTATCGTAAACCGGAACCAATAGCCCGACGAGACCGGACTTCGAGCTTCTCAAGCCACGCGCCTGAAGGTTTGTCGTATAACGCTGCGCTTTGGCAAGCGAGAGTATCTTTTCGGCCGTCTCCGTGGAAATCCGCCGTTTGCGCCATGATCCGTTCAAAACCGCGCTCACGGTCGAGGCCGACGCACCGGACAGGACTGACAGGTCGTAAATGGTAGCTTTCTTGGAATTCTGAACCGTCATCCTCATCTCCCGAATGATTCTGATTGGTAGAATATTAGTCCACTTGACGAAAGGCATGTTCGTGTTATTGTTATTGCACCATCGATTGTGCAAAAATGCAATATCGATTGTGCGTATGTGGATTGCTATGGGAGTGGCAAGGGAGCGTCTCGAATGGGCGAGACGGGAGATTTTCAAGCGCTGCAGGGAAGAGCTGTGGCGCGGATCTGCTTGCCGCAGTGTCTTTGGAGGAGGAACATCCATGAAGAAAATGATTGCGGCCGCTATCGGCCTGTCGCTTGCGCTACTTTCATCCGCGGCATTTGCCGATGGACCGAAGGTCGGCGTCGTCGTGAAAATCGGTGGCATTCCGTGGTTCAACGCCATGGAGGCCGGCATCAAGGAGCAGAGCGCCAAGCTCGGCGTCCAGGGCTTCATGGTCGGTCCGACGAGCGCTGACCCGGCGCTTCAGGTGCGCGCCATCGAAGACTTGATCGCTCAGAAGGTTGACTTCATCGGCGTCGTCCCGAACGATGCGAAGGTGCTGGAGCCCGTGCTGAAAAAAGCGCAGGACGCAGGCATCAAGGTCATAACCCATGAATCGCCCAATCAGGCCGGGGCCACCTGGGATTTCGAACTTGCATCCGCCAAGGGCTTTGGTGAGGCGCATGGCAAGCTGCTTGCAGAAAAGATGGGCGGCAAAGGTTCCTACGCGGTGTTTGTCGGCTCGCTGACCGTGCCGCTGCACAATGCCTGGGCGGATGGAGCCATCGCCTACATCAAGGCCAACTATCCCGACATGAAACTCATCGGTGATCGTTACGGCGTGGCCGAGGATCTGGATAAGAGCCGCTCGACGGCACTCGATCTCATGTCTGCCAATGCCGATCTCAAGGGCTTCCTGGCCTTCGGTTCTCAGGGGCCGATCGGTGCGGGCCGCGCGGTGGAAGAACGCCGCAAGGACGGCAAGGTCTTCGTCATCGGTCCGTTCTCGCCGGGACAGGGTGCAAAGCTGATCAAGTCCGGTGCGCTGACAGGCGGGTTCATGTGGAACCCCAAACAAGCCGGGGAAGTATTCATCACGCTTGCCGATCGCATCGCCAAGGGTCAGGATCCCAAGGCTGGCGACGACATTCCGGGCCTCGGCAAGATTAATCCTGAAGGCAACACGATCGTCGTCGATCAGCTGCTGAAGATCGACAAGGAAAGCATCGACAAGCTGGTTTCCATGGGCCTCTGATCCTCCCCAAGCCCAACGGGTCGCGCCCGGACATGCCGGGCGCGACCCATCCTCGACAATTCCGTCGTCCACAGCATCCGCCCACAAGGCGGCTGAGCGAAGAGATTTGCCATGATGAGCGCCGAACCGCTCCTGTCCCTCAAGAACATCAAGATCACATTCGGCGGCGTTCGCGCCCTGAAAGGCGTCTCGTTCGAGGTCAATCCCGGGGAAGTGCATTGCCTTGCCGGCGAAAACGGCTGCGGCAAGAGTACCCTGATCAAGATTATTACCGGTGTGTACAAGCCTGAAGACGGCGCGGAGTTTTCCTTCGACGGGCAGCCGATAACCGCCATGACGCCGAGCATGGCCCAGTCGCTCGGCATTCAGGTGATCTGGCAGGATCTGGCGCTGTTCGGCGAGATGACCGTCGCCGAGAATATCGGCTTCCAATACGCAGTCAGCGGCAAATACGGCCTGGTCGACAAGCGCGCGATGGAGAAGGCCGCCGAAAAGGCGCTTGCCCGCCTCGGCGTCTCGCTCGACCTGCATCTGCCGTTGAAGGAGCTGCCGATCGCGCAGCGCCAGATCGTCGCCATCGCTCGTGCGCTGGTGGGTGAAGCACGGCTGGTCTTCATGGACGAGCCGACTGCGTCACTGACCCAGTCCGAAACCGATTACCTGATCGAGATCGTCCGCAATCTCTCAGCATCCGGCGTGGCAGTTGTTTTCGTTTCGCATCGCCTGGCCGAAGTGCTGGAGATTTCCGATCGCATGACCGTCCTGCGTGATGGCGCGCTGGTCGGCGTCTTCCCCGTCGAAGGCATGACCCAGTCACGAGTGACAGAGCTGATGACCGGCCGCAATTTCGACAGCGCCGTAATCGCTGCCGACCACGACGATCAGCCGGTCGTTCTGTCGGTGAAGAACCTTTCCCGCGCCAACGAATTCGACAATATTTCCTTCGATCTGCGCCGCGGCGAAACGCTCGGCGTGACCGGACTGCTCGGCGCCGGCCGCACCGAGCTGGCACTGACCTTGTTCGGCATGCGCCGGCCGCATTCCGGCGAGATTGTGCTCGACGGAGAGACGGTTCACTTCGGCTCCAACCGGGAGGCGATCCGAGCCGGTGTCGCCTATCTGTCGGAAGATCGCCTGTCGCTCGGCCTCAACCAGCCGCAATCGATCGCCGACAATCTCGTCATGGCTTCGCTTGACCGCATCCTGTCCGGCGGGCTGATCTCGCCTCCGAAAAAGGAAAATGTCGTCGCGCACTGGATTTCCGCGCTCGGCGTCAAGATCGGCAAGCCGGAAGATCCGATCCGAACTCTCTCGGGCGGCAACCAGCAGCGCGTCGCGATTGCCAAATGGCTCGCGATCGGGCCCAAAATTCTCATCCTTGATGCGCCGACGGTCGGTGTCGATGTCGGCGCCCGCGCGGGCATCTTCGAGATCGTGCGCAAGCTTGCTGCCGAAGGTCTGTCGATCATCCTCATCTCCGACGAGCCGCCGGAGGTCTATTTCAACGCGGATCGCATCATCCATATGGCCGAAGGCCGGATCAAGGCGACCTATGACCCGCGGCAGATGTCGCTGACCGACCTGGAAGGAAAAGTCTATGCGTAGGTTGATGCTTGGCCACACGACCGAGTTCACGCTGTTCGCCGTGATGATCGTCCTTTGCGTCGCGCTTTCGTTCGCGACGGACAGGTTCTTCACGATCTCCAATGCCTTCGACGTTTTGAACGTCTCGGCCGTCAACATCATTTTCGCGGTCGGCCTGCTTGTCGTGCTGATCTCCGGCGGCATCGACATCTCCTTCGCGGTGGCGGCTTCGGTGGTCCAGTATGTGACCGCGCTGGCAATTGCATATCTGGGTGGGGGCAATTGGGCCGAAGGCTTCATCATCGCCGGCGCGGTCGGCATCGGGCTCGGGCTGATCAATGCGGCGCTTGTCTACAAGCTGCAGATCATCTCGATCGTCGCGACGATCTCGACCTTCAATATCTTCTTCGGCTTGCTGATGTTCTTCACCAAGGGCGTATCGATCTACGACCTGCCGGAATGGCTGACAACGCGCGTCGTCTTCTACGAACGTGAGATGAGTGACGGCTCCTGGCTGGAACTGACATTGCCGGTCGTGGTGATGATCCTCTGCTGCATTGCCACCTGGTTCATGATGTCCCGCACCACGATAGGCCGCCAGCTTTATGCCTTCGGCGACAATCCGGAAGGTGCGCGCCGCTTCGGCATCAATATCGGAGCCATGCATTACATCTCGTTTGGATGGCTTGGCCTGATGGCCGGAATCGGCGGGCTGATGCAGGCGCATTATGCCGAGGAAGTCGTGCCAAACGCACTTTACGGCCGTGAACTCGACGTGCTTGCCGCAACCGTTCTCGGTGGTGCGCGGCTTGGCGGCGGCAAGGGATCGGTCATCGGTTGCGTGCTGGGCGTGCTGATGGTGTCGATCACCCAGAACGGTCTCAACCTGATGGGCGTTTCGCCCTTCGCCTTCAAGATGATCGTTGGCGCCATCATCCTCATCGCCATCACGCTCTCCTCCGCGCGGATCGACAAGCTCCTGCCGTTCTTTGCCAAGGGCAAAATCGAGAAGGGTCAAGCCCAGAAAAGGGAGGCGCACTGATGTCGTCGCTGATACAGAAGTTCAACAAAACGTTCGGCGCTGACATGGCAGGCCCGGTCATCGCCTTCGTGGTGGTGATGGTCATCTTCGGCCTTGGCGCAGACAACTTCCTGTCGCTTGGCACATTTGGTTCGGTTGCTTTCCAGCTTCCCGAACTTGGTCTGCTCACACTTGCCATGCTGCTGCCTCTCCTGACCGGTGGCATCAATCTGTCGGTGACCTTCACCGCCAATCTCTCCGGTCTTGCAGCCGCAAGCGTTTTGCAGGCCTTTGGCGGCGTCGATGCATCGGGTGGAGCCTTCGTGATTGCGGTTGCGGCCGCCGTGGCAACCGGTGCTGCGGCCGGCCTGATGACCGGCGCGGCGATTGCCTATACCCGCGCTCACCCGATCCTTGTCACTCTGTCGATGATGATCTTCCTGCGCGGTCTTGGCGAGTTCCTGACGCGTGGCGGCGATGTATCGGGTTTCCCGAGCTATATGGAGCCGATCGGTCATGGCTCTATCTTAGGCCTGCCAATCCCGCTTCTGATCTTCATTGCCTGTGTCGGGATCTGGCAGGTTCTCCTGACCCGCAGCAAGCTCGGCTTCGGGCTTCTGATGATCGGCTCCAATGTCGAGGCGGGGCAGTATTCGGGCCTCAACACCCGCCGCATCATCATGCTCGTCTACACGCTGTCGGGTGTCATGTGTGCAATCGCCGGCATTATCATGCTTGCCCGTTTCAACTCGGTCCGTATCGGCCACGGGGAATCCTATCTGCTGATCACCGTGCTTGCGGCATTTCTCGGCGGTATCAATCCGTTCGGCGGCTTTGGTCGCGTATTGCCAGTGTTCGTCGCGCTCGTCGTGCTGCAGCTTCTGTCTTCCGGCCTCAACCTGATGGGTGCCAACCAGCATCTGGCAACGGCGCTCTGGGGCGTGCTGATGATCGTGGTGATGGCCGCCCGCACCATCGTTTCCTCCTATTTCGCATCGCGTAGAAAGAAGATCTGACATGCAAGGTTTCGGTATTCACGCAATGGTTTGGTCCACCGTCTGGGACCATGCCGGTGCCGAGCGCGCCATTGCCGGTGCTGCCCAGCATGGCCAGGATTATATCGAGATCCCGCTGATCGATATTGCGTCTGTCGATGCAGGCCATACGCGTGCGCTGCTCGAAAAGCACCGTCTGCGTTCCGTCTGCTCGCTCGTGCTGCCGGAAAGGGCCTGGGCCTCGGTTCGCCCCGATGCAGCGATCGAGCATCTGACGGCAGCCCTCGACAAGGCCAAGGAGATCGGCGCCGAGGCGCTCACCGGTGTGACCTTCGGTGGCACCAATGAGCGGACCGGTTTTCCACCGACTGAAGGCGAATACGACAACCTGACCCGTGCGCTCAGTGCCGCCGCCAAACACGCCAAGACGCTTGGGCTGGAATTCGGCATCGAGGCGGTCAACCGTTATGAGAGTCACTTGATTAATTCCGCCGAGCAGGCGGTCGCGATGGTCGAGCGGATCGGCCTCGACAATGTCTTTGTCCATCTCGACACATTCCATATGAACATGGAGGAAAAGGGCATCGCCAGCGGCATCATCGCCGCTCGTGATCATCTGAAATGCATGCATATGTCCGAGAGCGACCGCGGCACGCCGGGTTATGGCAACATCGCCTGGGATGAACTGTTCGGTGCGCTCGCGGCAATCCGCTTCAAAGGTCTGCTTACACTTGAAAGCTTCGTCACCATGCAGCCCCTCATGGCTGGCGATATCTCGACCTGGCGCCCTGTCGCCCGTGATGTCGACGAAGTGCTCAACAATGGCCTGCCATTCCTGCGCAACAAGGCCGAACAGTACCGGATTTTCTGAGCGACCGCCCGCCCTTGAGGCAGCCGGCCCTTTTCTTCAATGACCGTGGTGAGGACCACCTTGAACAAGATAGAAGACAATGCGCGCGAGATCGCCGCACAAGCCCACCATCGCTTCGGCCAGGAGAAAGGCCGACGGGTGATGATCGCGATCGCCGGAGCTCCCGGATCGGGAAAATCGACGATTGCCGAGCGGGTCGTGGATGAACTGAACGGCAAGGGCGATATTTCGGCAGCGCTCTTTCCTATGGATGGCTACCACTACGATGACGTAGTGCTGGAAGACATGGGACGTCGACCGTTCAAGGGCGCTATCGATACATTCGATGCGCATGGGCTGCGACATATGCTGGAGCGCCTCAAGGCCAACCAGGATGACGTGATCGCCGTGCCTGTCTTCGATCGCTCGATTGAAATCGCCCGTGCTGGTGGACGTCTGATCGCGCAATCCATCGATGTCATCGTCTGCGAAGGCAATTACCTACTCGCCAGCCAGTCACCTTGGGATCGCCTGAAGCCGATCTTCGACTTCACCGTCTTCGTCGATGTCGATGAGAGCGATCTGCGAACCAGGCTTCAGGATCGCTGGCGCGGCTTTGGTCTGGATGAGGCCGAGATCACCAGGAAGGTCGAGGAAAACGATCTTCCCAATGGCCTGTCGATCATCGCCAACAGCAGCGAGCCCGACCTTCGCGTGAAAAATCCGGGGAGCAGTCAGACAAAGGACTGACGCTCCAACTGCCTTCGACACTGGTCAGAGGGAGAAGATGCCGAATGAGGCAAGCCCTTGGCCGCTTTAGCGAAACCCCAACAGCGACAGCTGATTATTGAGAGAGGCTCCAATGAAACACGGCATCTATTACTCTTACTGGGAACATGAATGGAGCGCCAAGTTCGGTCCTTACGTCGAGAAGGTAGCCAAACTAGGCTTCGACATCATCGAGGTCGCTGCCCACCACATCAACACCTATAGCGATGCCGAACTTAGGGACATCAGACAAGCTGCCAGGGACAACAACATCATCCTCACCGCCGGCATAGGCCCGACGAAAGAAAAAAACCTTTCGTCGCCGGATGCCGATGTCCGCAAGGCCGGCAAGGCCTTCTTCGAACAGACCCTGACCAATGTCGCCAAGCTCGACATCAGGTCGATCGGCGGCGCGCTGCATTCTTACTGGCCGGTCGACTATTCCAAGCCGGTCGACAAGGTGGGCGATCGCGCCCGCGGCGTTGAGGGTATTCACGGCATCGCTGATTTCGCCAACAATCTCGGCATCAACCTTTGCATCGAAGTGCTCAACCGCTTCGAGAACCACGTCCTCAACACGGCGGCTGAAGGCGTCGCCTTCGTCACGGATGTCGGCAAACCGAACGTCAAGGTGATGCTCGACACATTCCATATGAATATCGAGGAAGACAGTTTTGGCGATGCGATCCGCACCGCCGGTCCGCTGCTCGGTCATTTCCACACTGGCGAGAACAATCGTCGCGTTCCCGGCAAGGGCAATCTTCCATGGCACGAGATCGGCGCTGCGCTGCGTGAGATCAACTATACCGGGGCTGTCGTCATGGAACCCTTCGTCAAGACCGGCGGCACGATTGGCTCGGACATCAGGGTCTGGCGCGATCTCACCAATGGCGCGGACGAGGCGCAAATGGACGAGGATGCCCGTAATTCTCTCGCCTTCTCGCGCTTCGTGCTGGGTGGCTGATAAAAGGCGTCTTGCCTGAACAGTCCGAATTCAGACGGTGAGGAGGGCCTTAGGGGGCCCTCCAGCTTAGCCTGCAAGCTTCTTACAGGAGATCCTCAGGCTGGATGAAGTCCATGTCGGTGTAATCGATATTGTCCCCGGCCATCGCCCAGATAAAAGTATAGCTGCCGATGCCGGCACCGGAATGAATGGACCACGGCGGAGAAATCGCACCTTCCTCGTTGCCGATAAAGAGGTGGCGGGTTTCCTGTGGTTCACCCATCAGGTGCAGGACACGGGATTTCGGCTCCATGCCGAAATAGAGGTAGGCTTCCATACGGCGGTCATGGATATGCGAGGGGATCGTGTTCCAGACAGAGCCGTCTTCGAGTTCCGTATAACCAAGCACGAGCTGGCAGCTTTCCATCACCAGCGGGTGAATGAACTGGTTGATGGTGCGCTTGTTGGAGGTCTCGGTCGCGCCGAGCTTGACTTCCTTGCTGTCCGCCTTGGTGATCAATCGGTTGGGGCAGGAGCGATGTGCCGGGCAAGAGGTGATATAGAAACGCCCTGCACCGCTGAAGGTAATGGCACCTGCTCCCGCGCCGATATAAAGAACGTCACCGTGCTGCAACTCCCAGCTTTCGCTGGCAATGCTTACCGTGCCGGTGTCACCGATATTGACGATGCCCATTTCCCGCCGATCAAGTAGGGAAGGGGTTTTGGTTTCCTCGACTTTATCGAGCACCAACTCTCCGCCGGCAGGAACCGCGCCACCGACAATGAAGCGGTCGTAATGCGTGTATATCAGCCGGATTTCGCCTTCGCGAAACATATCCGAGGCAAGGAAATGCGCACGAAGTTCCGCGGTTTCCATAGCTTTCGCTTGAGCGGGGTGCACCGCGTGCCTCGTCTCGACGTTTAGCATAGACATCTCCTCCTATTGGCCGCAGCCATCTCATCCTACGTGTTGCCTATATCTGTACGACAACCTCATTGAGGTCAAGGCATCTTCGTGGTCGAGCAGATGAGCTGACAGCACCTGTCTGTCAGAAATGATCAAATTGGCGATCAAACAAAGGATATGCAGAACGCATTTGACATGCTGTCAACAACATGCGTAAATCTGTCTGGCAAGTTAAGATATTTCTGGGAGGAACAATGATCATCACCGACGTCGAAGTCCGCGTCTTCCGCACGACCACTCGTCGGCATTCCGACAGCGCCGGTCACGCGCATCCCGGGCCGCCGCATCAGGTGGAACAGGCCATGCTGACCATTCGCACCGAGGACGGCCACGAAGGGCATTCCTTCACAGCGCCGGAAATCATTCGCCCCCATGTCATCGAGAAATTCGTTAAGAAGGTCCTGATCGGCCAGGATTACCGGGATCGCGAACGACTGTGGCAGGATCTCGCCCACTGGCAGCGCGGCTCTGCCGCACAGCTGACCGATCGCACCCTTGCCGTGGTCGATTGCGCGCTCTGGGATCTCGCCGGCCGCGCGACCAACACACCTGTTTACAAGTTGATCGGCGCCTATCGCGACAAGGTGCTCGCCTATGGCTCCATCATGTGCGGCGACGAGATCGAGGGCGGCCTTGCAACGCCCGAGGATTACGGACGTTTTGCCGAAACGCTGGTAAAGCGCGGTTACAAGGGCATCAAACTGCATACCTGGATGCCGCCGGTCAGCTGGGCTCCAGATGTGAAGATGGACATCAAGGCCTGCGCCGCTGTACGCGAAGCGGTCGGCCCCGACATCCGCCTGATGATCGACGCCTTCCACTGGTATTCGCGCACCGATGCGCTGGAACTCGGACGCGGTCTTGAAAAGCTCGGCTTCGACTGGATCGAGGAGCCGATGGACGAGCAGTCCATGTCTTCCTACAAGTGGCTCGCCGACAATCTGGATATCCCGGTCGTCGGCCCGGAAAGTGCCGCCGGCAAGCACTGGCATCGTGCCGAGTGGGTAAAATCCGGGGCTTGCGACATCTTGCGCACCGGCGTCAACGATGTCGGCGGCATTACACCGGCCTTGAAGACGATGCATATGGCCGAATCCTTCGGCATCGAATGCGAGGTGCACGGCAACACGGCGATGAACCTGCATGTCGTGGCGGCAGTGAAGAATTGCCGCTGGTACGAGCGCGGCCTGCTTCATCCCTTCCTCGAATATGATGATGGCCACGACTATCTCAAGTCGCTCTCGGACCCGATGGACAGGGACGGCTACGTCCATGTCCCCGATCGTCCGGGCCTCGGTGAAGACATCGATTTCGCCTTCATCGAAAACAACCGGGTGAGGTAAGATCATGAAAACACTTCTGGCCTTTGGCGACAGCCTGACCTGGGGAGCAGATCCGAAAACCGGCCTGCGCCATCCGCGTCAGCATCGCTGGCCGGAAGTGTTGAAGGCCGAACTCGGCTCTCGGGTGGATGTCCTGTCCGACGGGCTTGGCGGTCGCACCACCTGTTATGACGATCACACAGGCCCTGCCTGCCGAAACGGTGCCCGGGCCTTGTCGGTGGCGCTCGCAGTGCACACGCCGCTCGATCTCGTGGTGATAATGCTCGGCACCAACGACCTCAAGCCGGTCCATGGCGGCCGCGCCGAGGCGGCATTTTCCGGCATGCGCCGGCTCGCCGAGATCGTCGAGACCTTTCCCTATAAGCCGCGCTCGGCACGTCCGCGGCTGCTGCTGGTTGCTCCACCGCCCTGCGTGACGGACGGCAACGGCCAGGTGGCCGGCGGCCGCAGCATTGCGGAATCACAAAGACTTGCGCCGCTCTACCGCAAACTTGCCGCAGAACTCGGACACGACTTCTTCGATGCAGGCAGTGCCGCAAGCGCTTCGCCGATCGATGGCGTGCACATGGATATCGCAAACACGGAGGCTTTGGGCCGGGCACTGTCGGGCCCGGTGGCAGACATTCTCGGGTGATCGGCCTGGCTTGGGAGAGCGATAGGCCGAAAGGATAGAAATCATGGAGGGGCCGTATTCCACGCGAAGCGGCATCAAACGGAGGAAACATGCGACACTTTTTTGCAACTGCAGCCGTCGGAGCGCTCCTGCTCGGCGCCATGCCTCTCAACGCTCTGGCGGAAACGCCCAAGGACCAGCTTGTCGTGGCGACCACGATGAACAACATCCTGACGCTCGATCCGGCCGCCATCACCGGCCGCGAGACGGTTCAGGTGCTCAACAATATCTACGACACGCTGGTTGCCCTCAGCGAGAAGGATCGCTCGATCCAGCCGCGCATTGCGGAACGCTGGGAGATCTCCGAGGACCGGATGTCTATTCGCTTCCACTTGCGCAAGGCGAGCTTTGCCTCCGGCAATCCGGTCACCGCCAATGATGTGGTCTGGAGCCTGAAACGCCTGCTCACCCGCAACCTTGCTCAGGCTTCCTTGCTTAAGACCCGCGGCTTTAAGGCGGAAGCGGCCGACAAGCTTTTCGTCGCTGAAGACGAGCACACCTTCGTGCTAAACCTGCCCCAGCCGGATGACCCGAACCTCGTGCTGATGGTGCTGGCGCAGAACGGTCCCGGCTCGATCATCGACAGCAAGACCGCGCTCGAAAACGAGAAGGACGGCGATCTCGGCGCCGGATGGCTGACATTGAACTCGGCCGGCTCCGGTCCGTTCACGCTTGGCCAGTGGAAGTCCAACGAATATATCATCCTCACCCGCAACGGCGATTACTGGGGCGAGGCGCCTGCCATGAAGCGCGTGCTGATGCGCCATCTGCCGGAATCGCAGTCGCAGCGCCTGATGCTCGAAAAAGGTGATATCGACGTCGCCTATTCGTTGCAGGCGCCGGACCTGAAGTCACTCGAAACCAATGCCGAGATCAAGATAGAATCGACCCCTGGTTCCGGCTTCTATTATCTCGGCGTATCGATGAAGGACGAGCGGTTCGCCAAGCCGAAGGTGCGCGAGGCGCTGCGTTACCTCATCGATTATCAAGGTCTCGACAAGGCCGTCATGCCCTATTACGGCAAGGTCCGCCAGCGCCAGATCAGCACCGGCGTCATGGGTTCTCTGCCGGATCCGGGATACAAGCTCGACATCGAAAAAGCAAAGGCGCTGCTCGCGGAAGCCGGTTATCCGAACGGTTTCAAGACAACGCTCCGCGTCCTGTCGGAAGATCCGTTCATGAAGGCGGCAACCGCCATCCAGAACACGCTCGCCCAAGCAGGCATCCAGGCCGAACTGATTACCGGTTCCGGCGACCAGATTTATGGCGCGATGCGCGAGCGCAAGTTCGAGCTGCTGGTCGGCCGCGGCGGCGGCGGCCAGCAGCCCCACCCGGACAACAATCTGCGTGCGCTTGCCTATAACCCGAACAATTCGGATGAATCCAAGCTCACCAACTATCAGGGCTGGCGCACGAGTTTCTATGACGAGAAGCTCAACAAGATGATCGGCGACGCGCTTGTCGAGCGCGATCCGGCAAAACAGACCAAGGCCTATGAGGACATCCAGAACTACATGGAAGAGATCGTCATGTCGATCCAGCCCTTCTCGGAAGTGGTCGATACCGCGGCATTCCGCAGCGATGTCGGCGGCATGATCGTCAATCCCTGGCTTTCCCGCTTCGAGGGCATCACGAAACAGCGCTAACCCCTCCAGGCAGCTGTTTCGACAGAGAGGCGCATGGAAACATGCGCCTCTTTTCGCCTGGGCCATCCTCTAGGTGGCTGGCCCAGACAGGAGGTCAGAATTGCACCGCATGTCCACTTCGCGCCGAACAGACCTCAGGTCTGCAGAGCCCAATCCGCTACCTGCCAGCGCATCTGTCCGCGATCGGCGACGACACGGCCGAGCCCTGGGAAGGGCATATGCGTAGCGGCGATGAGCGCCCCTTCTGAAGCAGCCATAGGGAAGAAGCGGTCGCGCATCGCCTTGGCGGCTTCGCGGTCCTGCTCGAACAGGAAGAACACGTCGGTCGCGGCCGGATGCACGACCGGGAAGATCATGTCCGAAACCATGATCAGGCTCTGCCCGCCATCTTCGACCCTGACCCCGATATGGCCGGGTGTATGGCCTGTCAGGTCGACGATCGAAACGCCTGGTGAGATCTCGCGCTCACCATCGATCGCCTGGAGCTTCGGATAGAGCCGAACAACCTCCTCCGCCATCTTGAAGCTGGGCTGCAGGAAATCAGGCGCACCGCTGCGCTTGGCGGGATCTGTCCAATGGGCGACGTCGCGGCGATCGATATAGAGTTCCGCCTTGGGAAAATTGTTCTTGCCGCCAGCGATCAGCCCACCCATGTGGTCCTGATGCAGATGCGTCACGATCACAGCGTCGATCTGGTCAAGTCTCAAGCCCAGCGCGGATAGCGCCTGCGGCAGCTGGCCCGTCTGGCCGATCGAACCCGCGGCCCCGGCATCGATCAGGATGCGGCGCTGGCCATCCTCGATGAGATACTGGTTGAACAGAAACCGCACGCCGCTCGGCCGGGCAGTGAACTGCGCCGTAGCCGCCTTTTCCACCTCGGCCGCGTCGCGTCCCGGAAAATAGTCAAAGGGCATATCGGCATAACCGTCCGTCAGGGCCGTGACCGTGAAGCGACCGATGCGGATCTGCGCGAGCGGCGTAACGCTGACCGGCGCGCCCGTGGCCGCCTGCGCCGCCGCAAGGGCCGTTGTTGGCGCGCCTCCGATCAGGCTTGCCCCGGCAAGGCCTAGAGGAAGAGTGGAGACAAAGGATCTGCGTGAAAATTCAGCCATGATGCGGCCCCCCGGATCATTAAAAAATGGACGACTGCCGCCGCCCCCAAGAACGCGTGCAGGCTATGACACATGCAACCGATAAGATACTCTGCCAATCGGAAAGCTACCCTCTCAAATTCCGGAAGGTTTAGATGGACCGTTTCGAAGCAATGTCGGTTCTGCTCGCAGTGGTCGAGGCTGGCAGCCTCTCGGCCGGCGCGCGGCGATTGCGTTCACCGCTCGCCACGGTCAGCCGCAAGGTCGCCGATCTTGAAAAACATCTCGGCGTGCGCCTGCTGCTGCGCAGCCGCAGCGGCCTCGCCTTGACAGAAGAAGGCCGCGCCTTCGTTGCCGCGTCACGTCGCATTCTCGAGGCCCTGAATGCCGCAGAGAAACAGGCCAGCAGCGATCATGGCGCTCTGCGCGGCGGACTGCACGTGACGGCTCCGATTGCCTTTGGCGAGCGTCACCTGCTGCCGATTGCACTGGAATTCCTGAAGGAGCAACCCGAAATCGACCTGCGCCTGACCTTGGCCGATCGACAGCTGAGCCTCGCTGAGGAGCATGTCGATGTCGCTCTTCGGATCGGGCATCTGGCCGACAGCGCACTTATCGCAACCCGCGTGGGCGCCGTGCGCCGGGTGATCTGCGCCAGCCCGGAATATCTCGCCCGCCAGGGCGTGCCGCGCCGGCCGGATGACCTCGCCCACCATCACGGCATAAGCTTTCAGGGTTTCGCAACCTCTCCGGAATGGCGTTATCGCCGCGATGGTGCGGCCTTCACTGTAGAGCCCCGCTCCAAGCTTTCGGTCAACACGACGGAGGCTGCCATTCAAGCGGCGCTGGCCAGTATCGGCATCATTCGCGTGCTTTCCTACCAAATCTCCGAAGAGTTGCGCTCCGGCGCACTGCAAGAGCTATTGACGGAGTTTGCACCAGCCCCCCTGCCGGTCAACGTGATCCATCACCCAGCCGACCCCTTGCCGCAAAAGGTGCGATGCTTCCTCGACTGGATCTCCCCCCGCCTGCGCGCGCAGATGGCTCTGTAATTCTCATCCCCCTCGCCTCCAACCAAAAAAAGAACCCGGCACTCAGGGCCGGGCCAGGGAGGAGCTTTTTTTAACCGCGCCGCACGTCAGACATGCCCTTCATATTCCAGAGACGCGCCGATCAGCTCGCGGGAATAGGGATGAATTGCCTCGCAGCCGGGGATCGCCTCGCGCGGCAATATCTCGGTAATCTCACCGCGCAGCATCACGGCGAACCGGTCGCACATGTGATCGACC
>Ga0079104_1000126_pt1 | contig 109126 bp, 104 predicted proteins | sample MedtruBG_FD_76829 | JGI IMG/M metagenome (GOLD analysis project Ga0079104, IMG submission 76829) | Root nodule microbial communities of legume samples collected from California, USA - Medicago truncatula BG | ecosystem: Host-associated > Plants > Roots > Nodule | place: USA: California...
TAGATTTTAGATTTTAGATTTTAGATTTTAGATTTTAGATTTTAGATTTTAGATTTTAGATTTTAGATTTTAGATTTTAGATTTTAGATTTTAGATTTTAGATTTTAGATTTTAGATTTTTTCCGTAAAAAAGCTTCGCTTTTTTTTAGGGATGGTGTACAATCTGAAATCTAAAATCAGAAATCTAAAATTCTTTTTCTGCCATCTTGTCATATTTGTTTCAATTACGCTATCTTTGCACTTTGAATTTTTATAATGGAAAAGATTATTGAAGAAAGCAAACAGGGCGAGAGTCTTGTTTTGGAAAATAAACCTGAGAATACTAAAAAATTATTCATAGAAAGTTACGGCTGTGCGATGAATTTTTCGGATAGTGAAGTCGTGGCTTCCATTTTATCTGACGGAGGATATAATACTACTTCGGTTTTGGAAGAAGCCGATTTGGTTTTGGTAAATACTTGCTCAATCCGTGACAAAGCAGAACAGACTATTCGCAAACGTCTTGAAAAATATAACGCTGTAAAACGTACAAACCCAAAAATGAAAGTGGGCGTTTTAGGGTGTATGGCGGAACGTTTGAAAAGTCAATTTTTGGAGGAAGAAAAAATTGTTGACCTTGTTGTTGGGCCGGATGCTTATAAAGATCTTCCAAATTTATTAGCAGAAGTTGAAGAAGGACGCGACGCTATCAATGTAATTTTATCAAAAGAAGAAACGTACGGAGATATTTCGCCTGTTCGTTTGATGAGTAACGGAATCACTGCTTTGGTTTCGATCACTCGTGGATGTGATAATATGTGTACGTTTTGCGTTGTGCCTTTCACACGCGGACGTGAGCGTAGTCGTGAACCGCAAAGTATTATGGCCGAAATTCAAGATTTATGGAACAAAGGTTTTAAAGAAATTACGCTTCTTGGGCAAAACGTTGACAGTTACCTTTGGTACGGAGGCGGTTTGAAAAAGGATTTTGTAAATGCTTCGGAAATGCAAAAAGCAACTGCCGTAGATTTTGATCAATTGCTTGAAATGGTTGCTGTTGGTTTTCCTAAAATGCGTATTCGTTTTTCGACCTCTAATCCGCAGGATATGCATGAGAGTATTTTGCATGTTATCGCGAAATATCCAAATATTTGCAAACACATTCACTTGCCAGTTCAATCCGGAAGCAATAGAATTTTAAAAGAAATGAACCGTTTGCACACTCGTGAAGAATATATGGCTTTGATTGATAAAATCAGGGCAATTGTTCCAGATGCTTCGATTTCACAAGATATGATTGCCGGTTTCCCAACAGAAACAGAAGAAGATCATCAAGATACTTTGAGTTTAATGGAATATGTAAAATATAATTTCGGTTATATGTATTCGTATTCTGAACGTCCTGGAACTTTGGCTGGAAGAAAAATGAAGGATGATGTAGAGGAAGAAACCAAAGCCAGAAGATTACAGGAAATTGTTGATTTACAACAAAAACATGCTTGGTTTAGAAGCGAAGAATTTGTTGGAAAAACAGTTGAAGTTTTAGTGGAGAAAGTTTCTAAAAAATCGAAGGCTGAATTCTCTGGGAGAAATTCTCAAAGTATTACGGTTGTTTTCCCAAAAGAGAATTACAAAATTGGAGATTTCGTAAACGTAAAAATCACAAGCTGTACAAGCGGAACTCTTAAGGGTGAAGCTGTTGGTTTAAGTAGCATGAATTAAATTTTTTTTGCCACAGATTAAAAGGATTAGAAGATTTTTTTTAATATTTTTCTTACTTTTAAATTGTGTTTAAAATAATTAATTGATGCAACATTATAGAGAAGAAGAAACTTATAAGATTATCGGAATTTGCATGGAAGTGCATCGAAATCTTGGCCCAGGATTATTAGAAGTGGTTTACAAAGATGCCCTTGAAGTAGAATTTAAGGAAAATAAAATTCCTTTTGAAAGAGAAAAAGAATATTCAATTGAATATAAAGGAAAAGTGTTACCTCATAAGTTTTATGCTGATTTTGTAATTAATGAAAAAATTATTTTAGAGGTGAAAGCTATTAAAGAATTTTCAAATGAACACATTGCACAAATTTTAAATTATATAAAGCTATCAAGTTCAGAAGTTGGTTTGTTAGTTAATTTTCAAACAAAATCTCTTCAACATAAAAGATATATTATTTAAATTTAAAAAAAATCTGTGTTAATCATTTTAATCTGTGGCAAACAAAAAAAAAATATAAGCCAAAGTTTTAGGTTGGATGTAAAACCTGAAACAATCAAAAACTTGAAACAAAACACACATGGAAACAGTTCAAGCAATAAAACAACGATTTGAAATTATTGGTAATGATCCGAAATTAAATCGTGCGATCGAAAAAGCCATTCAGGTTGCTCCAACTGACATTTCAGTAATGGTAACTGGGGAAAGTGGTGTTGGTAAAGAAAATATTCCAAGAATTATACATTCGCTTTCACACAGAAAGCATGGTAAATATATTGCCGTAAACTGCGGTGCAATTCCCGAGGGAACAATTGACAGTGAGCTTTTTGGACACGAAAAAGGAGCTTTTACCGGCGCAACAAGCACTCGTGAAGGTTATTTTGAAGTGGCTGACGGCGGAACAATCTTCCTTGACGAAGTTGGTGAATTACCTTTAACTACGCAGGTAAGATTACTTCGTGTTTTGGAAAATGGGGAATTTATAAAAGTAGGTTCGTCTCAAGTTCAAAAAACAAATGTTCGTATCGTTGCGGCGACTAACGTGAACTTATTCAACGCTATTGAAAAAGGTAAATTCCGTGAAGATCTGTACTATCGCTTAAGTACTGTCGAAATCACTTTACCGCCTTTACGTGAGAGAAACGACGATATTCATTTATTGTTCAGAAAATTTGTAGCCGATTTTGCTCATAAATATAAAATGCCTCCTTTAAGACTGGACGACGATGCTGTTCAGCTTTTGCAAAAATTCAGATGGAGCGGAAATATCCGTCAGCTTCGAAATGTCGCGGAACAAATTTCTGTTTTAGAAACCAATCGTGATATAACCTTACCAATTCTTCAGTCTTATTTGCCTGCTGAAGGAAGTAATCTGCCTTCTGTTATTAATGACAGTAAAAAAGAAAGCGACTTTAGCACAGAAAGAGACATTTTGTACAAGGTGCTTTTTGACATGAGAAGCGATTTGAACGATTTGAAAAAACTGACTCTCGAATTGATGAAAAATGGCACTTCTAAAGTACAAGATATCAATCCGAATTTAATTCAGAAAATATATGGAAATCAGCAAAATGACAGCGAAATTGATTTTGAAGAAGAACCAAGAACCGCTGTTGTAACCACAACTCCTGCCGTGCGTGAAGAAAGCTATCAGATTCCAGATGATAACTATCTGTTTGCTGAAACTATTGAGGAAGAAGAAATTTTACGTTTGGAACAAAAAGAAATCGAAATGATCAAAAAATCATTAGAAAAAAACAAAGGAAAACGTAAAGCCGCCGCAGACGAATTGGGTATTTCTGAAAGAACTTTATACCGTAAAATCAAGCAATTCGACCTATAAAAATAATTAAATTACAATTTCGAAATTCCAAATTCCAATTACCTATATTTGGCACAATTGGAATTAGTCCCGAAGCTTCGGGATAAAAATTGGGATTTCCTCTTAAATATTATGAAAAAAATATATTCTCTTTTTGCCTTATTAAGCCTTTTTATGCTGAGTGGCTGTTCTGTTTATAATTTTACAGGAACTGGAAAAATCGACGCTAAAACATTTCAAGTTAACTTCTTTCAAAATAATGCAGATTTAATTGAACCTGGAATCGACAGAACTTTTACTTTGACTTTACAGGATTTGATTATGAATCAAACCAACTTAAACTTAGTCAGCAATGGCGGAGATTTGGTGTATGAAGGTGAAATTACAGATTACAGAATAACGCCAATGACGGCAACTGCAGATCAGCAGGCCGCGCAAAACCGTTTATCGATTCGCGTTAATGTGCGTTTTATGAATAAAAGGAAAGAAACCGATGATTTTGAAAAATCTTTTGAGTTCTATTATGACTTCCCTGGACGAGATCTTCCAACAGGTTCTGTTTTAAATGAAGCAATCAGAGTTATTTTTGAAAGAATCACCCAAGATATCTTTAATCAGTCATTAGCAAAATGGTAATTTTTGGTTTAACTGTTAATCGTTTAATTGTTTAATCGATTAAACAGCGAAGACAATTAACGAATAAACAATTAAACAAATAAACGATTAAACAAAAGATAATGAACGTTAGTGATTATACCTACTTAATGAATAAACCCGATGCTATTACAGAAAAGCAGGCGGACGCATTAGGAAGTGTTTTGAATGAATTTCCGTATTTTCAAAGTGCACGTGCATTGCGATTAAAAGGGCTTTACAATCAGAACAGTTTTAAGTATAATTATGCTTTGAAAGTTACAGCTGCATACACATCTGATCGTTCTGTATTATTTGATTTTATAACTTCTGAAGCCTTTACTTCTATTCAAAATGATTTTTACGAACAAAAACTGAGAGATCTTCTGGAAATTACTGTTTTTGATAGTGAAATAATTTCACCTGAACAGATTCAAAAAGCAATTGAAGTAAAAACCGATATTGAACAACAGCCGATTTTAGATACCACTAAAGAAGCTCAAACTTCAGTTATCGAAACACCTTCAACTGTACAACCTGTAAAAATTGAAGAATCGGTAAAGACCGAAGAACCAGTAAAAGCTGAGGAAATAAAAGCTCAAGAACCAGTAATTATTGAAGAGCCTAAAAAATTTCCAGAAATTGATCCTTCAATTTTTCTTGCAATTAAAGAAGCCCAAACTATTACTTTTGAAAAACCTATTATAAAGGAAGAAGATACAAAACCACTTCCAGAAATAGATTTTTCTATTTTCGCGGCAATAAAAGATGCACAAAAAGTAACTTTTGAAAAGCCCATAATAGAAGAAGAAAAACCAAAATCACTTCCAGAAACAGACTTCTCCGCTATTTCTACAATAAGCGAAGTGCAAAATGCAGATTTTGAGAAGCCTGTAATTGAGGAAGAACAGCAAATTCATTCTGTCGAATCCAATATTTCGGATGACGTAGAAGAAGTTGAAACAGCTCCGCTTTTAGAATCAACACAAACGGAAGAACCTAAAATTGATCGCATTGAAAATTCAATTTTAAGTTCTATAAAAGTTTCTGAAACGCTTTCTGCACCAGAACCTATAAAAACGGAAGAATTTAAAGAAGAACCTAAAAATGAGCGAATCGAAAACTCTATTTTAAGTTCTATTAAAGAAGCAGAAGCTACAACGGTTGAGCAAATTGTAAAAACCGAAGAAATAATAGAAGAATCTGATATAGAAGAACCTGCTCTAAATTCGGTTGAAGAAGACGAAGATGACAGCGTTATCGAAGAAATGATTATTCCGGAATTTAAAATGAATACCGTTGAAAGATCTATTCTTTCTTCGATTAAAGAAGCTGAGACAAAAGCATCTGAAGAACCAAAAGAGGTAATTCATGAAGTTATTAAATCTGAGGATAAGGAAGAAGAACAAGAAGAAATTGAAGAGGAAAACGAAGAGCCTTTTGAAGAAATCGAAGAAGATGAATCTAAAGAACCTGTAAAAACAGCTGCAGAACATTTAGAAATCGGAAAACCTTTGGATTTTTCTCTTAACGAAAAACACTCTTTTCAGGAATGGTTGCAATTATCTAGAACAGAACCGATTGATCGTTCAAACGAACTTTCACCGGAAGAAAAAGCAGAAAAAGAGGCCGCTGAAAAAGCAAAACAAGAAGAAGAAAGACTAAAAAAGGCTGAAATTATCGATAAATTTATTGAAACGAATCCGAAAATCTCTCCAATAAAACCAGGAAATAATGCTCCGACGGTGCAAATTGAAAGCAGTTCTGAAGACAATTCATACCTAATGACAGAGACTTTGGCTAGAGTTTACTTGGAACAAAAGAAATATACAAAGGCAATTCAGGCATATGAAATATTAATTTTGAAATATCCAGAAAAAATTACTTTCTTTGCAGACCGCATATCGGATATTAAGATTTTACAACAAAATAACAATAACAATAATTAAGTAATGAGCACATTTTCAATTTTTTTAGTTTTAATTACAATAGTTTGTTTTCTATTGATCATAGTTATCATGGTACAAAACCCTAAAGGAGGCGGATTGTCTTCTACTATCAGCGGAACGCAGATGTTAGGTGGAGTACAAAAAACAACTGACTTTTTAGATAAAAGTACTTGGACTCTAGCAACAGTTCTAATTGTGTTAATTTTACTTTCTAGTTTAAGTTTCTCTGGATCATTAAGCGATACAGAATCTAAAATCATTGACAAAACTGAAGCTCCTGTAAACGCGCCTGCAGCTCCAGCTCAAGGAAATACTCCTGCTCCTGCAGCACCAGCTACAAAATAATTTTAGCTCAATATAAAAATCTAATGCCAGCCTGTCAAAGCTGGCATTTTTTTTAGGAAAAAATGTCAGTTTTTATAGCATGGCACAGTTTCTGAAAGTTTATAGAACAGAAAAAAAACGTATAACTTATAATAATATAAAATCATGGCTTTAAACATTAAACCGCTTTCAGACCGCGTACTTATTGAGCCTGTTGCAGCTGAAACTAAAACTGCCTCAGGTATTTTTATTCCAGATACTGCCAAAGAGAAACCACAAAAAGGAACTGTAGTTGCAGTAGGAAACGGAACTAAAGATCATACTATGACTGTAAAAGTTGGAGACACTGTTCTTTATGGTAAATATGCAGGAACAGAGCTAAAACTTGAAGGCACTGATTATCTAATCATGCGTGAAGACGACATCTTAGCGATTATTTAATTTCGCTATAAGCCGTAAGCTTTAAGCTATAAGCTTTTCTCTAAATACGAAAAAAAGCATAAAGCCTATTGCCTAAAGCTTAAAGCAAAAAAAGTAATGAGAGACTTTAAAAAATACGACATTTGGCAGCTAAGTCATTCTTTAACTTTAGAAATCTATAAAATGACTACTTCATTTCCAAAAGAAGAATTATATGGATTAACAAGTCAGATTAGAAGGGCTTCTTCTTCAATTCCTACTAACATTAGTGAAGGATGTGGAAGAAGTAGTGACAAAGAGTTTAATCAGTTTCTCAATATAGCTTTGGGTTCTGCCAATGAAACAGAATATTTATTGATTTTAGCTAAAGATTTGCAATATCTAAACATTGAAATTGCTGAAACCCAATTGGAAAAAATCAATAATATAAAAAGCAAAATTTATAAATTAAAAAAGGTGCTTACGCAACAGCATTAAGCCGTAAGCAATAAGCTATAGGATCCAATAAAGCGTAAAGCATACTGCCTAAAGCTTAAAGCAGAAGAAAAAAAAATTACTAACCCGCAGTAGAAAAAGCCTAAAGCTTACAGCCTACTGCCTAAAGCAATATAAAAAAATGGCAAAAGATATAAAATTTGATATTGAAGCACGTGACGGTTTAAAACGTGGTGTTGATGCATTAGCAAATGCTGTAAAAGTAACTCTTGGACCAAAAGGTCGTAATGTAATTATTGGAAAATCATTTGGTGGACCAACTGTTACTAAAGATGGTGTTTCTGTTGCAAAAGAAATCGAATTAAAAGACCCATTAGAAAATATGGGTGCGCAAATGGTGAAAGAAGTTGCTTCTAAAACCAATGATTTAGCTGGAGACGGAACTACAACGGCTACCGTTTTAGCTCAAGCTATCGTAAAAGAAGGTTTGAAAAACGTTGCTGCAGGTGCAAATCCAATGGACTTGAAACGTGGTATCGATAAAGCTGTTGAAACTATTGTAGCTGACCTTGCAAAACAAGCTAAAGTTGTTGGAAGTGACTCTGATAAAATCAAACAAATTGCTTCTATCTCTGCTAACAATGACGAAGTTATTGGTGAATTAATCGCTACCGCTTTCGCTAAAGTTGGAAAAGAAGGTGTTATCACGGTTGAAGAAGCTAAAGGAACTGACACTTTCGTTGACGTTGTTGAAGGAATGCAGTTTGACAGAGGATACCTTTCTCCTTACTTCGTAACCAATCCAGAGAAAATGGAAGTTGAATTAGACTCTCCATACATCTTATTATACGACAAAAAAGTTTCTTCTTTAAAAGAATTACTTCCAGTTTTAGAGCCAGTTGCTCAATCAGGAAAACCATTATTGATCATCGCTGAAGATGTTGATGGTGAGGCACTTTCTACATTAGTAGTAAACAAATTAAGAGGTGCTCTTAAAATTGCTGCTGTAAAAGCTCCAGGTTTCGGAGACAGAAGAAAAGCAATGTTAGAAGATATAGCAATCTTAACTGGCGGAACTGTAATTTCTGAAGAAAGAGGTTATACTTTAGAAAATACAACTATCGAAATGTTAGGAAACGCAAAAAGAGTTTCTATCGATAAAGACAATACAACTATCGTAAGCGGTGCTGGTGAAGCAGATATCATCAAAAATCGTGTGAACCAAATTAAAGGTCAGATGGAAACTACTACATCTGATTACGATAAAGAAAAACTACAAGAACGTTTAGCTAAATTAGCTGGAGGTGTTGCAGTTCTTTACGTTGGTGCAGCTTCTGAAGTTGAAATGAAAGAGAAAAAAGACAGAGTTGATGACGCTTTACATGCAACTCGTGCTGCTGTAGAAGAAGGAATCGTTGCTGGTGGTGGTGTGGCGCTATTAAGAGCGAAAATCGCTTTAGCTGACTTAAAAGCAGACAACGCTGATGAGGCAACTGGAATCCAAATCGTTTCTCGCGCTGTTGAATCTCCATTAAGAACTATCGTTGAAAATGCCGGTCTTGAAGGTTCTGTTGTTGTAGCTAAAGTTTCTGAAGGTTCAGGTGATTTTGGATACAATGCGAAAACGGACGAATATGTAGATATGCTTACTGCTGGAATTATCGATCCTAAAAAAGTAACTCGTGTTGCATTAGAAAATGCTGCATCTGTTTCTGGAATGATCTTAACTACAGAATGTGCATTAATTGATATTAAAGAAGAAAACGCTGGTGGCGGAATGCCAATGGGCGGCGGAATGCCAGGAATGATGTAATTCATTCTCTTCTTAAAACTTAAAAGCGCCGGATTTTTATCTGGCGCTTTTTTTGTTTGCCACAGATTCCACTGATTAAAAGGATTTCTTTTGCCACAAATTACACAAATTTACACGAATTATTTTTTGTAATTAAAAGTTTACAATCTGTGAGAATCTTTTTAATCTGTGGCAACTTTTGCGTAAATCATTAGTGGAAATTGGTGTAATTCGTGGCAAGCATTTTTTATTTAACATTCTCTTTTTCTTTTAAAAACCTGTTATTTCTAACTTTGCATTTCTATTTAAATTACAAAATGAGAAAATCCACTACTCCTCTTTTATATTTTACATTCTTACTTTTTACAACTTTTTTACAAGCCCAAAATAAAGACAATTACGTTGTTTTAATTTCTATGGACGGATTTCGTTGGGATTATGGCAAGCAATTTAATCTTCCAAATCTGAAGCAGATTGAAAAAGAAGGCATTCATGCCAAATCAATGAAACCGTCTTATCCAAGTAAAACTTTTCCAAATCATTATTCGATTGTTACTGGACTTTATCCGGATCATCACGGAATCATCAATAATGTTTTTTATGATGAAGCACTAAACCAATCGTTTTCATTATCGAGCAATGCAAAAAATGATTCAAGATTTTATGGCGGAAATCCGATTTGGAATTTAGCAGAAGAACAAGGCGTAAAAACAGCTTCTTTCTTTTGGCCAGGTTCTGATATCGATAAAAGAAATCCGAGTTATTTCAAAAATTACGATGGTAAAATTCCATATGGAGCTAGAATCGATACGATTATGAAATGGCTACAACTTCCTGAAAAACAAAGACCTCATTTGGTTACTTTATATTTTGATGAGCCAGATCACACAGGACATAATTTTGGTCCGCTTTCGCCAGAAACAAAAAAAACAGTAATCAAAATGGATTCGATTATGGGCGAAATATCTAGAAGATTGGATCAATTGCCTATTGGAAAACAAATCAATTTGATCATCGTTTCAGATCACGGAATGGCTGATATTAGCAACAATAAAAAAGTAGCAGTTTTAGATTATTTAAAACCCGAATGGCTGGGTTATAAAGATGTAATTAACCCAATTATGAGTTTGCAAGCAAAATCGGGTTATCAGGATTCAATTACAAATGCCTTGAAAAAAGTACCTCATATTAAATTCTGGAAATCAAATGAAGTCCCTGAAAGATTGCACTACGGAACAAATCCGCGAGTGCATGATTTTGTTATTGAAGCTGAAAAAGGATGGAGTTTAGTAAGCAAAGAAAGCACGCACATTAAAGGTGGAACTCATGGTTACGATAATGACGAGAAAGATATGCATGCTATTTTCTACGCAAAAGGCCCTGCATTTAAAGTAAATAAAAAAGTAAAAACATTTCAAAATGTTTCGGTTTACCCATTAATTGCTCATATTTTAGGATTGCAAATTGGAGAAATTGATGGGAAATTGAGTGATGTTGATGCAATGCTAGTTAATTAGAAAATTTATCAATTTGATAATTAGATAATTATCGTAAAAGATTATCCGCATTTTTACTGTAGAGACGCACTGTTGTGCGTCTACGGCTCGGTATATCAAATATTGCGGTTATGTTGCGTAAGATGCACTGCAGTGCGTCTCTACAGATATGCGATATGTTAAATTATTCCCTAATATTAAACGTGATTTGAAAAACTAGAATATCCCCCTGAGCGTCCCGACAAACGTAATTCTGTAAGAACAACAAACCCGACAGGTTTTAAAACCAGTCGGGTTTGTTATTCAAATTGTTGATATCAAATATTGTGGTTACGTTGCGTGAGACGCACTGCAGTGCGCCTCTACAGATATGCGTTATGTGAAATCATTTTCTAATTGACAAATTATCTCATTGACAAATTATCTAATTAAAAATTAGTTCCAACAGAAACCTCTTTCCATTTTCCTAATTCACTTTGCACACTAGCAATTTTCTGATTGGCCATATTGAAGGCATCTTCACCCAAAAATAAATGCAACGGCGGATTTTGATCCTGACTTACTTTAATTAAAGCTTCAGCTAATTTCACAGGATCTCCCGGCTGATTTTCGTTGATATCATCTTTGTGCGCACTTTGAGATTGTCTCACTTCTTTGTATTCCGCGATTGGATTTTCCGGTAATAAAAGCGAACTATCTTTTAAGAAATCAGTTCTAAAATAACCTGGATAAACAATTGTAGCATGGACTCCAAAAGGTTTTATTTCTGCTGCCAAAGATTCTGTCAAACCTGCAACTGCAAATTTTGTCGAGCAATAAATTCCCCAGCCTGGAAATTCGCCATAATATCCTCCAACAGAAGAAATATTAAAAATATGACCCGATTGATTGGCACGAAGAATTGGCATAGTATGTCTGATTACATTTAATAATCCGAAAACATTTACTTCGTAGTTTTTTCTAGCTTCGGCATCTGTCAATTCTTCTAAAGCTCCTAGCAATCCATAACCTGCGTTATTTACTAAAACATCGATTGTTTTAAAATGGTTTATAGTTTTGTCAATCGCTGTTTTTACGCTTTTTTCGTTGACTAAATCCATTTCGAGAGGAAGGAAATTTTCTGACGTCTTTCCTAATTCCTTAATTAGCAAAGCTTCATTTCTTGATGTTGCAGCAACTTTAAAACCTTCTGCTAATAATTTTTTAGCTAATTCTAATCCAAGTCCTTTTGAAGCTCCTGTGATAAACCAAACTTTGTTATTTTCCATGATTTTAAATTTTTACGTTTATAATTACAGGACAAAGGTATTGGCGAAGTGCTTCTCAAATATTGAAACAATCAAGTAAGAAGTTGCAAAAATCAATCAATTTCTGCTAATCGGTAGTTTTTGGGAGAAACTTGAACGTTTTTCTTGAAGAAATTAATAAAATGTGACAATTCTTCAAAACCTAAACACCAAGCAATTTCATTAATATTCCAATTGGTTTGTTTCAACAAAATCATGGCTTCCTGAACAATTCTTTCTGAAATAATCTGAGAAGTCGTTTTTCCTGTCGTTTCTTTCAAAGCTTTGTTCAAATGATTTACATGTACATTTAACTGATTTGCATATTCTGAAGGAGAACGGAAATTAATTTGCTGCGAAATGGATTCAACAGGAAATTGTCTTTCCAGCAATTCTAAAAACAAAGAAGAAACTCGAATTGTAGCATTCGATTTACTATATAATGAAGCAGTTACGGTTTGTGTCTTTAAGGCTAAGTGAATAATTTCAAAAACCAGATTTCGGAGTACGTCATATTTAAAAGCATAATCAGAATTGATTTCTTCCAACATTCGTAAATAAATTGTTTTCAGAGATTCTGCCAATTCTTTGGAAACAGGAACCACAGGATTTCCGCCTGGCTGAAATAGAGGATATTCTTTTAAATTCCCAAACTGACTAAAAAATGCGTCTGTAAAAATGCAGAAAAACCCAGTTTGATTTTCATCAATATGTTCCCAACTATACGGAATTTGAGGATTTGCAAAGAATAAAGCCTGCTCTTCAATCGTTACGACTTTATCTGCATAATGAACCTTGTTCTTACCGATAATTAAACTTATCTTATAAAAATCTTTTCTAGTATAAGGCAATGGACTACAAGTACTTCCAACATATTCATCCAGTTTAAAAACATTAAAATGTCCGATTTCTTTTTTAAGATTCTCAGGCATTCCATTGATTTTAACTGTGTAAAAATCTTCTAATGTTTCTGTTAGTTTCATTTTGTAAAGTTACAAAAATCAAATTATTATTTTAATCAGAAAATTTGAGAATGTGTCAATTAGATAATCAGACAACATACTTGTCACCCTGAGCGAAGTCGAAGGGCGCTCCAATTGGCACGTGGGCTTCGACTTCGCTCGGCCTGACAAAACAATAGTTTCAAAACAATAAACCCGACAGGTTTTAAAAACCTGTCGGGTTTATCAATTTATATACCTTGCGTGAGACGCACTGCAGTGCGCCTCTACAGAAAAAAACGGTTTGAACCAATTTACAATTAACAATTCATAATTCACAATTTAAGACACCACTTTGTATGTCGGATCTTCAATCACGTTTACCTTAATAACCGCATCAGCATTTTTCAGCAACTGTCTGCAATCTTCGCTTAAATGTTTTAACTCTACTAACTTATTTAGTTGATTGTATTTTTTCGTCAAATTATTTACAGCCTCAATGGCCGACATGTCTGAAATGCGGCTTTCTTTAAAATCAATTATAATATGATTGGGGTCGTTCTGAATATCGAATTTTTCTAAAAAAGTAGTTGTTGAACCAAAGAATAACGGACCATAAATTTCATAAATTTTAACTCCGTTTTCGTCAATATAATGTCTTGCACGGATTCTTTTGGCGCTTTCCCAAGCAAAAACCAAAGCCGAAATAATTACCCCAATTAAAACCGCCAAAGCCAAATTGTGCAGTACAATTGTAATTACAGCAACTAGAATTCCGACGAAAATATCATGTCGAGGCATTTTATTAATGACTTTAAAACTCGCCCATTCAAAAGTCGTAATGGCAACCATCATCATAACTCCAACTAAAGCTGCCATTGGCAATTTTCCGATTACGGGCGCTCCAAAAAGAATGATCATTAAAATTGTCAAAGCACCAATAATTCCTGAAAGTCTCGCTCTTGAACCTGCGCCAAGATTGACTAAAGTCTGCGCAATCATTGGGCAGCCTCCCATTCCGTAGAAAAAGCCGTTTAAGATATTCGAACTTCCTTGTGCAATGCATTCTCTGTTGCTGTTTCCTCTTGTTCCTGTAATTTCGTCAACTAAATTTAGCGTAAGCAAACCTTCCGTTAACCCAACAGCCGCAACAATTACCGAATAAGGAAATATCACTTTTAAAGTCTCGAAAGAAAATGGAATATTCGGAATATGAAATGGAGGAAAGCCACCTTGAACAGAAGCGATATCTTCTACGGTTTTGGTTTCGATATTAAAAACAATTACCAAAGCAAAAACGACCATAATGGCAACCAAAGAAGCTGGAACTGCTTTTGTAATCTTAGGAAAAATTAAAACTATTGCAATTGTTAAAGCAACTAAACCTAACATAATATATAAAGGAGTTCCTTGAAGCCAAGAAACCTGACCATTAATTACCGTTTTAAACTGCTCCAATTGCGACATAAAAATCACGACTGCCAAACCGTTTACAAAACCAAACATTACAGGTTGTGGTACGAGCCTGATGAATTTCCCCAGTTTAAAAAGTCCGATACAGATTTGCACGACACCGCCAAGTGCGACGGCAGCAAAAACATATTCTATTCCGTGCGATTTCATCAAGGCAATCAAAACAATCACCGTTGCTCCTGCTCCGCCTGAAATCATTCCAGGTCTTCCTCCAAAAATTGCGGTAACCAATCCGGCTATAAAAGCGGCATACAACCCAACCAATGGCGGAAATCCAGCTAAAATAGCAAACGACAGCGATTCTGGAATCATGGTCATTGCTACAGTAAAACCTGCTAAAATTTCGTTTTTATAATTGACTTTCTGGCTAAAATCGAAGAGTTGGAACTTTTTTATCATAGAGCAAAATTAAAAAATAAAGCGCAAAAAAGAACAAACCTTTTATACTATAAAAAGTGCGGAAAAACCTTTAGGGTAAACAGCTAAATCAGAATAACCGTTCGAGAAGAAAAAGAAAAATAGAAAGTATAAAACTTAGCATTTCAGTATTTATTTTTGTTTTTAAAATATCACACAAAATACTTACAAAAAAAGCAAATATATTAGCGTATTTTCACCTGATTTTAAATATAAATTATTCCAATCGCACGCACGTATAACCTAAGCCGCTTACTTGGTTCATTACGTTATCATACTGCAAATCAAAACCTTCAACTCTCAATATTTTATCGCAATCTTCCAGATCAAAATTAATTTTATAATCTGGAAACTGATTTTGCATTACTGCTATCACATAATCGCGATCAGATTCTTTTTGGACATTGGTTTTGAAAATCTCTACAATCATATCTGCTTCTTGTAATTCTTTAAACTGGTACATTTTATTTTTATTAAAAAGAGGATAGAAACTTTAGTTCAAAAATAAACTACAAACCCCTATTACCACAGTAATTTTATACCAATGGCGTATGATTTATACGAATGGCGTTGGTATAAATTATTCTTGATAAATGCTTACAGACTATACGATTATATTATTTTTGCCACTATGACAATTGCAAAAATCTACCAGAATTTTTTTCTACGAAATTTTATCGTTAATACCCTAGTCTATTTGGTCATTTTGGCCTGTATTTATGATGAAGTAAAACTCGACGGACATAGCTGGTCGTATATTCTAAGCGAAATTGCGGTTGGTTATTTTCCGTGTATTGTCTGGATTACGGTTTTCAATATCTGCATTATCAATCCGTTTTTATTTCATAAAAGGTTTAAAATATTTTTTACGCTTCTTGCGGTTTATTGGACTGGTTTTTACTTTTTTATGAATTGGTTTTTTCCGCTTGTCGGATTAGGAAATTTAAAAACTCTTCAGATTGTATCGCTTATCATCAACGGTTGTTTTTTCTATTTTCTGCATATCGTTATTACCAAAAAAATGAGTCAGGCCGATAAGGATATTATGAATTTCAAATCGGAACTTTCGTTTTTAAAACAACAGCTCAATCCGCATTTTTTGCTGAATGCGATGAATAATCTTTACGGAGAGGCTTTGGCAGAACCAGAAAAAGTTCCAGACCGAATCCTGAATCTTTCAGATTTGCTGCGTTACCAAATTGAAGCCTCTAAAAAGGATTTTGTTTTAATGGAAGAAGAAATCTCTTTTATAAAAAAATATATTGAATATTATACGTTTAGAAACGAACGACTAACTGTAACACAAAATATTGAAGGTGTCCACCACCAAATCGAGATTCCGCCTTTGTTCTTTTTACCTTTGGTTGAAAATGCGGTGAAGTTTTCTGCCGAAACCGCCGAACCCTTTATTAATTTGGATTTGAAAGTAAATTGCCGAAGTTTGTGCTTTACGCTTAAAAATAATTGTCTGGATACAGAATCACGACTTTCAAGCACGGGAATCGGAATTGAAAACTTAAAAAGACGTTTGGAAGTTTATCGTTTAAAACATACTTTGTACTGTAAAAAAGAAAAGAACTTATTTATTGTAAAATTGAGCATATGGCACTTACCTACCGCTGTCTGATAATTGATGACGAATCGCCGGCGCATAAAGCCTTGATTTCGCACATCTCTAAATTTGACGAACTGGAGCATTCTGGAAGCGCTTTTAATGGTATGGAAGCCATAAAACTGCTGAACGAAAACCAATACGATATTATTTTTCTAGACATTAATATGCCTGTAATTTCGGGGGTCGAATTAATGGAACTCCAGCCCAAACGTCCGCTTACAATTGTGACAACGGCTTATTCTGATTATGCACTTTCGGCGTATCAAAATGATGCGATTGATTATCTTTTAAAACCCATTTCGCCAGATAAATTTGCCAAAGCAATAGAAAAAGCCAAAACTTTTTTCTCTGGAAATAGCCTTAAAAAAGAAACGCAACCCAACGCAAAAATATTTTCGTACCGCCTTAACGGACAAAATATTGATATGCCTATTTGCGATATTCTCTACATCGAAAGTTTAGGAAACTACATGAAACTATATAGTACCAAACTCAATTTACCGCATATTATTTACGGTTCGCTCTCAAGCATTGCCTCAGAAATTGATTGTGCTAATTTCATTCAAGTACATCGCTCGTATATTGTAAATACAGAAAAAATTGCAAGTGTAACTTCAAAAACCTTAACGATGCGCAATGGAGAAATGATTCCTGTGGGAAGGAAATATCAGATTCTTTTATCCAATTTGGCTCTTAAGTAATTGGGGTAATTTTGTCAATTAGAAAATTAGATATTTTTTGAAAGCTCAACTTTTTTTGATTTTCTACACAATCATTTAATAAAAATTCAAGATACTTTTCATTAGATTGCTTTACCTTTATACCAGTAAACCAACTAATTAAAGCCAAAAAATGCTAAATATTAACTACTCTGAAACAGGAGATATTGCTTTAAAGAATCAAAACACCTTACGCAGAATTGTTGGTGCTCTTGGCATGTTTCTTCCTTTGGCACTTTACATTTTTATTGCAATTGACAGCAATTACTCCACTATATTGCCTTCCATCAGTCATTATTATTACACTCGGGCATCGGGAGTTTTTGTAATTATTGTTAGCATGCTCTCTGTTTTTCTACTGATATATAAAGGTGAAGATCCTGCAGATTATTACGCTTCAACCATAGCAGGTATTTCATCCTTATTACTTCTATTATTTCCAACTGATAATCTTCCCCATGAATTTAAGACCGTTAACGTAACTATTCTTAGAGTAAGCGATTTCAGAATGTATTTTCATTTTATATGTGCTGGAATTTTTCTGCTTTCATTAGCTTACATGTCGGCTTTTTTATTTACAAAATCTAATTTACCAGCAAAGAATCGTGGCAAGAAAAAAATAATTCGAAATAGAATCTATAGAATCTGTGCCTTTTTAATAGTAGCCGCTATACTTGCAATGATTATTTTTAAACAATTTTTTCCATCAATTTACGAGGCTTATCCTATCACATTCTGGATGGAAGTAGTTGCTGTAGAAGCTTTCGGCTTTTCATGGCTTGTAAAAGGTAAATCCATCTTAGATGACGCTAACGAAACACCTGATAATCAATAGCGAAAAACTAACCCTTCAAATCAAACAAAAAACTCCGCAATAAAACGGAACTTTTCTTGTAAAATGAGTAAGGTAAAATCTTCAAAAATTCTACATTAGAACTTCTTCTTAAGATAATCAATAGCCCCAGTTGACCATAAAGTCAGAAAAATTAAAACGGGTTGAAAAAACAAACGTATCAAACGCGCCTGATCGGTGTCGAGCCCAAAGGCAGAACTTCCGTTTAGGTATTGTGCTATATTTCCGGGGAAAACTAAAACGTAAAATATCGCCAGCGTTATTCCGACTTTCACTTTATATTTCGTTAAAAATACCATTGCCAAACCTAGTATAATTTCGACAATTCCAGAAAGGATAACTACCAAATCTTTGTCTAAAGGAACCCAATTGGGAACCTGCGCCTGGAAATCTGTTCTCTGAAAAGTAAAATGCCCGATAGCAGCCATTATCATAAATAATCCCAAAATTATTCGAACAAAATTTTGAAGCTTTGAAGTTTGTATATTTTCCATGTGTAAAGATTAATTTTTTCTAAATGAACTTTCTATCAAATTTACAAGAAATAAAGTGCGATTTTTTGTATATTTTTGATGGCTTTTTTGTTTAATATCCATCCCAATTTAATTTTATTAGAAACAAAAAAAGATTACTTCATCTGTTTGTAATCGATTAATATTACTACTAAAACCATTTTTTTTCTACAGGTAATTCTCGCTCAAAATCAAAAAAATTGCAATTTTGTTAATTCTTTTCTTAAAAAAAATGACAAACCTCGTTATTTTTCCTACTTAATTATTTAAATTCGTGCCCAACCAAATCACTAACCTGTTAATAAACCAATGAGCATTTTTAATATTTTCAAAAGATCTACAACAAAATGCCCCAGATGCCTCGGAAAAAGATTTGTGGATTGGGAAGATATCAGCCGTTTAAACCGACAATTAAAATGGGTTCCTGCGCCATGCGCTTACTGCGATGCAACGGGAAGAGTTCCCAAAGGATTACTTGCGAAAGTTGCCGTTGACTGCATGTATCTCACAATCGATTTGCCCGAATCTGTAATCGAAAAAATAAAAGAAGGCGATCCTGAAACAGTCGAAAAAGGAAAACAACGCGAACTTTTTGTAGATCAGCTTATAGAATATGCAGAGCATCTTTTCCTCACTCAAAATCTAGATGCCGAAGGTATTGCTAATTTGTATTTAAAATTTGAAGCAGAAAAAGCTCCTTTTGCCGTAACCAGAGAAGAATTAATAAAATACATTCAAGGCGTAATTGAACTAAAGAAAACGGTAGTACAATAACCTTTTCTACCCAAAAACCCACAATCTTTGAACATCTACAAAAAACGGGTGCCGATTGGAATTTCACTTTTTTTGTTTGTCATCCTGACGAAGGAAGGATCACACAAGTAACTCCACATAGTATAGTCAATCTTTGAAGATCTGCGAGTGTGATCCTTCCTTCGTCAGGATGACAAAATGAATGTATATCATACAATTAACTTCACACCGTATGGCCAATCTTTGTCGATCTGCGAGTGTGATCCTTCCTTCGTCAGGATGACAAAATGAATGTATATAACACAAGTAACTCCACACAGTATAAATCTTTGAAGATCTGCGAGTGTGATTCTTCTTTCGTCAGGATGACAAAATGAATGTATATCATACAATTAACTTCACACCGTATGGCCAATCTTTGAAGATCTGCGAGTGTGATCCTTCCTCCAGGATGACAAAATGAATGTATATCACACAAGTAACTCCACACCGTATGGCCAATCTTTGTCGATCTTCGTGTGTGATCCTTCCTTCGTCAGGATGACAAATTTTACGTATTATTCAAAATGGTGATTTAGAAATTCAAAACTTGGATTAAAACCTCTTATTAATTCAATTTTCTTTTCCCTAATCCATCCCTTTAATTCCTTTTCTCTTGCAATTGCTTCTTGTATCCAAGTAAATTTTTGATAATAAACTAAAAACTGAATATTATATCTTGATGTAAATGATTTCATATTATCTTCAGTATTTTCTCGATGCTGTTTAAGTCTTTCTTTTAGATTTTTGGTAACTCCAATATAGAAAGTTGATCTATGTTTATTTGTTAAAATATAAATATAGTAGGTATGATAACCTCTTTGCGGACTGAACATTTCTTTTTTTTTATACGAATATACTTATTTTATATATTTTACATTAAGCTAATAGGCTCCTAAAAAAATAAGTATTTTTGCATTCTGTAAAAGCCAAGAAATTAAAGTCCAAATGACTACAGAACATTATATTCCGTTTAACAAAGAATTTTTACTGGAACAGCAGATCGCAACTTTCGCTGAAAATCCAGAAAAAGTTAGTGGTTTTAAGAAGTTATTCGAAATTATCGAACATTATTATCATTATGAATCTTTCAATCTTAATCGAAATCTAAAACAGCATTACGCGCTTTATGATCCCGATTTGAGCGAAAAAGAACGAGAACAATTTATCAATAAAAGCAATTTCCCTGCTTTTAAAGAAACTCTTCTCAAAGTTTTAGAGCGAGGCAATTATTACAGAATCAACCAGAATGCTTTAAACGATGCGTTTAATAAATCTGATTTGGTTGGTCTTAATCTTTCTATCGATTTTAATGCTTTCAAGGATTTCGAGCTCTACGCGCGAGGGCATCATAAGGCAAAAGAAAAGATCAAAAAATACTTTTTCTGGACCAGAGAGGTGGAGATTGAATATTATGATCGTGTCCTAATTTACCTAAATTACAGTGACGCAGATTATCTTAAAGAAAAGAAAGTCAAATTAGGCAAAATGCCGATTGATCCCGGTTCGATCGCGTTGAAGATTTTCAAACGTGTGCCTAAAAACGATCTTGAAACGGTTTTCCCAAATGCCATTCCGAAAATGTCTTTGAAGGATAAATTATTGCTTTGGGTTCCTGGCGTTTTTGGTGGACTTTCGTTGTTAAGTGCTAAAGTAATTCCGGCCTTGATTAATATGTACGAAGCTTATCAAACGGGCGAAACAATCGATTTATTAAACAGCAAGACGTCCTTAAATCAGGGTTTAATTGCGTTGGGAATTTTGGGAGCCTATTGTTTTCGTCAATACAATAATTTCATCAACAAGAAAATTAGATATTCTAAAACGCTTTCAGACAGTTTGTATTTCAAAAATGTTGGAAACAATAGCGGGGCGTTTTATTCTTTATTGAATTCTTCTGAAGAAGAAGCTTTAAAAGAAACCATCCTCGCGTATACCTTTTTACACGAAAGTGAAAAATCTTTAACTTCCGAAGAATTAGACAATCAGATTGAATTTTGGTTTAAAACCAAACTAAATACCGATTTGGATTTTGATGTAAATGACGCTCTATTAAAGTTAAAAAGCATTGGTTTAGGAACAGAAACTGATGGAAAGTGGAGTGTGATTCCGCTCAAGGAGGCCCTTGTTGCCATTGATCAATTATGGGACAATGTTTTTGAGTATAATGTGACACAAAAGATTTAAACTTTCAGAAATTAAAAATAAAAGTCACTTAATTTTAGTTCTCGCAGATCTTGCAGATTTAGCTGATTTTTTTTAATGTATTTGCCAAAATTTATATACCTATCAAAAAAAAATCTCTCAAATCTGTGGAATCTGCGAGAGAAATTTCACCGCACTATTCAAGCAATAAAAAACCTAAAAGAAATTTCATTAGATTTACGCTACTAACCTTAAAACCACAAAAATGAGAACATTAGACCAATGGTTTGCAGAATATGCCGTAAGTCATCAAAACCCAAAAAACAAAGCGATACATTACATTTGTGTCCCAGCAATTTTCTTTTCGATCGTTGGTTTACTTATGAGTATTCCGAGTGCTGTAATCGCTAATACGCTACAATTAAATGCTCCTATTGTTGAAAATTGGGCGTTTCTGGTTTTGCTATTTGTTCTTATTTTCTACATCAGATTGTCAATTTCAATGGCTATTAAAATCGCTATTTTCTCTGTTCTTTGTTTGATTATAAATTATTACATCTCACAATTTGTTCCTTTATGGATGTTCTCGCTTGGCGTTTTCGCTGTGGCGTGGATTGGGCAATTTTATGGACATAATATTGAAGGCAAAAAACCTTCATTCTTGAAAGATCTTCAGTTTTTATTAATCGGTCCTGCTTGGGTTGTAGAGAATTTGTTTTCGAAGAAGTAAAACTAATACAATATATAAACTAAAAGGACAAATGATTTTTGTCCTTTTTTTATGATTAAAATATACTGTAAATATTTTTATCTTAGCCTAATAAATTAATTCAATAATGAGAAAATTATCTGCCCTGTTAGCATTCGGAATTTTACTTTCTGCATGCAAGAAAAATGACGACAAAACGATTTCTAGCCCCAATAAAGTAAAAAATGATAGCATTAAAGTACAATCGGCAACAACTGAAACATCAAATTCTGATTTATTAGAACGATTTTCTAAAAACAAAAACGAAGTTATTCTCCAATTAAAATCACTTCCAAATAAAGAAGCTGGCAATGCATTGTATGAAAAATATTTTGAAGAAAGTAACTCTTTATTACAAGAGATAGCTGGGAGAGAATCTGGAATATTGGATAGATTTTATAATGAAGACGAAGCCGACAAAAAAGCGGTAAAACTTTTAGGCGAAAGACTTTCGAAGCATCAATTAAAGTTTACAGAAATTGGAGAAGGGTATGTTGAGATAGATCCTCTTCCTGATTTCTATTATAAGATTTTTAAAAACTATGTAACAGACGATTACAAAGATTATTTGTATTTAAAAAGCGAAGAAAATAAGTCGCTGTATTCTGCAGATGCTGGCCTTGTAATTTCTTTTAAAGATTTGGGCGACAGAATCATTTCGTGGGAAAATTTTATGACAAAATATCCGAATTCAAAACTAATTACATCTGTAAAAGAAGAATACAAAAATTATCAAATGGACTATTTGGTAGGCCAAGACAATACGCCAACCGCAGAAAGAGCAACAGACGAAAAATATATTTATCCGGAAAATATTCAAGAGTTTAACCGTTTCTTGAAAAAATATCCTAAAAGCCCAACTGTTCCTTTAGTTAATCTGTTTATGGAGAACTTTAAGAGTGAGAATATTTTTGATATTTTAAGAAAAGAACAGGACAAATTATAAAAACAAAAAAATATCGCTATTAAACTAACTTACAAAAACTTAGAAATATGGAAAATAAAAAACCAATCACGTTTATGTTTTGGATAATAGCAATTATTTTGGGCGTCACATTATATAAGCAATTTGATTTTAAAAGTTTAAAATTTGAGAATCCTGCAATAGCAGTTATTTATATTATTGTCTTTGCTTTTTCGGTGTATTATTTGATAAAAAACTCTGGAAACAAGAAGTGAAAAATTCACAAAAAAGCCTGAGAATATACATTCTCAGGCTTTTAAATTTTATAGTGACCGTGGCGGGCAGAATTCGAACCTTTTGCTATAAGATTTAAAGATTTTAAATGATGCTTAATTTTGTGATTTGATGTTAAGTAACTATCCTTTAGAGTCATTTTTTACTAATTCTTCTTGCAAAACCTATAAAATCTGCACTTAATATTAGTACGAAAATCATTCAACAAATAAAAAGCCCGTTTGATTATTAATGAAATAAAAATCCTATTTTTGAAAATAAGTAAACACTGAGATTGTCAGCTGTAGCAAATCTATTTATGGTAAATAAGTCTGATATCCTACATAAATATAGGAATAATCATAAAAACTCAAATGGAAAGAACAAAAATTAAAAAAATTTCATCAGCAATAGAATTTCATCAAATAAATGAAATTTTATTAAGCGAAATTACGTTTCCAATTGAAGGGGAAGGAATTTATATAAAACATGCTGGGACACATTATGGGCATGTTAAAATTCAAATTTCTGAAAAACCTGAATTAGGTTCTTCAATTTGCTATTGGTATTTAACAGAAGAAGAATTTCCAAAAGGTGTTTATCGAGAAGGTATTGAAAAAGTTTTAAGCTTTTTTATTTCTTATTTAGAAGCAATTAGAGGAGAAAGAATTAATATATATTTTGATATACTTGATGCAACTTTTCATCCCGTTGATTCAAGTGTTGGAGATTTTGAAATTGCTACTATACAAGCAATAATAAATGCTTTTGATAAAAATTTATATATTCCTGAGCACAAGTATGTCTATAGAAAGTGATCTTCTAATAATAATTTCTACAAAGGATTTCGGTAATTGCTTAATGAAGTTTATATTATATTTGAGAGATATGAACAAATCTGAGTAGTAGGCTTAATTTAATCCTAGCCCTTTTTACAATACCAGAAACAATACATTTTTTGCCAGAACGAGAAAATCAAAAAACAATATGGAAATTACTTTACATAAATTACTAATTGGTACTGATAGCCTTCCTTATGAAGAACTCGCTAAAGCATTTGCTAGTTTTGAGTTCATAAAGGAATCATATTATGTAGAAGAAAGAATAAAAGGTGGTGGTGGATATAATTCTGTTGAAATTAAGATTATTGTTGAAAATAAAAATCCTAATTATGGCTTGAGACTTCGTTGGGAAGTTTCAGATAAACAAATTTCAATGGAATTTTTTGATGCCATCGTTTCCACAATTAAAAACATATCTAAATATTATAATAATTCTTTAGTTTTTAGAATTGTTGGCGGTTCATTTGATTTAGTAGATGGAAGTACTAGAAAGTTTGAAATTGCAACATTTCGAGCTATTGCTAATCTAATTGATTTTGAAAATCAAAAAAAGTGATTATTTTTTGATAAACAAACTAACACAGAACAGCTAATTTGGCAATAGATTGAAAAGCCAATATTAAATGACTATGTAAACTGAAAAAGAATTGCAAACCTTCACAGATCCATGAAGGGCTTCGAACCACAATCTCCTTTAAATATAGTACTTCCAAAACTAGAAGAAATCTTGAAAATTTTCGAACCACAAAAAAACCTGCAAAATATACACTTTGCAGGCTTTTACATTTTATAGTGACCCCGGAGGGGTTCGAACCCCCAACCCTCAGAGCCGAAATCTGATATTCTATCCAGTTGAACTACGAGGTCTTTTATATTATGATTTTAGATTTTAGATTGCAGATCTTTGATACTTGTCGGATCTAAAATCTACAGTCTAAAATCTAAAATGATATTTTACGAAAGTAATTTCTTTACAATTGTAGAAATGGTTTTTCCTTCAGCGGTTCCTCCTAATTGAGCAGATGCTAATCCCATTACTTTACCCATTGATGCAATTCCAGAAGCTCCTGTTTCAGCAATGATTTTTGCGATTACAGCTTCTACTTCTTCTTCGCTTAACTGAGCCGGTAAAAACTTCTCGATTACAGCTACTTGAGCCAATTCTGGTTCTGCTAAATCTGGACGGTTTTGCTCTGTAAAGATTCTTGCGCTTTCTTTACGGGTTTTAACCAATCTTTGAAGTAATTTAATTTCATCATCTTCAGACAAATCTTCTTTAGATCCAGAAGCTGTTGAAGCCAATAACAATTCTGATTTTACAGCTCTTAATGCTTCTAAAGCTACAGTATCTTTTGCTTTCATGGCGGTTTTAATTTCGTCCATGATTTGTGTTTGTAAACTCATGTTTATGCTTTTTATTTAAATAAGCTAATGCTTATTAATTGATATATAATCTCCAATTTGTTCTCAACTAATATATAGTTTGTTAGGCTGAGTGCATTCGGCTTCGCTCAGGATAAACTTAGTCGAAGCTCACTCCGAAAAGAAGCCCTTCGACTTCGCTCAGGGTGACAATATTTTTTTCAAAATACTATTTAAAAGTCAAATTTTGAAATTCTGTGCGAAGATAAAAAAAATAACCCGAAAATTAAATCAATTTTCGGGTTACCAATATTATGATTCCAAAATTAATCTACGTTATCGTGCAAAAATGAATTGTTTGAACGTAATTGTAAATCGTTGTTACTATCTGTTCCTACAGAGATTCTAGAATTTGTATTATTTGATTGAGAATTAGACAAATCGATTCCTAATCTTTTGTAAGCTGGTTCTTTTTCCAACTCATCAATTCTAGAAACATTATTATGGAATTTATAGTTAAACTCTTTTAGTTTCTTTCTTCTTTCTTCAGCTCTTAAGCGCAATGTTTCTTCGATAGTTAACTCTAAAGGAGAAACTTCAGAAGTTGTAGATAAATCAGGCTGACTAGCAAAATCAACTCTTGGCTTCAACGTGATGTTTAATTCCTCTGGAATGGTATCTTCAACTACTTTTTCAACTGGTTTAGAAGACAATAAATCATTTTCAACTTCCATATATTCTTCTAGAGAATACTTAATAATTCCGTTGTCTGAAACTTCAGTTACAGGAACAAATTGTACTGGATCGTTTACTTTAATATCGCGAGTTTCGTTTGTCAATTCAAATAAAACTCTATTATCTTCAATAACTGGCTCTCTTTTTACAGGCTCTTGTTTGAACAAAGGAAGATCAAAAGAAAAAGTGGTTTGCTCTTCTCTTTCAAAAACTCTTTGCTGTTGTACTGGCGGCTGTTGTATCTGTGGTTGTTGCACTTCTCTTGCTGCTGGAACTTCAGGTGCAGAAATTGTAAAATCGATATCTGTAATTGGCGAAACAATTTCGAAAGTCACATCTAAGTTTTTGATAAACTCAGACATAACCACCAACTCGTCTTGGTTAATAGCTGGAGCAACAGCTTTTGGAGCAGTCGGAGCAAATGTTTCATCATCATCGATTAAATCGAAAACAACTTTATCTTCCACTTTTGCTGTTGGTGTATCAACAGTTAAATCGAAAGATGCAAGCGGTTTATTCGTTAGATTATGAACGCTTCTTTGCTCATCTTCTAACGTATGAATGATTTTCTTTGGTTCTGTATTTACAATTTCATTTTGTTGTTCAACATCAAAACCTGTAGCAATAATAGTTACAGCAATGGCTTCGCCAAGACTTTCGTCTTCACCAACTCCCATGATAATATTGGCGTTGTAACCTGCTTCAGCTTGAATATGATCATTGATTTCTCCAATTTCGTCAAGAGTAATCTCATTAGTTCCAGAAACGATAAGCAACAATACATTTTTGGCACCTGTAATTTTATTATCATTCAACAATGGAGAATCCAAAGCCGAAACGATAGCATCTTTGGCTCTGTTTTCGCCTTCAGCTACAGAAGATCCCATTATAGCCGTTCCGCTGTTTGCCAAAACAGTTTTCGCGTCACGTAAATCGATATTTTGAGTATAGTGATGCGTAATTACTTCAGCAATACCTCTAGAGGCTGTTGCCAAAACTTCATCTGCTTTAGAGAATCCTGCTTTAAAACCAAGATTTCCATATACTTCTCTTAATTTATTGTTGTTGATTACAATTAAAGAATCGACTTGCTTACGCAATTTTTCGATTCCAATAATAGCTTGCTCCTGACGTACTTTCCCTTCAAACTGAAACGGAATTGTCACGATACCAACTGTTAATATTTCTCTTTCTTTTGCTAATTGCGCAATTACCGGAGCTGCACCAGTTCCAGTTCCTCCACCCATACCAGCAGTAATAAATACCATCTTAGTACCACGGTCCAACATTTTTTCAATGTCCGAAATACTTTCGATTGCCGACTGCTGTCCAACGTCTGGATTTGCTCCTGCTCCTAACCCTTCTGTTAAGTTAACTCCTAACTGAATTTTATTAGGTACAGAACTATTTTGAAGCGCTTGCGAATCGGTATTACAAACGATAAAATCTACGCCTTTAATACCTTGTTTAAACATGTGGTTAATAGCGTTACTTCCGCCTCCACCTACACCTATTACTTTTATTACATTTGACTGATTTTTTGGTAAATCAAATGAAATACTTCCAAATTCTGAGTTGCTCATCATCTTTTTGGTTTTTTGAAATTCTTATTAAGTACATTTTTTACTTCTTGACTTGGGGCAAGAAATAATCCTTCTCTTTTTATTATTCTGCGTTGTCTAAAAATTCTTTGATTTTATCGACATATCGATCAAAAAATGATCTTCTTATTTTTGTTTCTGTAGATTCATTTTTAGGTGCCTTATGAGTTACAACTTCTTCAGGCTCGTCAATAGTTTCTACTCTTTCAACGTAGTTTTCTTCAACTTCGTATCGCTGCACTGGCGGAGCGGTTCTATAGACAATTTTTGGCTGTTCCTGAACCATTTCCATTCTAACCGCACTTTGCGAACTGTTTTCGATACTGTTCATCACTAATCCAACAGCCGTTGCATATAGCGGGCTAGAGATTTCTTCTCCAGAGTTTCCAGCCAGATGCTCGTTTGGATATCCAATTCTAGTATCCATTCCTGTAATGTATTCTACAAGCTGTTTAATGTGCTTTAATTGTGCACCTCCACCTGTTAATACAATTCCAGCGATCAGCTTTTTGCGAGGATCTTCGTGTCCGTAAGCTTTGATTTCTGCAAAAACTTGCTCTACGATTTCCACCACTCTTGCATGGATAATTTTAGATAAGTTTTTAAGCGAAATTTCTTTTGGCTCTCTTCCTCTTAAACCAGGAATAGAAACGATCTCATTATCTTTATTTTCGCCTGGCCAAGCAGAACCAAATTTTATTTTTAAAAGCTCAGCTTGTTTTTCAATAATCGAACAGCCTTCTTTAATATCATCTGTAATTACATTTCCTCCAAAAGGAATTACTGCCGTGTGGCGAATAATACCGTCTTTGAAAATGGCTAAATCTGTTGTTCCGCCCCCGATATCGATAAGTGCTACACCAGCTTCTTTTTCTTCCTGACTTAAAACTGCATCAGCCGAAGCTAATGGTTCTAATGTCAAACCAGACAATTCAATTCCTGAACTTTGAATACATCTTCCCACATTTCTGATAGAAGACGCTTGTCCAACTACAACGTGGAAACTAGATTCTAATCTTCCGCCGTACATACCGATTGGCTCTTTAATCTCAGATTGTCCGTCGATTTTGAACTCTTGCGGTAAAACGTGAATAATTTCTTCTCCCGGTAACATCGCCAGTTTGTTTACCTGATCGATTAGGAGCTGAATATCTTTTTCGCCAATTACTTCCTCCGGATTATTACGGCTGATGTAATCGGTATGCTGAATACTTCTGATGTGCTGTCCTGCAATACCCACAACAACATCTTTTATTTTGTAACCTGAATTATTTTCTGCTTCAAGTATTGCTTGCTGAATCGATTGAATCGTCTGCGTAATGTTGTTTACTACCCCTCTGGCAACGCCCAAACTTTTGGACTTACCAATGCCCAAAATCTCCAACTTACCATACTCATTTTTCTTGCCAATCATGGCAACGATTTTGGTTGTTCCAATATCTAGACCTACTGCAATATTATCTTTTTCCATTTTCTATTATTTAGTGCAAACTACTTGTTCCGTAAACCTAAGGTCAATTTTTTTGTATTTGTATAACGAACTATCTAAAACTGCTTTTTGAAAGAAGGCTTTATAGTTTTTAAATTTCTTATCAACATTCATCGTTCTTCCGAAATCTATGAAGTAATCATAGTTACGATTAAACATTTTTAAGCTTCCATTCGGCATAATCTCTATGGCAATGATGTTTTTTCTCAAAAACGCATCGTCATAAATTGTGCGAAATAAAGCTGCTAAATCTTCGTTATTTTTTGCATTTATTGCCCCTGAAACAAGAGGAACTCGCGCAGTGAAATTGTCTGACAAGGGCATTTTATCACCCTCATAGTCAATATAAAAAGAAGTGGCGCCATCATAAACTCTTGCTATGGGCGTCTTCTGTTTTACTACTGCTTTTAGAACGCCATCGATACTTACAAAAACATTTGACTTCTCAATCATGTCTTGCGTATCGAGGGTTTTCTCTATCTTATTCAAATCTAGTTCATCTTTTCTAATACTGGAAGCGTCTCTTTTATTTTCTATCAACAATTTATTAACCGTTTCTGGCTTGACAAAAAGCGTATTTTCTCCTACAAAAACAACCATCGATTTTTTCAATTTTCGGTCGCCATTTCTATGCTGTGCGAAAGAATAAAGGAACAAAACCAGTCCGAAAATCAGTACTAATCTTACGTTTGCCCAATTAAATATTTTCATTTAAAATCTTTTTAATTGACGGAACCATCTCTCCAAGATCACCAGCTCCAATTGTTACAATAATAGGTGCATCACTGGCTTTGATTTCACCTAATAAATCTTCTTTTGCAACAATTTTTTTGTTCGAATTTGTCATTTTACCCAAAAGCCACTCAGAAGTCACTCCTTCCATCGGAAGCTCTCTTGCAGGGTAAATATCCATCAGAAACACTTCATCAAACTGTGATAAGCTTTCCGCAAATCCATCAACGAAATCTCTTGTTCTACTGAACAAATGGGGCTGGAAAATTGCTAAAACTTTTCGTCCTGGATACAACTCCCTAACAGCTTGATGTACAGCATTTATTTCAGTTGGATGATGTGCATAATCATCAATATATACTAAATTTTCACTTTTAATTTGATAGGAGAAACGTCTTCTGATTCCGTTAAATGAAGCGAGAGCTTTTGCAATAGAATCAGTCGGAGTTCCGTACGTTTTAGCCATTGCAATAGCCATTAATCCATTCATCAAATTGTGTTTTCCAGGAAGTCCGAAACGCAAATCCTTCATAATTTCTGAAGGCGTCTGCACATCAAAAACGTAAGCACCATCTTCTATACGAACATTGTAAGCTTTGTATACAGCATCCTCATTTATAGCGCATTGAACACCATCTAAAGGCAATTCTTTGGTAATAAAGAGATTGTTTTTATCTTCAACTTTAGAAGCAAATTCTCTAAATGAAGCTTGGATAGCATCGCTAGTTCCATAAATATCCAAATGATCAGCATCCATAGAAGTTACACAAGCGATATCTGGACGCAAATGCAAGAATGATCTATCAAATTCGTCTGCCTCTACAACAGTTACGGTTTTACCGCTTCCAATTAAATTTGAATTATAATTTTCTACAATTCCGCCAATGAAAGCTGTTACATCAGCACCGCTTTGGAATAAAATATGTCCCAAAATACTTGACGTTGTTGTTTTTCCGTGCGTACCTGCCACTGCAAAACAGAAAGTATCTTTACTTATGATTCCGAGAACTTCTGCACGTTTTTTAACTACATAATTTCTTTCGATGAAATAATTCCATTCTGAATGTGTTTTTGGCACAGCTGGAGTGTAGATTACCAATGTATTTTCAACGTAATAATCTTCAGGAATTAGACTGATATTATCTTCAAAATGAATATCAATTCCGCTTTCAATCAATTCATTGGTCAGCATAGAAGGCGTCTTATCGTAACCAGAAACCTGTTTTCCGATAAACTTAAAATAACGAGCCAAAGCACTCATACCGATGCCTCCGATACCAATAAAATAAACGTTTTGTATTTGATTTAAATTCATTTTTAAATTTGTTTTTCCAGTCTTAAAATCTGTAAGATTCTAATAACTAAATCTTTGCATTTTAAACGTTTATTTCAGCATAAATTGCCTAAAATAACGCTCTACTCTTTATTGTATGTTCTATAATTTTCGTTAAAAATTATATTATAACAACTTTTTTATTTCTTCAACAATCTGCTTTGTTGCATCCGGTTTTGCCAGCTTTTTGATATTATCGCTTAATAGCTTTTGTTTTCCGTGATCTTTCAGCAGCGCTTCAAAAACAATGCTAAATTGGTTTTCAAGCTCAGATTCTTTCAACAAAATCGCACCTTTTGCGTCTACAATTGCTTGCGCATTTTTAGTTTGGTGATCCTCAGCTACATTAGGCGATGGAATAAAAATCACTGGTTTTCCAACAATGCACAATTCTGACACTGATGAAGCTCCTGCACGCGAAATTATGACATCTGCAGCTGCGTAAACAAAATCCATTCTTTCAATAAAATCAACCACTTTTACATTTGGCTGATTGTATTTTTTATAATCTTCAAAATATAATTTCCCACATTGCCAAATCACTTGTATTTCTTGAGAAAGAAAATTTTGCAATTCTTTTTCGATTAACTGATTGATTCTTCTCGCGCCTAAACTTCCTCCAAGAACCAACAATGTTTTCTTGTTCGGATCTAAGCCATAAAACGCAATCGCTTCGTCACGTTTGCTTTCAATGTTAATCAAATCCTGACGAACTGGATTACCGGTTAAAACAATTTTCTCTTTTGGAAAAAATCGCTCTAAATTTTGATATGCCACACAAATTGCATTTGCTTTCTTGCTCAACAATTTGTTTGTAATTCCTGGATAAGAATTCTGCTCTTGAACAACCGTTGGAATTCCTGCCGAACCCGCCGCTTGCAATAAAGGTCCGCTGGCAAAACCACCCGTTCCAATTACAACATTTGGCTTGAATTTTTTAATTATTCTTTTTGATTCCAATAAACTGCTTGCCAATTTAAAAGGAAACATCATATTTTGTAAAGTCAATTTTCGCTGTAAACCTGCAATCCAAAGACCTTTTATTTCGTAACCAGCCTGAGGCACTTTTTGCATTTCCATTTTATCTTTGGCACCTACAAAAAGAAATTCTGCATCAGGAAATTGTAATTTTAATTCATTTGCAATCGCAATCGCAGGATAAATGTGTCCTCCTGTTCCTCCTCCGCTAAGTATGAATTTATACTTTGTCATCTTTCTAAAAATTACAACTTTTTAAAAATTATATTTTAACTCTATTTGTTTAAAACCGCATTCATTGGGTTTCTTGAATTATCTTCTATTGAATAAGCCGGCTCTTCATCATAAATCTCCTGAGGAATTACATCCTCTTCTGCTAATTCTTTATCTATTAATCGCTGTAAAGCTTCTTTTCGTTTTTCTTTTTCTAGTTTCTCTTCAGCAATTTCGTCTTCTTTTTTCGTCACGCTAATGATAATTCCAAGTCCAAGACAAGTCATCCAGATAGAACTTCCTCCACTACTGATTAATGGTAGCGTTTGTCCTGTAACTGGCAATAATTCAACTGCGACCGCCATGTTAATCATTGCCTGAAATATCATTGGAAAACCGAGACCGACCACAACTAGCTTCCCAAATAAAGTTGGCGCTTTGTGAGAAGCAACTACAAATCGGAACAATAGCAATAAATACAGAATTACAATTGCCACGCCACCAACTAAACCATATTCTTCTACAATAATGGCATAAATAAAATCGGAAGAAGATTGTGGCAAAAAGTTTTTCTGAACGCTTTTCCCCGGACCTAATCCGCCTAGTTTTCCTGAAGCAATCGCAATTTTTGCTTTTTCAATCTGATAATCGTCTTCATCTGGTTTATCGGTTGTAAAATTTGTAATACGACTTTCCCAAGTGGAAACCCTGCTAAAGAATCTTGATTCTGGAAAAGCTTTTGCAACCAAAAGGAAAAATGCCAGCATTGCAACTCCGGAACCAATAATAAATCCGATATATTTTAAAGGATATTTTCCAATGAAAGTAAGCATTAAAACCATAGCAAATAATAACGCCGTGGTCGAAAAGTTAGCTGGCAAAATCAATATTAACGTAATAAATACCGGCACCCAAAGCTGAATTAATGAGGTTTGAAAAGGCTCATTTTCTTCTTTTGTTTTGGATAAATATCTTGCGACATAAATGAACAAAACAATTGCGGCCAATGTTGATGTCTGAAACGTGATTCCGATAAAAGGCACCTGAATCCAACGGCTTGCATTTGCTCCGGCAATCACAGTTCCTTTTAAAAGCGTATAAGTCAACAGAATCCAAACCACTGGAAGCGCAATTTTAGAAATCGCTCTAAAATAATGATACGGAACTCTGTGCACCCAGTAAATGATTAAAAACCCGATACAAATATGTGCCAAGTGTTTTACCAAATATCCAAGTGTATTCCCTGTTCCGTGCCCGATATAAGCCAAATTACTACTCGCACTAAAAACAGGCATAAACGAAAACAAAGCCAATAAAGCCACGAATGACCATATTACTCTATCTCCTTTTAGTTTGTTAACCAGCTCCTTCATTATTTAGTTTCAAGTTTTACTTGTTTCAAGTTTCAGGTTCCTCCTAACGTGAAACCTGAAACTTGAAACTATTATTTACAAGTTGTGAACCGCTTGTTTAAATTGTTTTCCTCTGTCTTCGTAGTTTTCGAATAAATCGAAACTTGCGCAGGCTGGAGACAATAAAACTGTATCACCTTTTTCTGTTAATCTTTGAGCAGTTTTTACTGCATCGTTCATATTGTTTACTTCAACCATAATGTCAACAACGTTTCCGAAAGCATCGATAATTTTACGGTTATCGATTCCAAGACAAATAATTGCTTTTACTTTTTCGCGTACTAATGACATTAATTCGTTGTAATCGTTTCCTTTATCAACACCTCCTACGATCCAAACTGTTGGAGCGTTCATACTGTCTAAAGCAAAGAAAGTAGCATTTACATTTGTTGCTTTTGAATCGTTAATATATTGAACGTTTTGTATTTTTAATACTTTTTCTAAACGGTGCTCAACACCTTGGAAATTAGATAGACTTTCACGAATCGTTGCATTTCTAATTTGCATCAATTTAGCTACAGAGCTTGCTGCCATGGCGTTTTTCATATTATGTTTTCCTTCTAACGCAATGTGTTCTGTATCCATTGTAAACTCTTCTTGGTTGATCTTTATTTCCATTTTGTTGTTATTTATAGAAGCCCCTTCATCAAATTTTTTCGTTAATGAAAAAGGAATTAATTTTGCTTTTGTTTTGTTCTTTTTTAACCATTCTGTACTTGCTTCATCATCTGCATCGTAAATCAGATAATCACTTTCCGTCTGGTTCATCGTTATTCGGAACTTCGAATTGATATAATTTTCATATTTATATTCGTATCGATCTAAATGGTCCGGACTGATATTAGTTATAATGGCAATATCTGGTCTGTAATTAATTATTCCGTCTAACTGAAAACTGCTTAATTCAAGAACGTAGGCATCATATTTATTCTCAGCCACCTGCCAGGCGAAGCTTTTTCCGATATTTCCTCCCAATCCGACATTCAAACCTGCATATTTCAGCAAATGATGGGTTAGCATCGTCGTGGTTGTTTTACCGTTACTTCCTGTGATTCCGATGGTCATTGCTTCTGTATAAGGAATCGCAAATTCAATTTCTGAAATTACTTTTACTCCTGCCGCGATCAGCTTTTTTACTATCGGAGACTTGTCTGGAATTCCTGGGCTTTTCATCACTACATCTGCATTTAGAATCAAATCTTCTGTATGCTGCTCTTCTTCCCAAGCTATTTTATTAATGATAAGAACTTCTTTATAACTCTCTTTTATCTTTCCGAAATCAGACACAAAAACATCGTATCCTTGCTTCTTCCCGAGGATTGCGGTTCCTACTCCGCTTTCTCCTCCACCTAAAACTACTAATCTCATCTATCTTAATTTTAGGGTAATAATTGATAAAATAGCTAACATTACCGCTACAATCCAGAAACGGGTTACGATTTTACTTTCGTGATACCCTTTCTTCTGATAATGATGATGCAAAGGCGACATCAGGAAAATTCTTCGGCCTTCGCCAAATCGCTTTTTCGTGTATTTAAAATAGGTTACCTGAATAATTACTGAAGCACTTTCTGCTAAGAAAATTCCGCAGAACAAAACAATCAATATTTCTTTACGAACTGCAATTGCTAATACGGCTATAATTCCTCCAATGGTCAAACTTCCTGTATCTCCCATGAAAACTGATGCTGGATAAGAATTGTACCAAAGAAACCCGATCAATGCTCCAACAAATGCCGAAATAAAGACCGTCATTTCTCCCGAATTCGGAATGTACATGATATTCAGATAATTAGAAAAAATAATATTACCAGAAACGAACGTAAATATTCCGAGCGCGAGGACGGATATTGCGGAGGTACCTGCGGCGAGTCCGTCGATCCCGTCTGTTAAATTGGCTCCATTTGAAACTGCTGTGATAATAAAAATTACAACTGGAATAAAAATTAACCAAGCCCATTTTTCATAACCATCTCCCATAAAAGACAATACTTCAGCATAATCAAATTCGTTGTTTTTAACGAAAGGAATCGTAGTTGCTGTTGATTTTTCTTCAACACCTGCAGGAACAATTATTGTTGAATTCGCCGCTGCTTTAAAAACATCTGTACGACCAGTATCTGTTCTTACTGTAACTGCTGGATTAAAATAAAGAACTGCTCCAACTATAATTCCAAGGCCAACTTGTCCTATAACTTTAAAAATCCCTTTTAATCCTTGTTTATCTTTTTTAAATATTTTGATATAATCGTCAACAAAACCAATGGTTCCCATCCATAATGTCGTTACAATTAGCAAAACGATATAAATGTTGTGCAATCTTGCAAATAATAAAACAGGTAGAAGAGTAGCAAAAATGATGATTAATCCTCCCATTGTTGGCGTGCCCGCTTTTTCATTCTGACCTGCAAGACCAAGCTCACGTACAGTTTCTCCAACTTGCTGGCGGCGTAAAAAGTTAATTACTCTTTTACCATAAATTGTCGACACAAGCAACGAAAGCATAAATGCCAAAGCTGACCTAAATGTGATGTACTGGAAAACCCCTGTTCCAGGAATATCCAATGTTTTATCAAAATATTCAAATAAATAGTACAGCATATTTCTTTATTTTTTAAATTCCAATTTTGAAATGCCAAATTCCAATTGAATGGTGGTATTTGAACTTAAATTTTCTTTATTTGTTTAGTTGTTCTAAAATTTCTTTTACAGTTTCCATATCATCAAAATGATGGCGAACACCATTGATTTCTTGATAAGTCTCATGCCCTTTTCCTGCAATTAAAATGATATCGTTTGGCTGAGCCAATTGACAAGCGGTTTTAATTGCCTGTTTTCTATCTGTAATTCGTAGCATTTTTTTGTAATTCTGAGGTTCAACTCCTTGTTCCATCTCATCCAAAATAACTTCTGGATCTTCGTTTCTAGGATTATCTGAAGTCAAAACCGCTTTATCGCTCATATCCGAAGCAATCTTTGCCATAATCGGACGTTTGGTTTTATCCCGATTTCCTCCGCAGCCAACAACCGTAATTAACTGTTCGTTTTTAGTACGGATGTCATTGATCGTTTTTAAAACATTTTCAAGTGCATCAGGAGTATGTGCATAATCTACAACTGCCGTGATCTTTTCGTTTGAAACAATATATTGAAAACGCCCCGAAACACTTTCTAAATCAGACAATAAACGCAACGCTTCTAAACTATCAATTCCTAACTCTACAGCCGTTCCATAAATAGCTAAAACATTGTATGCGTTGAAAGTACCAATCAGTTTTACCCAAACTTCATTATCATTAACTTTCAATAGCAAACCTGATAATTGGCTTTCTAAAATTTGCGCTCTATAATCTGCATAAGATTTTAAAGCATAAGTCAGTTTTTTTGCAACCGTATTTTGAAGCATTACTGATCCATTTTTATCATCAATATTTGATAAAACAAATGCTGATTTTGGAAGTGAATCAAAAAATGACTTTTTAACGTCTCTGTATTCTGCAAATGTTGGATGGTAATCTAAGTGATCATGAGAAAGGTTCGTAAAAATTCCTCCCACAAAATGCAATGCTTCTGTGCGTTTTTGGTGAATACCATGCGAACTTACTTCCATAAAACAATGCGTAACTCCAGCTTCAACCATTTCATTTAAATAATGATTAATTGTCAAAGAATCCGGGGTTGTATGGGTTGCAGGATATTCCGTTTCATCAACTACGATTTTTACTGTTGATAATAAACCAACTTTAAAGCCTGCTTTTTGAAACAGCTGAAATAATAACGATGCAATCGTGGTTTTACCGTTTGTACCTGTTACTCCAACTAATTTTAATTTTGAAGAAGGATCTTCAAAATAATTAGCAGCCATAAAAGCCAAAGCTGTATTCGTATCTTTTACTTGAATGTACGTTACTCCATCAATTGTATTTTCAGGAAGTGAATCACAGATCATTGCTTTTGCTCCAAGCTGAATTGCTTTTTCGATATAATCATGTCCATCTGAAAGTGAACCGCGAATTGCCACAAAAACGTCATTTGCTTCTACTTTACGTGAATCAAATTCAATTTTTTGAATAGCCGCATCTGTCGAACCTTTCACAGATTCAATAGCTACTTTATATAATATGTCTTTTAATACTTTCACGATAATTCTAATACAATTGTTGCGTTCTTGCTAATACTAGTTCCTGCTTGAATCGATTGATTCTTCACTTTCCCCATTCCATTTACTTTTACCTTCAAACCTAAATTCTCTAGCAAAGCAATTGCGTCCATTCCAGGCATTCCTTTTAAATTCGGAATCTGATTGATCTTTTTATTTGCCTCAGCAGTATATTTATCATAGCTAGCATCCTGTTTAGGAACTCTAGAATCTAATTTTTTAATTTTATTTGTTGAAGGTGCATCCGTAAAAATCTTTTGAGCAATTCTCTTAAAAACTGGCCCTGCAACATCTGCTCCGTAATAATTATTTTTAGCTGTATTTGGCTTATGAACCACTACAATACAAGAATATTTTGGATGATCTGCCGGAAAATATCCTGCAAAAGAAGATGCATAATACATTCCTTCTCTGCCTGCTTTACCATAATTAACCATCGCTGTTCCTGTTTTTCCTGCCATTGAGAAATCTTTTGAATACAGTTTTGATGCTGTTCCTTTTTTCACCACATTTGCCAAAACTGCCTTTACTTTTTTAAGTGTTTCAGGCGAACAAACTCTTGGATTAATAACTTCTGTATCAAACTTTTTAATGGTTTTATTCCATTCTTTAATTTCTGAAACAAATTGCGGTCTTACCATCACCCCATTATTCGCAATCGAATTATAAAAGGCTAAAGTTTGCATTGGCGTAACAGAAACTGAGTATCCGAAAGCCATCCACGGAAGTGAAATTCCTGACCAGATTTTATCTCCTGGATGTGGAACAATAGGTCTGCCTTCTCCTTTAAAATGCAACCCTAAAGGTTTATCCAAACCAATTCTTCTAATGTGATTTACAAACTTCGAAGGATTGCTCTTATAATTATCATAAACCGCCTGAACCATTACTGTATTTGACGAAAGTTCAAATCCGCGTGCTAATGAAACTTTTCCGTAACCGCCATTATGTGAGTCACGAACTGATCTTCCATAATATTTAACTACACCATTGTGACTATCATAAACTGTGCTTGTGTCAGCCACTTTATCCTCTAAAATCGCTACTAAATCAACCAATTTAAAAGTCGATCCTGGCTCATGAGATTCTGCAATTGCGTAATTTGTTGTTTCGTAATACGACCCGTCTTCTGCTCTTCCTAAATTTGAAATCGCCTTTACATAACCCGTTTCTGTTTCCATTACCACAACACAACCATGATCTGCTTCATAATCTTGCAATTGTTTCAGCAAAGCATGATGCGCGATATCCTGAATGAAAACGTCTATAGTCGAAATCACATCGTAGCCATCAATTGGATCTACTTCGTTAACATCACGAATTGGTTTCCATTGTCCTTTTGCGATTTTTTGTTTTAGAATTTTCCCGTCTTTTCCGTTCAAATAATTTTTAAAAGCCCACTCAATACCTTTTCCTACTTCTACTCCCGTTGCTGGATCAATTCGGTCATAACCAATTGTTCTTTCTGCAATTTTCCCAATCGGATGTTTTCTAACGGTTTCTTGTTCAATGATAATTCCGCCTTTAAAAGCACCTAAATTAAATAATGGAAAACCTTTAATTTTCACATATTCCGTGTAACTTAAATTACGGGCAATCAAATAATAACGGTTTTTATTGGCACGCGCTTTCCGTAATTCTTTCTCGTAATATCCTGATGGTCTGTCTAAAACAGTTTCTAAAGAATCTGACAATTGTTTTACATACTTCTCAAAAGTTTCTGTTTTTGGCGCTTTTGCATCAAAACGAATTTCATAATTCGGGATTGATGTTGCCAACAAACTTCCATCAGCAGAATAAATATTTCCTTTGTTGGCAGGAATTACAAAGTTTCTCACAGTACGCTGTTTGGCCAGTTTTCTGTAATAATCTCCCTCAACCCATTGAATATTGGTTAATTTAACGACAATAGCAATTGCCATCAAAAAGATGAAAACTGCTACGAGGTAAATTCTGTAGGATATATGTTTATCGTCTACTGCCATATTCTTTTAAAGAAACTTTTTTCTTCTTCTTTTGTAACTTCTATTTTTACTGGAGGAACTGTCGACGGAAAAATTTGTTTTTCTAACATTTTATCCGAAATGGTTGACTCCATTTTTAATTTCATTAATTCTGAACGTCGATCTACAAATTCAGATCTTAATTCCTTTGTTTCATTACTTAATTTTGCGATTTCAAAAACCTTTTGTTCGTATCGCTGTGTATTGGCAATCATCAAAATGGCCAGCAGAATTATAAAAACGATAAATCGCCAATTTTTTACTGCATCTTCATGAATCAGGAATCTTGCTTTTAATATGCTAAATACACCACTTTTCATTATTTCCTACCTTAATATATATTATAGCTTTTCTGCTACTCTTAATTTGGCACTTCTTGCTCTATTATTAATTTTGATTTCTTCGTTGTCTGGAACAATCAGTTTTCCGATAGTTTTGAACGGAACTGTAAAGTTTCCGTAAAAATCTCTTTCTGGCTCTCCTTCAAACATGCCGTTTTTAATAAATCTTTTTACCAAACGATCTTCTAAAGAATGATACGAGATTACCGAAAATCTTCCTCCGGGCTTTAAAATCTCCAACGACTGCTCAATAAATTCTTTTAGGACATCCATTTCCTGATTTACCTCAATTCGAATTGCCTGATAAATCTGAGCCAAGACTTTGTTGCGAACTTTCTCTGGCAAAAACTTTTTCAGAACGTCTTTTAATTCTTCTGTCGTCTTGATTGGGTAATCTTTTCTTGCCTCTACGATTGTTCTTGCCAAAACCGGTGCGTTTTTCAACTCTCCATAATCAAAAAAAACACGACGTAAATCCTGTTCTTCATATTCGTTAACCACGCGATAAGCATTTAAATCATTTTTTTGACTCATCCGCATATCTAGTTCGGCATCAAATCTTGTAGAAAAACCTCTTTCAGGAACATCAAACTGATGTGATGAAACTCCTAAATCTGCTAAGATTCCATCTACTGCTTTTACTCCGTGAAAACGCAAAAATCTTTTTATGAACCTAAAATTCTCATTTATCAGAGTGAACCTTTCATCTGGCAGCGCATTAGCAAGAGCATCTTCGTCTTGATCAAATGCAAACAGCCTTCCGTTTGGTCCTAATCTTTTTAAAATTTCTTTTGAATGACCACCGCCTCCAAACGTAACATCTACATACACACCATCAGGTTTAATGTTTAAACCATCTACTGTTGGATGAAGCAAAACCGGATTATGATATTCCATCTTCGTCGTCATTAATATTTCCCATTACTTCTTCGGCTAAATCTGCAAAATCCATATCTTCGCCGCTTATTGATTTTTCGTATAAATCTTTATCCCAAATCTCCACAATATTAACCGCAGATGAAAAAACCACATCTTTAGAAATACTTGCAAACGTTACCAAATCTTTTGGCACAAGCAATCTCCCCAATGCATCAACCTCAACTACTTTAACACCAGCAGTAAACCTTCTAATGAAATCGTTATTCTTTTTTACAAAGCGATTAAGCTTGTTGATTTTTTTCATCATCGCATCCCACTCAACCATCGGATACAACTCTAAACACGGCTGAAAAACAGAACGCTTCAAAACAAATCCGTCTTGAAGAGAAGCCGTCAACTGCTTTTTCAAAGGGGCAGGCATCATTAGCCTTCCTTTAGCATCGACTTTACATTCATATGTTCCAACAATTGTGTTCAAAAAAACTAGTTAACATGTTATACAGCAAAAATATAAAAAATATTACCACATTTTACCACTTTATACCACTTTGTTAATAAGTTTAACCACTTTACTACCACTTTCCGTAACCTGCATCCAATCAATACCTTAACTATTAATTAACAGATTCTTAAATACGTTATTCATTCAAAAAAATAATGCGCTAATTTTCTTAAAAAATTGATTATAATGCAGATTTATTAACATTTAAAGATTTTAACAAATAAAGCTTTAACAACTGATTTTTAGTCATTTAGATATTCTACTGAAATTATCTAGTTAAAAAATGGCGTCAAAAATTCATTTTTGTGTAATTAACCCTATATTTGTCGAAATTGAAATTGGCATTAGATTAGATGGACAAACACTATAAAAAAGAAGGCAAATACAGCTATTTTGAAGCTGGAGAAGGAACTCCAATCGTTATTCTGCATGGTTTAATGGGAGGTCTAAGTAACTTTGATGGTGTAGCGCAATATTTCCCAACGAAAGGATATAAAGTTGTTATCCCAGATTTGCCGATATACACTCAAAGCATTTTAAAAACAAACGTAAAAAGTTTTGCGAAATACGTAAAAGACTTTATCACTTTTAAAGGATTTGACAAAGTTATTCTGCTAGGAAATTCTCTTGGAGGACATATTGCTTTGTACCACACAAAACTTTATCCTGAAAAAGTTGCCGGACTTGTAATTACCGGAAGTTCTGGACTTTACGAAAGCGCAATGGGAGACAGTTACCCAAGAAGAGGCGATTACGAATACATTAAAACAAAAGCTGAAGCTGTATTTTATGACCCAAAAATTGCAACTCCTGATTTGATTGATGAAGTTTATGCGACGGCTAATGACCGCATCAAATTAATTAAAACTTTAACTATTGCAAAGAGTGCGATTCGTCATAATATGGCTAAAGATTTGCCAAAAATGGACGTTGAAACTTGTATTATTTGGGGTCGAAATGACTCTGTAACCCCTCCAAATGTAGCGGAAGAATTTGATAAATTATTACCAAATTCAACTTTATACTGGATTGATAAATGCGGACACGCAGCAATGATGGAACATCCTCAGGAATTCAATGAGATTCTTGAAAAATGGCTTACTGAAAAGAATTTATAGCCATTAAAATTTATTTTTTTAGGAGGTTTTAAAACGAAAAGAACATGAAAATTAACACCGCCGAATTTATTGTCAGCAATTCTGACGCATCAAAATGTCCGAAGGATTTTTTGCCAGAATATGCTTTTATAGGAAGATCAAACGTAGGTAAGTCATCTTTGATTAATATGCTTACCAACAATAAAAACTTAGCAAAAACATCTGGAAAACCAGGAAAAACACAATTAATAAATCATTTTAAAATCAATAACAATTGGTTTTTGGTCGATTTGCCTGGTTATGGTTACGCTAAGGTTTCAAAGAAAACAAAATCAGTTTTTCAACAATTTATTACTGATTATTTTGAAAACAGAGAACAATTGGTTTGTGCTTTTGTTTTAATTGATATTCGCCACGAAGCGCAAAATATCGACATTGAGTTTATGTCTTATATGGGCGAAAGCGAAATTCCGTTTTGCATTATTTTTACTAAAGCAGATAAAATCGGTAAAACAAAAATAGATTCACATATTTCAGCTTACAAAAAACAGATGTTTGCCAACAATTGGGCCGAAATGCCTCAATATTTTGTAACGTCATCTACAGAATCTACAGGAAAAGAAGAACTTTTGTCTTATATCGACGAAGTAAACCAAGAGGTTTTTAAAAATAATTCGGAATTTTAGAACTAAATCCCAATTTGAAAATTCCAAATTCCAAAATTTTCTCAAAATAAAAAAATCCCAAATTCCATTTTTCATATTTGGAATTTGGGATTTTAAATTTTATTGGAATTTTAAAATTTATTTTGTCAGTTCCAGTTTTTCTGCGAAGTAATCACAAAAATCTTTCATCGTATCAGACATTTTTTCGTCGTCTGTTGCGCGTTTGAATGTGTCTGACATTGCTACTAAAGTCTGGTGGAAGAAAATCTTCATTTCGTCTACCGGCATATCTTTGGTCCACAAATCAATACGCATTGTTTCTTTAGCTTTACTGTCCCAAATTGACAGCATTATTGCTTTTGCCTCTTCGGCTTGAACTCCACCATCTTGCGCACTCCATGTTAATTTTTCAGGAACGCGGTTTTCGTCCAATTCTATATTGAATTTAATCTCTGAGTTTATATTTGCCATTATTTCTTAGGTTTATATTTTGAATTTTCGAAGATCTCTTTTGGCTGAATTTTAAACAACTCTTCCAAAGAAACATCACTATTATTTTTCATGTAAGAACGTACCATCTGCCAGCCAATCCAAGCTCCCACTCGTCCTGGAGAATCGTTATCTATTTCTAAAAAGAATTTAGAAAAAGGTGCCGGAGCTATAAATCGTGCTCTCAATTTCGGATCGTCGCTGTAAAGCATTTCATTTTCTATAAAATAACGCCACATATACGCTTCGTTTTCTTCGCACCATTTTATCTGTTCTGGAGTATATCCCATTTTTTCTGCATCTGTGTATTCGGGAATCAGCAAATCTTTGGCGTAAAGCTGTTTTCCTTCAAAAACCATTTGCGCAACCAAACTCTTGTCTATCGAATTTGGAATATTTCGATAAGAAAAACTAGAAACCACGTCTGGCATAATTTGTCTTTCTTCAAAATTCTCTTTTAAGTAATTTGGAAACTCATAAAACTTATGATTTTTTCCTAAATACAATTCCAAAGCTACAACCACAAGGCTATCGGCATAAATAGATTTTGCATTATAGTCCATTTCTCCAATAACCGTAATTACTTTCGGAATTTTAGTTTTAGGAAAATAATATTTTACGTGCTGAAAAAGCGCATTAAATTCTTTGCGAACCGGTTCAAAATTGCTGTATTTTTTCTGAACTTCATCATAAACTTCTCTCCAAATCGGATCGTTCATTTTCTGAATCCAGATATTATCATCGTTGCCAGGGAAGAAAAACGGATATTGTTTTTTTACTTTCGCAAGATCTTGCGGTTTGGTTTCAAAAAACACCTTATCAAATCGTTCTACTTTAATGTCAACAGGAATTTCTTCTACTTCTTTTGCAACCTTACTTTTTTGGTCGCAAGACAAAAAAAACAGGCATAGAACCACTGCAAAGCGATAAATTTTCATTTTATTTTAATTAGATTTGTGTTATCAGAATTTTAAGCAGTTACCTACTTAAAAAATAATTCTGCAAATATACATCCCTGCATTTTAAAACTTAAACTATTATGGCTAAAAAAAGCACAATTCAAACAGAAAAAGTAAATACGCACATTGTAGAGTGGTTAAAAAATTACGCTACTAATGCAAAAGTAAATGGTTTTGTTATTGGAATCTCTGGAGGTGTAGATTCTGCCGTAACTTCAACTTTATGCGCGCAGACAGGACTGAATGTTTTATGTGTAGAAATGCCGATTCACCAGGCAGAAAACCAAGTTTCAAGAGGAAGAGAACATATTGAGCAGCTAAAAAAACGTTTCCCAAATGTTTCTGATGTGAAAACCGATCTGACAGAAACTTTTGAATCGTTTAAAAGTGCTGTACCGGTAATAGATGATGCAGCGAAAGTACATTTAGCTTTAGCTAATACCCGTGCACGCATTAGAATGACTTCTTTATATTATTTAGCAGGACTACACGGTCTGCTTGTTGCCGGAACAGGAAACAAAGTGGAAGATTTTGGTGTAGGTTTTTACACAAAATATGGAGATGGCGGCGTAGATTTGAGTCCGATTGCTGATTTAATGAAATCTGATGTATATGCTTTGGGAGAATTTTTACAAATTCCACAGTCAATTTTGACTGCAGCACCTACAGATGGATTGTTTGGAGACAATCGTACAGATGAGGACCAATTAGGGGCAAGTTATGATGAGTTGGAATGGGCGATGTTAGCGTCGGAGTCAGGAAAGACGGCATCTGACTTCGAAGGGAGAGAAAAATCTGTCTTTGAAATTTATAAACGACTAAACACCAACAACAAGCATAAAATGGATCCAATTCCGGTTTGTTTAATACCAAAAACGTTAAAATAACACATTTTAACATTCTCTGCGAGATATTACAGAATTTATTTATTAATTTTACAGTTCCAAAAACATGAACAATTCTAAAAAAGGTAAAAATTATGATTAAAGTATGTCTAGCAGACAATCATCCTGTTACGCACTTTGGCGTTAAGTCTTATTTTAAAGACCACGATCAAATTTCAATTGTTGCCAACGTAGGCAATTTTTCAATGGTTAGAGATATTCTTCAAACGAAGGAGATCGACATTTTAATTCTAGATTTAGAGTTAGAAGGTCTTTCAAGTATCTTTGAGATTAAATCAATCTTGAAAAATTTCCCAAAAACAAAAATTGTTATTTTCAGTGATCTTGCTGAGCAAATGTACGCTCCAAACGCAATTAAAGCAGGAGTTTCTGGGTATGTACACAAAACAGAAAAACTTGAAACATTAGGTCATTCTATTATTAAAGTACACGAAGGAAAAATTATCATCAACGAAACAGTACGCAAAAACATGGCACTTATTGCGAAACAAAGCAAAAGTGAGCGTCTGTACAGAAAACTTTCTAACCGTGAAATCGAGGTTTTACGTTATTTAAGTGATGGTAAGAAAAACAACGAAATCTCTAAAATCTTAAATCTGAACGAAAAAACGATCAGTACTTACAAACTAAGATTATTGACTAAATTAAACGTTACTAATTTGGTTGACTTAGTTAACAAAGCTAAGACTTTAGAAATTATTTAATCAAAATCGAAAATCTTAACCTGTAAGACAATCGAAAGACTTATAAAAACTCTATCTAATTTGAGAAATTAGATAGAGTTTTTTTCTTTTTAGTGATAAGGCACTACTACTCGCCCTAGTTTTTTAGAAAAGTTGTTCAGCAATTTAGAATAGTCGATAACCATACTCAAAGTCTCTGAATTGTCTTCTTGCGGATTGGTTAAAAGAGAATTCTTTAATTCTGCAATAATTCCAGACACTAGATACCATCGCATTGAAAATATGGTTTCAGAAACATTCTGCTCGATCGTTTCACTTTTTTGTTTCGGAAAAATATTCTGTCCTTCCCAATTATGAATGGTCAACCTTTCGTCTTCCATTAAAATATTGGTTACTTCCTGAGCAAATTCAGGCTCCAAGTGCATCAAATATTTATCTAAACTAAATGTCTCGTTCTGATTGTAAAAATCAATAATATTAGTGTAGATATTTTGAAACAACGGATTAGACAATTCTATTTCATCTTCTTGAAGACTTAAATATATTTTTTCGAATACTTTATATTGTCTTTTTTCCGAAACTTCTTTTACATTTCCTTCTTCATCTGCCTTCAAAAAAACATCTTCAAAATCTTCTACAACACTTCCGTACAAAAGTAAAACCTCAATGACTTTCCTTTCAAAACCATATAAAATATCTACTTTTTGATTTTGCTGTTGCGGATAATTTCCCATATCTCCAGGATAATCGTAACCTTCTGGCGGTCCCGTTCTTGGATCATCGGGGTCACCTCCCGAAAATGTACCTGCTTGCGGAGGCTGGTTTCTAACTACTTCAAAAGGTTTTTGCTCCTGTCTCTGTTTTTTGTTAGCCTCAGCAATATCTTTCTGAATCAGCTGTGCCAAAGTACTTGTCAAAACCTGCTCTGAAATCTCCATGATTCGAGCACATTCCTGAATATAAACTTCACGCTGAATACGGTCTGGAATTTTAGAAATACTCGTAACCATGTCACGAATCAGATCGGCCTTTTTTATAGGATCGTTTTTAGCTTCGCCCATCAAAATCGAAGCCTTGAACTGTATAAAATCTTTACTATTATTTTCTAAGTAAGCAACTAAATCTTCATGAGAATTTTTTCGAGCAAAACTGTCTGGATCTTCTCCATCAGGAAAAGAACAAACTCGAACGTTCATTCCTTCTTCTAGAATTAAATCGATTCCTCGAATAGAAGCTCTTAAACCCGCCGCATCGCCATCGAAAAGAACGGTGATATTTCTAGTAAGACGATTTATCAAACGAATTTGGTCTGGTGTCAATGCCGTTCCAGACGATGCCACAACATTTTCGATTCCAGCCTGACTGAACTGAATTACGTCGGTATATCCTTCAACCAAATAACAATTGTTTTGTTTGGCTATGGATTGCTTGGCATGATAAATTCCGTAAAGGACTTTACTTTTATGGTAAATATCACTTTCTGGTGAGTTCAGGTATTTGGCCGCTTTTTTATCATTCGTTAAAATACGCCCTCCAAAACCTAAAACACGTCCCGACATACTTTGAATCGGAAACATTACACGCCCTTTAAATCGGTCAAACGGACGGTCTTCTCTTGCGATTGTTAAACCTGTACTTTCTAAAAATTCTAATTTATAACCTTTTCCTAAGGCTTCTTTCGTTAAAGCATCCCAAGTTTCTGGAGAATATCCTAAATTGAATTTTTTGATGGTTTCATTCGTAAATCCTCTTTCTTTAAAATACGATAGACCGATTGCTTTTCCTTCTTCAGAATTTAAAAGGACATCCTGAAAATATTTCGCAGCAAATTCAGAAACCAAATACATGCTTTCACGAAGATCTGTATTGGCTTTTTCTGCATCTGTCTGTTCGGTTTCTTCAATTTCGATATTGTATTTTTTAGCTAAATATCGAATGGCTTCTGGATAGGTAAATTGCGAATGCTCCATTAAAAATTTAACAGAGTTTCCCCCTTTTCCGGTACTAAAATCTTTCCAGATTCCTTTTGCGGGCGAAACCATGAATGAAGGAGAGCGCTCATCTGAGAACGGACTCAGACCTTTAAAATTACTTCCTGCGCGCTTCAAGTTCACAAAATCGCCAATAACCTCCTCTACACGAGCAGTTTCAAAAACAGAATCAATGGTGGCTTGTGAAATCAAAATGTATTAATTTTTAAAAGTTGAGAGCTTGCAAAAATACGTAAATCTTGTTGGAATTTTACTCATTTTTGAATCAAAAAAAGCATCTCTCTCGAAATGCTTTTTACTAACTAAACTTAATTTTATTCTTAATTGAAATCGAAGCGAATACCTAAAGAAATGTTATTCTCGTCAACCGAATTGTCCTGAAATATTGGATTTAAATCGTATTTTAAATACAGGCTTACCGCTTTATATCCTATATAAGAACTTAATCCGTAAATAAAATTATTTACATTATAATCGCCTTTTGTTTTTTGAGTGGTTTTATAGTCATTGTCTTCAAATTTTAAAATCTGTTTCGATTTTACATTGATTCCGGCGTATCCTCCAAATCCCATTCTAAATCCTTTGTGGGTTCTGAAATAACTTTGACCATCATAATTTCCGTCTTTCGAAAAATCAAATTCTAAATGAACAGGCGCTACTAAATACACATTTCTAAAACGAGATTCTTTTAAGTGTATCGGATTTGTCACTAAGTCTGTCTGATCTCCATTTACAACAAAACTGCGATTGTCTGTTGGACGAAGATTGTTGTACATTAATGAAAGTCCGTATTTGGCATGCAGCAAATTATTATCGTTTAGAATTCTGGAATTTAAAGTCAAACCCCATTCATAAAAATGCGATCCGATAAAATCATAATTCGAATCCTGAAGTTTACCATCAGCCATCGTACTATTCAGACCCATTGCAAAAACAAACTGAGAGGTAGTTCTCTTAGATTCTCTCTTGACTTTGTCATCTTGCCCGTCATACACTTTCATTGCCGGGATTTTTATTTCGGTTTGATTTGGTCTGATTGAATCATTACTGCCAATTAGCAACACCGTTCCTGTTTTTTCTTTCGTATAATTTACTTTGCCGTCTACTTTTTCCTGAACCAGTTCTTGCAATTTTTCTTGCTCGACTGCCACTCTGTTTTCGATGTTGCGAGCTCTTTTTTCTGCAAAATCTTTTTTCTTTTTTTCTGCGTCTTCTTTAGAAATTGTTCCTTCGACTAATTGATTATTAACTTCATCGACTTCTTTCTTTAATGCTGCTTTCTCTTCATTTGTTATTTTTTCAATAGTAACCGCGATTGCTTTTGCTTTGCTCTCAAAAGTTTCTTGTCCCAGCATTTTAGTGACAAATAAAAAAACTAGGAGAAATAGATAAATGGTAAAATTTTTCATAACTGTCTTTTTTGATTGATGATTGATTTGATTGATGTTGTATTATTTTTTAACGTTTCGATTCTCAACAGCAACTTTAACTGTGTGGTAACTTTTATTGATTTTTGTAATCATTTTTTCCCTAAAAGAAAGCTCCAATTCGCCGTCTACTTGATCTAATAAATCATTAGAATTAATTTTTACTTTAGGCTTTGGCTTAACTGCATTCTCTGCCAAAACTTTATTTTCTGCTGCTTCCAATAATTGATCGACATTTTCTTGCTTAGAAGTTTCAGTTATTAAAGTTTGATTGTTTACTGATGGTTTTTCTTGACTGTTTTTGATGATGATTGAAGACTCTGCTACTTGATTTGATTCATTTTTAATGATTTGATTTGAATTTTTTGCTGAAGCTTCATAATTGTTTTTTCCACTTTTGTTTACTTTTTCTTCTGAAGTTGTTTCAGCAATTGCAGATTCTGTTTTCTCTGAATCAACATTCTTTAAAATAGTTCTAGTAACCGATCCTCTCGTTTCAGTTTCTTTTTCGTTTTCAATAACTACTGTTTCTGGTGTTTTAACTGCATTTTTATTTTGATTGAAAAACAGCGTTCCCACCAATAAAAAACCGATGAAGCTGGCTGCGATAAACAACCATTTTCTATTTGATTTTTTTGACAATTTAATTGGCTTCTTTTCTTCTGCTACACTCAACATCGCATCCAATCGATCCCAAGCTTTGCTGCTTGGCTCAATTTTGCGTTGGTTTAGTTTTTCACGGAAATCCTTTTCAAAATTATTCGGTTCCATTATCTTGTTTTTTTAAAATAGTAATTTGCGTTTGCAGCATTTTTCTAGCGTGCGATAATTGCGATTTTGATGTTCCTTCATTTATTCCTAACATCTTGGCTATTTCATTGTGTTTGTAACCTTCAATCGCATATAAATTGAAAACCATTTTGTAGCCATCAGGCAAAGCATCAATCAAATACTGAATCTGTTCTACTGTAAATTGGCTGTCGATTTCATTAAAGCTTTCTTCAACAAAAAATTCATCTTCAGCAAATTTCACTTTTTTCTGAACTCTTAAATACGAAATGCATTCGTTAACCATAATTCGGCGGATCCAGCCTTCAAAACTTCCTTTGTGTTCAAACTTGCTTAAATTGGTAAACACTTTCATAAAAGCGGTTATCATTACATCTTCTGCCAGCTGAATGTCCTTAATATATTGTCGGCATACGCTTAACATTTTAGAAGAATGTTTACCATAAATCTGCTGCTGCGCCTGACGATTGTTCTCGACAGCCAGCTTTATTATTTTGGTTTCTTCTTGATGTAATGGAATAATTTTCATTAATAAGCTTTCGGTTTGGTTTAGAAACAGAGTTCTATTAGCATAGACGATAGTCGATTTGAAATGGTTGCATGAGGGTGGGAAAATTTCAATAAAAAAATTCCAATTCCAAGACACAGAAGTACATAACTGATTCACAACAAAGTAAACCAATTATCTAATTGACAAATTTCCTAATTATTTAATTTAAAGAAACTATTTCTTTCTCTCAATAACATAATTCACCATCAAAGTCAAAGCGTCTTTGTATTCTGAATCGTCAAAGTTTTGAAGTAAGGCAAGTGCTTCCTGCTGGAATTGCACCATTTTATTTTCGGCGTAAGCCAAACCATTATTATTTTTTACAAAGGCAATCACTTCTTTTACGCGTTTTTTGTCTTTGTTGTGGTTTTTGATGGAGTTTATCAGCCACTTTTTTTCTTGCGGAGTACAAGTATTTAAAACATGAATTAAAGGCAATGTCATTTTTTGCTCCTTAATATCTATTCCCGTTGGTTTTCCGATGGCTTCTTCGCTATAATCGAATAAATCGTCTTTGATTTGAAAAGCCATTCCGATCAATTCGCCGAATTTGCGCATGTTTTCTACCTGAGCGTCGTCTTCGATTACGGCTTTCGCGCCAAGCGCACAACAAGCTGCAATAAGCGTCGCTGTTTTCTTTCTAATGATTTCGTAGTAAACGTCTTCGGTAATATCAAGTCTTCTCGCTTTTTCTATTTGAAGCAATTCTCCTTCGCTCATTTCGCGAACGGCTACAGAAATAATTCTCAATAAATCGAAATCTCCATTATCAATAGAAAGCAATAAACCTTTAGACAATAAATAATCTCCAACCAAAACGGCAATTTTATTTTTCCAAAGCGCATTGATGGAGAAAAATCCGCGGCGGCGGTTACTGTCGTCTACCACATCATCGTGTACTAAAGTTGCAGTATGAATTAATTCGATTACCGAAGCTCCGCGATACGTTCTTTCGTTTACCGTTCCGCCAGAAACCATTTTTGCAGTTAGAAAAACAAACATCGGACGCATCTGTTTTCCTTTACGGTTTACAATATAATAGGTGATTCGGTTTAATAAGGCAACCTTAGAGGTCATCGACTCATGGAACTTTTTTTCGAAAAGTTCCATCTCGTTAAAAATTGGCTGCTTTATTTGAGAAGTAATATTCATTTATGCTCCAAATATACTATTTTAAATAAAATTACGTTGTGTATTTTAGGTTAGGATTTTAATATTTTATGTCTTAATCTAAAAATAACCGCCAAAAATAGCTCTAACTAATACTGATTTTAATTCATTAACTAAAGGGACAACCTAAAACTATTTATTTATGAAAACAAAATTTTTATTAATTAGTACTTGTATTACTATGTCTTTTTTCATCAGTTGTAATTCTGACGAAAAAACAAATGAAGGATCGGGAGAAGCGATTACCAACGACGAGATTATAACCAACTCTAAAATCGATGCTTCTGTTGAAGATGTTACTAATATTGCTGAAGATCAATTTAGTTCTCAGCTTAATATAAATTCAAAACCAAGCGGAACAATAAAAAATTACCTTCCGAGCTGTGCCACAATTACTACGGTTTTAACCAATAATACTTGGACAAAAACAGTAGATTTTGGCGTTGAAGGCTGTACGCTTAATAACGGAAATACTGTAAAAGGTAAAATGGTTGTTTCTTTCTCAAACAATTTTACTTCTTCTACACAAACCATCAGCTATACTTTTGAAGGATTTTATCATAATGGTAAAAAAATTCAGGGGAGCAAAAGTATTGTGAGAACGATTAAAGAAACAAATTTATTGGTTACGCCACACCCTGTTTCTACAGCTTCTATAGATTTGACCATTACATTTGATGATGGAAAAGTTTATTCAAGAAAAGGAACTTTGATAAAAGAGATGACTTCTGGTTACGACACATGGTTTGATTGGGATGATAATGCTTTTATGGTAACCGGAAGCGGTACTACGACATTCCCAAATGGAGATACTTTCACTGCAGAAATTACAACTCCTTTAGAGTTTAATGCCGCTTGCAGAAAATCTGTCGCTGTAAAAGGGATAGTTTATATTACAAAAAATGGTGCTACAGCAACTATCGATTATGGTACGGGAGAATGCGACACGCTTGCAGCAATAACAAAAGACGGAGTTACAGAAGAAGTAAATTTGAAAAAATAAACATCCTTTTTGTCCAAAAAAAGCATTAAGAACGAAAAAAATTCTCGTTTTTAATGCTTTTTTTATCTCCTAGCGGAGTATAATTCTGGTGAATATTTTAACCTTCCTTGTTGGCTAACTGGCCGCAAGCGGCGTCGATATCTTTACCTCGGCTTCTTCTAACTTTTACTACTACTCCTATATTTTCTAGGGCTTTTATATAAGCCATAATTGATTCTTCTGAAGCTTGTTGGAATTCGCCGTCATCAATTGGGTTATATTCTATTAAATTGACTTTGCAAGGCACATATTTACAGAATTTTACTAATGCATCAACCGAAGCTTTATCATCGTTAATTCCTTTCCAAACTACATATTCGTACGAGATTTTGCTTTTAGTTTTTCTATACCAATATTCTAAAGCTTCTCTCAAATCTTTTAAAGGGAAATTTTTACTGAAAGGCATAATGCGCGCTCGTGTCTCGTCTATAGCGGAGTGCAAAGAAACCGCCAGCTTAAACTTCACATCATCATCTGCCATTTTTTTAATCATTTTCGGAATGCCTGAAGTCGAAACCATGATTCGTTTTGGAGACATTCCTAAACCTTCTTCCGAAGTAATCATATCAATCGCTTTAATGACATTATTATAATTCATCAAAGGCTCTCCCATTCCCATAAAAACGATATTCGAAAGCGGATGATTGTAGTACAAACGGCTTTCTTTGTCGATAGCCACAACCTGATCATAAATTTCTCCAGGTTCGAGATTACGCATTCTTTTTAACCTAGCTGTAGCGCAGAAATTACAATCTAAACTACAGCCAACCTGACTAGAAACACAGGCTGTAGTTCTAGTTTCTGTCGGAATCAAAACAGATTCAACCACAAGTCCGTCGTGAAGTCTCACGGCATTTTTTACTGTTCCGTCGCTGCTTTTCTGCATTGTATCAACCTTGATGTGATTGATAACAAAGTTATTTTCAAGCATAGACCTTGTAACTTTTGCTACGTTTGTCATATCATCAAAACTGTGAGCGCCTTTGCTCCATAACCATTCGTAAACCTGATTTCCGCGAAAAGCTTTATCTCCATTTTCAACAAAAAAATCGCGAAGCTGTTCTTTTGATAAGGCTCGTATGTCTTTTTTCTCCATTTGCATGCTGCAAAGTTAAGTATTTGTTCACTAAAAACATAAACCTCCATTCAATCTTAAAAAATCAAAAAACGAAGTCTTCTCCTCCTTTTCATTATACCCTTTTAATAAAATCTTGCGCATGATTTTTATCATCTATTTCAATGTTTGTTCACAATACTTTTGACATAAGAAAAAATTATTATCAAAAACACAAACCGATTATAAAAATCCAGATTTAACTAAATACCACAAGAGATGAAAACGATCAAATTAATTTTATTAGCCGTAATTATTATATTTTCAATACAAGTAAATGCACAAAAAAGATACTCTTTGACCAAATCTACTTTTGAAGTTGCCGGAACTTCTAATATACACGATTGGGTAATGAAATCTTACGACGGCATAGGCAGCGCTATCATAACTGTTGCAGATTCAAAACTTACCGATATTAAAAATTTGGCTATTACTTTACCGGCAGAAAGCATAAAAAGCAGTAAAACCAGCATGGATGATGTTGCTTATGAAACTTTAGATACGAAAACACATAAAAACATCAAATATATATTGAAAACTTCTGAAAAGGTAAACGAAACCACATGGGTTTTTAATGGGACTTATACCATAGCGGGCGTTAGTAAAGATTTTAAAACTCAAGTAAAAATAACTTCTAGCGATAACGGTACTTTTACTTTGCAAGGCTCAAACCGAATGAATTTTACAGATTTCGAAATGACGCCTCCATCAGCAGCTTTGGGAGTCGTTAAAGCGGGCAAAGAAATAACAGTTTTTTTCAATATTACATTAACAGATTTTGCTAAAAGCGATAATACTTTGGTTATTAAATAAATACCAAAATAAAGATTAAAACAGATAAAAAAAGTTAATTAAAAAATATTGTCGAAGTTCTCATAATCAAAATTTGGCATAAGAATTGTCTTGCTCTTAAAGAATAATAATCTTACAAAGAGCTCAATCATTTTAAAATTTGTAATTTTATTTTTCAGCCATTTAACCTTTAAGTTTTATCAACCTAAAAAAAAAATTGAATTATGAAAAAACAAATTTTGAGTTTAGCTGTCATCGCTTTATTAGCATTCGCTGTTCAGTCATGCGAGAAAAAAGAAAACAAACCTGCTGAAGACGAATTAACTCTTGGAAACAAAGTAGATACTCTTACATCTGATATTGAAGAAGTAAAAGACAGTGCAGTAAGCAAAGCAGAAGGTGCAGCAGCTAAAGCTAAAGACGCTACAGAAACCGCAGCACAAGACGTAAAAGACGCAACAAAAAAAGCAGCAAATGACGTTGAAAATGCGGCCAAAAAAACAGCAACTGATGTGAAAGATGCAACTAAAAAAGGAGCAGAAAAGGTAGAAAATGCTGCTAAAGCTGCCAAAGACGGAACTGTAAAAACAGCTAAAGATGTAAATGAAGCTTTGAAAAAATAAATTTCATCTAAATTCCCTAAAGAACCATTCGTAAAACGAATGGTTTTTTTATGCCAAATACTAACTGTATATTTTTGTATTTTTGCAGTCAAATTACAACATACGGCAACATGCATTTTATATCTCAAGAATTAGAAGATTACATCGAACAGCATTCTGAAAAAGAACCAGAATTGCTAGCGAAACTGAATAAAGAAACTTACCAAAAAATACTTTTACCAAGAATGCTGAGCGGTCATTTTCAAGGGCGTGTTTTAAGTATGTTGTCTAAATTAATTCGTCCTGTAAATATTCTTGAAATCGGAACTTACACCGGTTATGCAGCTTTGTGTCTTTGCGAAGGAATGCAGGAAAACGGACAATTACATACTATTGATATCAAAGAAGAATTGGTCGATTTTCAGCGAAAATATTTTGATATGTCTCCTTGGGGAAAACAAATTTTTCAGCATTTAGGCGAGGCGGTAAACATTATTCCAGATTTAGATCTAAAATTTGATTTGGTTTTTATTGATGCCGATAAAGAAAACTACTTGAATTACTGGGAAATGATTGTGCCAAAAATGAATAAAGGCGGTATTATTTTGTCTGATAACGTTTTGTGGAGCGGAAAAATCCTTGATCCAGTGCACCCGAATGATGTAAGCACAAAAGTACTTTTAGAATACAATCAGCTTTTGAAGGAAGATCCGAGAGTAGAAACGGTTTTATTGCCAATTCGTGATGGGTTGACGGTTTCGAGGGTATTGTAGGTTTTTAAGGTGCTAAGGTTCTAAGACGCTAAGATTCTAAGTTTTATCCCGAGGCTAAAAATATATTTTGAGTTGCCTCAAGCTAAAGCTGGAGTCAATTCAAAATTATGCTTTTGCTATATAATCTTAGAATCTTAGCATCTTAGCGCCTCAACCTTAGCATCTTCAAAAAAAAAAATCTATCCCGGAAAATATTGCGGTTTCAGTTTTCGATATACTAAATAAAGAAGTGACCCGAAAAGCGCTCCGAAGAAGTATCCAGCAAGAATGTCACCAGGAAAATGCAATCCTAAATAAATTCGGCTGTAAGCAAAGATTAAAGGCCAAAGGAATAAAAGTCCGAAGTATTTAAAGTGGCGCTTTAAAATTAAGAATAAGAAAGTTGCCACTGCCATCGTATTTGCCGCATGTCCAGAGAAAAAGCTAAACGATTGTCGAACCTGAACCACTCTTATAATGGAATTAATCTCAGGATCATTACACGGGCGTAAGCGTTGGAAAGTATGTTTGAATAAATTACAAGTCTGATCTGTAAATGCAATTAGAATAGCTATGAAAAGCAATATATACAGGGTTTGTTTTCCTCCAATTTTTTTATAAATAAGATAGAATAGAAACAAGAAAAATGGTATCCAATACGCCTGCTGTGTTATAATCAGCCAGAATTTATCGTATGTTTCAGAGCCTAATCCGTTAAGGAAGATTAAAAGATCTTTATCTAATTCCTGTATTTTTTCAAGCATTACATTTGGCGTTTTATAGGTCCTGAGATAGTGTCAATATCTTCTTTTACTTTTTCGATTTCAGTTGTGGTATCTCCTAAAAGATTTCCTGTATCGCCAAGTAAATTCGATTTTGCATTATTAATTTCTGCATTGATATTCCCAGTGATGTCATTCAAAGATTTCGAATCAAGGCCATTAGCCTCTGCTCCTTTCTGAATTTCACTTTTGATATCATTAGTCGCATTTTTAAGTTGCGCCATTGCTTTACCCATTGTGCGCGCCATTTCTGGAACTTTATCAGATCCAAAAAGCATTAGCACTATAAATAGTATGAAAATTAATTCTCCTCCTCCTATACCAAACATAACTTTTATTTTTGTTGTAGCAAAGATATTAAACTTTTCAGGTTAGAGTTTTAAAATTAACTTAAAAAGTCCTTTAAAATACATTTCCTAAAAAGAAAAAAGTCCATCAGGCTTTTAAACCTGATGAACTTTCCATTCTAATTTTATTTATTTAGTCAAATTTTGACTTTGTTTCCACTTTTGGCCAAGAGTTGTTTGTCACATCAATATCTGCCGTTAGCAATTGCGGATCGATTTGAATACTCTTAATTGCTTTTGCAGTAGCGTAAACTTTTCTAGCCGTTTCATTACTTTTTCTCCAGATTTGAGCTGGGTATTTGTAATTATCTTTAGAACCGTCTTCGTAAGTAATCTCAACTAAAATAGGCATAATCATTCCGCCTGGCTTGTTAAATTCAACTTCGTAAAAATATTTAGGAGATTTAATAGTAGCTTTTTCCTCAGCTGTAAAAGTCTGATCTATGTAATCTGCCAAAGGCTTGAAATCTTCTACTTTTAAAGCTTTCTTTTTTGAAGAATTTACCTCTGCATTATCTCCAGAAACCAAGTATACAAAAGGTCCTTTTTCAAAACCAAAACGCCCTTTTCTTACTTTTACATCTTTAATATCTGCAGTTGGAGTATCTGAAACGTAATATTGTTTTACATCTTTGATTCCGATATCTACAAAATCTGTTGAGTAGAACCAGCCTCTCCAGAACCAATCTAAATCTACCGCAGAAGCATCTTCCATTGTTCTAAAGAAATCTTCTGGGGTTGGGTGCTTAAACTTCCATCTGTTTGCATACGTTCTGAATGCGTGATCGAATAATTCTCTTCCCATCACTACTTCTCTTAAAATATTAAGACCTGTAGCTGGTTTTCCGTAAGCGTTATTTCCAAATTGGTGAATCGTTTCTGAGTTAGACATAATTGGCTCTAAAAACTTTTGATCACCGCTCATGTAAGGAACAATATTTTTTGCCGGACCTCTTCTAGAAGGGAAAGTTGAATCTAATTCTTGCTCCGCTAAATATTCTAAAAATGAATTTAAACCTTCATCCATCCAAGTCCATTGGCGCTCATCTGAATTTACGATCATAGGGAAGAAAGTATGACCAACTTCGTGAATAATAACACCAATCATTCCGTTTTTAACTTCCTTGCTTGTTACTCCGTTTTCATCTGGACGGCCGAAATTCCAACAAATCATTGGATATTCCATTCCTTGATCTTCTGCTGAAACCGAAACTGCTTTTGGATAAGGATAATCGAAAGTATGTGATGAATAACTTTTTAAAGTATGGGCAACAGTCATCGTTGAAGTTTCGCCCCAAAGCGGGTTCGCTTCCTTTGGATAAACAGATTCTGCCATCACAGTTCTGTTTCCAATTTTTACTGCCATTGCATCGTAAATGAATTTTCTAGAAGAAGCAATTCCGAAATCACGAACGTTTTTAGCGCTGAATTTCCAAGTTTTTTTCTTTTCTGAGAAACCTTTTTCTGCTGCTTCTGCTTCCGCCTGAGTTACAATAACCACAGGTTTGTCAAATGATTTTTGAGCTTGCTCGTATCTTTTAACTTGCTCAGCAGTAAACACTTCGGCTCTATTCGTTAATTCTCCTGTTGCATCGATAACGTGATCTGCAGGAACTGTAATGTTTACATCAAAGTTTCCAAAAGGAAGAGCAAACTCTCCGCTTCCCCAGAATTGCATATTTTGCCATCCTTCAACATCATTGTAAACCGCCATTCTTGGGTAGAATTGTGCAATTACGTATAATTTATTTCCGTCTTTCTCGAATAATTCATATCCTGAACGACCTCCTTCTTTTCTGTAATTATTAATATTGTACCACCATTTGATTGAGAAAGAAATTTTTTCTCCCGGTTTTAAAGGTGAAGTCAAATTAATACGCATCATGGTTTCATTGATCGTATAAGACATTGCATTTCCTTTTGCATCTTTAACTTGTTCAATATTAAAACCACGCTCTAAATCTTTTTTCAAATATTTAGAAGAAAAACCATCCAACGCAAGAACCTGACTAATCTTATCGCTTTCCGCTAATGTACTTTGCGTATTTGCTTTTGCCTGATTTTGATCTAACTGAATCCATAAATACTCCAAACTATCTGGTGAATTATTCGTATAAGTAATGGTTTCAGATCCGCTTAGTTTTGAATTTTTATCATCCAATTCAACGTCAATTTTATAATCTGCTTGCTGTTGGTAATAAGCTGGTCCGGGCGCACCAGAAGCTGTACGAAACATATTTGGCGTTGCCAGCAAATCGTACATTTGGCTAAACTTGTTTGTATCGTACTTTCCCTGTTGTCTAGTGGGTGCGGTTGCTGCTTTATCCTGCGCCACCAACATTGCAGGAAAAAGTAATAATAATGAAAGTTTTTTCATAAAAATTTAATGGTAATTTCTTAGGCTGTGAAAATAGTAATTAAAACATTAATTTTATCCATACCTTAATATTTTAACAATTCTTTCCTTGAAGAATCTGTAAAAAGAACACTTCTTTTGGTGTCAAATGCTGAAATATGTGTAATGTTTTGCTGTTCTGAATTCCAATCTACCAAAATCGTATTTGAAATCTCAAGAGTTTTGAATTTGTCGATATCCTTAATTCTCGAATAACACACTAAAACATCATCAGTTTCCACCTCTTTCGATAAAAAAGTTATCGTTTTGGATTGCCCGTTTACTTTAATTAAAAAATGTTCTGACAAATATTTTTTTAATAATTCAACATCAGCCGGGGTTTCTTTGCTTGTACCTACAAAAGTTTTTTTGTGGTACTTTTTCTCCATTGCATTATTCAAATCATCAATAAAAATGCGGGAAGTAATTTGCAGCATCTTCTTTTCGGCAGCATAATTTACTTGAAAAACGCCAACATAAAATTTATGAAAAGCAAATGCTGAAGACAATACAAACAAAATTCCCAGCAAAGGGTAAACTAACTTTTTTTTCATTTTTGAGCCTCAGCTTTCTTAAATTCTTTATTCTTATTGATCATAAAATCCATTAATTGAAACTTCTGATCTGGATCTACTAATTGCTTAGAATGCGGATCGTTAGAGCAATACATTAAGAAAAGTTCCACCTCATCATCTTTAAGATTAAGCGTTTTAGAATAAAAATCTTTAGTAAAATTGTCTTTTGCGTATTCTACAAAAGCAATATCTGTAACTTCTTCTTCCCTTACCTCATCTTTTTTACTCAAAAGTTTTTTGACATCTTTAAAAATTCGCACAAAATCGGTACCGTATTTTATAGTCTGATCCGACATCATTGCAGTGTTTTTTGCGGTAGATTGTTGGTCGTCTTCAAACTGCATATCTACATATTTCTGTGAACCGCCTTGCATCGACTTCACTTTTAATTCTTTATGCACAACAACTTCCTTAAGCTGATTATTAACCAAATCCAATTTTACTTTTAAAAGAATCTGAGCACAATCTTGCTCCGTCAAAACTATTTTTTTGGATTGAAATGTCAGACCAGAGAACAATAATGTATCTTTTGGCTGTGCCGCAATATCAAACAAACCGCCAGGACCAATAAAAGTTCTAACATTAGCATTGATATTCATCACATAACCACTTTCAATGGCTAAAAAATCATTTATAACCTGACCGTGTAATGGTTTCCTAAAACCGTTTTGCCCTAATACAAATTGACAAAATAAGCAGACAACGAGTACTCCTAATTTATTTTTCATTTTCGAGAATTGTTAGATATTTTCTTGCTAGATCTGTGATTAAAAACATACTCATTGTTTTGTTTTTAGTATTCAAAGATACAGCAAATTCAGCATCATCCACACAAAATAATTGAAATCCTTTTATATAATCCACAGGAATTTTCAATCGGTTTGTATAATAATTCTCGTCGAAAAGATATTCGAGTTTTCTAAAAAGGGCTTCTTTTTTCTCTACATTCACTTCTTTTTTCAGCATTGCTGTACGTCCCGAAATTTTATTCAAAAGCTTGTCAATCGATGTTGAAGTGGCGGTATAAACTTTTCTTTCTGCGGGCGTATATTTCTTTTGTCCGTATGGTATTATCCCTAAATTTTCAGCTGTAATATTAGCATTTTCATTGACAATAACTTCTTTTAATTCTACTTCTTTGGCAGTCATTTTTACAACTAAAACAGTAACAATCAAATCTTCTGCAGAAATTCTACGCTGCACTGGATCTAGATTTACGGCAGAAAAAACCAAAACATCTCCCTCTCGTACCGCAATCGAAAAATTACCATCAGCATCTGAAACCGTTGCAGCTTGTGTCGCATTATTTATAATATTGACCCCTTCAACCGAAGTCGATTGTTCCTGCACCTTTCCTACCAATAGCTTCACATCCGTTTTTTGCCCAAAACCAATCTGAACAAAAAAAAGAAAAACAATAACGGATATAATTCTACTTATTCTCACCAGCAATCATTTCTTTATACTTTACAGCCAATTCTCCCAAAAGAAATTCTGTAGAAGTTTTATTTTTAGAATTCAAAATCACAGTAAACTTCTCATTCTCTACAGCATAATACTCAAAACCCTTCACATAATCTGCGGGAATTTTTAATCGATCAATAAAATGTTCCAGACTAAACATATTTTCCAGAAGCCTCATGAAAAATTCCTTTTTTTCGACAGCAACTTCTTTCTTAAGCATTGCTGTCCTTCCTGAGAAAAAATTTAACAGCGGATCTGCAGAAATAGAACCGCCCGCCATTGATCCTCCATTTGCAGTAGCGTTTAAAGCAGTTGCTGTCTGTAATTTGCGTTCAGCCGAAGTATATTTCTTTTGCCCCATCGGAATCACACCCAAGCTTTCGGCATTAATATTATCGTAACGCCTTACCACAACTTCTTGCAATTGATACATCACCATAGTAAGATTGACGGTGAAATTAAGATTTGAAAAATCTTCTTGTTTCAGCATGACTCTTTTTTCTTTGAAGCTTATCGAAGAAAAAACCAGAACATCATCTGCTTTTGCTGCAATCGAAAAAGCTCCTGATGCAGTTGTTGTGACCGTTTCTTCTGTCTGCACATTGATTACATAAATTCCCTCTAAATCTGAGGTATTTGAAACAACTTTTCCATTGAAGACACTGCGATCCTGACTTTGCGACCAACACACTTGACCCGCCACAACAATTAAAAAACAAGTAATTTTCTGAAACAAAATAAAATAATTTAAAAATATTCTTAAAACGGTAAAAATATCTCAAGTCATTCCAAATTTAGTATTAAGGACATGGTAAAAATATGTTAATTAAAACATTATAAATTCGAACAAAAACAGAGTTTTAATATCTTTAACCACAAAATTTGAGTTTAAAAATCATGAAAAGCGTTATCATTGCAAGCACTTCTACTTTACACGGAGGCAACTACTTAGAATATCTTTTACCTACTTTAAAAACACATTTTAAAAACTGTAAAACAATCTTATTTATTCCGTATGCACGCCCAGGAGGAATTTCGCATGACAAATATACCAAAAAAGCCGCAGAAGCTTTTGCAGCAATTAACATTGCTATTAAAGGAATTCATGAATTTGAAAATCCGCAAGACGCAGTAAAAAATGCTGAAGGAATTTTTACAGGTGGAGGCAACACTTTTTTACTCGTTACTCAGCTTTATAAAAACAACGTTATGCAGTTACTTTCTGAAACTGTAAAAAATGGCACTCCTTACCTTGGATCAAGCGCAGGAAGCAATATCTGCGGTTTGTCAATGCAGACTACAAACGATATGCCTATTGTTTACCCCCCAAGTTTTCAAACTTTAGGATTAATTCCATTCAATTTAAATCCGCACTATTTAGATGCCGATTTGCAATCTAAACACATGGGAGAAACTCGCGAAACTAGAATCAAAGAATTCCACGCATTCAATTCTATTCCGGTTTTAGGTTTAAGAGAAGGAAGCTGGCTAGAAGTAAAAGGCGAGAAAATTACTTTAAAAGGAAATTTGTCTGCTCGTTTATTCAAACAAAACGAAATTCCGACAGAACTAGAAACAGAAAGCGATTTGAGCAACCTTAAATAATTTTTTAAACCATATAAGTTATATAAGTTCATTTAAAACTAAGCTTTAAAAAAAACTTATAATTCTTATATTACTTATATGGTTCAAAAAAAAAGGAATAAAAACAAAAAAGCCTCAAACAATGTTTGAGGCTTTTGAAGAGCGAAAGACGAGGCTCGAACTCGCGACAACCAGCTTGGAAGGCTGGAGCTCTACCAACTGAGCTACTTTCGCATTAATCGGGTGCAAATTTAAAAACTTTAATTTTAAAAACAAATAAAAAATTAAAATTTTTATTTTCACAAAAACAAAACTAAAAAGTTTGTTTTCTAGAGCGAAAGACGAGGCTCGAACTCGCGACAACCAGCTTGGAAGGCTGGAGCTCTACCAACTGAGCTACTTTCGCATTGGTTGTGCAAATATAGAAAGAAAGTTCAGTTAAAAACAAGCTTTTCGGCAAAAAAATTAATAAAAAACAACAATTATTTATAACTGATTTAAAATTAAAAAGTTATAAATTGAATATTTTTAAAAAAAATCATGATTACAATTAGAGAAATTACATCCAAAGAGACTTACGCTGTTCGCCAACCTGTGTTAAGAAAAGGAAAACCTATAGAAAGTTGCGTGTTTGAAGGCGATGATTTAGGGTCTACTCATCATTTTGGGTTATTTGAAGGAGAAAATTTAACAGGAATTATTTCGTTATTTAATAAAATCAACACTATATTTGCCGCACAAAATCAAGCGCAAATTCGCGGGATGGCCGTTTTAGAAACCCATCAAAAAAGAGGATATGGAGAGGCTTTGGTAAAACATTGCGAGACCTATTGCAATGAAAATCAAGTTGATTTGATTTGGTTCAATGCCAGAACAGCCGCTGTAGGCTTCTATCAAAAAATGAACTACCAACCACTAGGTGAAGCATTTGATATTAAAGATGTTGGCGAACATTATTTGATGTTTAAAAAATTATAATATGAGAAAAATCTACTTTTTAGTAGTAATATGTATACTTGTGGGCTGTAAAAAAGAAAGTCCGAAACCGACGCCTCTTGAGAAAAAAAAGGCGCCAGCAATTATACTTACTGACGAAAGAAAAGTTAACATAGATACTGCCGCAATAGGCGTTTTTAAAAGTGAAACGTTAAAACAATTTTATCTTGCATCTGAAAACCAAACCGTTTGGGGAAATCTTGAAAAAAGAACTTTCGTTTTGTCTCAGTTAGAAAAATCAGATCAATTAGGCTTAGAACCAGAAGATTACAAAATATCTCAATTAAAAAAATTTGAAAGCAAGATCGCTTCGCTTAGCGATAAAGATTTGGCTTCTTATGATATTTTATTGACTTATAATTTTGAGAAATATCTAAATCATATATATAAAGGAAAGTTAGATCCTAAAAAACTTTACAGAAATTGGGATCTGGATGAAAAAACATTTGATGTAAATTCTGTTTTAATTAAGGGCTTCAATAGCAATAAATTAGACAGTATTGTAGAAAATATTCAGCCTAAAACACAAACTTATAGAAAGCTATTAAAAGCACTTGAAATTATAAATACTTTCCCAGAGGACAAGATAGATAGTATTCAATCTGCGGATAAAATAGTTTTAAACGATACAAATCCTGCTTTAATAAACATTAAAAAAAGGCTTTTGTATTGGAATGACATGACTGAAAAAGAAAACCTCTCAAAGATTTACGATCAAAAAACTTTTGAATCGGTTAAAAAATTTCAAGAAAGGCATGGTTTAGCTGCTGATGGAGTGATTGGAGCCGGAACTATTCGTGCTTTAAACTATTCTAAAGAGAGCAGAAAAAAGCAGATTATTGCCAATTTGGAGCGTTGGAGATGGTATTCATCAGAATTGGCTGAAAACTATTTTATTATTAATATTCCTGATTATAGCTTAAATGTTGTTGAAAATAAGGACACAACTTTAGTTCGAAATGTGGTTGTAGGAACTAGTAAAAGAAGAACTCCTATTATTACTTCATTTTTAAAAACAGTAGTTTTTAATCCAACTTGGACCGTCCCTCCAACGATTTTAAAAGAAGATGTGGTTCCAGAGATGAAGAAAAATCGAAACTATCTAGCTAAGAAAAACATCACTATTTATGACACGTCTGGAAATGTTGTGGATCCAGTTACATGGAATGAGAAAAAACCAAATAATTACCGTTATGTGCAAAGCCCAGGTTATAACAATTCATTAGGTTTGATGAAAATTTTATTTCCAAATCATCATAGTGTATATCTGCACGATACGAATCACCGTAATATTTTTGGCCGAAGCAACCGCTCTATGAGTTCTGGATGCGTGCGCGTAGAAAATCCATTAGAACTTGCACAGCATATTTTAGATGTTGAAGGAAACTGGCCTCAAGATAGAATTGATACTATTATTGCAAGCAAGACAACGATGAGTTTCAAGATTACCAAAAAATATGCTTTATACCAGTGGTATTGGACAGCATGGAGCAAAAAAAATCAGCTCATTTTCAGAGCTGATATTTATGATTTAGATTCGGATTTATATGCGCAATTACGAAATTAGTCGCTCCTCCATAGAAAAACTTCTTGATGGATGATAGATATATAAACACGATTTGTCTTTTATTAATTGAATAATTTCGTTTGTCAATTCAACAGGAAGCGCTGGACAGCCTTGGCTTCTGCCTAATCTTTTATGATTTCTGATAAAAGATTCAGATACATAGTCAGCACCGTGCATTACGACACCTCTTTCGCGGGCATTATCATTCACACCATTTTCTAAACCATCTAAACGTAAAGAAGCACCGTGTTTTCCTTGATAAATTTCGCCCGTTGAATAAAAGCCTAAACTGCTTTTAAAAGATGAATTAATGTTTGAAAATGCTGAAGCAAATTCTTCTCCAGTATTTCTTCCGTGTGCTACAAGCGAATTAAACAAAATTGTATTACTGGTTAAATCAATAACCCACAGACGTTTAGTGTTTGATGATAAACTAAAATCAATTAATGTTAAAATGTTTTTTTTAATTACTCCTTTCTCTTTTAGCAAATAAAACCCTTTTAAAGCTTCCGAAAAAGTTTTAAGTTCTGGCATTTTAAAGCTATTTGAATTTAATGAATTATAAACGCTTTCGATTTTTGAATCAACTGTAACTTTTTCGACTTTAGCAATCGTCTTTACAGTAGCGTTTTTTTTAAGATCGGCTGTGCTTTTTGAATCCTTTCCAAAAGATAATAGCAAAAACACAAATAGTGGATAAATTTTGTAAATCATTGAATTTCTTTAGGTTAAACAAAAACTTGGGTAAGGCAAATGTAGAAAAAATTCATCCCTTGCAAAATTGAACCCTGATTTTCAGGCCTTTTTTGCTTAAACTTTAACATTATTAACATAAAAAGGCAATTTCTGTAAGATTTTTTCTTCTGCCTAAAAACCTAACATTTGATCTGTTTTTCTTAAAAAAAGCAAAATAAATGGAAATTTTGAAACTAAAAATGTAACAAGTAGAACAAAATCAAGTCTATTATTCCTATATTAAAATACATTTGCAATTATTTCGGATCAAAATTCAATGAAAAAAATCATTTTCTTTAGTTTACTATTACTTTCTGTTTGGAGTTATGGCCAGAAAAAATCAATTCAGGCTCAAGTAACTTCTTACGCCATTTCTATTGATGGAAAACTAGATGAAGCAGCTTGGGAAGATGTTCCAATTGCCACTGATTTTATCATGCTAGAACCAGATAACGGTAAAGCTATTCCGTATGAAAAACGTACGGAAGTTAAGGTCATATACGATAATGATGCCGTTTATATTGGCGCGATGATGTATGATAATGAGCCATCTAAAATTTTAAAAGAGATCTCGCAACGTGATAATTTTGGAACGGCAGATCTTTTTGGCGTTTTTATAAATGGCTTTAATGATGGCCAGCAAGATTTTATGTTTTATGTTTCTGCGGCCGATGTTCAGGGCGACTGCATCATGACCGATGCCAATGGAGAAGATTATTCTTGGGATGCAGTTTGGATCAGCAAAGCATCTTTGAAAGAAAACGGATGGATTGTTGAGATGAAAATTCCGTACTCCGCTCTGCGTTTTTCTGGCGAAAACAAACAAATCTGGGGAATCAATTTCTTTAGAGAAATTAAACGTGATCGTTTCAAATACACTTGGAATTTTGTCGACAGAAAAATAGGAACTTTTACTCAGCAAGCAGGAACGTTAGACGGAATTGAAAACATCAAGCCTCCCACCCGATTGTTTTTTATGCCTTACGCATCGTATTATTTGAATGCAGCTGACGGTCAAAAAACATACGGAACAATCAAAGGCGGAATGGACATTAAATATGGTATAACAGACGCTTTTACAGTTGATGCCATTTTAATTCCTGACTTTGGACAAACAAAATATGACGACCAGATTTTAAATCTTGGCCCTTTCGAACAGCAATTTAATGAAAACAGAGCCTTTTTTACAGAAGGGACAGACTTATTCAGTAAGGGGGGTATTTTTTATTCTCGAAGAATTGGCGGTGCTCCATCGATTGATCCTCCATTAAATGAAAATGAAGAAATTACAGAATTACCCGCTGCAGTAAATTTGGTAAATGCGTTAAAATTATCAGGGAGAACAAAGGACGGACTTGGAATTGGGGTTCTGAATGCCGTTACAGAAAAAACTTTTGCCACCATAAAAAACAACGAAACCGGAGAAACGAGACAAGTAATTGTAGAACCGCTTACCAATTATAATGTATTGGTTTTGGATCAGCGCTTTCGCAAAAACTCTTCAGTTACTTTTATCAACACAAATGTGACAAGAAACGCCCATACGAGAGATGCAAACGTTACAGGTCTGGCTTGGGATTTAAACACAAAAGCGAATACTTACAGTCTATTTGGAAACGTAAAATACAGTCATATTAATGATTTTGAAGATAAAAACGGGTTTTATTCTACTGTAAGTTTAGCCGAAACAAGTGGAAATTACAGATACAGCGTTGGTTCTGATTTTGTTACCAAAGATTATGATCCAAATGATTTGGGTATTAATTTCTATACGAATTATTATAACTTTTACGGAAATGCCAATTATAGAATTCTAAATCCGACGAAGCGTTTTAATACTTTCAGGATCAATTATAATATGTATACTGAATTTAATAAAGAATCTGGAAAATTGCAGGATAACAGCATCAATGCCAACTTAAATTTAACTACCGTAAAAAACAATTACTACGGGGGCGGAATTACTTTTTATCCTTTAGAGATTTACGATTATTATGAGCCGCGTGCCGAAAACAGCTATGTAACAATTCCAAGGAGAATTGACACTTGGGGAAGTATTTCAACCAATTATAATCACAAATTTGCGATTGATTTAAACGGTACTTTCAATGTGTTTGACGAATCTGATCGTTTGACATATGGTTTTGATATTGGTCCAAGATATCGTTTCAGCGATAAACTTTTGCTTACTTATTTCTTTAGTTATCTCAGAAAAAATAACAATAAAGGCTACATTGATCAAATTGATGGCGACAATAATACGGCTACACCAAATGACATCATTTTTGCAAACCGAAATGTGATTACGTATTCGAACACTTTGGGAGGAAAGTATGCGATTAACAGCGCTATGACCATCAACCTCGCCGTTCGCCAATATTGGTCTTATGCTGATAATAAAGACATTCTGCTTTTAGAATCAAACGGAGATTTAAGTCCGTATCCGCAGTACACCGACAATAAAAACTCGAGTTTTTATTCTTGGAATGCCGATTTATCTTATTCTTGGTGGTTTGCGCCTGGAAGCCAGCTTTCTGCTTTGTATCGAAATAATGCTGCTAATTTTGAAAGAGTTATTGATAAAAATTACAGACACAATGTGGCAGGATTATTAAATAATGATGCATTAAAACATATTTTTTCTATAAGTGTGAAATACTTTATTGACTACAACGCCGTCAAAAATAAAGTCAGAAAAAGAGCTTAGCGTGAATTAATTTTAAAAAATAAAGGGTTCTGCAATTAATTTAATATTTTTTGTCAAGCTTCATTTTATTAAATATAAATGTAGCAATCGTTTCTTGCCAATTTTAGAAATGACTTATCTTTGTAGAAAACAAAAAGTAATGAACAAAAAAGTTATCCTTATGATTTTAGATGGTTGGGGAAAATCTCCTGACCCTAAAGTATCTGCAATTGACAATGCAAATGTTCCTTTTATAAACAGTCTATACCAAAATTACCCAAGCGCACAACTTAGAACTGACGGATTAAATGTTGGTTTGCCAGAAGGACAAATGGGAAATAGCGAAGTGGGACACATGAATCTTGGCGCAGGAAGAATTGTATACCAAGATTTGGCCAAAATAAATTTAGCTGTAGAACACAAAACTTTAGCAAAAGAGCAGGTTTTAATTGACGCTTTTACTTACGCTAAAAACAACAATAAAAAAGTACACTTTTTAGGATTAGTTTCAGATGGTGGTGTTCACTCACATACTTCACACCTTCGCGGATTAATCGATGCTTCTCAAGAATACGGTTTAGATCAGGTTTACATTCACGCTTTTACAGACGGACGTGACGTGGATCCTAAATCTGGAGGAAAATATATTCACGATTTAGAAGATTATATTAAAGATACTCCAGTAAAAATTGCTTCGATAATTGGACGTTACTATGCAATGGATCGCGACAAACGCTGGGAGCGTGTAAAATTAGCTTACGATCTAGTGGTTAACGGTGTTGGAACTCCATCAACAAATGCCGTTGCTAGCGTTTTGGACAGCTATGCAAAAGACGTAACAGATGAATTTATCGAACCAGTTGTTATCGTTGACGAAAATGCAAAACCTCTTGCTACAATTGTAGAAGGCGATGTTGTAATTTTCTTCAACTTTAGAACAGACCGAGGCCGTGAACTTACTGAAGCACTTTCTCAGCAAGATTTCCACGAGCAAAACATGCACAAACTAAACCTTTATTATGTAACATTGACGAACTACGACGAAACGTATCAAAACGTAAAAGTGGTTTACAATAAAGATAATATCACGGAAACTCTTGGTGAAGTTTTAGAACAAGCAGGCAAAAAACAAATTAGAATTGCTGAAACGGAGAAATATCCGCACGTAACATTTTTCTTTTCTGGAGGAAGAGAAGTTCCTTTTGAAGGAGAATCTAGAATCTTAAGAAACTCTCCAAAAGTAGCGACATACGATTTAAAACCTGAAATGAGCGCTTACGAACTAGCTGATGCTCTTGTTCCGGAATTGAACAAAGGTGAAGTTGATTTCGTTTGTTTAAACTTCGCAAACGGAGACATGGTTGGTCACACCGGAATTATGGAAGCAGCAATTAAAGCTTGTGAAGCTGTTGACGCTTGCGCGAAAAAAGTAATCGACGCTGCTCTTGCCAACGATTACACTACAATTGTAATCGCCGATCACGGAAACTGCGAAACGATGATTAATCCTGATGGTTCTCCAAATACGGCTCACACAACAAACCCAGTGCCTATTATTTTAGTTGACAAACAATTAAAAAGCATTCAAGATGGTGTTTTAGGTGATATTGCTCCAACAATTTTAGAATTGATGGGCGTTCAGCAGCCAAACGCAATGACTTGTCATTCACTTTTGTAATTTTTTTTAACCATATAAGTGATATAAGTTCATTTAAAATAGAACAAACAAAGAGAGGCGAATTCAGAAGAATTCGCCTCTCTTTTTTATGCCCATTTTTGTCATTTCGACGAAGGAGAAATCTCCATAAGTAACTCCGTGATGAAAAGCCAATCTTTGTAGAGCTTCTAGCGGAGATTTCTCCTTCGTCGAAATGACAAAACTGTGTGAAATTCTAAGAATCTTAAATTATAAAATAATGATAAATTTGCTCAACACCATAAATTATCAAACCAATAACTCCGCCAACTAAAGTTCCATTGATTCTGATGTATTGAAGATCTTTTCCTATTTCTAATTCTAATTTTTCAGAAACCTCTTTTCCATCCCAGCTTTTTACGGTTGACGAAATTAAATCTCCGATTACTTTTTTGTTGTTTAAAAGAACCGACAACAAATCATTTTTGATGAAATTATTGATTTTATCAGCCATAATCTGGTCTTCTTTTAATCCGTTCCCGAAGGTTTGAATTAAGCCCGCAAGACTATTTTTGATCGAAGAATTTTCTCCTTTGTTCAAATCAGTTGTAATAGATGATTTTATTTCGTCCCAAATTCCATTGATATAATCCTGAACTTCTTTTTTTCCAACAAATCCCAAAATCATATCGTTGATTTTAATTCGCATTTCTTCTGAGTTTTTCACCTTTTCTAAGAAGTTGAAAATGTATTCGTCAATTTTTAAACGCACAACACTTTCTGGATTTTTTGCTTCATTTAAAAAATCTTGCAAACCATTAAAAACACCTTCGGTTATGCTTTTATCCGCTAATCCAAAACTTAGAAGCGGGGTCGAAGCTTTTACTTTTTGTCTAATTAAATCTTTATTATTCGTCAATTCACTGCTCATTACTTCGAGAAGATTTGTCAGCATTTCGTTTTTTAAATTTCCTTTCTGCAAAGGTTCTAAAGCAACAGCAACCCAATTTCCGAAATTTATTCCTTCCATTTTTGCTGCAAATTGAACCTGAATAAATCTTTTGACATCTTCATCTTTGATGGTTCTTAAAATTCCAGGAATAATGTTTACTGCAACTGCATCAGCTATTTTATTCGCATTTTCATTTTGCGAAAGCCAATCTGCAGCCTTCAATGCAAAATTAAATTCGTCCAATTTAATCTCCATTTTTTCACGATCCAGAAATTCCTCGGAAACAAAATTTCCAAGATTCTCTCCTATTTCATTTTTCTTAGTCGGAATAATAGCCGTATGCCAAATCGGAATTCCCATAGGATGGCGAAAGAGCGCCACAACGGCAAACCAATCTGCAATTCCACCTACCATTGCCGCTTCACTAAAAGCCTGAAGTATTGGGATTTTAAAATAAATCGCAATTAAAAATAACAGTACTGCAATACCCAAAAGCCCCAAAGCATTGCTCTTCATTTTTTTAAGAGCTTTCACTTTTTCTATATCTCGATCCGTAATAGTTTCCATAATCACAATGGTTTTTACTACTAATTTAAGGTTTTTTTCTGAAAAAATCACGAGTCATTAGCCACGAATTCACGAATTACAGCAAACTTTATCTTTAAATTCATCAATAAAACAAATTTGCGAAATTCAATTTTCAATGTTTTTATTTGAGATAATTCGTGAATTCGTGGCGAAAAAAAATCACATAAAAAGTGAGATAAAAATTGTACTTTTGCGAACTGAAAATGGGAAAAATATGATTATCCAAAAAACTAGAGAGGAAATAGAATTAATGCGCGAAAGTGCTTTAATCGTATCAAAAACATTAGGAATGATTGCTTCTGAAATTAAAGAAGGAGTCACTACATTATATCTTGACAAATTAGCTGAAGAATTTATTCGTGATCACGGTGCCGTTCCAAGTTTCCTTGGATTGTACGATTTCCCGAATTCGCTTTGCATGAGCCCCAATGCTCAGGTTGTTCATGGTATTCCTAATAATGTTCCTCTAAAAAGTGGAGATGTTATTTCGGTTGATTGTGGTGCATTCAAAAATGGTTACCACGGAGATCACGCCTATAGTTTCGAAATTGGAGAGGTTGCGCCAGAAGTTAAAAAACTTCTACGTGTTACTAAAGAATCTCTTTACGTTGGAATTAGAGAATTTAAAGCAGGAAATCGTGTGGAAGATGTTGGAAATGCGATTCAAAAATATACGGAAGCTCACGGCTACGGCGTTGTTCGTGAATTGGTTGGACATGGTGTTGGGCAAAAAATGCACGAAGAACCAGAAATGCCAAATTACGGAAAACGCGGACGCGGAAAGCTTTTTGTTGAAGGAATGGTTGTCGCAATCGAACCAATGATCAACATGGGAACTAGAAACATCAAACAACTGAAAGATGGCTGGACAATCTTGACTGCTGATGGAAAACCAAGCGCACACTTTGAGCACGATGTAGCTTTAGTTGACGGAAAACCAGAATTATTATCCACTTTCCAATACATCTACAAAGCTTTAGGAATCGAAAGTAATGAAGAAGATGAATTCAGACAAGTGCCTTTGGTATTATAGTTATTCCACAGAGATTCACAAAGATATACGCCGAGATTCGCAAAATTTATTTATACGCCTTTTATAAAATGTATTTGGAAAATGAAGTATCACAAGACGAATTAAATACTATCTCATATAAAATTATAGGTTTAGCAATTGAAGTTCACAAACAATTAGGTCCGGGTTTACTGGAATCTGCTTATCAGGAATGCTTATACTACGAAATTGTAAATTCTGGTTTAACTGTTGAAAAACAAAAAGCATTACCAATAATCTATAAGGATATTAAATTAGATCATGGATATAGAATTGATTTGTTGATAGAAAACAAAATCGTAATTGAATTAAAAACAGTTGAAGCTTTTACAGATGTTCATTTTGCGCAAATATTAACCTATTTAAAACTTGGAAATTATCCTTTAGGATTGTTGATCAATTTTGACTCAAAAATTTTAAAAAACAATATAAAAAGATTTATAAACACTTAGTGAAGCTTTGCGCTCACTTTGTGTAACTCTGCGAAATAGCCCCCATGAAGAAACTTTTTAAATTAGTACTTAATACAATCCCGCGTCCATTATTAATTCGTTTGAGTTATGTGGCGCGCCCAATTTTAGCTTTCTCTTTAAAAGGAGATAAATTTACAGATCCTATTGATGGGAGAAGCTTTAAATCGTTTTTGCCTTACGGATACGGAAAACAACGTAACAATGTGCTTTCGCCAAGTACACTTTCTTTAGAGAGACACCGTTTGCTTTGGTTGTATTTAAATGATCAGACTGATTTTTTTACAGCTCCTAAAAAAGTATTGCATTTTGCTCCAGAACAAGCTTTTTACAAGAGATTCCGCAAGCAGAAAAATTTGGATTACACGACGACCGATTTACTTTCGCCTTTGGCAGATGTAAAAGCAGACATCTGTAATTTACCTTTCAAAGACAATGAATATGACGTTATTTTATGTAATCACGTTTTAGAGCACATTCCAGACGACACTAAGGCTATGCAGGAATTATACCGAGTTTTAAAACCAGGCGGAATGGCAATTTTGCAGATTCCTCAGGATTTATCCCGCGAAGTTACGTTTGCTGATGATTCTATTACAGATCAAAAAGAACGTGCTAAAATCTTCGGACAATACGATCACGTGCGTGTTTACGGGCGAGATTATTTCGATAAATTAAGAAGCATTGGTTTTATTGTAATCGAAGAAGATTATACGAATAAAATTGCACCCGAATTGGTTGAAAAATACTGTTTGGCAAAAGGCGAAATCATTCCGCTTTGCTTTAAACAGGAAAACTAATTTTTTTCACCATATAAGTCATATAAGTTCATTTAAAAAGGAGTTTTCAAATTATAACTATTTTGAAAACTCCTTTTATTTTTTTGCCCAAACCTAAATTACAAGCCTAACCAAATCCCAATACTTTGCAACCTACAAAATCCTTTCAGTTCTGTTTTGACATCAGTTTTGAAAAAAATCTGAACGCCTATATTCCAACAGCATATATTGTTGAAAACACCAGCGAAATCAAATATCTAGACAAAAAAGCAACCAAAGGCGTGCTTGAAAGTTTTGGTATTGATTATGAAACTTTAGATCCTAATTCAAAAAAGATTCTTACTATTTGTGAATCTTTAAAACCTGAATTTATATTTAAAAAATTCAGCGCCAAAGTTAAATCAGCAAAGACAATTGCCGATTTGCAGAAAGATTCTAAAATTGATTTTGCCATTCGTCAACACTTAAAAATCAATTTGGGTCCGTTTTATAGTTTAATTGTTCAAGAACAATATCCGCTATCTCTAGATTTAGGTCCAGAAAAGGATTTTTATCGTTCTAAAGTTAGCATTGAGCCTTTAGATTTTGAACCTCAAATTCACTTCGACAAACATTCAGAAGGAATCACTTATACCCTATCATTAAAAGAAAATGAAACTACATTTCTGCCGATGGACAATAAAGTAGTCATTCTTTCGGATGAGCCGGGCTGGCTGATTGTCAATAAAAAACTAGGACAATTAAAAGAGCTTAACGGTAAGAAACTGACTCCATTTTTGAAGAAAAAATCCATCGAAATTCCTTCCAAATTGGTTGATGATTATTTTAAAAATTTTATTCCAGAAATTGCCAAAAAAATTGACATTGAAGCCAATGGTTTTGAAATCGAACTTCGCGATCAAATCGCTTCTTGTTCGATTCAGCCCGTTTTTGATTTCTTTAAAAACCGCTATTATATCAACCTTAATTTCGATTATAACGGATATGTTTTTGATGGCAGTAAAACTAAAAAAACACATTCTTTCGTAGATTTCAGCGTAGCGAATGAGCCTAGAATAATTCAGTTTAAACGAAGCGCTGACGAAAATTTATATATCGAAAAACTATCCGAAATTGGTTTAGAAAAAATCAAAAATGAATTGTTTGGATTGAATTCTGAAAATGAAAATTCAGACCCTTACATCAACATTCAATTGATTATTGACCATAAAGAAAAACTCAAAGATTTAGGTTTTACTATTGAAAATCTGAAACTGGAAAGCAAGGAAATCATTACTGAAAATCATACAATTTCAGCTTCAAAAGAAACAACTGGAGATTGGTTTGACATTAAAATCATCATTACAGTCGGCAATTATAAGATTAATTTCAGCGAAATTATTCCAAACATAAAAAGCAAAGAAAGACTTTTCGCTTTGCCTGACGGAAACTACTTTTTGATTCCGTTAGAATGGTTTAGCAGATATGGTTCTTTAGCGAAATTAGCCAAAACAGAAAATGGCGCGTTACTTTTGCGAAAAAGCAATTTTACCGCTTTAGACGGAATTTCCGAAATTGATAATGATTTAGATCAGATTTATCAGGCCGAATTTACGGCTTCAGATCTGATAAAAGCGACTTTAAGACCATATCAAATTGATGGCGTAAAATGGCTTTTAGGACATTTCAATTCCAATATGGGCGCGTGTCTGGCTGATGACATGGGACTTGGAAAAACGTTGCAAACTTTGTCTGTTTTGGTTTCGGTACAAGAACAATTAGGCTTTACCACCAAAACGACCAATTTTGATTTGTTTGCCAACGAAACTACGATTGAAAGAGAACCATTAAAAGCTTTGATCGTTTTACCTTCTTCTTTGGTTTTTAACTGGTTTAATGAAGCTGGAAAGTTTACACCTCACTTTTCGAAAATGCAATATGTGGGTAATGATAGAAAATTATTAGTGAGCAGAATCAATTCGACCGATTTAATTTTTACAAGCTACAGCATCATTCACAGAGATATTTCTATTTTAGAAAAATACGATTTCCGTTATCTGATTTTAGATGAAAGTCAATACATTAAAAACAAAAATTCTAAGATTTTTAAAGCCATAAATAAAATTAGTACAGGACATAAAATTGCTTTGAGTGGAACGCCGATTGAAAATTCGCTTGACGATTTATGGTCACAAATGCAATTTATCAATCCGGAGATTTTGGGCAGTTATGCTTTCTTTATGGAAAATTTCAAAAATCCGATTGAGAAAAAACAGAATGAGGAAGTTTTAGCCGAATTAAAAAATCTTATTCAGCCGTATATTTTAAGACGAACCAAAGAACAGGTTTTAAAAGATTTGCCAGAATTAACCGAGCAGATTTATTACTGCGACATGGATCCGGAACAGGAAAAATTATACGAAAAAGAAAAATCTAAAGCTCGTAATTTCTTGCTTAAAACAGATGGCTCTCCTGATAAAATCAGCATTATCAATACTTTGATGAAATTGCGTCAGCTGAGCAATCACCCAAAAATGGTCGACCAGGAATCTGAAATTGATTCTGGAAAATTTATTGCCGTTACGAATTATCTGGAGAATTTAGTCAAAGCAAAACAGAAAGTGATCATTTTCAGTTCGTTTGTGACCAATTTGAATTTCTATACGGATTGGTGCAAAGAAAACAAAATTCAGTTTTGCGAAATTACTGGCGAGACGCCTGCAGATAAAAGAGAACAGCAAGTGAAACTGTTTCAGGAAAAAGAAAATCCGTTATTATTCTTTATTTCCTTAAAAGCCGGCGGAGTTGGTTTGAATATTACGAAAGCTTCTTATGTTTTATTTTTGGATCCTTGGTGGAATCCTTTCGCAGAAAAACAAGGTGTTGCGCGTGCACACAGAATTGGACAGCTGAATAAGGTAAACGTAATTCGATTTATTTCGAAAAACACGGTTGAAGAGAAAATCATCAAACTGCAGGAAAACAAAAAACTGTTGTCTGATTCTCTTTTAGAAGAAAGTTATATTAATGATGAAATTGAAGGCAACTTAGAATACATTTTAGGTTCTTAATTGTTAAACCCAATAGATTGGCATCTTTTTCGTTGTATAAAATTGTTATATTTACAAATCTTACAACGAAATCCGATGCCAAAATTTTTATATACTAGTTTTATATTCCTTTTTATTTTCACTTTCGCGAAAGCACAAGAAAAAGAAATTGATCCTCCTTATAATATTAAAACGGTTTCTTTTATTCAGAATGGCAGTAATGTTGCGCCAATTTTCGAATTAGGCGATGCCTTCACATTTCAATTTGATGATTTGTTTGGGAATGAGGCCAACTATTATTTTGAAGTTCTTCATTGCGATTACAACTGGATTCCAACAGCTATTCCGAAAACAGATTATGTTGTCGGCATGGATAATCAGAGAATTACAGAATTTTCCAATTCGTTTAATACGCTTCAGGTTTACACGCATTACAGACTTTCTTTTCCGAATCAGTTTACGCAATTATTGAAACTTTCAGGAAATTATATGCTTCGAATTCTCAACGAAGACAGAGAAGTTGTTTTTTCGAGAAAATTTATTTTGTTCGAAAATCATTGTACGGTTGGCGCTCAAGTAAAAAGAAGCCGTACTCTGAGCAACATTGACTACAAACAGAATCTTGAATTTACGGTTTTATCTAATGATATAGCCTTTCAAACGCCATTGCAGAATGTAAAAGTGCTTTTACTCCAAAACGGAAATTTTCAGACTCAGATAAAAAACATTGTTCCTCAATACACCATTGGCAATCAGCTGATTTATAAATACGATAAAGAAACTCAATTTTGGGGCGGAAACGAGTTTTTGTATTTTGAAAACAAAGACATTCGTGCGGCTAGTAACAATGTTGCCAAAATAGGTTCAAACAATGATATTTATAATGCATTTTTATATACGAATGCAGCAAGAGGAAATCAGATTTACACGAATTATGAAGATGTAAACGGAAATTTTGTAGTGAAGAACATCAACGGTTCTAATAATGACATTGAAGCCGATTATGCTTGGGTTTATTTTACGCTTTCTGCACCCGCTTTTAGAATGAACAAAGACATTTATATTACCGGAATGTTTAATAATTACAGTCTTTCGCCAGAATATAAAATGGATTACAATAACGACAAAGGTGTTTTTGAAAAAGCCATTATGATTAAGCAAGGTTTTACTAATTTTCAGTATACAGTTGCAGACAAAAAAGGCGTTGTTGATTTTGAAAATGCCATTGACGGAAACTTTTATCAGACTGAAAACGAGTACACCATCTTGGTTTATTACAAAGAGGCAACCGATCGCTATCAGCGCGTAATTGGAAAGGGAAATGCAAACTCTATCAATATAGTCAATTAAAACAATGTTAAGGTTTTAGTTTAAACGAATTTTTTTCGTAGCTTTGCCACTATAACACTCACATATATACGGCGTTAGTATGGTTTCTCAAATTACACGAGGCATAAAAATATCTGTTTTGACTAGTTTTGAAGGTACATACTTCAAAAACTACAAGATTCATTTTGCTTTTAGTTACGTAGTTACCATCGAAAATCATAGTAAAGATTCTGTTCAATTAACTTCACGTCACTGGGAGATTTTTGATTCTTTAAATGATTTAGAAGTGGTAGATGGCGAAGGTGTAATTGGTAAAAAACCGGTTCTAAAACCTGGTGAAAACCACACTTACAGTTCTGGCTGTTTATTATCGTCTCCTTATGGCGCAATGAAAGGTCATTTTAATATGATCAATTTTACTACAACAAAAACATTCAAAGTAATTGTTCCTACTTTTAGAATGTGCGCTCCTTTTGCATTAAATTAGGATATAGTTTACATCTATAGCTTTTATCGTTATCTTAATCATAAAATTGTCAATTTATTAATTTATCCTTTGTACTTTTGTGCACCGTTAGATTATTCGTAACAAATCAAATCGTCTAACTATTAAATTATCTAATAATCTAATTTTAATAACATGCTTAAAGGATTTTTTCATGTACCAAAAGCGGTAAACGAGCCTGTAAAAAGCTACGCACCAAACTCACCAGAAAAAGCTGCTGTTCAGGCTGCTTATACCACAATGTGGAATTCTCAAATTGACGTTCCTTTACATATTGGAAGCGAAGAAATCAGAACTGGAAATACAAGAAACATTACAGCTCCACACGACCACAAACACGTTGTTGGAAAATATCATTTAGCTGAAAAACAACATATCGAAAAGGCAATTGCCAATGCACTTGAAGCAAGAAAAGCATGGGCAAACATGGCATGGGAACAGCGTGCTGCTATCTTCTTAAAAGCTGCTGAACTTATCGCAGGACCATACAGAGCTCGTATCAACGCTGCTACAATGATTGGTCAGTCAAAAAATATTCACCAAGCAGAAATCGACGCTTCTTGTGAGCTAATCGACTTTTTACGTTACAATGTTGAGTTCATGACTCAAATCTACAACGATCAGCCGAAATCAGATTCTACTGTTTGGAACCGTGTAGAATACAGACCATTAGAAGGTTTTGTTTACGCAATCACTCCATTCAACTTTACTGCAATCGCTGCAAACCTTCCTGCAAGTGCTGCAATGATGGGTAACGTTGTAATTTGGAAACCAAGTGACAGCCAAGTTTTTTCTACAAAAATTATTTTAGATGTTTTCAAAGAAGCTGGAGTTCCTGACGGAGTTATTAACGTAGTTTTCGGCGATGCTCTAATGATTACTGATACTGTATTGGCTAGCCGTGATTTTGCTGGTGTTCACTTTACAGGATCAACTCATGTATTTAAAGATATCTGGGCTAAAATCGGTGCTAACATTCACAATTACAAAACATACCCAAGAATCGTTGGTGAAACTGGAGGAAAAGATTTCATCATCGCTCACCCAAGTGCAAACGTAAAACAAGTGGTTACAGGAATTACTCGTGGAGCATTTGAATTCCAAGGGCAAAAATGTTCAGCAGCTTCTAGAGCTTACATCCCACAAAGTTTATGGCCAGCTGTAAAAGAGCAATTAATTGCTGATGTGAAATCTATGAAAATGGGTTCTCCAGAAGATTTTGGAAACTTCATTACAGCAGTTATTCACGAAGGTTCTTTTGACAAATTAGCTAGTTACATTGACCAAGCTAAAAAAGATGCTGACGCTGAAATCATCGTTGGAGGAAATTATGATAAAGCTGTAGGATACTTTATTGAGCCAACAGTTATTGTAACTACAAATCCTAAATATACTACAATGGAAACTGAGTTGTTCGGACCAGTTATCACTATTTATGTTTACGAAGATGCTAAATGGGAAGAAACTCTTGAATTAGTTGATACTACTTCTGAGTACGCTTTAACAGGAGCTGTATTTAGCCAAGATCGTTACGCTATCGAAGTGGCTACAACTAAATTACAAAACGCTGCTGGTAACTTCTACATCAATGACAAACCAACTGGAGCTGTTGTAGGAATGCAACCATTTGGTGGAGCTAGAGCTTCTGGAACTAACGATAAAGCTGGTTCTGCTTTGAACTTATTGCGTTGGGCTTCTCCAAGAACTATCAAAGAAACTTTTGTAACTCCAGAAGATTACAGATACCCATTCTTAGGTTAATATATTCAAATTTCAGATTTCTCGTAAATCTAAATATAAATAAAGCCGATTCTTTAAAAAAAGGAATCGGCTTATTTTTTACTTACAATTATTTTTTTGTAATACTTTTCTTATTTATTTAAAAATCAGCTCTTTAATACTTAAATATGTCTTATTTTGACAGTTTTAAAACCTCTTGGTCTAGTCAAAAAAGACACATACATATAATTTTGCCTCATATTAAACAAGATTAATAAATTCAATAAATCAACAGTATAAGTATGAGAAATTTAAATAACGTTCCAAAAGTTATTATGGAATCAAAAAGCATTGGCCATGCAATCAACTATAAATGGACAAAAAAGAAAATAAATAAACTTTTAGATCCTATTGAAGGAAACGAAGATCTTGAACAGGTTTTAATGCAAATAAACCATAAAGGTTCAATTGGTTTAACTGCAGCACTATTAGAATGGGTTTACTGGCGTTTTACAGGCTACAGCCAAGCAACAAATGATACGCAAAAGCGTATTGAAGCTCTTTGGTGTTCTATTAATAATCGCGAGCAAACAAATCCGTTATTATTTGACACCGAATTTGAAATTCCTGCGGCTGGTTCGGTCAATGGAGCAATATGGATTGCATTAATGAATGTGACAATGATAGACGTAAGATACCGCAAGGGTTCTTACTTTTTACAAAACGACCTTGTAGGATTAGTAATTTTGGCTCGCCATATCACACCAAAAAAGAAAAACTTCGACAATTGGCTTACTCAAACTATTGCCAACTTAGCTTATACTCATCCGAATCCATACAAAAATGATGAGCTGGATGAAAGTGATGAAGCAATCTATGATTCATCAAACGAACCTGTAATTTGCCGTGAGTTCTTCTTTGATGAAAATTTCGATTATTCAATTGAAGCAACTGAAAATGCAATTCATGGTTTCATAAACAATTTAGACCTTAAAGCAAACAGCTTTTTGAATCTTCCAAAAAAGGCTTCTTAATTTTTAAGCTTTAGTTTTGTTCAAAAAATAGCCCGTTTAGAAAATTCTAAACGGGTTGTTTACTTTTTAAGGTTTAAATTTTAAAGGAAGATGAACCACTTTTTTTGTTTCAAAAAACTCATCCTCAAAAAAATCTGCTAAATCATATAATGTAGCATTTGGAAAATCTTTCAGTTCTTCCGCCAAATCACCTCCTTTTAAATAAAGAATTCCATTTTTCAATTTGTGTTTATGCTGTTTCTTGATTTTATCTTTAATCCATGAAACAAAATCTGGCATATTCGTTACAGCTCGGCTTACAATAAAATCGAAATCACCTTTTACCAGTTCTGCACGTTTTTGCTCTGCTTTTACATTCTTTAGTTCTAATGCATCTGCAACACCTTGAACTACTTTTATTTTTTTTGCAATAACATCAATCAAATAAAAACGAGTTTCGGGAAAAAGAATCGCTAACGGAATTCCAGGAAAACCTCCCCCCGTTCCAACATCTAAAACCGTTGTTCCAGGTTCGAACTTCATGACTTTAGCAATTCCTAATGAATGCAAAATATGTTTTGTATATAATGAATCAATGTCTTTACGCGAAATAACATTAATTTTTTCATTCCAATCGTGGTATAAAAAGTCTAATTTTTGAAATTGTTCGATTTGAAGATCGGATAAATTGGGAAAATATTTCAATATCTCATCCATTGCTGTAAATTTTTAACAAAAGTACTACTTTACGATTGAAATATTTAACTCAATTTTGCAAATTGAAAATTTATAATAATTACCTTTGAAAACTATTTAAATTAATTATGAATAACACTGCTCCAACTTTTGCTAGGCAAGACAATTTAAAGTTTTTTAGAACGCTTAACTCACGCGTTAACAATTACTTTAAAGAAAATAATATCAAAAAAACCGGAAATTGGCAATTGCACTTAAAAGCTGTTATTTTATTTGCTGTGTTTTTAACTCCGTACTTTTTAATTCTCACTCTTAATATGCCTTTTTGGCTCATGCTTTTACTTTCGATCGTAATGGGAGTTGGAATGGCCGGCGTTGGGATGAATGTAATGCACGACGGAAATCATGGCTCTTATTCGACTAAAAGCTGGATTAATAAATTTATGGGTGGAACGATTTATGTTTTAGCTGGAAACGTTTACAACTGGCAGGTACAGCATAATGTGCTTCATCATACTTATACTAACATTCCTGGTCACGACGAAGATTTAGATGCAGGACGCATTATTCGTTTTACAGAACACGCTGAATGGCATCGTTTTCACCGTTTTCAACATTATTATTCTGTTTTCTTATACGGATTATTGACTTTCAATTGGGCATTAACAACCGATTTTAAGCAAATGCGTAATTACTTAAAAAGAAAATTATCTTACGGTGAGCCAAAAAATCCAAAAATTTTATGGACGACGCTAATTATTACTAAAGTAATTTACGTTTCTATCTGGATCGTTTTACCAATTGTAATTGGAATAACATGGTGGAAAGTTCTTATTGGCTTTTTCGCAATGCATTACACTGCTGGATTAATTCTAAGTATTGTGTTCCAATTAGCACATGTTGTAGATCACACAACAAATCCAACGCCTAATGATTTAGGAGAAATGGATAATACTTGGGCCGTACACCAATTGTATACTACAACTAATTTTGCTCCTAAAAATGCAATTGTAAACTGGTACACAGGCGGATTAAACCATCAAATCGAACATCATATTTTCCCAAATATCAGTCACATTCATTACGGTAAAATCGCAAAAATTGTAAAAGAAACTGCAAAAGAATGCAACTTGCCATATTATGAATATAAAACAATGCGAAGCGCTGTTATTGCTCACTTTAAGCATTTGCGTGAATTGGGAATGAAACCAGAATTAGCCGTTTAAAACTAAAAAAAATCTATTAATAATTAACCTTCCTTAAACAACACAGCAAATTTAAGGACATTCAAAAATTTTATAATGAATCATATTCTTTCGGACAGAATCAACAACTTAGCGACTTCGCAAACATTAGCAATGGCCGCTTTAGCGCGCGAATTAAAAGCACAAGGAAAAGACATTATCAGCTTAAGTTTAGGTGAGCCAGATTTCAATACACCTGATTTTATCAAAGAAGCTGCAAAAAAAGCAATCGACGATAATTACAGCACATATTCTCCTGTTGACGGATACCAAGATTTAAAAGAAGCTATCTGCAGAAAATTCAAAAGAGACAATGATTTAGAATACAAACCATCTCAAATCGTAGTTTCTACGGGAGCAAAACAATCATTATACAACATTGCGCAAGTAATGTTAAACGACGGCGATGAAGTGATTTTACCAGCACCTTACTGGGTTTCTTATTTCGAAATCGTAAAACTTTCTGGCGGAGTTCCTGTTGAAGTTCCAACTTCTGTAGAAACAGATTTCAAAATCACTCCAGAACAATTAGAAGCTGCAATCACACCAAAAACAAAAATGATGTGGTTCTCTTCTCCATGTAATCCTTCAGGATCGGTTTACAGCAGAGAAGAATTAACAGCTTTAGCTAAAGTTTTAGAAAAACACCCAAATATTTACGTTGTTGCAGACGAAATCTATGAGCACATCAATTTCTCTGGAACTTTCTGCAGCATCGGTTCTATCCCAGGAATGTTAGAAAAAACAATCACTGTAAACGGAGTTGCAAAAGCATTCGCCATGACAGGATACAGAATTGGTTACATCGGAGCTCCAGAATTCATCGCAAAAGCGTGTACAAAAATTCAAGGACAAGTAACTTCTGGTGCAAATTCTGTGGCGCAAAGAGCTACAATTACAGCTGTAGATGCTGACCCAAGCGTATTAAACGAAATGGTTCAAGCTTTCCACGGACGTAGAGATTTAGTTGTCGGACTTTTAAAAGAAATTCCTGGCGTAAAAATCAACGTTCCAGAAGGAGCTTTCTACGTATTCCCAGACGTTTCTTCTTTCTTCGGAAAAACTTTAAAAGGACACGAAATTAAAGATGCAAACGACGTTTCTATGTATCTTTTAGCAGAAGCAAACGTTGCTACAGTAACTGGAGATGCTTTCGGAAATCCAAATTGTATCCGTTTCTCTTACGCAACAAGCAACGACATTTTAAAAGAAGCATTACGCAGAATCAAAGAATCTTTGACTGCATAACATATTCTAAGTTTTATAAAAACGGCTTAAGGTTCAAAGTTTCATCACTTTTATACTTTAAGCCGTTTTTTTATGAAATCAATTTGGGCGTGCCCCTCCGGGTCGGGCTATCCGTTACAAGTCCTCGCACTTCCTCCGTCAGGCTCCGGGCTTTCCACTTCTATCCCTCACGCAAAACGGTAAACGAGAAGATTGTTTTCAAAAGAAATATGCGAATTTAAAATTGGTGAAATCCGAGAATTCTTGGCAAAAAAAACAGTAGTTTCAAAATTCCCATTCCAAAATATTATAAAACCAAAATTGTAATCCTGTAAAACAAAGCGTTTTATAATTGCAAACTTTGTAACATATTAATTTCAAAAAATTATATGTCATGACACATGCAGAAGAAACCACAACAGAAACAATTAAAACTTTAGAAGGATTAATTTCAATTCTTGAAGATGGAAAATTAGGATATACAAATGCAGCGGAGCATGTAGAGAATCCAGCAATGAAAACCGATTTCCTTGAATATGCCCGCGAACGAGCTTTGTTTATTGTAGAGTTGCAAAACCAAATCAATAAACTAGGAAAATCGACAGATACTTCTGGTGGTGGACCGCTTGGAGCTTTACACCGCACTTGGATTGATATCAAATCTGCCTTTACAGGAGGCGATACCGAATCCATCATAAACGCCTGCATTACTGGTGAAGAAGCCGCAATCGAAAAATACAAAATGGCACTCGAAGAAAATCACTTGGAACACGATCAAATTTATATCGTTTCAAAACAATTGAATAGTATTCAAAATACTTTATCACAAATTAAAATGAGAGCTAATTAGTCGATCGATCGATTCATGCTTTTTTTTTGAAAACTGCTCGGTCTTCGGATCGGGTGGTTTTTTTCTTTTTAATAAAACATAAATGAGCGGATTAAAATCCGCCCCTACAAAATATTTCGAGCTTCTAGCTCTTTGCCCGATCAAGTTCCGAAGGAACGATCCATTTTGTAATAACGGATTTCAATCCGTTTTTAGAAATAAAACCAAATCCTTCCAAGTTAATAGTTAACAATTTCAAAAAAATCGCTTCAGAACTAGCAAACTCAAATAATTTATTAGACCTTTGCACACTTTTTTTCGTGAATACCACAAAAGGCTAAAGTTTTAGAAATGAAGAAGAAAATAGAAATATTAGCTCCAGCTAGAGATTTAATCGGCGGAATGGCAGCTATTAACAGCGGTGCAGATGCAGTATATATTGGTGCGCCACAATTTGGAGCACGTTCTAATGCCAACAACTCTATTGAAGATGTTGCGGCATTAGTAAAATACGCGCACTTATTTAACGCTCAGGTTTTTGTGGTAATGAATACCATTTTATACGACAACGAATTAGATACGTGTCGTGCCATGATTTGGGAATTATATGGTATTGGTGTTGATGCACTAATCATTCAAGATATGGCGATTATGGAAATGGACTTACCTCCTATCGTACTTCACGCCAGCACACAAGCCAATAACCGGGACGCAGATAAAATCAAATTCCTTAAAGATGCCGGAATTAAACGTGTGGTTTTAGCACGTGAGTTAAACTTGCATCAAATTAAAACAATCTACGATCACGCTGATGTTGAATTAGAATTCTTCGTAACTGGAGCATTATGCGTATCCTTCAGCGGAAACTGCTATATGAGTGTGGCAAACGGAGAACGAAGCGCAAACCGTGGTTCTTGTGCTCAAAACTGCCGCTTACCTTATAACTTGATCGACGGAAACGGAGAAACTTTAATCAAAAACAGTCACTTACTTTCGATTAAAGATTTAGATGTTTCAGATCAAATTCCGAATTTGATCGAAGCTGGAATTGTTTCTTTTAAAATTGAAGGTCGTTTAAAAGATGTGGCTTATGTTAAAAACAACGTTTCTTATTTGCGCCAAAAATTAGACAGTTATCTAGAAGGAAGCGATAAATACACTAAAGCCTCTTCTGGAAAATGTACTTATACTTTCGATTCTACTTTAAGCAGAACTTTCAATCGTGGTTATACTGATTATTTCGTAAACGACAGAAATAAATCAATTGGTTCTTGGGAAAGTCCAAAATCAAAAGGTCAATACATCGGTAAATTAATCCGTACCATTGGAGATGCTTACGAAATCGAAAACGGCGAATTACTAAACAACGGCGACGGACTTTGTTTCATCAACGAAAACAACGAAGCTGACGGAATTTACGTAAACAAAGCAGAAAACGGAAAAGTTTATCCAAACGTTCTAAAAGAAATCAAAGACGGAACTTTTATTTACCGTAACAACGATATTGCTTTCATCAAAATTGTTGAAAGAGAAGACAGTGCGATCCGTAAAATTGGAACTACATTATTGCTTACCGAGAACGAAAATGGTTTTGAGTTAATCGCAACCGACGAAGACGGAAACGTAAGCATAGTAAAATTGGAGCATGCAAAAGAGCAGACAAAAACTGGTGAATCAATTGAAGAAAACATTAAAGTACAATTGGCAAAAACAGGTTTTACACCTTACAGCGCCGATGAAATTAATGTAATGTTCTCTCAAAACTGGTTCCTTCCTATTTCAAAAATCAACGAAATGAGAAGAAATGTTTTCGAACAATTATCAGAAATTCGTTTGGCAAATTACAAACGCGAAGAACATCAATTGGTAAAAACCTCACATCCTTATCCAGAAACTAAACTGGATTTCATGTACAACGTTTCCAACAAAACCGCTCGTAAATTCTACGAACGCCACGGTGTTACCGAAATCGAAAAAGCATTTGAATTACAATGGGATCCAGGAAAATCTCGTGTAATGACAACTAAATATTGCATCAAATACGAATTAAAAAAATGTCCAATTCACCAAAAAGATATTGTTGGTGTTAAGGTAAAAGAACCTTTGGTTTTAAAACAGGGCGAGTTAGAATACAAACTAAAATTCAACTGCAAACCCTGCGAAATGGAAATCTGGGAAAAAGATGCCGAATTTGAGATTGAAGAAGATCAATTTCATTAATTTTAACCGCAGAGTTTTTTTAAACCGCAAAGACGCAAAGGAATACGCAAAGTTCGCAAAGATTAATTTTAAAATCTTTGCGAACTTTTTCTTTTCCTTAAAAACAGAACTTAGCGTTCGTTGCGTAATTCTTTGCGAACTTTGCGGTTAAATGCACATTGTGTAGACGCACTGCAGTGCGTCTCTACATTCAAACATACGAATAGACCTTTGCGGTTAAAAACATTTTTCCCTACTTTTACTTCTCCAACAATACACCACTCCAAAATGAAAATACTACTTCTCGGTTCAGGCGAATTAGGCAAAGAATTTGTCATCGCTGCACAACGAATCGGACAAACTATAATCGCTGTTGACAGTTATGAAAACGCTCCAGCCATGCAAGTCGCGCACGGTTTTGAAGTCATCAACATGCTTGACGGAGAAGCGCTTGACCGAATCGTAGCCAAACACAAACCCGATTTTATCGTTCCCGAAATAGAAGCCATTCGCACCGAACGTTTTTATGATTACGAAAAACAAGGCATTACCGTAGTTCCTTCAGCGAAAGCGGCCAACTTTACCATGAACCGTAAAGCAATCCGCGATTTAGCAGCAAAAGAACTCGGATTAAGAACAGCAAAATACCAATACGCAACATCGGCAGAGGAACTTCAAAAAGCCGTTCAAGAAGTCGGAATTCCATGTGTGGTAAAACCCTTAATGTCTTCTTCAGGAAAAGGACAATCGACAATCAAATCGGAAAGTGATATCGAAAAAGCCTGGCAATACGCCGTTGCAGGTTCGCGTGGCGACGTTATCGAAGTGATTGTAGAAGCTTTTGTAGATTTCCATTCTGAGATTACGCTTTTAACGATTACTCAAAATAATAATCCAACTTTATTCTGCTCGCCAATTGGCCACAGACAAGAAAGAGGCGATTATCAAGAAAGCTGGCAGCCTGCTTTGGTTTCAGAAAAAGATTTGTACGAAGCACAGGATATGGCTGAAAAAATTACCGAAGCGCTTGGCGGTGCCGGACTTTTTGGTGTTGAATTTTTCCTGACCAACGAAGGCGTTTATTTCTCTGAACTTTCACCGCGTCCACATGATACCGGGATGGTAACTTTAGCAGGAACGCAAAATTTCAACGAATTCGAATTGCATTTAAGAGCAATTTTAAGTCTTCCAATTTTCGAAATTACTTTAGAAAAAGCTGGAGCAAGTGCTGTAATTTTAGCATCAGAAGATTCAACCAATCCAACTTTTACAGGAATTGAAAAAGTAGCTGCTTTGCCAAAAACCGATTTCAGAATTTTCGGAAAGCCAACATCAAGACCTTACCGCAGAATGGGAGTTGTTTTAAGTCATGACTCGCTTTTAACTCCTATAAATGAAGTAACCGAACGGGCTAAAGAAACGGCAAAATTAATAACTGTAAACTCGTAGAATTAAATTAAAAATTTTCTTTAACACATAACAGATTAACTATAATTCTTAATCATGAAAAATATATTATTAGCGACATTCCTTTTTATTGGAATCGCTGTACAAGCTCAAAGCCAAAAGAAATTTGATAAACCAACAATCGTTGAAGCTTCTTGTGGAGAATGCCAATTTGGAATGAAAGGCAAAAGCTGTGATTTAGCTGTCCGCATCGATGGAAAAAGTTATTTTGTAGACGGAACAACGATTCACGATCACGGAGATGCGCATTCTGAAAAAGGTTTTTGCAACGCAATCAGCAAAGCTTCTGTTACGGGAGAAATTGTAAATAACCGATTCAAAGCCACTTCATTTACTTTAATAGACGATAAAAAATAATGGAATTAATTCTTGAAAACATTGCCAAACACGTTTCTCTGACTCCAGAAGAACAGGCGCTTTTTTTATCTAAATTAGAAACAAATACATACAAAGCCAAAACGCTTTTGTTAAATGCTGGTGAAGTTTGCAAACATTCTTATTTTGTAAATTCTGGTATTTTAAGAAGTTTCAATATCAACGACAATATTGTCGAACACGTTCTTTCCTTTGCCTGCGAAGGCTGGTGGATGAGCGACATGTACAGCTTTTTTTCGCAGAAACCAGGACAGCTTTTTATTGAAGTTCTGGAAGAAGCAGAAGTAGTTTCTTTATCGAAAGAAAACCAAGAGCAATTGTATCTTGAAATTCCAAAATTGGAACGTTTTTTCAGGATTTTAATTGAGAATTCATTAGTTGCGAATCAACAGCGATTGATGGATAACTTAAGTTTACCTGCCGAAGAACGTTTTGAAAAGTTCACTAAAAAATATGGAGGATTGGTACACAAAGTTCCTCAAAAACAAATTGCATCTTTCATTGGTGTAACTCCTGAATTTTTCAGCAAAATGAAAGCTCGTCTTTTAAAAAAGTAAAAAAGAATTTAACCATTAAGAACATTAAGATTCATTAAGCTAAATTTAAACTTTCTTAATATTGAAGGACATAAAGCTTAACTTTCTCAATATCTTAATAGTAAAAAATAACCATTAAGACATTAAGGTTCATTAAGCTAGACTTAATCTTTCTGATTAGTGAAGAAAATAAAGCTTAACTTTCTTAATATCTTAATGGTAAAAAAATAAATTAAAATTGCTCAACCTCTGTCGAATGTTTCATTGCGGTTATAGATGATCTTCCTATCATCACCGTGTTTTGAACGGCATCGAAATAGGAGGTTCCCACAAAAGCCTGATGTTTTACAGCTCTGAATCCGTTTTTTTGGAGAGCGAATTCTCTTTCCTGCAATTCAGAATAACCCGCCATGCCGCGTTCTTTATAGGCTTTCGACAATTCGAACATACTCGTATTCAAAGCATGGAATCCTGCCAAAGTGATGAATTGAAAACTATATCCCATTGCTGCTAAATCTTCTCTGAACGTTTCCATTTCAGCAACTGATAATTTCGCAGCCCAATTGAAAGACGGAGAACAATTGTACGCCAGCATTTTATCTGGAAATTCCTTTTTAATCGCTGTTGCAAATTTTCTAGCGTACTCTAAATCCGGGTTACTGGTTTCCATCCAAATCAAATCGGCATAAGGAGCGTAACTCAAACCTCTTGCAATCCCTTGGTCGATTCCGTTGTTTACATAGAAGAAACCTTCAGCCGTTTTTTCTCCAGTTAAGAATTTACGATCTCTCGGGTCTGCATCGCTTGTCAGTAAATTCGCTGCATCAGCATCTGTTCTTGCAACGATTAAAGTTGGAACTCCCATAACATCTGAAGCCAATCGCGCAGCAATCAGCTTGTTAATCGCTTCTTGTGTCGGAACCAAAACTTTTCCGCCGAGATGCCCGCATTTTTTAGCAGAACTTAATTGATCTTCAAAATGAACTCCAGAAGCTCCGGCTTCAATCATTGATTTCATTAATTCGAAAGCATTTAGGTTTCCTCCAAAACCTGCTTCGGCGTCAGCCACAATCGGAACTAAATAATCTTTTTTATCTTCAATTTTATTTACAGTCTGAATCTGATCGGCGCGCAATAAAGCATTATTGATCTTTTTTACCACCATCGGAACGCTGTTTACAGGGTATAGCGATTGGTCTGGGTACATTTCGCCCGCCAGATTCGCATCAGCGGCAACTTGCCATCCGCTCAAATAAATCGCTTCTAAACCAGCATCTACTTCCTGAATCGCCTGATTTCCTGTTAAAGCCCCCAAACCCGCAACATAATCCTGACTTTTTAACTTTCTCCATAATTTCTCTGCACCCAATTTTGCAATAGAATGCTCAATTTTATACGATCCCTGAAGCGTCACTACTTCACTCGCAGTGTAAGGACGCTCCACTCCTTTCCATCTCGGGTTCGTAATCCAATCGTTAATTAATTCCTGAATTCTGTCTTCTGTTGTTTTCATAAATAATATAGTTAAGTTGGTTAGTAAGTAATAGTGTTCAGTTCACAGTTTTTAGTGTTCAGTTTCTTACTGAACGTGAAATACTGTACGAGTTGAATTTTAACACATAGAATCATAGTTTTACTTTGTGGCTAAAGGCGTTTTACTTGTTTCAATGCATCCCGAAGCTTCGGGACTATGTGTAAACCTAATTTTTTCTTTTACCTTTTTTATTAAACTAAAATCTATGTTTATATGTGTTAAAAAATTAATTTCATCTGCCTGATCTGCAAAATCTGCGGAGAAATTTTTTGCTCGCAGATTCCGCAGATTGAGCAGATTGAGCAGATTTTATTTTAGAGTTATAAATATTTGTAACATGGAATCGTTAAGAAATCAACGAAATCGGCATTTACAACTAGTCTCTCCAAAACTTTTTCAGCTAATGGAAATTGCTGTTCTTCGTGTTTTTCTTCGCCTAATTCTGTTTTGATTTTTTGGAATTCATCCAAAGCCAATTCGTGATAATAGGCCAGATCTAATTTTCGTCCATTATCCAAAACCACTTTATTCTGAAGCCATTGCCACAATTGCGATCTTGAAATTTCAGCAGTTGCCGCATCTTCCATCAAATTATGCAGTGCCGCTGCGCCTTGTCCGTTTAGCCATGAAGCCAGATATAAAACCGCAACATTGATATTTTTTCGAACACCATTTTCTGTAATCAATCCGATTGGTGGTTCAATTAGATCTGCTTCAGTAATTTTTCGGTGTTCTCTTTTAACATGAATCTGGTTTGGACTTGGCATTCCTTCATCAAAAACAGCTTTAGCTAATGGAACCAAATCAGGATGTGCCACCCAAGTTCCGTCATGGCCGTTTCGAACTTCGCGTTCTTTATCGGTTTTTACTTTCGCGAACGCTATTGCATTGGCTTCATCATTATTTCGAATCGGAATTTGTGCCGCCATGCCGCCAATCGCATGAATTCCACGTTTGTGGCATCTTTGAATTACCAGATTTGAATAGGCATTCATAAAAGGCGAAGTCATATTTACCTGATCACGATCTGGAACAATGAATTTTGGATTTTTTCTAAACTTTTTAATGTAAGAGAAAATATAATCCCAGCGTCCGCAGTTCAAGCCAACAATGTGTTCTTTCAATTCGTAAATAATTTCATCCAACTGGAAACTTGCTGTAATCGTTTCAATCAAAACCGTCACTTTTATCGTTCCTCTTTTCAGTTTCAAATAATCTTCTGTAAAATCAATTACGCTGTTCCACCATCTTGCTTCTAGATAATGTTCTAATTTCGGAATGTAGAAATACGGTCCAGAATTGTTCTCCAAAAGTCTTTTATGATTGTGGAAAACATACAAACCAAAATCTACCAGCGATCCTGAAACTTCATTCCCATCAATCAAAACATGTTTTTCAGGAAGGTGTAAACCTCTCGGACGTACGATAAGCGTTGCGATTTTCTGATTTAGATGATACGATTTCTGTTTCACCAAATCGGTATATGTAATGGTTTTGTTCACCGCATCGATTAGATTCATTTGTCCGTCCATTAGGTTTTTCCAAGTTGGCGAAGTACTGTCTTCAAAATCAGCCATGAAAGTTTTCGCACCCGAATTCAAAGCATTGATAATCATTTTGCGGTCAACTGGTCCGGTAATTTCTACTCTTCTGTCCAGTAAATCCTTCGGAATTTCTCCAGCCGTCCAATTGCCTTCTCTGATGCTTTTTGTTTCTGGAGTAAAAACCGGCATGACGTCCTGATCAAAAACGACTTGTTTTTGCTCTCTTTGCAAAAGCAGTAATTTTCTTTGCGAATCGAATTTTTTGTGCAATTCGGTAATAAACGCAGTCGCTTCTTCTGTCCAGATTTTTGGATAAGCAAGCTTCTTGTCGGCCAGAATTTCAAAAGCCATTTCAGTAATCTCTAATTGGTTTTTCATAGCTGCAGATTTTAATTTTATTGGATTAAAAAGTTTTCTTCTCAATCGATTTTCATTTTATCAAAACCAACAAATCATAACTAACTCATAATTAATTCGTTTCGACAGTACAATGTTATAAAAAAGTTTTTTACAAAACAAGCGAACGTTCGCTAAATTTAAAAAATATTTATTTTGCGATTGTTTTTAGAATTTCTATATTTGACATTATGGATATCGAAAAAGACTATATAAAGCTGATTTTTGGGCTAAAACTCAAGCAAGTTCGCATACAAAAAAACTTGTCCCTTTTTGGTTTGGCCAAACTGACCAATCTTTCAAAATCATATTTAAATGAGATTGAAAAGGGAAAAAAATATCCCAAAGCGGATAAAATTTTGCTTTTGTGTAAACATTTGGATGTGACTTACGACCAAATGGTGTCTTTAAAACTCGATAACAACCTCGCTCCGATTGGCGAAATTTTAAAATCTGGAATTTTAAAAGAGATTCCGCTTGAACTTTTCGGAATTCAAGAAGCTGATTTAATTGATATTATTGCGAATGCGCCGGCAAAAGTCAACGCGTTTATCAGTACGATTATCGAAATTGCACAGCATTACAATTTAAGTCGAGAAAGTTTTTTCCTCGCCGCTTTGCGTTCGTATCAGGAAGCGCACAGCAATTATTTTGAAGATTTAGAAGAAAAAGTAATTGCGTTTTCTAAATCATTTCAGATTAACTTAGATTCGAAAATCAGTATTGAAGAATTAGAAGCAATTTTAAAGGAGGAATACGAATACAACATTAAAGAAATCGCTTTTACCGATCAGGAAGCTTTGGGCGATTTGCGTTCGATTTATGTTCCGAAAAGCAAAACTTTATTGCTTTCAACTGAGATTGATGCGCCGCAAAAAGCTTTTATTTTAGCCAAAGAAATTGCTTATAATTATTTAAAAATTTCAGATCGTTTGCTGACTTTCAGCTGGATTAAGTTTGAAAATTTCGATCAGGTTCTGCACAATTTTTATGCTTCTTATTTTGCTGGCGCGCTTTTGCTGGCGCGAAAATTAGTTGTTGATAAAATCAATGCTTTTTTAGAAAATGAAAATCCGAAACCGGAAGAGTTTGTTTCTTTGATTGAAAGTTTCGAAGTTTCTCCAGAATCTTTTTATCAGCGATTGACCAATTTATTACCAAAAGATTTTCAGCTGAAAAACTTATTTTTCTTAAGGTTATCGCATCGTCCTGGTTCTGATCTTTATCAAATCAATAAAGAACTTCATATTACTCATCAGCAAGAACCACACGCCAACGAAACCAACGAACATTATTGCAGAAGATGGGTTTCGGTAAAAACGATTGATGAAGCCATCAGACAAAATAAACCTCATTTTTTTGATGCCCAGATTTCGAGTTATGCGAACAGCGGAAACGAATATTTAGTTTTTTCATCGGCTACAAAAGATCCTTTCGCAGAAAATTATATCAGAAGTATTTCGGTTGGAATTCTCATTAATCCGACAATGAAAAAGAAATTCAAATTCATTGACGGAAAACCTTTGGTAAAACGAATTGTAGGCGTAACTTGCGAAACCTGTGCCGTACCAAATTGTTTAGAAAGAGCTGCTCCGCCAATTGTTTTGGAGAAGAAGAAACGTCATGAAAATACAGATGCAGTGGTACAGCAGTTTATGAATCAATACAGTTAGAATTTTATGCATTATTTATCTTTAATAATAGTTCTGCTTTCTGTAAACTTCAGTCAGAAAACAGACAAGCTTAATGGCCGTTATAATTATCTAATCGAAGATGAAAATCGATATATTCAAAAAGATAAAATTACTTTTAAGGATAGTGTTTTTGTTTTTGATAATAAGTATATGCCAAAAGGAAAGGTTTCTTATGGGAATGCTATACTATTGGAGAACTTCATAAATACGGATTTGATTATTACTATTTCAAAAGATCAAATTGAAAAGGATACTATTGAGTTTTTTATACATGATAAAAATGATGCTAATTACCTAGATATAACGACTGGAAAAGGGAAATTGATTAGGATAAAATAATAAAAGTTTTGTAATAATATCACAAAGACGCTAAGTTGCACGTTTTATTTTCTAGCAAAATATTTAGTTAAGCATAATTTGTCATGTCGAAAATATAAGAATATTCATAAAATATTTTTAACCTAATTACGTTTTATAAAAGAAAAAAATGTAAAATAAAATATCCATGACATGTTAAATGTACGTGAAAAATATCTAGATTCACTCACTCCGCTAATGTCCGCAGTTCTCAATAGCGATGTAAAAAAAGTTAAAAAATTATTAGAATTAGGTGCTGACGTTTTAGCTGTCAATGATTATGATTTCGGTAATGGCATATTATACTATGCAGCAAGACAAGATAATTTGGAAGTGATAAAAATGCTTTTAGACAAAGGTGTTGATATAAATCAAAAAGATAAGAACTCATACAAGCAAAGTCCTATTTTTACAGCACTAACACAGTCAGACATATCTGTACTTCGCACATTTCTTGAATTAGGAGCAAATCCTGACATACAAGATAAATACAAAATGACCACTTTGCATTGGGCATTGACACGTGAGGGACAAATGGAAGCAATAAAAACTCTTTTGAAGTTTGAAGCTAATGTGAATACTAAAAACCATAAAGGAATTACACCATTGATCTCAGCTGCCATAACAGGGATCATTGAATATGTTCAAATACTTGTCGAATCTGGAGCAGAAATTAATGTTCCCGCAAAAGATGGCTTCACAGAACTTATGTATGCCGCGTATTATGGGCATGTAGAAATTGTAAAATACCTATTAGCAAATGGCGCTGACAAAAACGCAATAGCAAAAAAAGGAGAAACAGCACTTTGTATTGCTAAAAAGAAAAACTTCAATACTATAGTTGATATCTTAGAATTGAACTAACCTTAATGTGAATCTCCTTTGTTGAGACGGATAATTATAATGATTATTTGAAACTAAAAGAGACTTTATAATTTCCAATCTTTGCGGAGTTACTTGCGAAGATCCTTCCTTCGTCAGGATGACAAGATTGTGGTTACTTCTTGTAATATTACCAAACTTTGTCGAATCACTTGTGTGATCTCTCCTTCGTCGAGATGACAAACTAGACGTTTACTTTGCGTAGAATGGATTAAAATCCATCCCTACAATATGTTTTGTTCCTCTGGAACACTAAAAAACCTTTGTCCCTTTGTGCCTCTGCCGCTTTGTGCAAAAACCTAAGAACCTTAGCAACTTAGCACCTCAGAACCTTAGCATCTTTTTTCTTAATCTAGGTTAAGTGCTTTTCCACCACCATGACCGTATCTTTGTGCTATAAAATAACAAAAGGACAAAATCATGGAAAATATAGTATTGCACAAAGCAGAAACAAGAGGAAACGCAAATCACGGATGGTTAAATGCTTATCACAGTTTTAGTTTTGCGAGCTGGTACAATCCGGATAGAATTCAGTTTGGAGCGCTTCGTGTTTTGAACGATGACACAATTGCTGCCGGAATGGGTTTTGGAACTCACCCACACGATAATATGGAAATTATTACGATTCCGCTAGAAGGTGATTTGGCTCATAAAGACAGCATGGGAAATACTGAAGTAATCAAAAATGGTGATATTCAGGTGATGAGTGCGGGAACTGGAATTCAGCATAGCGAGTTTAACCCAAATGCGGATCAGCAGACTAAATTATTACAGATTTGGCTGTTTCCAAATAAAAGAAACGTTACGCCACGTTATCAGCAGATTACTTTAGATGTTGCTGACAGACATAATAAGTTGTCTCAGGTTTTATCGCCAAATGCGGAAGATGAAGGAGTTTGGATTCACCAAGATGCTTGGTTCAACATGGGGAATTTCGATTCTGGAGTTACTGCCGAATATAAAATCAAAAAAGAAGGAAACGGAGTTTATGCTTTCGTTTTAAAAGGAAATGTAACCATCAACGGTCAGGAATTAAATTCTCGTGATGCGGTTGGAATTTCAGGAACTGATACTTTAAATATTAAAGCGAATACAGATGCTGAATTTTTATTAATGGATGTTCCGATGAATTATTAATTCAAACAAAAAACAATTAATACCTGAATGCCGAAACGATAATAATCTGATTTTCAGAATTATTATCGTTTCTTTTTTTGTAACTTGAATAACCGGAAGCTTTTAAAGTCTCTCGCAGATTTTGCAGATTCAGGAGATTATAAAAACAAAAATCTGCTTTATCTGCAAAATCTGCGGGAAAAAATAAATCACAATCTTAATCGACATTTTTTATTTCTTAATCTAGGTTAAGTGCTCTAGGACAACTGTCACCGTAACTTTGTCCTATCAAAATGAAACAAATTAATTATTAAAAAATAAAATTATGGCAACTACAAAATGGTCAATTGACCCAACTCACTCAGAAATTGGTTTTAAAGTTAAACACATGATGTTTACTAATGTTTCAGGTAAATTTGGAACTTACGACGCTACAATCACTACAGACGGAGACAACTTCGAAAATGCAATTATCGAATTTTCTGCTGATATCGCTTCTGTTGACACTGCAAATGCAGATAGAGACGGACACTTAAGAAGCGGTGATTTTTTTGATGCTGAAAATCATCCAAAATTAACTTTCAAAGCTTCTTCTTTCAAAAAAATCAATGAAGGAAGCTATGAAATCACTGGAGATTTGAACATTAAAGGAGTTTCAAAATCGGTAACTTTTCCAGTAGAATACAGCGGAATCCTGACTGATCCTTGGGGAAATACTAAAGTTGGTTTAAGCATAGAAGGAAAAATCAATCGTAAAGATTGGGGGTTAAACTGGAACTCAGCTCTTGAAACAGGAGGCGTTTTAGTTGGTGAAGAAGTTAAATTAAACATCGAATTACAATTCGTAAAACAAGCTTAATCTTTTGGTTTAGATTAGATTTAATTGGTTGGTTAAAAGCTCTGCGTCTACTCGCAGGGCTTTTGTTTTTTCCGCCACGAATTCACGAATTATTTTTTTATTTCACGCAGATTTAAAGTGATTTTAGCAGATTTCGCAGATTATTTTTTATCTGCTCAAATCTGCAAAATCTGCGTGAAACCAAATTAATAGCCACAGATTAAAAGATTTTCACAGATTTTTTAATTCAAATAATCCTTTAATCTGTGGCAAAAAAAATTCGCGGAAATTTGTGTAATTCGTGGCAAACAAAAAAACTTAACGCACAGTATTTCTAAATTCTGATGGAGAAAGTCCCGTTTGTTTTTTGAAGAATCGGGAGAAGTAGGAGTAATCTTCGTAACCTACTTTTAAAGCTACTTCGTTTATCGCTAATTGTTTGTCCATCAGCATTCTTTTGATTTCGAGAATGACACGATCTGTGATTACTTCTGTTGCTGTTTTGTGGAGAATTTCATTGCAGATTCTATTCAAATGTTTCAGTGTAATATTTAGTTTTTCTGCATAAAATGAAGGCAATTTTTCTGTTCTGAAATATTCTTCTAAAAGTGATTCGAATGTATTGATTTTGATGTTGTACGAATGGGTTTGATGGGAATAGGTTTCGCCATATTTTCTCGCCACTTCTATATGAATGCAGTCTAACAGATTCATCAGTTTATCTAATTGATATTTATTATTCTGATTATTTTCTTGAATCAGCAAATCGAAATAAGGCAGGATTTTCGGAATTTCATTTTCTTCAAAAACCATTTCTGGTCGGTTGTGAATCGAATGATAAAAATTATAATCGTTGATCTTTTTTTGTCCGAAATATAGATTGTATAATTCCTGAGAAAAGATAATCACAAAACCTTCGATGTCTTCAGAGAGATTCCAATGATGCATTTGTCCGGGCTGGAGCACAAAAAGACTTCCTCTTTTGATTTCAAATTGATCAAAATCAACTTCATGCAATCCGGATCCTTTTGTAAAAAAGACCATTAAATACGAATCGTGCCGATGCGGTTCTTCAACAAAACTGTGACTTTTTAAATGTTCTTTAAATGTATTCACATAAAAATCTCGGTGAATATCGTTACAGCTAAAATTCTGAACACTATAAATGGGATATTTTTTCATTCACAAAATATTTATTGTTTTCTGATTATAGAATACTATTGTTCGGTTTGGAATTTGGAATTTAGGTTTTGAAAAATTAGTCAAAAATGTCTTTATTGTGCTATAATTAGCGAAGATATAAAAAAGACTTTTAAGTCATTACAAATTACCTTTGTATAAACAAAAAACAACAAAGTCATGTCAAGCGCATTAACTCATATTTTAAAAAACGAATGTCCTGTTTGTCATACAGGAAAAGTTTTTACAGACAAAAATATTTTTCTGAATTTCAGTTTTCCAAAGATGAATGAATATTGCAGTCATTGCCATTATAAATTTCAAAAAGAACCTGGTTATTTCTTCGGTGCGATGTACGTAAACTACGGATTGACAGTTGCTCAGGGAATTGCAACGTATTGTATTGCACAGTATTTTTTCGAAACCAATTTTGACTTGAGAATCCTTCCAATTATTGCTGTTGTGATTACCTTACTCACTCCTTTTAATCTTAGATTTTCGCGATTAGCATGGATTTACATGTTTAAGGGTTATACGAGCTAAAAAAATAGTACTTTTGCCTTCCAATTGAAACTAATTTTCAATTTTCAAAAAAATAAAAAATTAAATTAGACAAATGAAAGCATACGTATTTCCGGGTCAGGGTGCACAGTTCACAGGAATGGGTAAAGACCTTTATGAAAATTCGGCTTTAGCCAAAGAATTATTCGAAAAAGCTAATGAAATATTAGGTTTCAGAATTACAGATATCATGTTTGAAGGCACTGCCGAAGAACTAAAAGAAACTAAAGTAACGCAACCAGCTGTATTTTTGCACTCTGTTATTTTAGCTAAAACTTTAGAAGATTTCAAACCGGAAATGGTTGCAGGACACTCTTTAGGAGAATTCTCTGCTTTAGTAGCAAACGGAACTTTATCTTTCGAAGATGGTCTTAAATTGGTTTCTCAACGCGCTTTAGCAATGCAAAAAGCGTGTGAAATCACTCCATCTACCATGGCTGCCGTTTTAGGTTTAGCAGATAATGTTGTGGAAGAAGTTTGCGCTTCTATCGATGGTGTTGTGGTTGCTGCAAACTATAACTGCCCAGGTCAATTAGTGATTTCTGGAGAAACTACTGCTGTTGAAAAAGCTTGTGAAGCAATGAAAGCTGCTGGAGCAAAACGCGCTTTAATTTTACCTGTTGGTGGTGCTTTTCACTCGCCAATGATGGAACCTGCCAGAGAAGAATTGGCTGCTGCGATTGAAGCGACTACTTTCTCTGCTCCAATTTGTCCAGTGTATCAAAACGTTTCAGCAAATGCAGTTTCTGATGCAAACGAAATTAAAAAGAACTTAATTATTCAATTGACTGCTCCTGTAAAATGGACTCAGTCCGTACAGCAAATGATCGCTGACGGTGCTACTTTATTTACTGAAGTTGGCCCTGGAAAAGTTTTAACTGGTTTGATTAATAAAATTGATAAAGAAGTTGCTGTTGCAAATGCTTAATTTTTAAGTGATCAGTATACAGGTTTTAGTGTTCAGCTAAACTTTATGAATAAAAAATCCTCATAGACTTTGATTGGTTTATGAGGATTTTGTTTTAGAGATATCCAACTTCGATAGAGTTGTTATTTATAATCGATGTTACCAAATAATTCCTTTCTTTTTTTTCGAAAAAAACATACCAAGTTGTTCTTTGATTGGCTTTATAAAAAACATAATTAGTTCCTAAATATTTAATTTGATTAGGCGTCTGACTATGCTTAGTTTTCTTAATTCTATCTGGAATCGCATTATAAAATGATAAGACATAATTTTCTGCAGATTCAAGAAATCCAAAATATTCTTTTTTATATAACTTAATTACTAAATCGTCTAGAAATTCCAATACTTTTGGTGTAAAAACTACTTCTATTTCCCCCACCATCCTCGAATTCTTCTAATTGATTCCGCTTTTGCTTCTTCAAGGGTTAAACCTTTCGCAAATTCAGCATCAAAATCGAAAGTTTCATGATCTATACCTTGACGTCTTGGTTTTTGAATTTCATATTCTGTTGCAGGTTCTTCAACCTTATCAACCTTTTTATTTTCTTTATCCGAATTCATAATTCCTACATTTTGTTCTTACAAATTTACAAAATAAAATCTAACCAAAAGTCTTATTCCTTTACTAAACTTCCTTTTCCTTCTTTTTATAATTAATAATAAAAACTCCCAAAATTATCAGGATTGTCGCAATTATAAAATCAATGGTAATTTTTTCATCTAAAATCAGCCAGCCAAAAAATACGGCGATTATGGTATTGATGTATGCTAGGATAGAAACCTGGACTGGTGTAACATGTTTTAGCGCATAGTTATAACTGAAAAAAGCAATTACAGACCCAAAAATCGACAAATATAAAGCTGCCAGAATACTTTTACTACTCCATAAATTCACATCAATATTAGGCGAAAAGATATATGCCAAAACAATCTGAATCAAAGAAGCCATTGTAAATTGGTAAAACAAATTAAGTACTATGTTTTTAGATTTATTGCCATGAATTTTAGTATATATTGTTCCCGCCGCCCAAGCAGTAATCGCAAATCCCATAAACATCATTCCGATTCTGTAATCGGCATCTAAAAAAGCTGCTAGTCCATCTTTAAATATAAAAACTACTCCCGAAAATCCAATGATAACCCCAACAAATCCTCGTAAACTTGGTTTTTGCAATTTAAACAAAATACTGCCCAAAAATATAAGTATCGGAGACATCGCACTAATTACTGAAGCAAGTCCACTTGGCACAGTCTGTTCAGCAACGGTTGTAAAACCATTTGCGACTACAATCATCAGAATAGAAGGAACTAGTTGGTGTTTTAGATTCTCCCAGCCAATCCATTTCATTTCCTTTTTGAACAATAAAATTGTCATCATAATCATTCCCGCCAATCCCTGACGAATGGAAGTGACAAACCAAGGCGGAATCGTTTCTACTGCAACTCTAATTCCTAAAAATGTTGTGCCCCAGATAATTCCAACTGCTGCAAGGGCAAAAATCAATTTATAATCTAGATCTTTTTTCATAAAATTAAATATCATTAAAAGAAAAAGCCCCAAACTATATTACTATAATCTGGGACTTTAAAATTTATAATTTATTTAAAAAATTATTTATTTCTAACTTTTTGTTCCCATTTCCAAGCACTTGCCATCGCTTCGTCCAGACTTAATTCAGCCTTCCATCCTAAGACGTTATTTGCCTTATCTGTATTCGCGTAAGCTTCAGTGATATCACCTTCACGACGAGGCTTAATGACATATGGTAATTTTTTCTCGCTGACTTTTTCAAAGCTATGAATTACTTCTAGAACAGAACTTCCTTTTCCTGTTCCTAAATTGAAAGTTTCAACTTTTGCTAAATTCTTCTTGCTTAATAAACGCTGTAAAGCAATTACGTGAGCTTTTGCTAGATCGACAACGTGAATATAATCGCGAACAGCAGTTCCGTCTGGGGTTGGGTAATCATTTCCGAAAACAGATAATTCTTGGCGTAATCCTACTCCTGTCTGCGTAATAAAAGGCACTAAATTTTGAGGAACACCTAAAGGCAATTCTCCAATTTCTACTGATTCGTGTGCTCCAACTGGATTAAAATAACGCAACAAAATAGCGCTAATATTAGTTACTTTGGCTGTATCGGTAATGATTTCTTCGCCAATCTGCTTTGTGTTTCCGTAAGGAGACATCGCCGTTTGAACTGGTGCATCTTCTGTAATTGGCATTTTTTCGGCTTGACCATAAACCGTACAAGAAGAGCTGAAAATAAAACTTGCTTCTGGCTTTTGCTGCAATTCCTGTAAAAGATAAATCAAACTGCTAATGTTGTTTTCATAATACAACAAAGGCTGCTCCACACTTTCTCCTACTGCTTTTGAAGCCGCAAAATGAATTACTCCTGTAACATCGCTGTGTTTTTTAAAGAAATCCTGAACTGACGCTTTTTCTCTTAAATCTAATTTTTCGAATAAAGGCGTCTTTCCTGTAATCGCTGTAATTCCTTTTAAAACATCTTCTGAAGAGTTTGAAAGATTATCAATGATCACTACTTCGAAGCCTTCATTTTGCAATTCGACTACGGTGTGAGATCCGATAAACCCTAACCCTCCTGTTACTAATACTTTCATTTTGTGGTTGTTTGTAATTATATTTTGGCTAATATTTAAGCTGTCTTATTTTAAAAATTCAATAACACTGTCTGTAATATATTTAATTTGTTCATCATCCAATTCTGTATGCATTGGCAATGCAATAACTTCTTGAACTAACTGATTTGTTACAGGAAATTGCTCTTCTTTGTAACGAGGATCTAAATATGCTTTTTGAGAGTGAAGTGGAATTGGATAGTAAATCGCACAAGGAATTCCTTTATCCAACAAATGCTGCATCAAAGCATTTCTGTCTGCATCAATAATTCTTAAAACATATTGGTGAAAAACGTGATCATTTTCGTTTGCATCAAATTCTGGCGTAATAATGTGTTTATTTCCAGCAAAAGCTGCATTATATTTCGTTGCGGCCAAACGACGCGCAGCATTATATTCGTCTAACAAAGGCAATTTCGCATTTAAAACTCCCGCTTGAATACTGTCTAAACGTGAATTTACCCCCACAACATCATGGTGGTAACGCTCGTACATTCCGTGATTTACGATTCCGCGAATGATGTGAGCCAAATCATCATCATTTGTAAAAATCGCTCCTCCGTCTCCGTAGCATCCTAAGTTTTTAGATGGAAAGAAAGAAGTTGCTGCAACATGACCGATTGTCCCTACTTTACTTTTCGAACCAGATTTAGAAACATAATCCGCTCCAATTGCTTGAGCATTATCTTCAATTACATATAAATTGTATTGAGCTGCAATTTCCATAATGGCATCCATATTCGCAGCACGTCCAAATAAATGTACAGGAACAATTGCTTTTGTTTTTGGAGTGATTGCTTTTTTAACTGCATCAATATCAATGTTCATATTATCCAAATCAACGTCAACCAAAACCGGCGTTAATTGCAATAAAGCGATAACCTCAACAGTTGCTGCAAAAGTAAAATCGGCAGTAATTACTTCATCTCCTGGCTGAAGACCAAGTCCCATCATGGCAATCTGCAAAGCATCTGTACCATTTGCACAAGGAATAACGTGTTTTGCACCTAAATAATCCTCCAAATTCTTTTGAAACTGATGAACTAAAGGTCCGTTGATGTAAGTATTTGTATCTAAAACTTCTTGAATTGAAGCATCTACAGTAGATTTTATTTTTTCGTATTGACTTTTTAAGTCAACCATTTGTATTTTTTTCATTTTGAATGTATTTAAAAAATTTAAAGACACCGTTTTTTAGACAGAAATCTCTAAAAGGAGGAACAAAAATAGTTATTAATACCTTCAAACCAATGAAAATAGTCGAAAGAAATGTAATTTAGCTGCAAAAAAAATTACATGCTTTTTTTATACAATTTAGCCATACATATCGCGGGATTTTTCCTAAGAATCATAGCCTTGTTTAGTCCGAAAATTAAGCTTTTTGTGGAAGGCCGAAAAAGCGTTTTCAGCACACTGAAAGAAAAAATAAAGCCAGAAGACAAGACCATTTGGTTTCATTCTGCCTCGTTAGGCGAATACGAACAGGGTCTTCCGGTTATAGAAAAAATCAAAGAGAAATATCCTTCTCATAAAATTATTGTAACCTTTTTTTCTCCATCCGGATACGAAGTGCGTAAAAACAACACAGTCGCAGATGTTACTATTTATCTTCCTTTGGACACAAAAAGCAATGCCAAAAAGTTCATCAATTTAGTTCATCCAGAACAAGCATTCTTTATAAAGTACGAATTTTGGCTGCATTACCTTAAAGAGTTAGAAAACCGCAAAACTCCAACTTATTTAATTTCGGGAATTTTTAGAGACAATCAAATGTTCTTTAAATGGTACGGCGGATTTTACAGAAAAGCGCTAAAGGCTTTTACTTATTTCTTTGTTCAAAACGAAAAATCGAAAGAGAAAGTGGAAAGCTTGGGTTTTAAAAATGTAATTGTCTCTGGCGACACACGTTTTGATCGCGTAAATGCTATTTTAGAAAGAGACAATCGTTTAGAATATATTGAAAACTTTAAAAATAACCAGCCAACAATAGTAATTGGAAGTTCATGGCCTAAAGACGAAGTTTTAATCGCTGAATACATCAATCAAGCGCCAGAAAATGTAAAATTTATAATTGCACCTCATAATATTAAGGAAGATCAAATATCAAATCTTAAATCGCAGATTACAAAATCGACAATTTTATTTTCAGAAAAAGAAAATAAAGATTTATCTGATTATAAAGTCTTTATAATTGACACAATTGGCATTCTGACTAAGATTTATAGCTACGGAACGATTGCGTACGTAGGCGGCGGATTTGGAAATCCAGGAATACACAATATATTAGAACCAGCAACTTTTGGAATGCCAATTGTGATTGGCCCCAATTATTCGAATTTTGCAGAAGCGATTGCTTTAGTTGAAATTGGCGGCTGCATGCCGATAGCAACAAATAGAGAGCTAAAAGAAATTTTTGATAAATTATTGAACGACAAAAACTTCCTAGAAGAAAAAAGCGAAGTTTGCAGATTGTTTATTCAAAATAACAAAGGAGCGACTGGAACTATAATGAAACTTATTTCGTAGAATTTGCATCAACAAAAAGTGTTAAATTTGAAAAAACACACAAATAAGATCGTTTTTTTATCGGGACGACTGTAATAAATAGTCTTAAAAAACAAGAAAAACTCAAGTCGGAGAAATGAAATAGCCAATTTTTATAAAGAATATTCAACAAAAAATTATTTAGTATGGAAATTAGATAATTTAAGAAAATTTTGTAGTTTTGGCATATTCTTTGATAAATAAGATAAACGTGAGTAAGGAAAATATTTTAAAAAAAAAGTGAAAAAATATTTTACATATTAAAAAATTTATATCTTTGCCACGAATTAATAATTAACCTTTTATAATAAAGTAAGATGAAAAAAGTATTTTTAAGTTTAGCTGTTGTTGCTGTTTTAACTGTTGTATCTTGTAAAAAAGCTGACGCTGCTGCTGAAGCTCCTGCTGTAGATTCTACTGCTGTTACTGTTGACTCAGCTGCTGCTGTAGTTGATTCTGCTGCTGCAACTGTTGATTCTGCTGCTGCTAAAGTTGATTCTGCTGCTGCTAAAGTAGAAGAAGTAAAAAAATAATTAGAACCAAGTTCTAACGATTTTAAAACCATCTTTTTAGATGGTTTTTTTTTGCGGTTATTTTTCCTTTAACCGTATACAAAAAAAAAGCGTCTGCAATTGCAAACGCTTTTTTTTATTCAGCCGCTTCTTCCAAAACCTCTTCAGATTCCTCATCGCCAAAAATCGATTCGCTTGAAGAAAAATCCAAAATCTCAGATCTGGAGGCATATGTTACAATTTCTTTTATTCCTTTCTGCAAAAGCAATTCTGTACTGTATTTTCGACTTGTAGCAAAATGAACTTCTCCTAGCATCAATTTAAAAAAATACTTCCCTCCAGAACCTTTAAATTTTAAAAATTTAGCCTGATCAATATTCGCTTTAAATTTCTCAATATCTTCTTCGCACTCAAACCTCAATTCATAACTTAAACTCGTAAAAATAACCTTCCCTCTTCGCGAAGTAAAAGTAAATTTATATTCGTCATTAAACCGCTTGCTAATTACAAAAGCACCCATTTATAAATTTTAGATTTTAGATTGTTGATTTTAGACCTCTTAGACCTCTTAGACTTCTTAGACTCTTAGATTCTTAGACTTCTTAGACTCTTAGATTCTTAGATTCTTAGATTCTTAGATTCTTAGATTCTTAGATTCTTAGATTCTTAGATTCTTAGATTCTTAGATTCTTAGATTCTTAGATTCTTAGATTCTTAGATTCTTAGAT